>Ga0209541_10012201_pt1 | contig 13330 bp, 9 predicted proteins | sample RifCSPlowO2_01_FD_184027 | JGI IMG/M metagenome (GOLD analysis project Ga0209541, IMG submission 184027) | Groundwater microbial communities from Rifle, Colorado - Rifle CSP2_plank lowO2_0.1 (SPAdes) (version 2) | ecosystem: Environmental > Aquatic > Deep subsurface > Groundwater | place: Rifle...
GAGTGAAAAGCGACGACGAGACGCGAAAGTTTAAGCCCTTCTATCTGCTCTTCGGCCTTTCTCTCTGACATCTGTAACGGCTCTTGCGGACTCATAGACTGGACTTCGGTCCTCCGCGGAAGTTTACCGAATGTATTTTCACACGACCGCATAACCTCAGATTCATCTATATCGCCCACTATCGAGAGGATGCAATTATTCGGGGTATACTTTGACTTATGGTATTCTACGAGATCGTCTCTCTTTATCTGTTTGAAAAGATCTTCGTAGCCTATGACCGGATACCGGTAAGGGTGCGCCAGATAAGCCGTCTCCCATAACAGCGCGGATGCCCTATGCGACGGTTCGTCCCGGTTCATCCTTATCTCGCCTAAAATGACATCCCTCTCCTTCCCGAATTCCGATTCGTCGAACGAGGTATTAAAGACGAAATCCGAAAGGAGCGACAACGCATCATCCAGGTGGTCGCTTTTGACGATCAGATGGACTTCGGTGGTATCATGGGAGGTCTGGGCGTTTATATACCCGCCGTATGATTTTATGCGTTTCTCGATTTCGCCGACCGGCAGGCCAGCGGCGCCCTTAAAGAGCATATGTTCCACGAAATGCGATATACCGCTTCCGGTGAACCTGCCCTCTGTGGCGGAACCGGCCTTGACTACCAGCCTCACGGCTGCCAGAGGGACCTTATGCGTGCTCTTGGTTATTACAGTCAGCCCGTTATCCAGGCTATGGCTATAGGCCGTGTCCCCGTAATTGAACTTCGGCGGAACGGACGGGTGTAATATAAAAACTGCTGTGCCTATAAGACACAGCAGTATGAAAAGATATAAGATTCTCATGGGGCAACACTCTTAAAAGAGCTTAAAAACTGAATCGCTTTCTCTTGTTTTTGAGCGCCTCCATCTGTTTTCTCTTTTTCTTTACGCTCGGTTTCTCGTAGTGCTTGCGCGCCCTTATAGCCTTTAATATTCCTTCTCTTTCTATCTTCTTCTTAAGCCGCCTCAGGGCCTTTTCCAAAGGCTCATTTTGGCCGACTTCTACCATTGGCATTATCATCATCCCTTTCTTATGGATTTTCGTTAGTTTCAATATAACAAACGGTTAAAATATTGTCAAGGAAAATTGGCCTAAAGATGCGGCTAAGTCAGGCCTGCTGAGTAATTATTACGTTTATCTTCCCCACAATTCCTTTAATGTATAATAAGCTTTTTTGGGAGTCCTTTTGTTGATGCCATCTTCCATTTGAGGGTCAATCGATACTATCCCCCACCATTCCTCATTCATGTTTAAATGGTTAGAGACGGGTAAATCAAAGTAATAACCCCCTCCGGACCAGCTGCCGGTCGTATCATGGGCCAACCAGCTCTCCCGGCGACCCTCGGAAGATTTCCACCATTCATCTGTCCACTCGAATATGCAACCTCCCAAACAATTCCCTTTGCCGCTTGAGTTTGCGGTATTTCTTAATATCTCAAGCCATTGAGATTTGATAAATTCGGCTTGTATCTCCTGATCTTCCTTATTTCTAAATGCATCATAGCTATCACAACCGAATTCAATCAAAACAAGGGGTTTGCCAAATTTCTCCTCGACCTCCCGCCATAAGCTACCAAAGGATTTTCCCCTGTAGGAGATAGAGGCTAAAATGTCTATATCGGGGGTGGAGCTCTTTGCTTCCGCTAAATAAATTGTCTCAGCGTTACCTAACGCGACCGGATGCGATTTATCTATTCTTTTAATCTGTTTGGCTATGTCGTTTACAAATGAATAATAAATCACCGCCTTTTCTTTCGAATCGAATGAGAAGTTATTTTCAATCCCTAAAACCCAAATCAGTATCCCCGGATTATTCTTTAAAGATTTAACGATCCGCATTACCTCTCCGGTAATCCTCTTTCTGTCCTCTTGATCTGCATAGTCAACCGGCGGAAATTCCCAGAGTCCTAATTTAAAACCCAATACCGTCCTTATGCCGTACACCTTAAATAGGTTCTCTATTACGTAGTTCATCCTTTTTAAGTTATCGCCCGGCTTATAGATAAAGACCGCATTTGCGTTCATATCCTGCATTAATTTGCCGTCTATGCGCCAGGGCTCTTTCTTATCTGTAAATAGGTCGTAATCAGAGCCCTTTCCTATGGGGACAGGATTGTAGCAGACGCCCTTTATTATATAGGGCTCATCGTTGAGGGTCAATTGGAAGCGGCTATCCTCCAGCTTCTTTAATACGACTTTATCGGAAGACTCTGCTTGAGGGCTTATAATAAAAGATATGGAAAGGAATAACGTTAAGGCGGGTAAGGAAACCCTTTTAAATCTCATCATCTATAACTGCTGGAAGGATAGGTAATCCCACGTTACCCAGGAGCCGCCATCGAGCCACTGTAAGGTAAGGGTATTTTTCCCTTTCTTTAGTCCGTCTCTAATCGGTATCTGGAATAACTCCCCCGCCCAATGGCTGGCCTGCAGGGTTTCGAGCGGTTTTCCATTTAACAAAACCTTAAATCTGACATAGCCTTTCTTTGAGGTATCCGCGCTTATAGCATCTAAGGTAAAGACATAACTGCCCTTCGATTGAGCTCTAGTCAGGTTAAAGTTTATGTTTGAGACGGGAACATCGGGCGTTATGGCGCGGTTGAACTTATCGAACGGCGCGCCTATCGAGTAGTTCTTGTCGGCATTATTTTCGAGTTCGAATTCTGCCGGGTCATTATCATGTATACCTATGTTCCAAGAGGGATCTTTGGAACGGGCGGCGAGGCGGTTTACTCCGCTTCGTTTCTCAAGTCTTATATTTTCCACCGATACCGACTCTTTTAAGTTCGACCTTCCCGGATGCAGGTCCATATAACCTGATGCGTCAAGATCGGCTAATGTCAATTCTTCAACCGTTGTCGTAGAGCTAAATCTAGACAGAAAGGCATATAAATCAATTTTTATGTTATGCGTCTTACCATCGGCTATAAACCCATCTATCTTGCCTGCCTTTTTTAGATTATTCTTTAGATATGACTTTGGATCGTCTTTTATTTGAATGTCGTAGTATCTCTTGCCGACCTTCGCTTTAAGATCTACTTTCGCATCCGGATCGCATTTATAGTCGAAGGTTACAATCGGCTGTTGCCTCATATCGAAGGGCTCTTTAGTTAAGGCGATCTCATAATTGGGCGGCTCTCCTCTAGCGGGATACATTGGCGCAGGTTCATCATCCCTTACTTCAGCGGCAGCGTAACAATAGGACGAAGATAAATAATTTACATTAGCGTATATCATATTCTCTTTCAGGTCGACTTCTGTGGGCAGTAAAAAGCGCGCGCCTTTTGCCATATCGAAGGCGCATATCTTAAGATCACTTAAGTTTTCTTTATAGTCACTGTCTAATTTTATCTTTAAGGTGGCGGGCTCTGTGAAATATTCCTCAGGAATGATCTTGTATAGTTTACTCTTTAGGCTATCTTTTTCTTTAATTGATGCATCATCAACCTCCGAAATGCCCATTACCTCAAAGGAATCTTTAATAGAATGCTCCGGGATTATGACTTCCGCCTTCCCATCTGGGCTGGTTGCTTTACCGCCAAAGGCGAAAGATACCACCCTGCCCACTTGGACCGTTATCTTGTCTTCTTTTATATTTCCATGAGTATCGGTGACGGTAAGTTTTAAGGTATAGAGGCCGTTTAGGTCGGCTTGGTGTTTTTTATTATTGTGTTCGTATTCGGTCAGGCCTGTATCCCAGGTACCGAGATTACCTCTTATGGTTGCGCCTGCCGAAGCTATTTCTTTTATAAGCCTGGTATCAACATGGGGTTTTGTTGAAGTAAGTATCTGCTTCCAGGTCGTAGGATTTAAGCCCTCTCCGTATTCTAACTTATATTGCTTAAAATCCTTGCCATAGGCGAGCCCAAAGATAGGCACATCCGCCCTGACTAAGGAATTCGGAAATGGGACTTGAATTTTACAGGTTAAGTCTTTATTAGATAAATCGGTTATGTCGATAATAGTGTTAGGGCCTGTGCTGGCATAAAGTTTGTCCTCGAAGAAAGATTTTTCATTCTCGGATATCAGCTCTAAATCCTGAGGTTCTCTCGAGGCCTGCACAAAAGACGGGTCGGCATAGATCAAATCCTGATTGGGATAATCCTGGCTTGTTGCGATAAGGCATTGTTTTAGGTGAGGAGGATCTGATTGCGGCAATATATAAGAATCGTCGACCGGCCTAGCTATAATTTTCACTTTGTAATAGCTCTGGTCGGGGACATCTCTACCATTGTCATCCTTGCCATCCCAAGAACAGAATGTCTGGAAATTCCCGTAGTAGTTGCCTTCTGACCCCGATAAGGTGACTGGCTTCTGGTAAAGTTTTCTAATTAAGGTCTGCCCATATCTATCATATATCCAAACATTCACATTAAACTGACTGAATAATTCATCAGCTATGCTAAATGATATTTTGGTTTTGGTGTCTATCCAAGCATCGTCGGGCTTCTGAGTTGGCTGAAACGGGGCGACATTGATATAACCATGATCTACTTCCTGGGGATATCTGGTGCCGTCCCCTGAAACGAAATAATATGTGGTGGTATTGTAGAGATTGTATATCTTTGGCATCGAGATATAATAAGTGAGCTCGTCCGTCTCTTTATCCGCGGCGTTTTTAAGTTTAATCTTTATCTCGTGCTTGCCGTAGGTTAAGTTTACCGTTATATGGAATTCACCCGGGTAGAGGTGTAAGGGGGTTTCTGTGCCCTCTATATCCGTTACAAAAGCGTTTGGGACGTCGCGCTCTTTCAAGAAACCTTTTTCCGGATATACATCGTATGGCTTATAAGGATCTGTTGATTGAAAATCATCTCCGTACTTATATACTGGATTATAACCATCGCCCGGGAATACGTTAGTGCCATCTAATTTTAATGAAAGCACCTCGAGATCCGCCAATAGATATTCCTTTATCTTAAAGATGACGTAATGTGGTGTTGCGAGATTATTCTGGGTCGCGTCCTCTGCTATAACCCTTATGCGCTCTATCTGTGGCATATCGTCGATGGCTTGGAGGATGGTTTGGTATTCTTTAGGTTCATCTAAATGCCAGACATGAACACTATATTCTGTAGCTGCATTTATTGCTGTCTGGCTCATTGTAGTTACCACCCCATCGCCTCTTGTACTTAATTCAATGAGACCGTTATTCCGTGGGAAACCTTGGAAATTTGGAATTATTTTCGCTTTTTCTAACAAATCTAAAAATGAGCCAGTTATGCTGCCATTCGTGCCATAAATTGTTACAACTTTATCAGCGGCAGGAGTGAATAAATTATTTGAAGCGGGATTTAAAAAAGTATCGTATTGTTGATAGAGGCTTTGGACAACAATAGGAGATAACTTAGCAAGCCCCTCGTCAAATGTCCTTGTAGTGATTATTGTCGCTGGTACCACCAACTGCCCAACCGCTACCCCCTGGCCTTGATTATGTCTTTGCTTTGGATTATATTTGCTGTGGTCTACATTAATTATGTCCTTTGAAATCTTAAGAATCGTAGCATCCGTTAATAAAGCTCCTGCCATTTGAACAGTTAAAGTATGGTAATACGCTTTCACATTCTTTCTATCGACTGGGTTTAAAATAACTCTTAATAGATCGAGTGCCTCATATGCCCAATTTATCCGCATTTCATCTTGTATTTTTGGAATTTCTCTTTTTACGAGAATGACAACACTTGCCAATGGGCTTCCCTCGTGAGGCGTGCCGATGAAGACTATTTTATCAATTTTGTCATCGTCGTCGTAAGAGGGATACTGTTCTAAAAAAGAGCGGGTTACGATTCCTCCCATACTATGAGCAACTATTATGACTTTCTTCTCTTCATCCGGCAGTGGTAAATCACCCAGTGCTTTAGAAATTACTGCTTGCAACCCTTGAGCTATAACATTAACGTCGCCATTATTTTGAAAGCCATAATCATAGACTCTTAAATATCCGTCTCCTATAGGAAAATATTTTAACTCGCCTTGGCCTTGATCAAGATAAAAATAGTTACGAAATTCTTTTCTTGCATCATCCCATGCCCTCGAATCAGAAGCAATGCCATGAACAAAGATTATAGGATAAGGGTAATATTTTTCTTCACAAAAAGAAAGATGTTGGAATATCAGAATTAGAAAAAGTGCTATTAAAAAAGATTTGATTATATATTTTCTCATTTTAATAATTTCGAGGTTTCGATTATCTTGATCTTATTATTCTTATCAAGCCCTATCACAATTTTGCCATCGGGAGAAAAATCAGGACAAGTTAAGTCCATTTTCCCCGTCCTCTTCCATTGATTATCGATTTCTCTTAGAATACAAACCCCTCCTAAAATGATAGTTTTCTCATCCGGCGAAATGGCTATTCCTTTGGCCTCCGTAGGCAGCTCTTCAACTAACTTATACTTTGGGAGTTTCTCACTATAAATTAATCCTGTATTTTTATCTTCTATATTGAAAAACAAAAGATTATATTTTTCATCCCAACCGCTTTCTTTATAAATAGACATAGTCTGCGAGATAATAATTTTGTCTTTAAAATACCAATTCAAAAAATCAATAAATTCACCTTGAGTTTTTTTGATATATATTTCCTTGCTTGAATTATCAATAACATCTCTGATAAGCAACGTCTCTTTCCCATCTCTAACGCCTGAATAAACAATAAATTTTCCATCTGGAGATATATCTTTTAACGCTTTAATATCGTCCAAATTATATACTTTCATATTATTCCCATCGGCATCCATAATATAATAGACATATCCTTGCATTTTGTCTTTGGGAAAATTAGGAATATAAAAAGCAATTTGGGAAGTGTCTCTCAAGAATTTAAAACTCCCGAGGCGAAGATCTGCCAATGCGCCATCTGATAGTGTTGCTAGCGATGATTTTATTTCTAGTTTTTTAATCAATTGTTCCTTAGCGAATTCATTTATATTGCTTCTATATACATACAAGGTAAGATCGCTGATATCTTTATCAAAATCGATCGGAGCTTTTCCCTTCCCGAGGTCAATAGTTCTACCTGTATAAGATATCTTGAGATAACAAAATTCGTCGTTATTTATCCACCTGGGATAATAAACCGCCTCAACTGTTCCTTCTTGATATAATATAGTATCTTTAATTTTTTTAATGATATCACTCGCCATGCATTCAAAATTAATACTAAGTGCAAAAAAACATACTGAAACAAGAATTATAGTTTTCTCTAATTTAATCTGCTTTAGCATCATTTTATTATCCTCCCCAGTCAAATATTATTGAAATTCTGAATCTGGTATTCCAGTATTTACTTGCCTATTTGTAATTGTTATAGTAGTAACTGAGGTTAAATTATTTTGCCCTTCATATATTTTTTCTATCTTTTTATTATAAACCCATGCATTATCAGTCTCGGGTAACTGTATAAATTCGGAGTACTCGGTAATGAATAACGTTTCAACATATCCTTCATTATAATAGTCTTCTTCTTTTAAGATTATGCCTTTATTATAATCTACATACCACAATTCATATGGTTTTTCCTCAGTTTGAGTTGCCACTTTCAATTTAAGGATATAAATATTGGTATTCGAATCATAAGAAATAATTTGTCGGTCCATCTGGATTGTCTCAACAGTTTCCAATGATGGGCGAATCTGAATACCCGGATTAGGTGATATCTCTTGAACTTTTTGTTTCTCCCCCTTCTGCCATATCTTAAGCTGCATAGCTGAAGGTAAGAATTCAGCGTTCGAGGTAACGGTTATGTCTGCCTTTATGTCCTGTATCTTGGAGTCGTTGTAGTTTACTTTGTTTATTATGTCGTCTACTGTTACAGCTAACGGCGCGGAGGTTGTGATGTTGAAGGTTGCGGTTACAGAAGGAACTGTTGAGGATGAGGCCCGAATCTGGGTTAAGGTTAATCCTAAGTTAGGGCAGGTTAGGTTTACCTTGGCCTCACCGTAGTAGGTGGTAGCCGCCTGAACATTACTGGATTGCCCGGTCGAGCCGGGCAATGACAATAAACCTTGGCCCTGGATTATCTGGAAATTTATATTTTCATTCGGAATCGGGTTATTGTTTGAGTCTGTTAATTTTACTATCAAGGGTATAGTGGCACCCGGAACAGGTGTTATTGTCTCATCTGTTATCTTTGTAAGTATTGAAGGTTGTCCTGGTTTAGTATCTACATAGAAGGTTATCTTGACTTGAGGATTACTTGTTGGGAAGCATTCAACCTGGTTTGTAATATCTGATTTGGTATCGGTTGTAAGGATTACTTCGGCTTCTCCGTTTATGTCGGTATCGGCTGAAGGTAATGATAATGTGCCATTTCCTTGGGTTATGCTAAATTGAATCTTTTCATTTGGCGTGGGTTGATTATTTTTATCAAGTCTTACCTTTAAGATCTGATTCGAGCCGGCAGAGGGCCTATCGGGGTCATCTTCTGTTACATCACCTGAGACCTTGTTTAGTTCATAGTTAGTGAGGTCGGGTGAGTTGACTACTATCGCGTCTTGGAACTTATTACTGTTTGCGTCAAAGCCGGTTACGGTTATGACTGTCTTGGCTGAGTCGAGTGTTACGCCTTCTGCGGTAAAGTTCTGGATTCCCGCTTCCGCGGGAATGACACCTGCCGTTAGGCCATTAACTAATATAAATGAGAGGTCTGTGGTATTTGTTCCTTCTACCTTTATGGGGGATATATTCTGCGTTGAATTATCCAAAGGTGAGGTTATGGTCACCTTTGGAGTTTGGGTATTATATGTTATGCTGATTTGTTTCTGGCTTGTGTTTCCTGCTTTATCAGTTGCCTGTACCGTGATTGTATTTGCTCCTTCGCTTAAAACGGGTCTTCCTATAAACCTGAAGTCACTTAATAGTTCTGCGGCGGAGCCGTTTACGGTTACGGTTTGGGTATCATCCGAGACCCTTCCATAGATTATGTTGCTTCTGGTGGTTGAATCCTTATCAGGGGTATAGATATTTATGCTTGGAGGGGTTGTGTCTATTTTGACCTGAATTGTCCTTATCTTTACCTGAGAAGAAACTTCTGCCCTTGCTGTTATTGTATGAGTACCTTCTATTAAGTTAAGCTGACAGAAAAATGTATTATTAGCGACTTGTGCGAGTTTACCATTTACTTTTACTTGAGCATCGTTTCTTGAGACTGTGCCGGTTACTGTTATTGAGGAAGTATTAATTACACTATTATCTAACGGAGAGATTATATCTAAAAGTAACGTCGTGCCATCATTTGCGATTATGCCATCTGAAGAACCTATTTGACTCCACAGTTCTACGCCATTTTTTGCTTTGACGTTAAAATAGTAGGTTTTGCCTTGGGTTAGGGTTAGGTTATCAAGGGTTATCTCCGTATCGGCATTGGATGAGGTCCAGTCTAATATGTCAGTTTTGCCTTTTTCTGTGCCCATGGAGTATTGGTATTCTATTATTGAGGAATGGGGGTCTTCTGATAGCCAGGATGCATGGAGGGTATTTAGGGAAGTTGTGTATGCTCCATCGTCTGTAACTTGGGGTTGAGTTGGGGGTGAATTATCTACTGTGACAGTGATCTTGGGTGACTCTAAGGCTGGAAGGCTTTCTTGTTCAAAAGGCGTAGGCCGCTCCGGAGCTTGAAGGATAGAGGCGTAGAGCGTATGTTGGCCGTCTGGGTAAGATGTGGTGTCCCAGGTATATTGGTATGGAGATGCGGTATCCTCGCCTACTAAGTTATTATCTATATAGAACTTAACAGACCTTGCTTTAGGGGTTTGGTTTAGTTGGGCCTCTATCGTTACGCTCTTACAGATATAACTGCCGTCTGAGGGTGAGGTTATGGTTATAAAGACTGGAGGTGCAGCATAGGAAAAAGAAATTAAGGTAAAAAGAAAGATAATAAGCAAAAATCTCTTCATCTCAATTTAAGCTCCTTTATTTTCAAAACGTGAGGAATTTTAGAATACCATTGATTTTACTTTTCGTCAATAATAACTTTTTGCTTTTTTAAGGGAAAAATTTGGAGCGAGCGTGCTCTCCTTCTCCGTATTTGACCTTGTCAAAGAAAATTGGCCTATTTGCGGGCAAAAGTGATCTGGCAGGTGAAAACTATCTCGGGAAGCCGTACCTTTTCCGGAAATTCTGGAAAAGGCGCGGAATTTTTGACCGCCGCGAAAGCGGCTGCCCTCAGCACGCCGTCGGCGCTCGATTTTTCGTCGATGATATTGACCTCCTTCAGGGCGCCCGAAGATGTGATCACAAAACGGATGTACACATCACCTTCACCACCCGTCTTCCTGGTGTCAATATTATCTATTATCCTGTCCCTGACCACCTGAGAATAAGAAAGCGGTATCAGGCGCATCCCCTGAAGGTCAACGGATGCGTCGACGGATGCGGTCGTCACCATCTTTGGAACGGCGGGCTGTTTTATGACGATCTTCGAGGTCTGTTCCGCTTCGGGTTTCTTGCCGGCTTCCCTTTTTGCCGGCGGGGGGGCGGCGGGTTCCTTCTTGCGGGCCTCCGTCTCGATCTCTTTTACCGGAACGGCCCTTGGGGTCTCTTCGGAGATCAGTTTTTTAGGCGGCGAAAGCTCGGGTTGAGACTCCGGCCTTTTTACCGTCATTTCCGATTGCCTGGCGGCCGGTTGTTCCCCGGATTTAAGATAGGTCACTTCAATATCGCCGGGCCGCATCCTCTCCATGAACAGATTCCGGTAGACAGGCCAGTTGTATAACAACAGTATATGGATGCCGACCGAAAATATCAGCGCTATTAAAAGTTTCCTGTCCTTCTCTGCCGCGTAATCAAAATTCATCCTCTATTCCCCCGTCGAATATATTATCAATTGAAGCGAAAGTAGTCAAACTATTGTTTACCTTCTAAGTCGTAACCCCGCGGCGTGACCATATATCCATTCTTTACAAAGGTCTTTTGGTTGCCTACTATGATTGTCGTAACCATATCAATATCTTTGAACGAGGGCGCCTCATTAAGACTTATCAGGCTCACTTCTTCCCTCTCCCTATAAGCATTCTTTACTATCCCCACGGGTGTCTCAGGAGATCTATGCTTCATTATAATCTTCCATGCCCTCTCGAGAAGACTTATCCTTTTCTTGCTCTTGGGATTATAGAGGACTATTACAAAATCGGCCTTAGCAGCTGCCTGCAACCTCTCTTCGATCTTAAGCCTGTCAGTCAGAAGGTCGCTCAGGGAGATGACCGCAAAATCGTTCGCAAGAGGCGCGCCCAGGAGACTTGCGCAAGCTGTAGCGGCCATTATGCCCGGGATGATCTCTATCGTAATCCTCGCAGCGTTTTCGGGTTTTAGGAACTCCAGGGCCAGTCCAGCCATACCATAGACACCCGAGTCTCCGCTCGAAACAAGACAGACTCTTTTACCTTCAAGCGCCTTTTCTATCGCTAACTTCACCCTTTTTTTCTCTTGGGTCATACCCGAGGTAATCACTTCTTTCCCAACCGTTAGGTTGCCCAGGAGTTTTATATAGGTACGATAACCTACAATTACCTCAGAATCCGTCAGGGATCCGTATGCCTTCCGGCTTAAGTGCTCTAAAGAACCGGGGCCGATACCGACTATGTACAATCTTCCCTGGCGAGCGCTACGGTCACGCCGTCCAGTGATTCTTTCTTTAATATTAATCTTGTCCTCCTCCCGGCCAATAGCGCGCAGGGTTCACACACACCATCCAGGCCGATATGCCGCTTAACTATCTCCGACGCAGATATGCCGCCCCTGTAATTCCTGATGCTCTCTTTGGGAATAAAAACCAAAGGCAAATTAAAATCATGGCATGCTTTTATCAATCCCTTTTCATTTTTCTTCAGGTCAACTGTCGCTGCAAGGCGAATTGCCCCTAACTCGATATTTTTCTTTTTAATAGCCTTCTTGATCGCTCTCTTGACGTTATCGGCACCTATACCTTTTCTTGTCCCTATCCCTAAGATGAATTTCTTATGCACTTCCTGGCCTGTTGTTATAACCGGTAAAGCCTGCAAATTAGCCGCAACCAAAAATGCAAGCTCATTTGCCCCGCCCTCATGTCCCGAAAGAAGACTGATCGAAAAACGGCCGGCCGTATCCACCGACACTATTGCCGGATCTGTCAATTTACTCCTGATGGACCCGCTAACAAGACGGACCGTAATACCAAGGGCCGCTATAAATATTAAACCCTCATATTCATTGAAAATAATCCTTACTAAGTCTTTTAACGCGCCTTTCCGGTTGATCCGGCCGTTGAATATTCTGGCGTCCGGGAAGTCAAGTTTCAGCTCCCTGGCTAACTTTTCACCCTCTTTATTTACGGTAATTATCGCTATCTTCATCTCTTCTTTTTTCTATAGGAATGCGCGAAATTTTTGTCGTAGAGCCTGCTCTTTTTAAAATCTTTCTTCTTCAGTACATCTCCCACAAATATGAGCGCTTGCCTATTGATCTTTTCCCGTTTGACCTTCTCCGCGATCTCCTCAAGCGTGCCCCTTATTATCTTTTCATCTGGCCAGGAGGCCCGGGAAACGACCGCAACCGGCGTGTCGTTCTTATAACCATAAGAAAGCCGGCTGACCACTTCGTCAATTTTGTCTACGCTCAGGAATATCACCATCGACGCCTTTATCTTTGAGAGTGTTTTTAAATCCTCTTTCTTCGGGACCTTTGTCCTTCCCGAAAGTCTCGTGATTATAACCGTCTGGCTTATATCCGGGAGGGTCAGCTCCTGTTTCAGGCTCGCGGCTCCGGCGCAAAAAGAACTGACGCCCGGGATAATCTCATAGGGGATCTTTTCTTTATCGCACCAGGCGATCTGTTCCTGTATCGAACTGTAAATAGAAGTATCGCCGCTGTGGATCCTCGCAATGACCTTTTTGCCGGACTTTGCATTTTGCATTATGCCTAGAACTTCTTTCAGGGTCATTTTGCTGGAATCGTAAGCCGAAACCCTTCTTGCCGCAAGTTTGAGGATATCCCTGTTGACCAATGATCCGGCATATATAATAATATCCGCGCGGCCTATTATGTTTTTGGCCTTTATAGTCAAAAGTTCCGGGTCGCCCGGTCCTGCGCCGATGAAATAAACTTTCATACGCCGCCTTTCTTTACTATGATAACCGAGAGGTAACCTGTTTTTTTATCCCGTAAAGAAGTCAAGTCATGAATTATCTTCTCATCTTTATGCCCGACCCGGCTTACAAGGACGGCGCATTTCAGCAAATCTAACTTTTTCAGAAGCGAGACGACTATATCCAACTTTAAACCTATCTTCATCAAAACTACCGTATCGAAATCTTCG
>Ga0209541_10012202_pt1 | contig 13330 bp, 12 predicted proteins | sample RifCSPlowO2_01_FD_184027 | JGI IMG/M metagenome (GOLD analysis project Ga0209541, IMG submission 184027) | Groundwater microbial communities from Rifle, Colorado - Rifle CSP2_plank lowO2_0.1 (SPAdes) (version 2) | ecosystem: Environmental > Aquatic > Deep subsurface > Groundwater | place...
CATCCTCCACGCGGCGTCGCTCGATCAGACTTTCGTCCATTGTCGAATATTCCCGGTTGCTGCCACCCGTAGGTGTATGGTCCGTGTCGCAGTACCATTGTGGCTGACCGACCTCTCAGTCCAGCTACCCGTCGTTGCCTTGGTAGGCCATTACCCCACCAACAAGCTGATAGGACGCAGGCTCATCTGGAAGCGATTTGCATCTTTAAATTTGCATTCACATTGGAAATTACCCAACCTTTCGGCTAGCTATGTCCAACTTCCAGGCAGATTCCTGCGTATTACTCACCCGTCCACCGGTATCATCCATAGCCTTGCGGCGACGGACGACCCCTTGATTTGCATGCCTAAGGCACGCCGCCAACGTTTATCCTGAGCCAGGATCAAACTCTCAAAAAAAATTAACTTTCCCACCACTCTTTTGACATTAAAAACCCCGCCATCGGCGGGGTACTTTTAAGCCGAAGAGTAGTATATAAAAAATCTTCGGTTGTTAATGTGCTTGTTTGAGTAGTATTCCCTTGTCCTCCGTAGCTTTATGCGTAGGAGGAGAACTTTCTCCTTCTTGGTTTAATCCACCGAAAGGCGAATCAAAACCATTTTGTATTTTAACTCCAATTACTTGCCTCTGTCAACCCCGAAAATCTCTGCCAAACCTAAATCCTCCAGGTTAGTCTCCAGCTTTACCCCTTCCTGCCTAACTTCTGTCCACTCCGGGGGTGGAATTGTATTGACACTCTTCGGGCTGAGCTCAGGGTCAAAGCCTGCGGATTGTCCGAATGAAATTTTGCTTTTTTTAACCACTCTCCGGATGACTTCTATATGAGCCTGTGCAGGCTTCACTAGTTTGTATTTAAAAACCCTGGCCACATCTTCACTCCCTACAGGAATTCCATTCTTCCCGTACTTGACCGGTTTTTTCTCTGCCACAATTCCATCAAACCTCTCAACAGCTTTTTCCTCCGACTCAAGCTCACCTGTCCCGGCTATTGCTTCCACTGTTTCCTGATAAGACCCATCCGGCCCGGTTTTTTTAACCACCTGGCTTCTAATACCTCCATGCTCGGCAGGTAAAAACCTGGCGACCAGAGCACCGGTAATCTTTTTTAATCCCAACCTATCTGCTTCTATCTTAGCTTTAATAACAGCCTCCCTGATCTCCTGCTTTCTTTGTGCAGACACTTCCCCATCTTCCAAGTAGATTTTCCTTTCAGTTATTTCTTCTTCCTCCTCAGCTTCTTTTTGATCCTGTTCCACTGTATCTGCTGTAACAACTTCTTCTATTTTTTGTTCTTTGAAAGCAATCTGCTGCAATATTGCCTGGCCACTTACCACATCACCTTCTACGGCCGTTGAAGCTTTTATAGTAACTGGCTCCAAAGCCGGAGAAAAAACTGGGCTTAATCTTAATCCCGTAGATGTGTACGATCGCATCAATGTATGTCCATGGATGAATTCATCCGGTACGACCATAGGCTCAACTTTTGAGAAAATTGCGGGCTCCACTACCTCTGTCATCCCGCCGAATGGCGGGATCCAATTAGAAAACTCTAGTTCGGAAATGGATCCCCGCCTACGCGGGGATGACAAAATAATAGGGGTAATATGTTGCACCGCCGGTTTTTGGGCCTGGGAAATAATGGCCTCTGCTTCTGCTATTACAGCCTGTACGGATAAAGGCTCATTATTAAATCTAATCTCTCCCACTGGATCAAACTTACTGACTTGTAAAGGCATCGTATTCTCCAAAAACGAGCGCCCGACAGGCCCTTCATTAATAATGGGGCCTACCACAGCAGAAGCTGCCTCAAGAGATGGTGCTGCAATGCTTGATCCACTAACTGAGGCAGCTCTTGCCAAACCTCCACCTTCTATTCCACTACCTACACTGGCAACAGCTCCCACGCCGCCGCCTATTCCCCCGCTGGGTCCACCGCCTGATCCTCCACCTGATGGTCCACTTTCAATACCCATAATTTGAGTTCGACGAGAATTCTTTTCCGCAGGAAAATAGTCCCACGGTTTATAGTCTACGTCTATAGTTTTCCTTTCTGCAAATACTTTAACCCAAACTAAACTTGACTGCTTGATAATAAACTGTTATAATCCTGACGGAAATGAATATAAAATCTTCCTACAATTTTCCAGAGGCAAAATTAGGACCGGTTTTTGCTCAAGATAAATTAAAAGAGTTTAAAGCTCTGATTGATACCGGAGTGTCTTTTGTCACCATTTCCATGCCCGGGGTAGGAGTCTCCTACTTCCTAAAATGTCTGGCCTGTCAGGATTTTGCCTTCTTTATCTATAATGACCTCTATTCCCTGCCAACCCTAAACCAGCATGAATTTTACAGAATGTTTTTAAGGGACCTCAAAGGTAATCCTGATGGCAAATCAGATGAGCAGGTTTTTCTAGAAACTAAAGAAATTGTAAAAAATTTAGTCGCTAAATTTGAGAAGGTAGTGATCATTTTTAGCAGGTTTGACCAGCTAGCGAAGGAGTTTGATGCCAATTTTCTATCTAATTTACAAGCTTTAACTACAATCCAACCTGGCAAAATTGTACTAATTTTTACCTCAATTAAACCTTTACATGATTTGGCACCAGAGGCAGTCACCGGCGGAAATCTCACTTTTTATTCCAAATATTTGTATTTTAAACCTTATTCGGCAAATGATCTGAAAAAACTTCTTAAAACTAATCCGCAACCTATCAGCTCTAACCAAAATTTAAATGAACTGATCGAGCTTTCCGGCGGTCATAACCAGCTTTTTCATATCCTCCTGAGTTCCCCTAAGCAAAACCTACTCTTAGATAGGTTTGTCAAGATGCAAATGAAAGAATTTGTTGATTATCTGGATTACCACCAGCGGAAGACTCTACAGAAAATAGCTTTGGTTAAGAAAGTCGTTGAAGTAGATGAGTATCTGCTGGGAGTGGGCATGATTAGAAGAATGGGTTCAGGATATGAGCTTTTTACTCCTCTTCTAGGTGAATACATAAAAACCAATATGCCGGTTAAACTGCCGGTAAAAGAGGCTAAGCTCTTTAAGTTGCTTAAGGCAAATATGGGATCGACTGTATCAAAGGATGAAATCTTTACTGAGGTTTGGCCTGCCCGCAATGCTTCGCATAGCGATGCAGGCGGGGTGGGCCACGAGGAAGGAGCTACAGACTGGGCCCTGGATGCGCTAATTTACAGACTCAGAAAACACCCCTTTATAAAAGCTAACAACTACATTATCGAAAGCCACAAAAAGGTAGGTTATACTCTAATACAAACTTAGGTAATCTTCTCAAGTTGCATGAGCTAGAGACATTCTAGACAGTACATACAAGCCACAATCGATTGGAAGAAGTTGGTTCATACGTTTGAAGGTTTTGGTCAAAGGCATGCACGGCAGAAAAACCAGCTCGCAAACAAGCATCGCCAGCACTTTTTTGGTTATATATTCTCAACCTAATCGGTGGCATCTGTGCTTGGTTCATATCAGAAAAAATCCTTGTTCTAGTCTCAATCAGCAAATCACCGACTAGTTCTTTTCTATAAACGATTTTACTATTATCTAACAGCAATAAATCCCTCTCGGGACTAAAATTCTGTAATATACGATCATAATTTGGTAAATCTAACAACAACGTTCCTCCAAGGTGCAATACCCTTTTTGCTTCTTGTAGAACCTTAAGATCATCCTCTGGTGTCACGAAATAACCAAAAGAAGTAAACATCAAGAGTACCAAATCAAAAGTATCAGCTGTAAATCCCAAATATCGCATGTCTCCTTCTATCGCGTTATTTATTCCAGACTTTTGAGCAACTTTTAACAGTCTACGGTTGAGATCTAAATCAATCAAAGATCCCACCAAACCACCTTGAACAAGCAATGAACCAATCCTACCAAATCCACCAGCCAAGTCGAGAACACGAGGTTTGTTATCCATCGACTGAATAATCTTTTCAATTGAAGCAACTTCTTCTAAAGTTCTTTCTAGAGGAAGCTTAAATTCTTCTTCGTAAAGAGAAGCAAACGGGCTGGTGGGATTATATGGCTCAAACCATTCGCGTGACATTCTTCTCTGTCTCCTCTTCCTCAAAAGGACTCTCAAGTAAAGTAATATCCCCTGTTTCGCTATTAAGAGTTGCTTCAACTCCCATCGGGATTGTTAACTTATATTTTAAATGGCCCATCGGAAAACCATAGATGATTGGCAAATTGTCATCAGTTAGTCTCTTAACGTCGTCAATGAATTGTCTTATATTATCCCTATCTGATAATTCTCTTATCAGTTTTTCGTTGGGTGGATTTTGTTTGTAGGTTACAAATGAGGCTAAGACAATTGCGGCTGCTTCTGTTAAACTAGCTTCTGTTTTAATTTTTTTAAGTATAGAAAAAGCACGTTCAAAACCAATTTCATCTGATTCCACGAGTACAATTCTATCTGAAAAGTCAACTTCGATCCCGGATGCTAATGCTTTTTCTAAGCTCTGTAAAAATGAAGGAAGAAGTCTCCCGTGGATTAAAGGAGAGGTCTGATTATTTTTACAACTCACAAACGGAATTGTGTCTTTATCTAACCAAGCACCAGATTGGAAAATATTTTTCAATACTAGACCATAGCCATCCCATCCGAATGCCAAATGATCAACTGGCGAGCTTTCAGCACTTTCTGTTATACCGACCCTTCTTGTTAACATGTTCCAAAATGAAGCAATAGTGTAGGTATTCTCTCGAAACATAGCTTCTTCGTGAATAAATGAAATATGAGGACCGTAAAAAACACCAACGTTGCTTCTGAAATGTAATGCAAGAAGTAAAGCAGAAGCAGCACTGAATGTACAAAATATTGGTCGCATTCTAGCAAACGATTCATAATCAATTCTATGAAATATATCATCAGCATACCTGTTACCTGAAATAGGAAGGAGCGCCTTTGAGCCGCTTATTATAGCTTCATTGAAAGTGCTCGATCTTTTCTTTTCAGTATCTGCCGAGGCAATGAAATTAACCGCTCCAAAACCTTTGTTTCTTAGATAATCCATAATGAATTGATCGGCCCTGTATTGCCGAGGGGGTAAGTTAACAGGACTAACTAATGCCACTTGATCTCCTTCTTTCAGAGAATACGGTTTTATCATTTCATGAGACATAACTAAACTCCAATCTGTTGAAACGACAACTTTCCTTCTACAAACTTACCCAAAAGTCCCAGATTTGGAGGTGTAATCTTAAAAGCTTTTATCTGACCTGATTTGTCCCAATAAATCGCTACCCGATCTCCAATCGCTAAAATTTGCGAGTCTGGATTAAGTAGTCTAATGATTTGCGAATTTCTTATAGTCTCATTTGTAAAATGTGTCCAAATCATTTCCTCCAACCATCCTAAACCTCTTTCCAATTTATAATTAACAAATCGCGACCCATTCCACTTGGCATTAAAGAATTCATTTCCCCAAATTGCTGCACCTGCGCTCAAACCACAAATTATTATTCCTTTCTTTAAGGCTTTTTTACAAATATTTTCCAATGAATATTTTTTAAATGTTTGAAGCAACAACAGTGGATCACCGCCTCCAAAATAGATCAAGTCAGAATTATTTATTTTCTGACTAATAACTGACAATGAAGGAGATTTTTTGATTAAAAATAACATGTCCACTGCTACACCATAGTGCGTATACCTAGTAGTGAAATCAGTAACGTATTCCTCCAAATCGCTGCTGGCAGCTGGAATGAATAGAACCTTTGGAGTTTTTGACCTTTTTTTGATTCTCTTGACCAGCCATTTGTCAATATGCGCAGTCTCGTCATTACGCATAACACCGCCACCTATCAATATCAAATTAGTTAAGATATTCTGTATCATTATTGATGAAATTGTTGATCAAGCGATAAGTCTTTAATTAATTTATTTATCACATCTTCCTGCCCGTGAGATACACCATAAGCATTTCCTACTACTTCCAGGATATGTTTTATTTCTTCAGGAGATAATGAGTTTAAAGCAATAATTATTTCTCTAGTTGTTTTTTTGTATAATAATAACCTTGAAAGAACAAGTTGCCTCATTTCAATAGGAAAATTACCTTCCAGAATGTCACAAAATTTTTGTTTATCAAGAGCAATTGCCATCTCTTGTCGTATTTTCTCCAGTAATGCAGCATACAGGGGATAAACTCTGGAATCTGGTTCTCCTTCCTGTACAGCATTAACCATCTCAGTAATTCCATTATCGTATTCATTGCCAAAAATTACCCCTCCAAAACTTGCTGCAGTATCCCCAATATCCAAAAAAGATTGGCTTTTTGTAAGAGACATTGTTCCATCTCGAATCTTTTCAAACAATTGCAATGGTGCTGATTTGTTTTTAGCTAGACCAATGATAAGTACTTCTTCTCCGCTAGGTACAAAGGCCATCGAAATAAGCGAATCCTTATTTTCAATAGCCCAATTTTCCAAAAAATTTCTAATTGTCTGATTGTAGAGATCAACTAAATTTTCTGCTTTAGGACGGCCATTTCTTGCAACAAAAACTCCTAAATTATCTAAATCTCCAGTAATACCAAAGAGGTGTCCTCCTTTTTTATAGTAATCAGAAAATACTTCCATTACAACCGGATTAAAGAAACGATTCCAAGGTTCACCTTTAATAACACGTTCTTGTTTATCAAGAGAATATCGTCTTTCAGAGTCCATAATTTAATTTTTCCTTAATATATTCAGTAAATGAGTCGAAATCCCAGTTAGAGATGGTTCGCTAGAAAGTTTGATGAACACTTCAACCCATTTGTTAAATAACTCTTCAGGTAGGTTATTTACGTCACCTTTCAGAAGAGAAGCCAAGCTTTCAACAGCAACAATATTTTCGACTTTTACATCAGGATGTTGCGAGAATAGGCTAGAAAGTTCTTCAATAGTAAAAAAGTGAGTATAAGTAAACACACCTGTTTCTGGATGAAGATGATCCCCATGTCTCAAAAAATCAAAAACTTGTTCAGCATCTTCTGGAGTATACTTAATTATATTTGCCAACTGGGCATATCTATTCATAACAGAAATAAAAATAGGTGCTCCTGACTTTGCAACCCTCACCAATTCTCCTATTGCTCTTTCACGTTGTTGGGAATCAAGCACATGCGACAGTGGTCCTCCTAGCGCGACCACTGCATCGAAAGAATTATCATGATAATTACTAAGATCAGTAATACTAGCTTCTGTGAAATCTTCCACCTTATTTATAACTCCTTCTTCTCTAGTAATTTCTTGAGCAATTACAAGAGCATTAGGAGAGATATCCACCAAACTTACTTGGTAACCTTTTTTTGCGAGGTAAACAGCATATCTACCAGGACCACTGCCAGCATCAAGTATTTTACCTGTTCCCGGGAGAAATGCATTTAAGTAATGCCGCGTAACTAGATATTCAACTTGATGATACTGATCCTGAAAAAGTCTTTGCCATTCTCTCCCTGCATTTGTATCATAGTATCTTCTCACTTTTTCTTGATAATCACTTATAAATTCTGGCATACTAATTTTGATCTTAAAACATGTATTGGCGTCTCACCAATCTTACGTAATAATTTTGATTATCTTACCAAAGACGTAAACCATACTTGAAAATGACAGCCTATAGAATACACTTTTCGTTGATAAAAGTCAATTCGACCCAACGGGAAGATAAACTCAAGGCGTTGTTTTCTCAATCACCTTATACAACACTATCCCCAATGACACCACTACATTCAAAGAGATATTTACCCCGAACATAGGAATTTCCACAATTGCATCTGAAATTTTCAAAACTTCTTGTGAAATTCCATTACTTTCATGGCCTACCACCAAACATGTAGGTAATTTATACTCAAACTTATCATAAGGGATTGATTTAGAGCTCTGTTCTATTGATAGAATTTGTATGTTTTTGACCTCTTTTTTGAGCTTTTTTATAACTTCCGGGGCTGTTTCGGAGTATTCCCAGTCCACAATTTCGGTAGTGTTGATAGAAGCTTTTTTGATCCGGGGATTGGGTGGAGTTTCCGTTCCCCCACAAAGGTAAATCTTTTTAGCGACCACCGCATCTGCCAATCTAAAGATCGAGCCGATATTATAAGTATCAAGCACATTATCCAGAACAATGTATATGTCACTCCTTTTTATCCTCCGTAGCTTTAGCGAAGGAGAACCCTTTCTCAACTGGGCCGCATTCAATTTGACCATTGCTCAATACCTCCATTTTATGATAAAGGTTAATTATACCTAAAAATGACAAGAGCTGCCCGCCACTTGAAAAGACACCGCCATAGTGACTACAATAAAAAGATGGAACCTGATGTGCCAAAAGTCACTGCAAACAAGTTACCGCTGCCTCTAATTATCATCGGTATACTGGTTATTTTAGGCGCAGTTTTTGCTTATTACTTAATACAACAGAAAAACCAGTCTAAACCGATAGTCTCCCCTCCTTCCCCTTCCGCTATCAATACCCTCCCCCCTCTCCCGGCTCGTTTCTTAGGCTGTCCGTTATCTGAGTCTCTTTGCAAATCAACGGATTTTTATTCAACCCGTATTAAAGATAGCTCCTTTTCCGCCACTTTAAAAGAAAATACGCCTCTTTTGGCTGTCTTTGACGGCACCACAGAAAGTATGCAGTTATCCCGCCCCCTGCCTAATGGTAAAAAAGAGGACTTTATCCTACTGACTATAGTTAACCAAAAGCAAAAACTGGTGGCGGAATATTACCTGAAAGGTAAAGCCATCGGCAAAAAGGAAGTCAGGGAAGGGGAAGTTATCGCTACTTCAAGTGGCCAACCGCTTAACTTTTTAGAAGGAAAATCATTTGTGTTTGTAGTTTTGGGGTTAACTGAGAAAGGAGACAGCGGCCTGGAACCGCTTGAGGCGACTCACTTTAAATAATATGAACCCAGAAATTTCCACTCCATCTCAACGTTCTTTTTTCATACCGGCCGTTGTAATCGCCTTGATAATTCTAGCCACAATTTTTGCTTTTTATTACTTGAATCAACAAAAAGCCAACCGAATAGCAACAAAACCTGTCCAACCTATTCAAAACCCGGCCAAAAACTCTGTCCAAACAGAAACAATCAGCGGTCAAGTAGTCAGTTTACAGGATAACCTATTAACCTTAAAGGGCGACAATGGCCAAGAAGTCCAAATAAAAATTGCCGTCGGCACTTCTGTTATTAAACAGCAATGGTTTGATGAAAATTCCATGGGAACAGTGCCGGCAGAAGTCAAAGCCGGTGATAAGATCTCTGTCCAAGCAACTAAAAACAGTCAAGGAGACAAAGAAGCAGTCTCGGTGGTAATTCTGGTAGAAAGATCGGCCTCTCAAAGCGCCGGGAAAAAGCAATGAAAATGAAACTAAAAAATAAATTTAAATGGTTTTGGTTGTATTCCTTATTATTATCAGGTTTCCTGCTCTTTTGGGCAGCTCCTGTTTTTGCTGACACGCAAATTTACCCTATCCCCCCAACTATCCCACCCTATGGTGACGGAAGCGTCTTAATTACAAATGCCGGCTGGACCAACACCCACCTGCTTGGCCAGACCTTCATTGTTCCTTCAGGCATCAATACAATTACCAAAGTCAGATTGACAAGATTTAAATTAGGGAGTTCAGGCGGTAGCGCCGGCGGTATTGTTTCTGTGGCTCTTTTTCAAGGAGAGCCCTCAGTATCCAACCAATGCTGGAATCGTGGGTTGGGAGGAGATGAATGCACAAATGTAATCTCCGCCTCGGGAGCCAGAGCGGCGAAGAAGGAAAAAATATACATCGGAGGTCAGATACCCAATCAGTTCAATGATCTTTGCGGATGGGGTGGCCGTTCATATCCTGACAACAATGTCATTACTTATCTATTGAAAAGGATGAGGATTAATGATCCCAACAACCCTTGTCCAAAGAAATCAGAATTGCAAAGAATGTGGGATTTGTTTGGGGCAAAGGGTTGGGGAGGTCTTCAGGGAGATTGGAGGAATGGCGGTGATAGTTGCGGGGGTTGTGACGGATGGTGGTATCCTTGGGAATTACCTGATAATTACGGTGGTTCTGATTTTTTATGGCCCGATTTCGTGAACCAAAGTGATGTGGGCGCCGGTCCAACCTATTTTGAGGGACCAGGCTGGACTACCCAGACTGCCACCTGGCAGGGAACAGATTCCGACGATAATTATATAGATGTTACTTTTGGTAGCAATGTGGTTGTTCCCGGACTTAGCTATTTTCTCTCCATCCAACAATCACACACAAACCCAAATAACGATCCAGACCGTAATACCTTCAACGTGTCAACCGATGAATATTATGAGGAAGGCCAGTGGAATTGCGAAAATCCAAACGAGGCGATAAATCCCAGCGAACCAGGATATATTACCATATCAGGGGCTACCAGTATGGATGGACATTTTTGCGGTAAGGGAAATGTCTTTGTCGCCCAAGTTTCCCAAAATAATCCCTACCCTTCCGGCCGCACCTATATTAACAGTGATAAATGGGTAGGCGATTCAACCACGGATGTCACCTATTTAACTATCTGGGGAACACTTACTGCTTATCCCACTGCCTCAATCATCAGTGGGCCACCCAGCGGCATAACCGGGCAAACCTTAGACTACAGCTCCCAGATCTTTAATGCCCAAAGCGGCACCAACTATGTCACCAGACAGGATAATGCTGTTTTTACTTGTCCCTCAGGAATTGTTACCGATTCAACGGGCAGAAGATGGTGTAATTTTAGAACTTTCACCGGCGGCAGTAGCGGCAGCATCTTTTCCGGCAGTTTTACCTTCCAAGAAACCGGCACCTATGTGGTGACGGTCAATGCCTATGCCAACCCTACTGCCAGCTTTACGGCAAGTAATTCTACCGAGTGCACCGGCAACCCTTATCCTTATAATGCCAGCCAATGGTCAGATTGCGGCTCCTCTGATAACATCACCGTTACCATCACCAACCAACCCCCCGGCTTGGGGCCAATGAGTATTGTAGCAGGTTCTGATGCTTCCAATCCTGGGGCTGCCGGAGTGCCCCTGATCAGTGGTTTAAGGTCAACAGAAAGTGGTAGCAATTTTAAAAATTCTATTAACATTACCCAAAACCTTACTAATAGCAACATTACTAACACAAATCTGGTTGGATCGGCTTTTTTCAAGAGTTTTGTTCCGGGTGAGGGCAGCGGTATTTTCGGTATGACTTATAGCGCCGGTTGGACGGGTGGATTTGTCCTGATCTATGCGCCTCAAACTGCCAATACCTACTATTCTTCCACCTCTCCTGTCGGTTACAACTGGATATACTACCTTAAGACTTTTTCTGCCGGTAAATTTTATGTCTACAATGGTACTGATTGCTCCGGCCCTATCGGTTCCCCCACCGGCTGCTGGAGCGAATATAGCAGTACCGACCCTACCGCTAAATACGGGGATACCTCTAAAGGATTTGATGTTAAACTCAACTCTCTCAATCCCCTTAAGCCAACTACCCCTACTTTTAATGTCCACTTTTACAAAGCGCTGGGAAGCGGTACCTGGAAAACCTACGGCGTCCTAAGGGATGCGACCGGTGCGGAAAGTAGTTTGGAAACCGTTAACCCCTGATAGTCTTTTAAAGTTAAGCAGCTTTTCTATCCAGGTTCGGCAGAAAAGTCTGATGCAGTTCTCCCAAGCCTTGGCCAATATAAATCGGTTTCACTCCCGGGAGAGACGTACCGTCAGTCGCTGTCTCTGTAAAAGCAAGACCCATGCCGAAGATATGTTTTATCAAGCCGAATTTACCATTGAATATGCCAAATTGCATGTCTTTCACGCCTGAAGGCTTTTTGTCTTCAAGCTGGTACACCTTAAGAATGCTTGGGTCAATACCCGGGTTGGACCCTAAGGGCCAGTTCAGTAAAAGCGCCCTCTGCGAGGCGTCGATAAGCGACTGATAAGTTCCGGCTGACCAGACATTATTTCCGATCACCTGAATCTGTCCCAAAGTCAATGAGTTGATATCGCTATTGGGAATGTTTCTTCCGTTCAGCCATCCGCCGACAAACACCGATGACTTAACTGAATCTGTTTTGTCGTCAATAGTATATAGTACCGAATCAATGTTGGGGATAAGGATCTCTTTGACCAAACCGGCCTGGTCTTTGGTCACAGCAAGCCCCAGGGCATAAGATACTTCCGGATGCTTCAACTGCACCGACAATACCTGACCACTGACAGGATCCCTTGTTGTATCAACATAACCCCAGCTTAAAGAACTGGTAAGAGCTGGAGATAAAAACCTAGCTTTTCTGTCCAAAGTTGAAGCAATAACCAGATCCCCTCTAGTACCATAATCGCTATTTGACCACCCTTCCTGTACAGCTTTTAAGGTATTAAAATCAAAAGTCAGCTGGGATCCTCTTAGTTCAAACCCAGGTGCGCTGAGAATAGCTTTGGCAGTATTTGGTAAGAGTTTAATCTCGTTAATTCCTCCATTATAATTAGCCAGCAAAGTAACCTGGGTGATTGGTGTGAACGGCTTATCATCAGGAATATAGAGTAAGGCTGTCACATTCGAAACTTCAGGAAACTTCTCCGCCCCACCCAAAAGCAAAGCATTTCCATATACGGCTATAGAAGTAGCTGCTATAGGCAGTTTGGAAGAGATAGGGTTAAATTTGGAAAATTTACCTGTAGTTGCATCTAAAGATGATTTGAAAAGATAGCGGCCTAACGGAGTCCTCTTGTCATCCTGGCTGTAAGCTTCAGTAATGGCATAGAAATCAGTCACACCGCCGGCAGCATCAGCCTTAAAAGTCCAGCCGTAAACAGTATCCGGCCTGGTCTCCAGTTCTGCCTGTTCTTTCTTAAGATTAGAAAAGATGACATCTGCGCCCAAAGGCAAAGGCGCTCCCTCTACGCCAACCAAAGGCCCTAAGTACCTGTTGGCCAATACTGCCGCTCCTACCATGCCGGCTGCTTTTAAGAAATCCCGCCGCGAAAGAGTCCTTCCTATGCTTTCCTGAGGCTGGGTAAGATTTTTAGATTGTTCCGGGTTTGACATGATTAACTTATAGTATCATACTCCGTCCAAAAAATCAACTATGAAATTTGTTCATCAATCTCGCGGAGCATCTTTTGAAGCTGCTTTTTAAAAGGCAGGACATCTTTTTGAATAGTTTTCCAGATTCTTTCTAAATTTACTCCAAAATATTCATGAATCAGTATATCTCTGGTGCCTGAGATCTCTTTCCAGGGAACCTCGGAGTATTTATCTTTGAGTTTCTGGGGAATATGTTTAACTGCCTCTCCGATAATCTCAAAGCGTCTGATGACTG
>Ga0209541_10012204_pt1 | contig 13329 bp, 20 predicted proteins | sample RifCSPlowO2_01_FD_184027 | JGI IMG/M metagenome (GOLD analysis project Ga0209541, IMG submission 184027) | Groundwater microbial communities from Rifle, Colorado - Rifle CSP2_plank lowO2_0.1 (SPAdes) (version 2) | ecosystem: Environmental > Aquatic > Deep subsurface > Groundwater | place...
TGTCTGCCTGTTATTAAATAGCCAGATGGTGGTTTTAATAGGGACTTGCATTCCCAGTTGGCTCCTGCTGTTTCTGGGCAGCCATTGGTTATTGTCCAAGAACAGTCTGGGTCTGTGTTACAGGATAGGTAAGGTTTTGGTGGTGGGGTAAAGGTTGGATAGATTGGGGAGTAGGTTGGAGAGGTTGTGTAGGTTGGGACCGTTGTAGACGTTGTGGATGGTGCGGTTGTTGATGATGGAGAGGTAGTGTAGTTTGTTTGGTTCGAAGTTGGGGTTGTTGTAACTTGTGGAGAAGATGAACAGTAGTTGTTATACCAGTAACCACCAACATTTGTACATGATGTCTGATTATAACAATTTGAGAGTTGGCTACTAGAGCATGTTGGGCATGAACTTCCACCAATCAGATTTGTACCTGAACCGCTTGCGCAACAATTATATGCCCAATTTTGAATATTATAAGAATCTGCATAATTTGAGCCACATATGCATCTTGTAGTTAGTTGTGTATTTAGTGGGCATGAGGCTGGAGGGGTTCCTGCAATACATGCGTACACACCACCCCCGGTTGTTGTAAAGTCGCAAATTTTTCCAGAAGATGAACAATCCTCTTTAACTGCCTGAACGCTTGTAGTAAAAATACAAGTTCCAGACTGGCATGTCGGAGCTACTTTGTATTGCATGACTTTCAATCCAGTTGAGTCGCAGAAAGTTGCTCCTGCCCAAGTAGTGCCTGTTATTGGACAATCTGAATCAATAGAGCAGCCTGCAGTTGTGGTGGGAGCAGCAGCTAATGTTATTGTTCCATCGCTAGAATCGTACACATCTGCAACTGAAGCGCCGCCGCAGTCATTTCTGCTTGTTTTTGTGCTGCAAGTTCCAATTTTAAGTTTATAGGTTCCGGCTTTTGCATAAGTTGGGATTGTCCAAGTTGTTTGGCCGGGATTGCCGTTCACATTAACTAAATTCGTAATTGAATCACCATAACCATACCCGCCCGCACTGTTTGTTAAATCTAAATAAACATAACTGACATCAGATGATGTCCACGAAATTGTAACAATGGAGCCTATTGTCCACGTTTCCCCGCCATTTGGAGATGTAACAGTTATAGTTGGTGATGAGGTTGTATTGGTGGTGTTTGTATTGTTTTGGGCTTGGACTAGACCAACCACTAACAAGATAGAAACTAAAAATATGAGGCTACCGGTTTTATACATATTAATAGTTGGTTTTAGCCGCTTATAAAACTAAACTTCAGGCAAGCTAGCGTCTATGTTGTTCAGTGTGTCGCCGACTTCGCTGAGTATCTTGGATGTGTCCTGTTCTAGGTTAGAGGCTTCTTGGGTTGATTTTATTTCTGTTGGGACTGATGTCACCTTGCCTGGCTGTTGGGTTTGTTGTTGACCGGTTAGCAGGACTGCGACTAGTATCACAAGGATTGCTATCACTGCGACTGAGACGCCTAACTCAAGTTTCATGTGATTGTGTTTGTTTTCTTTTGGCATAAATATTAACCTGTGCTGTTGGTCTGGTTAGGTTCGCCGCCCCTTGGTGAACCTGGTGTTGGAGATGGTGGGGCTAGAACAGTCTTTACAACTTCCCTGATTATTCCAATGACTGATTTTATTTCTTGCTTTACTGCTCTGAGGTCTTCTATTGTGAAGTTGGATATTTTGGATCTGATTTCATCCTTTAAGGATTCTAATTTGTCTATTCCGGATTGGAGCAGTTGAGAGGCTGTGAACCACCTTGTTGCTGAATCCTGGTTGTTTGTTAAGTTGTAATAATTGGCTAGTTTATTGGTTGCTGACTTTAGGAAGTCGAATTTGATTTTTAGTTGTTCTATTTGGATTACAACTCCTAACAATTTTGTTGTGTCAAAGTCTGTATTGCCTATTTTTCTTGGGGGTTCGGTTGGCCTTTCCCTTTCAAAAACTGAACAGGTTCCTTGGACGCAACCGCAATTGGCTGATGGTTTTGCGGAGAGGAATTGTGGACAGATTGCTGATTGTCTGCCTGTTATTAAATAGCCAGATGGTGGTTTTAATAGGGACTTGCATTCCCAGTTGGCTCCTGCTGTTTCTGGGCAGCCGTTGGTTATTGTCCATGAACAGTCTGGGTCTGTGTTACAGGAGAGGTATGGTTTTGGTAGTGGGGTAAAGGTTGGAGTTGGGTAGATTGGGGAGTAGGTTGGACTGTAGGTGGTTGATGGGGTGGAGGTCGAAGAAGGTGTAGATGTTGGTGATGACGTGGGTGTTATGGTTGGTGAAGTGGATGTGGTGTAGTTGGTTTGATTTGTGGTTGATGTAGGAGTTGGGATGAATTGACCGAAGTAGATTGTTCCCCCTGACACTGTAAATGTGTAAGTATTGAAATTGTATGTGCCTGATCCATAACCGGCCTGCCCTTGCATCTGCCAAATGTATCTCTTTGAAGTAGGCCACCACACAGAACCAGCTGAATAAGAAGGTGGTGGAACATAGCCATGCCACTCTCCGTTAATTCCACAAACCGATTTGGTGCAGATTGCCGTTGTTGCTATTTGCCCTGACGCTATGTCTACTTGAGCCCAAACACCGGGTTCGTTATCAGACGGCTCAGGGGCTTGAGCTCCAGGTGTTGTTGGTGTGGGTGTCGGACTTGGCGCACCATCACCGTAAGATGTGCCTGTACACAATGGTTGAGATGTTCCTATACAACAAACATAACCTTGACAATCTGTTGCCCATTGACCACTCCATGTGCCTTTACAGTCACTTACAGAACCGCTACAACAAACACCACTGTAGGAGGAGCTAACGCTTTTTGCTATTGTTGGGCATGTTTGAGTACAAGGTGTATTCCCAGCCCACACAAGACCGCTTTGGAGAGCAGTTTTACAACAATTGCCAGAAGTATAAGCGTAACCTGAACAAAGACAACCAGAACTTGGCACTGCTCCTTCTGAACATTGTGGTGCGTTTGTGTTACAGGATGTTGAACTGCTATAAACACCATCACAACAATAGCCCGTATTATAACTCACACCATTACAAAAACAAGCCCCATTCCCTGGTATTGGCCCGTTTGCACATGTAGTTGTTCCAGAAGGAGATGGTGTGGCTGATGTTGTTGGTGATGGGGAAGATGTCGTTGTGTTTGTTGTATTTGTATTGTTTTGGGCTTGGACTAGACCAATCACCAATAAGATAGAAACTAAAAATATGAGGCTACCGGTTTTATACATAATATACTATTATCAGGACACTATAAATATTGGTAATATTGGTTTTGATATTCTGGCACACTTTCTTATATTTTAGTATACTATATAGAGGTATGTCCCAACACTACGGAACTGTTATATCAACTTTTGACTCCCCATCAACAAGAAAGTTTTGTTTTACTGTGAACAAGGACACTGTTGTCCATAGAGGGCAGTTTGTGCAGCTGGATGTTGTGGACGGAAAATTAGTTGGCAGGATTTCTGATATTTTCAAGACAAACCGGTATTTTATGCGGCCTGAAAGCGTGAATGAGGTTGCTAAGTCTGGAAGGCAGATGGATTGGGATTACCCTGTTTGGGAGCATGAATATCTTGTGGCTGAGGCCTCTGCGTTGGGTGTTTTTGACAAGAGCGGACAGAAAAAGGAGTCTACATTCCCGCCATCGCCGGGGACAAAAGTTTTTGAGCCTGAACAGAAAATTTTGTTTGATTTTTTTGGCTTGGATCCAGAAGGATTGCACTTGGGTAAACTGGCTTTCCATGATGTGGATGTGAGGCTTAACACAACAAGACTGCTGCAGAAACACATGGCTATACTGGCGATTTCTGGGGCTGGAAAATCTTACTTTACTTCTGTTTTACTTGAGGAGTTGTTGAATAGGGATCCTGAGAAAGGGCAAATTGCCACTGTTATAATTGACCCACATGGTGAGTATTCACACTTTTTGGATGACCCGAAATTTGCTGGCAAGGTGAAAGTTTTTAAGGCCTCGGAGATTAGGATTGGGTTACCAAATCTGTCCACACACCAACTTGTCAAGTTTGCCCCAGATGCTTCTTCTGGCGTCCAGGTGAGGGAGTTGAACAGGGTTATTAGGGACATGGAAGAGGAGGCATATGGTTTGGACGAACTGATTGTTGCAGTTGAGAAGGATGAGAAAGTCAAGAGCGCGACAAAGGATGTGCTGATTTCTTTGCTGGAGAATTTGAAGTATACTGGATTGTTTAGCATTGCTGATTACCCTTCGCTGGAGGAGACTGCGAGGCAGGGTGAGGTTACCATACTTGATTTGTCAAAGGAAGTAAATTTACACAACAAACAAATCATCACCGCGTATATAGCCAAAAAACTTTTTGACGCGCGGAGGGATGGTATCATACCGCCGTTTTTGTTGGTTGTGGAAGAGGCTCACCAGTTCGCACCAGAAAAATCGCAGAAACACACTGCTGTCTGTAAGGGGATAATTGAAACAATTGCAAGGGAGGGGAGGAAATTCCATGCTTCTCTTTGCTTGATTTCGCAGAGGCCTGTTCAGTTATCCACAACTTCGCTTTCACAGTGCAACACACACATTATTTTGAGGGTGACAAACCCTTATGATTTGAAACACATTGCTGAATCTTCAGAAAGTATTACCAATTCTGTATTGAGGCAGATTGCTGGTTTGCAAGTTGGGACAGGCATGATTGTTGGTGAGGCTGTAAACTCCCCAATTTTTGTAAAAATCCGCGGAAGGGAATCCAAAGTCACCTCTAGCAAAGGCATGTCACTGGAGAAAGCGGCTGTAGAATATTACAAAAGAATCGCACAGAAGAAGAAGGATGCGAAAGGGTTTATGTAGCTATTCTATTTCCTTTTGTAAATTTTTCCTCTGTGGTCAAGAATTTGAACTTTTAATAATTTGTTTTGAAAATCGATGTCTATTAAAGCCCTATAATCTCCTACTCTCAATTTGTAATAATCAGATCCCTCAAAATGTTCTAGAAACCTGAATGGGTCTTCTTTTAGTTCTCTTAACTTGTTTTTAATTCTTTCTCTTATGTTAGAATCTAAACCATTCAAAAACTTGTCAACATTGGGATGTAAAAGAACTTCCCACATAATAACCGGCTTAGTTGAGTTTTTTATAATTAGAAATAGGTGTTTTCCTTGCGTCTTCTAGCTGTTTTTTTGCTTCGCTTGTTAGCTCGCCTTCCTCTTGAAGAATATGTTTAATTAGAGCAACGTCCCTTTTTAATTCTTCCAAATCTTCATGCATATGTTGTAGTTCTAATTGTGCCATATTTGATATATACAGACGCTATTTATAAACGTTAGAAGGATGCAAAAGGGTTTTATGTAAGTAAGTATTTACCTCAGGCTTTCATACTCTTCTCTAGTCAACCTGATCTGTTTTAGAATCTCTTTTATCATGCCTCTTCCTAGAAGTTCATTTCCGTGTACCGGCACAGTTGTCTTCCTGCCATCTGCATGTATATATCTTATATGGCTGCCTTTCTGGTGAATTCTCTGAAAACCCAACCTCTCGAGTATTTCACACATATCTTTTCCAGATATGAGAACAAGCTTTGTCATACACTGACTTCAACTTTCTGGACGCCAATAAACTTCATTGGATATATTTCTTCTTTTTCTGCTTCTAAGCAGGTTTCTATTGCCTCTTTTATCCTCTCGAGGACTTGGGGTATTGTTTTGCCCTGAGTGGAACAGCCCTGTATATCTGATGCCGTAGCTATGTATAATCCGTCCTCATCCTGTTCAATTAAAACAGTAAAATCCATAACTTTCTTCTCCATAATTATAGTGAGATTAGCGGTTTATAAACTTTAGAATGAGCTTATTTCTTCCCCTTTATCTTGGCCTGCTGCTTTTCCAGTTCTGTTCTCCTCTTCTCAGCCTCTTTGGCTGCACCCACATAATCAAGTTGCTTTTTCAGGTTCACACCGATTGCTTCCACATCTTCCTCCAAATTAATTAGCCACTCAGAATCCGGATGGTAGATGTCTTCACCTTTCTCGTTCTTGCCCATGTAAAGCTTTTCTTGCGCCTCCATTTCTTTGAGGTAATTTAAAACTTTATCTTCTGGTAAAGCTGTCATTTCCACCAATTCCTTCAAAGTCATCCCCTTCACCTTTTGCGGCTGTTGCGGTTGTGGGGATTGCTGCGGATTTTGCTGGTTCATAAAATCTCTAGTTCTGTGGGTATTTATATGTTTATTTTCCTTCAACTGCTCTTTGTCTGTCTTCTCGCTCGAACATTATTGTTGAGTCTGTGTAGGTTTCCATTTCAACTATAAGCTCTTCGGCTTCCTGATCTGTTAACCTTCCCGCTTTGAAAGATCTGAATCTATTTGAGTATTTCATGAGCTCATTCATTTCAATTCTTTTTTCTTCAAGCCCGCCCTCTCTCCAAGCCTTTGTGCTTTTTACAACATTGCACAATCTCATATAGGCTCCGTTAACCCTATATTTCACCGGCACTTGAGAGTGTGGAATTCTTGGTTCCAGCTCTTCATATACCGGTTCTTCTATTTGAATTTCTTTCACAGCTGAGACTTCTTTAACTGGTTCTGGGGCCACGATTTTTATTTCCTGTTCTCTGTTAGTACAGGACATTCCTAGAGCTAATGTTAATCCCCAAGCTGACCTGTATGCGGCCTTTTCCAAAGATTTGTAAATTTCTCTCATATACATGAATATGTTCTTAGATAAGTTTTATAAACCATAGTTCAGTCAAAATCTTCCACTCCATTTTCTATTTTACTTTTCTTATTTGGATCGCGGAGTCTTTTTATTAGATTGCCTAGCAACTGCCTTTCTCTTAAGTTCCATGCACTATTATCGTCATCAAGTAAACTATCTACCCTTCCTTTTGAATCTATAGACTCCATAATGAGTCCAAAACTCCAATTGCCACCCATTCCAAAAGTCAAATTATCACCCATATGCGGATCCTCAATCGGAGCGTTACCTATGCTACCTATCAATACTTCTATCAGATAATTATCAAATAAATATACTTTTTTAACGGAAGAAATCTCTTTTGTTCTCAAAAAAGGCGTATACCCCATTGCCCATGATAAATATGAATTGTTTTCAAAAAGGTGTCCATTTCTAATCTTTTTTGTTCCACCTCTTTCCCAAACGTCTTTTTTCAATTCTTCCATGACATCCCTATTGGTTTTCTCTATATCCATTAATTCAACAACATCGTCTACAATATCAAGATATCTTCTATTGGCCTCTTCCACAGTAATTGCACCATTTTGGGAAAATTCATCTTGATCAATATAACCGTCAGAATTAGGGTCTGTGATAGGCGAAGTGTATGAAGGGTCTAAAGCAAGGCTTCTTTTTCCACTATCTTCTTCTAAAGTTGTTATTATTCTTTTGCCGTTTCCTAAATTAAAAGTTTTTGGCGATCCGTTAGATTTAATATTATCAACAATTGTTTGAATGGTTCTTTGAACATAGTTTTCCTTGTTTTTCTCTTCAACCTTTCCATCAGAACCAACAAAAGCTAAGGCTGTCAGAATCCCTGCACCAAACCATCTGTAAATTGATCTCATATGCATCTCAATATATTATCCACGATTTATACCAAACTCATCTCTATCCCTAACTTGAAAGGCTTTCATATGTGCTTGAAATAGTGGGTCTCTGTCTTCTGGATTCACTCTCTGTCCATATTGTCTTAACAAGAATTTAATTACTTCTTCTCTTCTAAAATTTGTTTCAGAATCAGATTTCGGGGCTTCTACAGAATATCTCTGAATCTCTCTATTTATTCTGATTTCCAATGTTTCAAGAGGTTTCTTAAGAAGATAAAAATGCAACTCAGACAAATCTGTTGCAAACTCTCTAGTAGTTCTATATTCCCTCACATCGCTTAACAAAGCGAATTCTTTTTGATTATCTTCAACATCTCCCATTAATATCCTTCTGAACTTTCCACCCATAGAACCTTCAAATTCGAGTTTTTGCAATGAATCGTAAACGCCTGCCTTTGCCATTTCTTCCCTAACTTCTGGTCTTCTATTGGCCTCGATTTCCCTTGGTATTGTGACATATTTTTCCCAAAGTGATTTTATTGTTGCGTCTATCACTGGCCCAAAATTCAAATCCAAGAAAACTGGGGCTATATATTTCGATAGCCACATATTTTGTTGCTCATATGTTGGTTTTTTCATATAATCATCACATTACACTTTCACTGATTTTGAAAACAATGTTGCCATTCCGTCATCTCTATAAACTAGAACACCATATTTTCCATCTTTTGCAGGCCCTGGATTTCCAAAAATTTCCCTGGAAAAGGTTCCTGCTGGAACTGGGTTTCCTTGTCTGTCTGTTGTATAAACAGCTTCGTGTATGTCGCCTGCTAAAACTTTTTGTATTCCGAGCTCGTCAACTAAACTTGATAAAAGCTGGTTTCCAGCGTGAACTTTTTTAGGAACACCTTTTCCTTCTTTAAGAAGTTGTTCTACTAAAGGTCCTGCTATTTCCTGGCCTTTGTAAATTGCTCGAACAGCGACATCGAATGTATCATCCGCAGACATTTGTGGTGGATTGTGGCAAAGCAAAATAGTTCTATCTGGTCGGGTCACCAATTCCATTAAATCATTTGGATTGTAAACGTGTATATGACCTTTTCCGTTACTATAATCAGCTGTCGGACCTAAATCGCTTCTGACATGAAAACCTCTTGAAACATCCTTTGTTGATCCAGGAACCCAGACAAGGTCAACTTCAATACCATTTACTTTTAATGTGTATTTTCCAAGTTTTGTGGCATCTACCACATTATCCAAATCATCTTCTAATTGTCTGAACGCTTCACTGTATGCAATAAAATCTTCATAATTTCCAGGAATCCAAGAAACAGGAACACCAACTTTGTCATATACTTTTAAAGTTGCAGCTATATCGTCAAATTGTTCTTGTAGAGAAGCGTATATGTCTCTGGGGGCATCTCCTAAATATTCTATTCTGTCCACTTCTTCTCTCTTCAGAGCTTCAGCTATGCGACTATCAAACCCGCCCATGTGCGAATCTGTCACAACCCCTATTTTTATTTCAGTCATAGTTTACCTTTGTAATCTAAAACTAATTCTCTTTCCTTCCCTTTGCTGCTCGCACAGCTTCCAAGCTTTTCAATAAATTATCTATTCCCTTGTCTACTTCTAACTGTATCAATATCATGTCAATTGTGAATGGGTCATATTTCCCGTCTGGAAGCACGAGCTTTTCTTTTTCCACATCTTCTTTCAAAGGACCTTCAAGATATTTTCTGACAAAGCCTTCGTCTAAACCAATTTCAGCTGATATCTCTTCCACTGTCAGACCTCTTATTTGATTTTCCATATCATTTACCTCCTTGTTCAAATGCGCCTCTGAGCTCTCCTAATTTGGCTCTTATAGGTTTCATTCTGGCTTCTTGCTGAGCTGTTTTAAGTTCGTCTAAAGTCTGTTCGCCTCTAGCTATGAGTTCGAAGTTACCGTCCCCGTCTGCGTCTTCAGCGTCTAGCACATCGGGTATCCAAACATATGTTGGGTTTTCATATGTGCCCTTACCTCGCGATAAGCTTCTGTAGGCACTGTATACATAAAATCCGCTCCAGTCAAAGATGTCAACTCGATTATCACTCCATGAGATAACATACTGTCTTCCTTTTCTTTTACACTCCTCGCCGTAGAATGGTAGTTTTGATGTGTCTAGATCTTCTATAGGTTTTGCGCCTTCCATCAATGGCTTTGTTTTGTCTAACTCCATCTCTCTTTTCTCATAAACCACTTCCCACGAATCTTTATTTGGCTTTCTTTCTGCAACTGGATAAACTTGGGCTGACGGCGCTGTTGGTTGGTTTGCAGGCGCGTTTGTGTAGTTGCCACAGCCTTCTCCCAATAGTCCAAAACCTGCTGTTGTTAAAACTGCAGCTCTTCCAAAGTTACCTAAACATTCTTTTGCGATTTCAAAATATTTTCTCATATTTTCCATACTAGTTTGAATTTCTATATTCTCGGGCAGTAATTACCATATCTCCGTTTGTGTCAGTTCGCTTACAAGCTTCTAGAATTGCTTTGTCACCGATTTCACAAATCTCCATTGGTGATAAACCCATATTCACAAAAAACGGCGTTGTTTCCAATTCTCTAGAGATTTTGGCATCAGCTACATAGCCATTCCTCATATCTTTTAGACTTAGACCCATTCTATCAACTCTCTCCATTGGTGTAGACGTGCATCCTTCACCTAAAAGGCCTAATCCAGCAGCTGTTAAAAGTGCCGCTCTTCCTAAACCACACACGTACTCATTTACCCTTTCAACATATTTTCCAATTTTTCCTGTCATATTTCTTACCTCCATTTTCCAAATTAAATTATAGGGTTGAAAAAATCAAAGTCCCTATCTAATCAGACATCCAATCTCTAACTAGTTTTTCTCTCTGTGCTGTAAGCCTTTGTTCTCTACCAGGTTCTGGTTGTCCGCTTCCAAGTGTATAACCTGCCGGCAATACTAATTCAGTTCTACCATCTCCATCTGTATCGCGCACTGAGACCTTGTTTTTGTCTAGTACTGGCATTTCCATTACTGGCATAGATGCCCCTTCTGCTGATGCTGGCATTTCCCTGCTAAGCACATAGTCGGCCCCAAACCCTGCTGCTACAAGGCATGTTGCTGCAAACCCTGCTTTTGCGCGTGTGTTTAGTTTGCTTGTATATTGGCTTATGAAATCCAACACGGATCCTATATAGCCTTTTGGTTTTTGTACACTTTGTGCACTTCTTCCTGCCACACCGTCGTTTATGTCCGTTTCAAGACTTTTCTCTGCATATCCTTTCATATTTCTACCTCCTCTTTTTCTTTTTTAGACCTCAACTTGTACAGGATTTCTGTGTCAGTTTCAGTCAAATCTTGAATTTTCATAACTATGCAACTAGATCCAAACCTCCTTTATAGTGCTTGGTTGACGCCCCTTTAGCCAAATGGATTTCTACATTTCTTTTATCTTGAACCAGATCTGCGAAGACGGACAATGCGCTGTAAACCCTTTTCATGCCATCTGATCCCCTATCTTCTATTGGAAGAGATTGCCTAGAGCCATCAAGTTCTACTGTAAGCGATACTCTACCACCCATGCTTCTGCAACGTACACCGTCTATAGGGTACTGTCTAAGCATATCTCGCCCAACCTCTCCTCCCATATAGGATTGCCATGTGTCTTGTATTCCACTCATATTTTGTCACCTGTTAGTAACATATTTTCTAATTAGACTATGGTTTAGGGGTTTATAAAGCTTTCGGTTACTTACTTTAAAGGAGTAATTGAAGCGCGAAACTGGCTTTGTTATATGGTCTTAAATGGCTAAACAGGCAGGTAGAAAAGGCGTATAGGTAGCTTAGTAGGAAAGGGCTGTTGCCTTGTAGAATCGGTGATTATGGAGAAGAAAAAGCGCTTGGATTTTGAAAACCTGAAGGAAGAGGAGACAGAGCTAATTTTGAAAAGAAAGAAGAAGACAGAAGAGCCAGAATTAGAGGATTGGACAGAGGATGACTAGTTTACTAATACAATATCCCTGCCACTTTTTTCAACATAGGGAAACCGCGGACCTCTTGGCCGAACTGGCTTAGCTGCTTGACTTTTGCTGAGGAAAAGACCTTTTTGATCTCTTCGAGCCTTTTTGTCTGTTGTTTCCTCCTTTCAGAACAGAACTTGCAGCCAGAGCTTTGAGGGACTAGATTATTTACCACAACAGATTCCACTGGGATGCCATATTGCGCCAAGGATTTCAAGGAGCGTTCGGACTCAAGGATTGACATTGCCTCTGGGATCAAAACCAAATTAAAGTGCGTTCTTGTGGAATCAGATAAAATTTTCTTGGCCTCCTCTATCCTGGTTTTCATGGCCTCCAGCTCTTTGGCCCCGAACCCTTCCTCGTCTTTCCCTCCCATAGGGAGTATTTTCTTGATTATGCCAGTTACAGCAGAAATCTTCATGCGCATTTTTATCAGTTTTCCAACCCAGGAATCAAGGACATTTGGCAGGGATAAAAATCTGAGGGCATGGCCGGTTGGCGCAGTGTCAAAAATGATCACGTCATATTCCTTGCTCTGCATGTATTTCAGGAATTTGTCAAAGGCAGCGACCTCATCAATACCCGGCGTCATGCCAATCATGTCGAAGGTTTCTTCTAATCCAAACCCCTTCAGGTAGCCCATGTTTTCTATTTTAAGTGAGAATTTATCCTTGTACTCTTGCATCGATTTTACTGGATCTATTTCAACTGCAAACAAATCTTTGGCCAGTTTTTTTACTTCCCCACCGACTTTTACGTCAAAGGAGTCGCCTAAAGAGTGGGCTGGATCAACAGATACAACCAAAGTCTTCTTGCCAGAGTTTGCAAAATACAAAGCAGTGGCCGCTGCGCAGCTGGTCTTCCCGACGCCGCCTTTCCCAGAGAAAAAATAAAATTGGGTATCGTGCTTTCTTTTCAGGATATTTTTCATACCAAGTTATTTGTTTGGGGGGGTTAAAAAGCAAATATTTAATGTAGAGTTTCCCGCGGTTCTACTCTTTTTATTCCTGGTATTCTGTCAAAATCCTTATCAAAAGAGATTATTTCTTTTATTCCCATAGACTCCATAAAACCCACCTGCAGCGAGTCGTCAAAGTCCAAACCATATTTCTCCATCAAGACCATAGCCTTCAGTAGTATGCCATATGTGAAGTGAGCCACTTTCAGGCCTTCAATATTGCCTAGGGCGGTGATAAAATCTTTCATCAAGTCTGTCGATTTTGCCTTATCCTGTATTTGTAGCAGGATAGAAAAAACTATGAAGTCGCTTGTAACCCCTTTAAACTCTTCCTTTGAAAGCTTATTTAGAAAATCCCTTGCCTCTTCCCACCTGTTATCCTTAAGGAAAACCTCAAGGAAGATGTTTGCATCTACAAATTTTACTGTTTCTTTGTCCATAAAAATTTGCTTTCATGTTGCAGTTGTACGCTTGTATACTTCCCCTTAAACTTTGATAAAATCCCCTCCATTAATTTCACAGGGTCTTCAACCTCCGCCAAACCATTCTTTCCTTCCATATTAACCCAAAATTCAAAGGCCTCTGCTGCCGCCTTCTTTAAGGCCCCCTTGCCGTAACCATGGGCCTTCATTGCCGCTTCCCTAAACCTCTCTTCGAGGCTTTCTTCAACTTCAAGTCTTAGTGACATATGTACATTTTAACATTTAGCACTTAAAAGCTTTTGCAGGAACCTTTATAAATCTAATTGTTACTAATTAATAGTGAAATTATGAAAGCTTATCTAAGAATGCCAAGCCAGGATAT
>Ga0209541_10012205_pt1 | contig 13328 bp, 10 predicted proteins | sample RifCSPlowO2_01_FD_184027 | JGI IMG/M metagenome (GOLD analysis project Ga0209541, IMG submission 184027) | Groundwater microbial communities from Rifle, Colorado - Rifle CSP2_plank lowO2_0.1 (SPAdes) (version 2) | ecosystem: Environmental > Aquatic > Deep subsurface > Groundwater | place...
CTGGATAGTGTTTGGGTTAAAACAAGGCTCAAGCCTACAAAGAGCTATATTAATTATTTCAACATTAATGGCACAGTGATTAGTAAAGTTAGTGCAAGGCAAGGAAAAATTTGGTTAGCACTTGATTTTGTTGATGATAATTCAAGAAAAACTGCAGATGTTAACATAAATGGAATTCTCAGCACAATCGACCAAAGCACTGCAAAGTATGAGAAGGACATAACTTCAAAGATTAAGGAAGGCAATAATTATCTTGCGATAACTCCGCGAACTGAGCTTAACATTGTTGGTCTTCAAGTGGTTTTTGAATGATATTAGAATGGTAAGCCTAACAGAAAAAATAAAATTAATGAGAGAGGGGTTTGCAGAAGTACAAAAACATAGCCAGTCAGACCAAGATTTCGCAGAAAGCGTACTGGAAAATCTTAAGCCAAAAAAAACAGTGCCAATACCGCCTAAAAACACACCTCAAGCAAGTGTTTCAGCAAAAAGAAATAATACAGTTGCAAATAAAGATAAACCAACCAATACAGCTAAACCTTCAAAAACAAATTCTGAAGCCGCTTCTTTTGATTGGAAAAAAATTTCAAAACTATTTTCTATTATTATTTTGTGCATTGCTGTTTTTTTTGTATTTTACAGTGGAACTCAATTTATTTTATCTTCAATGAGTTTGTTGGCTGGGAGCGTAATTATTGCAGTAGTTCTAATTTTTTGGTGGTTGGCAGGTCCTGAAAGTTTTTTGAAGTTTATCAAGAGTTTTGGGGGGGCTGCTGCAGGAATTGCTAGTATTTTCTTTTTGGCATTGTTCTTTCCTAAAAGCATTTCACCTGTTCTTTTGTTAATCTCAGAAGGAATTGTTTTAGTGATTTGGATTATTATTTTAAAAAAGCATAAATATGCCATTTTAGTGTTGTTGACAGGTACGGCATTATTATTTTTTGTTTCAGGGGATATATTATCAACTTGGTTTGAAAATACTGCTTCTGCAAATGATGGTTTGTCTGCACTTTCTCCAGCTAAAATAATAAAAAATATTATTGACTCTGTTAATAACCAAATTAAAGCACAAATCGCTTTAGCTAAAGGAGTGCCTGATTCAACCATAGACGGCGCTTCAAAAAAGAAAGCAGGTGTGTTTCCTAGTGAGATTGTTATGACGCGCAAGCCTGCTGTTTTTGTTGTGGGTGAGCCTATTGTTGGCAGTTCTCAGATTAAGGCGCAGTCTCTTGATTTTCCAATTACTTTGAAGTTTAGCTGTGCAGTTGATAATATAAAAGGGAAAGTCATTCCTGAAACTGTTGATTTTTTTGCTAAAGATTTGTCTGCTGAAGGTGATTTTTTTGATTATGCAGAGGTTGATTGCACTATTTCTGAAAAAGATTCTGCTAAACTTGGTGCTGGCTCGCACACTATGAAAATTTTTGGTGATTTTAATTTTGACACGCGTTCTTACATTAGCGCTTATTTTATTGATTCTAAAAAATTAGTTGATTTAGAAAAACGTAATTTGGTTTCACAATTGCAGTCACAAATGTTGCCTAGCGCGACTACTGCTGTTAGTAGCGGTGGCCCTGTAAAAGTTGGGGTTTCTGCAGGCCGTCAATTAATTGGCATTTCTCCAAAAGATGAATTTGGTCCAACTATTAGCTTGAGTGTTATTAATTCTTATGAGGGGCATGTTAGAGATGTTAAAGATATTATTGTTATGCTTCCAAAAGGATTATTAATTACAGATGTTAATGGGAAGACAGATATTTTTAAGAGGATTAATTGCGCAGATCTTGATGATGCTGGGCAAAAAGGTTGTGATGATATTATAATGGAAGTTTATTTAATTGATAATCAGCAAAGCATTATTGAAGGGGTTAAGAATCCTTATGATTTTGCTGAGTTCAGAATTCATACAAAAATTGACCAGTATGGTTTATTGTTAAGTGCTGGCGCAACTATTTTGCCTAAAAAAATTAGGGCAAGTGTTGCCTATGATTATGAAGTTGCTGTTGAAAAAACATTTTCAACAAGAGCATCTGCGATAATCTAAAGAGGCTTCAATGAAAAAAATATTTTTAAGCATCATTTTTATTTTGGTTTTGAGTAGTTGTGCTGTTCTGCAGTCAAGTTCAAAAAGAGATATTTCAGCGCCAGTTGTAACAGGATATAATGGTGTTAGTTTAGCTTTGGTTACTAATGCGCCTCCATCTGAAGTTTTTGAAGGTCAATCTTTTGAAATTGCATTCACTGTTGATAATAAAGGCAGTACAGATGTTAAAAATGGCGTGTATGTTATTGGTATCCCTTCTGATTTTGAGACTAGGGAGGATATTTATGGACGGTTTAGTGTTAAAGGCAAATCTTTACTTTACCCTTTTGGTGATGCTAAATCATTTTCTGTGAGTGCTGTTGCGCGTGAATTAAGGCAAGATGTTGAGCGCTCAAGCATTAGTGTTGATGTTTGTTATCCTTATCGCACAAATTTTAACACGCAAGTTTGCATTAACCCTCAAACAAATGTTTTTTCCTCGCCTCAAAAGATTTGCACGCCTTCTGCCCAAGGCTTTTCAGGACAAGGCGCGCCTGTTGCTGTGGCTTCTGTTGACATGCCCATAATTTTGCCGCACCCTAATCCTGCGCTTGTTGTGCCTCAGTTTGTTCTGCATCTTCAAAATTTAGGCAATGGTTTGGTTATTTCAAAACAAAATTTTGCCGATGCTTGTTCTCAAAAAAGCAATCGTGATATTTTTAATATGGTTCAAGTATCTGGCAGTCTTGAAGATATCCCTTTAAAATGTATTCCTTCTGTTTTAAGAATTATGGGAAGTGATAACATTATTATTTGCACTTTGGAAGATGGTTTGGAAAAATCAAGAGGCAGTCATTTGGGTGTTTTGAATATTAATTTGGATTACGGTTATTCAACCAGTAAAACTAGCCAAATTTTGATTAAAAAACTTGCACAATGATATTCAACACCAAACATTCCTAGAAAGGCTTAAAAGTATGAAAGTTTTTATCATTTAAAATGAAAAAGAGTTTGTTTATTTTAGTGCTGTTTTTTGTTGTCTTTTTGTCTACCTGCCAGCAGGGCGTTCAGCCTAAAGATTCACAAATCGTGTCTACAATTAGTGGCAGCGAAGGTTTGAGAGTTAATTTTTTGGAGAATTTGCCGCCTTCAAGGCTTTTTGATAATGAACAGTTTAATGCTGTTGTTCAAGTTGAAAATCGCGGAGCATCTCCTGTTGGTGGTCCTGGAGATAAAGTATACATTTCTGGTTTTGATCCTTCAAAAATTAGTGGTGTTTCAACTTTTGGCGCTCAAATTCCTCCTTTGAGGGGCCGAGACCCGCATGTTCCTGAACAAATTGATCTTAATACTGTTTCTTTTAAAGGGATTGTTGGATTGCTTAAAAATACAGGCATAGTTCAATTGCCTGTAAGAATTCTTTTGACTGCTTGTTATTCTTATGAGAGTTTGGCGTCTCCTCAAGTTTGTATTGATCCTAACCCTTTCTCACCTAATTTAAAACAAAAAGTTTGTACTGCACAGCCTGTTAGTGGGGGCACTCAAGGCGCGCCTGTTGCAATTAGTTCTGTTGATGTTTTGCCCTCGCCTGGAAATACTAAGTTTAAGATTTATGTTAATAATGTTGGTGGCGGAAGAGTTTTTAAGTCTGGTTTGGGTGCTTTGGCTAAATGCAGCCCTTTTTCTGGTGACTGGCTTACTTTTAATGAGCTCGATTATGTTGAAGTTGAAGACGTGATTGTTTCTGATGTATCTATAAAGAATTCTTGCAAGCCCTTGGATAATAATAATTTGCGCTTGACTAATGGCCAAGGCGTGTTCTGGTGTGAATTTAACAGGATTAGGGGAACTTCTGCTTATCAAACACCAATTATTATAAAGTTAAGATATGGTTATGAAACTACTTTAATTAAAAATTTGGATATTTACTCTTCCTCATAAAATAATATCAAAATATAGAAAAATTTATATAACACCTTATGAATAAAAGTTTCATGCAAAAAGTTCTTATTACAATTTTGATTGTTGTGCTGTTTGTTATTGCTTCATGCAAAAGTGAAGAGCAGCCTATTGATTTAAAAAACCCTTTTGTTGGCGGGACTGTAGGTATTAATGTTGATTTTCAGAATTTAAGAAAAGAAATTTTTGATGGTGGAAGGGATCCTTTTGAAATTGTTGTTAAGCTAGAAAATAAAGGTGAAGCTGACGTGCCTAAAAATAAGGTTAGCGTTAAATTATCTGGTTTTAATCCTGCTGTTTTAGGAAGGGTTGAAGAACAATTAGTTAGAACACCAAGCGATGACTTGTTATCAACCAAAAAAGATATTCAGGGTAATGTTTTGGCATCACCGCCTGTTCCTGTTGAGTTTGATGGATTGAATTATTTGAGCAGTATTGTTGGTGCAACTTCTGAGATTAAGCTTCTTGCAAGTGTTTGTTATGGCTACAAGACTGTTGGGGTTAGTAAATTGTGTGTGCGTTCAAATATTTTGAGCCCTTCTGCAGGAGGACTTTGTGAAATTAATGAGAATAAAATGTTGTTCAGTTCAAGTGCGCCTGTTCAGCTTGTTAATTTTGTTGAAAGTGCTTATGGAAAAGATAAAGTTGGATTTAATTTTGACGTAAAGAGTGTTGGTCAAGGTAATGTTTATTCTATAGACTCTGGTTGTGTTGCTGGTGTTAGAGCGCAAGAAAATAAAGTTTTTGTTAAAATAAATACTCAAATGTCTGGCTTGTCTTGCACAGGTCTCAAAAGCACAAGTAATGGTGTTGAAGGATTTATTTCTTTGTTTGATGGCTCTCAAACTATCAGTTGTAAACAACAGATTAATACAAAAACTGATTTTGAGCAGGTTGTAAACATTGAAGCAACATATGATTATGAAGATACAAAACAAGAAACAATTCCTGTAAAAAGCTCTGGTGAAACTGTTACTTCTTCTTGAATTATTTTTAATCAAGTGCTATTTTGCTGTTTCAGAAGAAATTTGCGCTAATAGTGCTTCTAATTGTATAAATTGATTGCTCCCTTCAACTAGTCTAAATTCTATTTCGCCGCACTTATCTATTAAAAACATTTTTTTTCTTGCATCAATTTCTAGTGTCCACAATTCTTTTTGTATTTGTTTTATTATATCTATTCCTGAGAGGCCATATTTTGTGGATACATCAAAAAGTAGGTTTTTTGCTTCTGTGAAGCTGCCTTTTACTGCTAGCTCTAATATTTTTTTGATGTCTTGTGGCTTTGCCATTGATGATAGTGAATAAATCATTTCTTGTGTGATTTCAGTTGTTACTGCGCAGCAGCTTTGCAGCAGATTTTCCATTTTTCTGCAGTCTCCTTCTGCAACTTCAAGTAATGCTTTTTTCGCGTCAATTTGTATTTTTAAGTTTTCTTGTTTTGCGATGTTTTCTATTATGTCCAGCATTTGCTGTTCTGCTAACGGCTTGAATCTGAATACCGCGCATCTGCTTTGTATTGGCTCTATTATTTTTGAGCTGTAATTTGCCGCGAGTATGAATCTGCAAGTGTTTGTGTAATTTTCCATTGTTCTTCGAAGTGCTTGTTGTGCTTCTTTTGTTAATGCATCGCACTCATCAAGAAAAATTATTTTGAAAGGCACATCACCTATTGATTTTGTTCTTGCAAAATCTTTTACTTTTACGCGCACAATGTCTATTCCTCTTTCATCTGATGCATTTAGTTCAAGAAAGTTATCTTTCCAGTTTTCCCCAAATAATTGTCTTGCAATAACTAAAGATATCGAAGATTTTCCTACACCTGCTGGACCTGCAAACATTAAGTGCGGCATATTTTTTTGTTCAACAAATGCTTTTACTTTTGGTACTATTTCTTCCTGCCCTTTTATTTCAGAAAATGATTTTGGCCTGTATTTTTCTGTCCAAATAACGTGATTTTCTGCCATTTTATTGGTGTTGTAAATATTTGCTTAAAAATATATGTATGTTTAAGTGATGTTAAGAAAAAAATTTACAACAAGTCTTCTTCTGCAATTACCATAAAATCTCCTGTTGCAATTACTGCATGGTATGGTATTAAAAGGTCGCCTTCTTTGTTTTTTTCCAATTCTAATTTTGAAATGTATGTTGTTGGGTTTTTTAATACTAAATGTATTAGCTCGCCTGATTTTGTCTCAAAGATTATGTCTTTTACTTCTCCAAATTTTTTTCCTGATTTACTCACTACTGTTTTTCCTACTAGTTGTTTTGAGAATCTCTTGTCTTCTTCTGGCATTTGTCACACCGTATAATAATTTAACTGGATAGGGGGTATTTAAATTTTTTGTTTTTGATTATGTGTGCCACAAAATTCGTTAGGTTTATAAATAATCTGCCCTCTTTTTAGTGTATGGATTATGAATTATTGCTTAAGCGTGCAAAAGAGCGAATGCCTGCATCGGTGCTTGAAAAAGCAAGATTTGACATTCCTACTGTTAAGGGTCATATTGAAGGCAACAAGACAATCATAAGTAATTTTTTGCAGATTGCTAAAGTTTTGAGGCGTGAAATTGATCATTTTTTGAAATATATTCAAAAAGAGCTTGCTGCGCCTGGAGAAGTACGCTCTGGTCTGCTTGTTCTTGGCAGTAAAATTGCTGCTTCTCGTATTAATGAAAAAATTAAACAATATGCTAATGAATTTGTTTTATGCCCTAATTGCGGCAAGCCAGATACAGAAATTAAAATGGAAGGCGAGTTTGCTTTCCTTAAATGTACTGCTTGTGGTGCAAAAACATCTGTTAAATCAAAAATATGATTGGTGCACTTCATGCTTGTCAAAATACATAAAAAGAATGATAAAACAATTGTTGCTGTCTGTGATGATTTTTTGCTTGGCAAAGTATTTGAAGAAAATGGTAAGCAATTAGATTTGAGCGGTGATTTTTACAAAGGTGAACACCGTGATAATACTGAGACTGGCGATTTGATTAGAAATGCAGATATTGTTAATCTTGTTGGGGAAGAGTCAATAAAAATTGGATTAGAAGAAGGAATAATTGAAGAGAGTCAGGTTATTCATATTCAAGGAATTCCACACGCACAAGCAATTATTGTTCATGAGTAATTTATCCAAACCACGCTCCAAGTCCTGTTTGTTTTTCTTTGTCTCTTCCAAAAACGCTTTCTGCTTGCAGTTGAATGATATCTAATGTTTGTTTTAAGTAAGGTTGTAAATCATATTTTTTTGCGAGGCTTAGTGTTGGTTCTAAATATTTTATTACACTTCCTTCAGATATTGTGAATATTATTTTGCCTTTGCATTTTGTGCATTGCCCGACTAATGGAGGTCTCCTGTACTTTTCATTGCAGGCAACACATCTAAATTCTTGTGTTGAAAATTTTCTTAAATTTCCTTTTATATCTTTTATAAAATGTTTTTCTATGACTAATCTTGCAACATCTGCTGTTTCTACTGCGCGTAGTTTTTCTGCTATATCCATTTGTCCTTTTAGTTTTTCTTCCATGCTAGGCAATGATTTATATGCTGAGCATCTTACAACTTCATTCATATCTTCTAAATCATGCGTAAACCCCATGCCTTCATATTGTGCGGGTGTGTTTAGTGTTGATTTTAGCTGTTTTATTTTTACTTCCCAAGGCATTTTGTAATTTGCTGCCGCTTCGTATAATTCTGCAGGGTAACTCCACCCAATATCTAAATCAAATGCCATATCATCTACTTCTGCTGGTGTTAAGACTGTTGTTAGTACTAATGGTGCGTCCATCGTTCCTCCTCTGGTGTTTGGTAAGTATTGTTTTGAAAAATTCAAGAATGCATCCATCAATAGAACTACGCATGCCTCATCTCCATCGCAATCTCTTCTTGTTGCCGCGTGCATTAATGGGTGTGTGAAAAATCCTTGTGTTTTTACATAACCTATTACTCTTCCTATCATTGCTGCAGATGTGTGCGGTGCAAGGCAGACAACTAATTGGCCAACTGTGTCTTCATCTGTTTTAAAATTGTAAAATGGTTGCAATCCGTATAAATTAACTAGCAAGTCATCAATAAAATTTCCTACTTTTAGCAAAACTTTATTTGCGCCATCTTCACCAAGATAGTTTACACCTGGCAAAACAACATCTTGCGGCTTTATTTCAAGAATTTGGTTTGGGTTTGTTAGTTTGTTTCCATGAATGTCTTTTTCATATCCTAATTCTATTAGTTTTTGCACGCTTGTGCCAACTTCTTTTGGCTTGAAATGTGTCATGGGAAGTTGTGTCATGTCATATCTTGTTGTTCCGTCTTTGTTTACATAAATGTCATGTTTTGCTCTTAGAATTCCTTTGGCTATATGTTCTGGCACATGGTCTTTGTTTATTGTGCCTCTCACGCCTTTTATCAAGTCAGGATATGTCCTCATGGACAATTTTTTGGCTGCTGCTGTAAAAAATTTGTTTATATCTATTTCTCTTTCTAAATGCGTGCTAGTTATTATGTGGTCTTTGCATTGTTTTTCATTTATCCACCCGCATTTTTTGCAATAATATTTTTTTGTTGTTTTTTGTGCGCATATTTCGCATGATCTAAATATTGTTTCTTTTTTGCAGTTTTGGCAGTAATTATTTGGAAATTCTGCAATTACTTTTCCTGCTATGAGTGCGCTTTGAAAACATCTGTACTTGCCGCCTTGTTCACCAACAGGAAATAAGACATGTGGGCTGCCTGTTAGTTTGCGCATTTTTGCTTTTTCTGGTCTGCCCATTCTCGCGCCTATGAATGTTCCTGATTTATCTCTGATTTTTATTCCTGCTATCTCATTTATAATTTCTAAAACTTGTTTTTCTTTCAACTCAACCAATTTGGTTTTTGCCTTTTCAAAATCTAGATTTAGCAATCCTAAATTTGCAAGCAGCGCAATTGCAACATCTTTTTCGATTATTACATTTTCTTGCAATATTGTTGTATGTGGAACTGCAATTATTTCTAACACTCTTTTTGCATCATTTTGAATTGGCATTATTATTTTTTCAACAATATCTTTATTTTGGATTATTTTTGCTTGTGCCATTGCAATTAGTAATACTTCAAATTGTTGTATATTTATTGCTGTCCAATAAAATGTGTGTGCTGGATGTAGTGAAATTCCTGTTTGTTGTGATATTTTTATTGCATTTTCAACACTAATTTTTGTTATTAATGGTTGTTGTATTATTTTTTTTATTTCTTCTTCATTTAATCTTGTTTCTTGTGTGATTTTAGAAATTAGTTCTGGTTTTGATGTTGTTTCTTTTTCTAGTTCTTTTGCCCACCATTCTTCACAATATCCTGCAGGCACAAGTGTGTGCGCTCTGTTGAAAAAATCACCATAACTTACTAAAAAATCTCCAAAATAAATTATTTCTTGTATTTTTTCTTGATTTTCTTTTGCTTTTTGCAGTGTGTCTAAAATTATGACTGAGCCATCTTTTAATTTAACTACTGGTCCTTCAATTAAATCACAAGATGTTAAAGCGCTCCCTTTGCTTGGTCTTTCTATTTTAATTTGTGTTCCTGTTGCAAGATAGCTGTTTACTACAAACATTGATGCAGGGTGTATTGCGCAAGACGAAAATCCTGATGTTCTGCTTCTTCCGTATCTTAGCCTCAAGCCGCCGTGTCTTAGTGGATGTGAAAGCACAGGCCTGCCTGCTACAAGGTCATGTAAGAATGTAAAGTCAGGTGATATTTTTGTACTTGTCTCTTTTTTTGCTGTTTCTCCTTTTGCTTTTTGTATTTTTTGTATTTTAAGAAATTCTTCCAAGAAGAGCCAGCTGTCAAGCTCAAATTCTTTTCCCCATGCTGCTATTTGCTTCCATAATTTTGGTGCTTTAAGTGGTAAGCATTCTGTTGTTAGCAACGCAAATCCGCTTCTTATAAAATTTGTTGGTATTCTTGGCAAATCTTTATAGTTTGATACTTCTATTTGTTCTGATGGCTCTCCACCTACTTCAACAGGCAAGTGTTTCATTAAAAATTCATGTTCTTCCCAGCTAGGAAAATATTGTCTTGGCGCGACTTTATCTCTGTAATCTTGCATTTCTGTCATTGCTCTTTTTATTTCATCTTCAGTTGCATCATAAATATCATACCCAAATTTTTTTCGCACATAATCTGTAATTATAATAGATACTGCTGCTGCTGTTCCGCCTGCATTTCTTATTGGTCCTGCAAAATTTATGCAGAAATATTCTCCCCTATTATCCATTCTTTTTTTTATGTCTATGCTTACTATCCCATCAAGTGGTGATGATACTACCCCTACCGTGACATATGCAAATCCTGTTCTTATTCCCACATCTATTGCTTCTTTTTTATCTTTGAATTTACAAAATTTTTCTTGGGCAACTTCTTCAGCTATTTTTAGCGCGACTCGCCAGTCTAAAGCAGCATATTTTTTTTCAAGTTCAATTATTCTTTCAACGACTCCGCTGTTCGCTATTTGTGGCGCAATAACAGATATTAGTCCTACTACTCTTTCTGCCATATTTTTTGCAAGAGATATCTCTACCACATCTTCAGGGTCTATGCTTTTTTTTCTTGCTTCTGTTGCCACTGCAAATGTTTGTTCTACTTGCGTGTTTATTTTTTCAAAATATTTTTGTATTGTTTCACTTGCTATTATCATTATTTGCCTCTTGTGGATTATCAAATCTTAGCATTTTTGCTTGTCTTGTTTTTAAATCTATTAAAGGAACTCTGCATGGCTCTGGTTCATGTCCTACTTTTTCTTGAAATGCTGTTTTTGATTGCCAGCAACTGCCAGATATTATTTGCACCCCTCTGTATGATGCGATTGCTGCTTTATGTACATGCCCGGATAAGAACATGTCAGGCACTTTTTCAATTACGAGTGAGTCTTGCATTGCATCTGGAAGGTATAATGTTGATCCATATGTTGGTGCAAGATGTCTTTTTTTAAGAAGAAATTTCATTATAAGATCATTTCTGTCTGATATATGTCTTCCTGATGTTCTTATTGATTCAACAACATCACCATAATAATCATAGCTGTATCCATGATAAAAAAGAACATCAAATCCTGGAAATTCTTCTGATGAATGTATATTTACTATTGATGGATTTCCCACTAGTGTTATGTTTTGCATTTGATATAATTGTGGGCATAATTCTTTTGTGACTTTTGGTTGTGGTTCTGCAAGCCTTACTGCATCATGATTTCCTGTTGAAATAATTATTTTTATGTGTTCTGGTATTTGTTGTATGTATTTTATAAATTCTGCATATTGTTGATATACATCTTTTATTTTCAATTCTTTTTCTTGTCCAGGATATATCCCCACTCCATCAACTAAATCTCCTGCAATAAAAATATATTTTACTTTTTTTGCTATTTCTTTTTGTTCTTCTGTTCCAGTTTCTGCTCTTATCCATGAAATAAATTTTTTGAATTCTTCTTCTAAAAAATATATTGAGCCTATGTGAATATCTGACAAAATTATTGCGTGTGTGTTGTCTGGACCTTTTTTGTATTCATGAACTAAAGGTATATCTGGAAATAATACATTATTTGCAAATATAATATTTTCTCCTACTGTTCCGGATATTCCTATAACTTCATCTAGAACTATATCTTTTGCTTGGGTGTATACATCTGGTTTTAATTTTGTTATTACTGTTTTTATTGTTCCTGTTTCATCTTCTAGCAAAAGCATAATATTTTCATTTTTTGTTATTTGTTTATCTAATACTATCCCTATTATTGATATTTTTTCATCTTTTCTTTGTGATAGGCGATTTATTGATGTTAAGTTTTGCAGTTCTTGTCTTGATTGCAACATTTTTTCTATTGTTTTAAAGCGGTTGTTGAATAATCCTATAAAATCTTGAAGTGTTTTTTTATTATGTTTATCTTTATAATCAAAAACTATTTTTACGTTTATATTTTCTTTTTGTTTTTCTTGTATTAATTGTGTTTCTTCTTTTTTTATGTTATTTGATAATAAAAAAGATAAATTTTCTTGTATTTCTGTTTGTTCTATGTTTTTTGTGGATATTACTTCATATAATTTTTCTATTATTGTTTGATCATTTAATTTTTCTAGTATTGTTGGATTTAATAATATATTTTTGTTTATGAAAAAACACACTATTTCTTTTTTTTTTGTTATAATTTCTGTTGATTGTAACATTTAATCTCAAACTCCTAATTCTTCTTGCAGCATTTTTTGTATTTGTTCATGTATTGCTATTTGGTTTGATAAAGAAATTTCTCTTGTTCTTCCATATCTTCCTTTAGATATTACTTTTGCGTTTACAACACCTAATAAATCAAATTCTCCTATTATGTCTGATATTCTTCTTTGTGTTAATGGTCTCAATCCTGTTTGTTTGCATAATTGTTGATAATATTCATACACTTCTCCAGTAAATAACATTTTTTCTTCTTTTTTTTGTTTGAATATAGATAATAACACTGCTTGATATTGTTTTGGTTGGCTTTTAACTATATCTATTACTCTATCTTTTTCTATTTTTTCTTCTGCTTGATCTAAATATTTCAAATTTACTTTCAGTGATTTCTCGCGTTCTGCAAGTTCTCCTGCAACTCTTAAAAGTTCAAGCGCGCGTCTTGCATCTCCATGTTCTCTTGCAGCAAAAGCTGCGCATTTTTCTATTACTCCTTGTTCTATGATGTTTTGGTTGAATGCTGTTTGTGATCTTTGATGTAAAATTTCTTGTATTTGTATTGCATTGTATGGTGGAAAAATTAATTCTTCTTCAGATAGTGAGCTTTTAACTCTTGGATCAATTGTGTCTGTAAACATTAAATTGTTTGATATTCCTACTATGGATATTTGGGATTGTTTTAGTTCAGAATTTATTCTTGTGAGATTGTATAATATATCATCACCTATTTTATTGATTAATTGATCTATCTCATCTAATATTAATATTATTATTTGTTTTTCTTTATCTATTATACTAAAAAATATTGAGTATACTTCATCTGTGGGAAGTCCTGTTGGTGCAACTTCTTTTCCAAAAAATTTTGTTAGTTGTGCTATTAATCTATACTCTGTATCTGCTACTCTTCTTAATTTACAGTTTAAATATATTATTTTTATTTTTAAATTTTTTTCGTAAGCTACTTTATTTAGTTGACTTGTTACATATTTTAGTGTTAATGTTTTTCCTGTTCCTGTTTTGCCGTAAATAAATAAATTTGATGGTTTGTCTCCATGAAGACATGGCGCTAATATGTTTGCCACTTGTTTTATTTGTTCATCTCTGTGAAAAATTTGGTCAGGTGTATAATTTGATTGTAATGCTGTTTTATCT
>Ga0209541_10012208_pt1 | contig 13326 bp, 13 predicted proteins | sample RifCSPlowO2_01_FD_184027 | JGI IMG/M metagenome (GOLD analysis project Ga0209541, IMG submission 184027) | Groundwater microbial communities from Rifle, Colorado - Rifle CSP2_plank lowO2_0.1 (SPAdes) (version 2) | ecosystem: Environmental > Aquatic > Deep subsurface > Groundwater | place...
CATCCCGCCTTTCGGCAGGACTTCAACTGGGTTTCAAGCCCTGGTAAGGTTCTTCGTTTACCATCGAATTGAACCGCATGATCCACCGCTTGTGCAAGTCCCCGTCTATTCTTTTGAGTTTTAGCCTTGCGGCCGTACTTCCCAGGCGGTTCTCTTAACGCGTTAGCTGTGTCTCCCAGAGGGTCGATACTCCGAAAAACTAGAGAACATCGTTTAGGGCGTGGACTACCGGGGTCACATTGTTACTCCGTAACAAATAGCTTTCAGCTTCTAGCTTTTAGCTATTAGTTTACAGGGATAGAACATTTCTGCCTACCTCTCGATGTCGCCACCGAGGTCGGACTATATCTTCATCCCGCCGATGAGGCGGAGTCCGGCGTATAGTCTCTGAGGGGAAATTTAGTTTTTTTGAAGTTGAACCTCGAGAATTTTTTTCACATCAACTCTCTCAATTCTACATAATTCATGGCCATGGTAATTTGGCATTCGTTCCAATAACTGATGGACTGCCTGTTGATCTGTCTCCGCAATAAAGAAATCCTCTATCACATCCATGTCAGAATTAAGAACGAAATACAACATTCCTATTCCCATTGGTTTTACCTCCTAAATTCTTCCCTGCTGATTGTCCGCATCGGCTCAAGATTTTCACTGTCAAGGCGACGCCTTGACAGTACTTGAGCATGCGCGGATTTTCCAGCATACAGCCAGATTACAATCGCGCGTTGCCGCGCGAAGAGACACACGCTCCTTCTCCTCACCCTTTCGAGCGAGCCTGTGATTTTGAAAACCCTTGCGCAGTCGCGGAGGCGACGAGCAGAGCAAAAACGTAGCAACGTTTTATGCGAGGTTTGAAAAATCACAGGCGAGCGTCCATCTAATCCCGTTTGATCCCCACGCTTTCGTGCTGCAGCGTCAGAAAGGCACCAGTCTACTGCCTTCGCTTTTGGTGTTCCCCATGATATCAACGGATTTCACCCCTACACCATGAGTTCCATAGACCTCTCGCCCCCTCAATCCCGCCCATCTCTTCAGCAGTTCCGAGGTTAAGCCTCGGGCTTTAACTGAAGATGCGGCGGGACGCCTACGCACGCTTTACGCCCAGTAATTCCGGATAACGCTTGGGGTACTCGTCTTACCGCTGCTGCTGGCACGAGTTTAGCAACCCCTTATTCATCAGGTACTATCACACCACCTTGCGATGGTTTTCTCCCTAATAAAAGGTGTTTACGTCCCGAAGGACTTCATCCACCACGCGACGTCGCTCCGTCAGGCTTTCGCCCATTGCGGAAGATTCTCGGCTGCTGCCACCCGTAGGTGTATGGTCCGTGTCGCAGTACCATCGGTGGGGAACAGGCTCTCACCCCCCCTAGCCGTCATCGCCTTGGTAGGCCATTACCCTGCCAACTAGCTGATAGCCCAGAGGCCAATCCTGGAGCGTCGTGAGACTTTAATCCTCTCCGCCTTTCGGCGGATCGGGTAACCATCGGGAATTAGTTCCGCTTTCGCGGAATTATGCCCGACTCCAGGGTATGTTCCTCTGTCTTACTACCTCGTTTGCCGCTCTCTGATGTCGTCTTGCGACTTCATTAGAGCGCACGACTTGCATGCCTTATCCACGTCGCCAGCGTTCATCCTGAGCCAGGATCAAACTCTAAATAAATTCTGGAACAGAACAAAAGAAAAAATGCTATTTGTGGATCTCAATTGTCAAAGAACTAAACAACGACGTTTTTTACAACGCTATTCTATTATAACCGGCTAGATTTTCCCGTCAACTCCTTAAATTGTTTCTTGACCGTCTTTGCCATGATTCTTATTTTACTCTCGCACTCCATTTCTGCCAACTCACGAGGAGCGGCGAGGCGATGAAGATGGACGAGTAGGTGCCGACGAACATACCGACGGCCATAACGAGCGCGAAATATTTAGTGGACGCGCTACCGAAAAAATAGATCGCGAGGAGCACCAAGATCACCGTCAGCGAAGTGTTGATCGAACGGACAATAATCTCGTTTAGACTTCGCCCAACCACTTCGTCAAATTTTTCGCCCGTATGCTGCTTCAGATTTTCCCGAATTCGATCAAAGACCACAATCGTATCATTGACCGAGAGACCAAGAATAGTCAGGAGAGCGGTTAGGAATAAAGCATCGACCTCTACGCCGTAGAACCGACCGAGCAAAGCCATCACGCCGGTCGGAATGGCAATATCATGAATCAAGGCGAGAATCGCAATCACACCGTACTTCCACGAATTGACTGGTTTAGATACATGCCTAAAGACAAAAGCGATAAAGAGAATTATCAGCACCACGACGATCAGGATCGCGATGATTCCCCTCCGCGCCAGCTCCTCGCCGACCGCCGGACCGATTGAACTGTAACGTTTCTCCAGACCGCTCAATGTCTGTTTCAAAGCTTGATGCTCATCTTCGGTAATAGTTCTCAAACGGAGCAAGACCGAACGCTCACCGATGGTCTGCAACGACACCGGTCCAAGAGCCAAAGCATCAATCGGCGATTTAATCAAAGCCAGTTCCGGCCGAGTGCCTGAATATTCAATTTCCATAATCGTCCCGCCGGTAAAATCCGTCCCCAGTTTTAGACCGTAACGGAAAAGCCCGATGAGCGACGTCAGCACTAACAGACCGGAAATCATAAAGAAGATTTTGCGGTGATTGATGATAAACATGTTAGCGTCGGAAACCACTGGAAAATAAAAAGTGGACGAGGCGCGTCTTATGCACCGGCGCCACGGCGAGGAGTAGGTTCCGCGTTACGGTGATCGCGGTGAACATACTGATAACGATGCCGATCGTCAAGGTCAGGGCAAAACCCCTAATCAAACTGGTGCCGAACCAAAAAAGGATTAGGGCCGAGATAATGCTGGAGAGATTGGAATCACGAATCGGGAGCCAAGCGTGAGCAAAGCCATCGCGGATCGCCTCGTGCAAATGTTCGTGTTGCCACAGTTCCTCTTTCAACCGTTCAAAAATCAAGACATTGGCGTCCACGGCGATACCGAGCGACAGAATGAATCCGGCAATGCCGGCGGCGGTCAGCGTCACCAGTAAAAGTTTAAAAACAACCAGAACCAAAACAATATAGATGGCTAGCGACACCACTGCGACCAAACCGTTTAACCGATACCAGAGAATCATGAAAACGGCAACAATCAAGAGGCCAATGATTCCGGCTCTCACCCCCTGATCAAAGGCCTCTTGCCCGAGAGTGGCGCCAACCGTCTCGGTGGAAACGAGTTTGATCGCCACCGGCAGAGCGCCGAGATTTAAATTGCGCACTAATTCTCTGGCTTCGGTCAAAGTGAACTGACCGGTGATCTCGGCCCGGCCGTCACTAATTTCCTCCCGGACAACCGGCGCCGAGAGCGGCCGGCCATCAAGATAGATGCCGATTCGTTTATCGATGTTGGCCTTGGTTAATTCGGCAAAGATCTCGCCGCCGGTTTTATCAAATTCGAGCGAGATGGAAGGGTTGATTGACTGCTGACCAAAATCAACCCGGGCCCGCTTCAAATACCGGCCGGTCAAAGGGGTGGAAACGAATTCCGGATCCTCTTGAAGCCGGGGGTTGTCGGGCAACGGTTTACCGGCGATAAGCGCTTCTTGAGCTTCTTGATAAGCCGCGCGAATCGTTTCTTTTTCCGGTCCGTCTGGGCGCTCGGTCTTGAACTCAAGCACTGGCGTCACATCAATCACCTTGAGCGCCTCATTGAGATCAGTCACCCCGGGCAACTCCACAATCAACCGGTGTTTGGCGTCATTGCCGAGCCCGGCGGTTTCGATCTGAATCACTGGTTCGGCCACGCCAAAAGCGTTGATCCGGCGCTCAATTACCTCCCGCAAGGCTGACATCGCGTCCTTAATATCAGCGGCTGATAAACTCGAGACATCGGCTTCATAAACCAAGTGACTCCCACCGCGCAGGTCAAGTCCGAGACGGAAAGGGCGATAAGCCGACAGGTCAAACCACGCGAGCAGGACCGCCAAGACTATAATTACGATTGCCAAAATTCGCCGAGAGATCATTAACGGCTATATTATCTCTCGCTCGCAAAATTAGCAATCGTAACTAACCTTAAACTCGACACAAATGATGGCAAGGTCTCACCTTGCCAATTGGTACCATGCTAGCCCCCTATAGGTTTTCCTGTATAATCAAAGATAAACGGCTCACCGGTCAACCAAAAAAGTCCGCTTTGGGCCAATATTGTTAGCGAGCTATCATCTCTGATAAATCGCAACTGATAATAGCCCGGGTACAGACTTTTGTATTTTAATACTGGATCAGCTGCACCGCAGAAATTCATCAGTGTTTTCCTATCCCAGACGAATTCTGTTTGATTGGACGCCTGTTTAACGCAAGCAATAGTACCACCTAACGGACTTTCGCCTTCTTTGTAAACCAGTTGAATCATTACCTGCGAATCTAGAGGAAAATTTACATCGATGTCGCGACTCAAACGAATAATGTGAGGCTGACCAATTTGCCAATTCTCACCAACACGTGGAGAAATAACCTGAATCAGTGACGGCGATTGCGCCTGTCGCTGCGCTAACAATTGTTGCAATTGTTGCTGTAACTGTTGAATCAATGATTGCAACAGGCGCACTAGGACGTTGATATCAACATTAGCAGCGGAAGTTTGCGCCGAAACCAAAAACGGAGAAAAAACCAGTTATCTCGGGCAAGGCGTTGCCTTGCCAATCGGTGAGCTCATCAGTGCACCGCGCGAGTCTCCAAGCGCACGACTCGTTTTTCTAATTTAACGAAATCAGAGTAGTCAACCTTTTGTTTAAGTTCATTCTTAATTTCCTCTAATTGAATCATGATGTTGCCGATCATCTGGGTATGAGAGTTAAGGATTACGGTATGAGAGTTGAGCGTTTTATCAATCTCCTCAAACCGCCGGTCCATCCTTGCCCCAAAAAGATCAACTTTCTCTCCGACCGCTTTCACCCCATCAGTAAAATGCTCTTCCAACGCGCCCATGTGGCGTTTAATATCATCATTGTAGGGTTTAAGGATGGTGGCTACTTCTTTCTTAGTCATAATCAATTATTTTACCCGACTACCCTACCCACGGCAAGATACCCCTGGCAAGTACCCCTGGCAAGGTGAGGCCTTGCCAAAAGCAACGGTCTTGCTATAATCCTAAAATCATGGAAATCCTGCGGGCGATTCTACCGTGGATACAAATAATTCTCGCCGTAGCCATTACTGCCGCCGTCTTAGTGCAGAAAAACGAGGCTGGCTTGGGCAGTGTCTTCGGCGGCGGGACGGGCATCATCCACACTAAACGCGGATTGGAAAAGGGATTATTTATCACGACCATTATTCTCGCCGCCTTATTTATTATTACTTCGATCATGGCGCTTTTAATCCGCGCGTTTTAATCCAGTGAGTATTATTCATCTATCAGTCACCGGCCAGATCACCGCGGCCAGTAAAAGATTAAGCGCGCGCGAGAAACTTTGGCTTGTCGTCTGCCTGACAGTGTTTTTAACCAGCATCGCCGGTCTTGTTTGGCAAGCCAGCACCTCGGCCCTAATCGAATTGCCGGCCGCGGGCGGCGAACTTAAAGAAGGAGTCATCGGCACCCCCCGTTTCATCAATCCGCTCTTGGCGAGCTCCAACCCCGACCGCGACCTGACGGCCCTGATTTACTCCGGCCTCGTCCGGCCAGGCCCCCACGGCGAATTTTTGCCGGATTTAGCCGAGCGCTACACCGTATCGGAAGACAACAGGCAATACACCTTCTTCCTAAGACCGAGCCTCGTCTGGCACGACGGCGAACCAGTTACCGCCGATGATGTTGTCTTCACCGTCAACCGAATCAAAGACCCAAGTCTAAAGAGTCCCAGGCGCGCCGCCTGGGAAGGTGTGGAAGTCAAGCGCGTGAACGAACGAGAGGTTATTCTTACTCTCAAACAACCCTACGGTTCATTTTTAAGCAACGCTACCTTGGGCCTCCTGCCGGCCCATCTCTGGAAAGAGGTCACGGCCGAGACTTTTCCTTTCAGCAATCTTAATGTTGAACCGATCGGTACTGGCCCCTATCGGGTCAAGGATATCAAACGAGACCGCAACAATCTGCCGCTCGCTTATGAACTGGTCGCTTTTCAGTCATTCGCTCTGGGCCAACCGAAAATTGGGCGGCTATTTTTAAATTTTTATTCTAATGAGGAAGCCCGACTCGCCGCTTGGCGCCGAGGCGAAGTGACAAATGTGAACGCCGTCTCCCCGGAACTCATCGAGGATCTTCTTACTGGATCAAAAAATAAACACACGCTCTACACCGCCAGCTTGCCGCGCGTCTTTGCCGTCTTTTTCAACCAAAACCAGGCCAAAATCTTCGCGCAAAGCGAGGTCCGAGAGGCTTTAAATCTCTTGGTTGATCGCCAGATTATAATTGACCAGGTCCTTGCCGGCTACGGCCGACCGACTGACGGTCCGATACCAACTATGAGCCAAGCGCTCAAAAACGAATCGGCCTCAACCACACCAACTGATCAAGCCGCCGCCGGGCTCGTTAAATACAGCTGGAAGAAAAATACCGACTCCGGTCTTTGGGAACAAACAGTGAAAAAAGAGACTAAGATTCTGTCTTTCACTTTGAGCACCGCCGACGCGCCAGAACTCAAAGCCGCCGCCGAATTATTGAAGTCGGTCTGGGAAAAATTCGGCGCCAGGGTGGAAGTCAAAATCTTTGAGGCCGGCGCTTTGAACCAAAACGTCATCCGGCCGCGAGAGTACGAAGCCCTGCTCTTCGGCGAGATCATCGGCCGCGAGCCAGATCTCTACTCCTTCTGGCATTCGAGCCAGCGTCTTGATCCTGGCCTGAATATCGCCCTCTATACGAATGTCGCTGTTGATAAAATGCTTGAGGAATTAAGGTCCAACTCGCCAATCGCAACCGCAACCGATAAACTAGCCGAGGTTGCCGCCGCTATTGTCAAAGATATGCCGGCGATCTTTCTGTACACGCCGGATTTTCTATACTTATTGCCGCGGACGGCCAGGGGAATCGCCCTAAATTCAATCAACGCGCCGGCCGATCGCTTTCTCGACATCTATCAATGGTATCTAGCAACGGAAAAAGTTTGGTCAGTGTTTAATCGCTTTTAATCAACTAATCAATTGAAAAATGACCAGTGAAGGCAAAAAACTTCCGCCGCCCTCGGGCGGCGATATCCGAATCATCACCTTGGGCGGCGTTGAAGAGATCGGCAAAAATATGACGGCGGTAGAAATAGATAATGATATTCTGATCATAGATATGGGTCTGGCTTTCCCGACTGAAGAAACGCCCGGCGTAGATTACATTATTCCCGACGTCAGTTATTTAGAACAAAACAAATCGCGGATTCGCGGCGTGATCATCACCCACGGTCATCTTGATCATACTGGCGGCATACCGTACATCATGCCCCGAATCGGCAATCCGCCTATCTACACTCGCAATCTGACTGCTCTGTTCATTAAAAAACGAGTGGGCGAATTTCCCCATCTGCCGCCGCTCGACATCCAGATCATCGAAAAGACGGACCGAATCAAAATCGGCAATCTGCCGGTGCGCTTCTTTGGCGTGACCCACACCATTCCGGACTCGATGGGCGTAATCATTGAAACGGCCTACGGCGCCATCGTCACACCCGGCGACTTCAAACTTGACCTCGATAAAGTTGACGGCGTGCCGACCCCGGAAGAAGAAGCCGCTTACTCAATCTTTGATCGCGAGAAGGTCCTTCTATTATTGAGCGACTCGACCAACATTGAGAATCCTGGTTTCTCGCCGCCCGAACGAGAGGTCCACAAAAATCTGGAAGTGATTATCAAAAATATTAAGGGTCGTTTATTCATCGGCACCTTTGCCTCGCAGCTGGAGAGAATGATAAAAATCATCGGCTTCGCCGAAAAGTACGACCGTAAAATCGTCATTGAGGGGCGCAGTATGAAAACCAATGTTGAAGTCGCCGAGATCGCCGGCCTGCTCCAAGTCAAGAAAGGCACGATCATCCCCGTCACCGATATAGGCAATTATTCGGAAGATAAGTTGCTGATTCTGGCAACCGGCGCCCAGGGCGAAGAATTCGCCGCCCTGATGCGCATCGCCAACAAAACTCACAAGCAGCTGCGTTTTAAGAAAGGCGATACGGTTCTCCTCTCTTCCTCAATTATCCCCGGCAACGAAATCACCGTGCAGAAATTGAAAGACAACATCGCCCGTCAAGGGGCCAAAATCATCCATTACCGCACCGCCGAGGTCTACATTCACGCCTCTGGTCACGGCAATCGCGGCGAGATCGAATGGCTGCACAAAAAAATCAAACCGAAATTCTTCATTCCCATCCATGGCTGGCATCACAAATTGCGCGTTCATGCGGAAATGGCCATGGAACTCGGCCTGCCGGAAAAAAATATCGTCGTGCCGGATAATGGTATGGTCATTGAGATTACCGACAAGGGCCGGAAAATCAACGCCCGCAAAGAAACCGTGTCGAGCCGGCTGGTGATGGTGGACGGTTTGGGCACCAACGATGTTAAAGAAGTGGTCATTCGCGATCGAGTGATGCTCGCGCAAGACGGTATGTTCGTTATCATTGCCATCGTCAATGTGAAAACCGGCAAAGTGATTAAATCGCCGGACATCATCTCGCGCGGCTTCGTCTACCTCAAAGAATCACAGGATCTGCTGCACCATGTCCGAGTCCTGGCGAAACGAAAAATCGAAGAAGCAACTAACCGCATGCACCCGATCAACTTTGACTACGTAAAAAATTTGCTACGCGAAGAAGTCGGCAAGTACTTGTTCCAAAAAACTCACCAGCGGCCGATTGTCCTGCCGGTCTTGATTGAGGTTTAAATTAGTCCAACGTATCTCTATAATATTGCTATTGGGCGTCGAATAATTTTGGTTATCCAAGTGAAACGCTCGCAGGGAGATGGTAAGTTTTGCCGAATTACCCTCGATAGGCGCATCTTTGTTTTCCAAGTAAATGCGATTGTAAGACTTGCCCCCACCTTTGCTACACCTTCTTTTTGGCGTGTGGCCGTTGATGGCCGTTGGCAAGGCGTCGCCTCGCCATGAACTTGTTATGAACTGGCCGTAAAAAAGCTTGGTTATCCACAGGTACTTTATATTTTGGTTTTAGCGAGTGTTTAGCCAATCTCAACTTGATTGAGCATGCTCGTTGTGCTAAATTAACAATATGCCAACGGTGACTATTACTAAAAGTGGTTTGCGCAAAATTGTAACTGAAAGTATACATAGTGCTCTTAGCTCGGAGTTGATGAAACTTCGCGCCTTAGTTTTGCCCACTGTCAGCCAAAAAGAGCAACGAGAAATTGAGAAATCGTTGCGCCGAGCTGATCGTTCTGCCGGAAAGCGGATTCGTATCACCGTATGAGTCAGTGGGAGATTATTCTTTCTAGGGAATCGCTTTACCGACCATAACTTTTATATGAAAAGCGATTATGTAAAAAATCTGTTGCGCGAAGAAGTCGGCCGGTACTTGTTCCAAAAAACTCATCAGCGGCCGATTGTTTTGCCGGTCTTGATTGAAGTCTAGAAGATAAAAAGACTTTGTGGTAGGATGGGTGAATGAAAAAGAGAATTTCAAAAATCTACGAGTTTCCAGTGGTGGTAGAAAAAGACGAGAAGAATTACTATTTTGGCTATGTGCCGTCATTTCAAGGGTGTTATACCCAAGGAAGGACGCTGGCCGAAACTTTGGAAAACCTTCGGGAAGTTATCGCCCTGCATATTGAAGACCGGATCGCCGCCGGCGAATTGATTCCCCGACGTAGGCCTGTCAGTTTAAGCTCGCTTGAGGTAGCCGTTTAATTTTTTTAACATATGCCTCAACTGCCCAAAGCAAGAGAGGTAATTCGGGTCGCCCATAAACTCGGTTTTGTTTTTGTCAGACAAAAGGGTAGCCACGCCATCTATCGCCATAGCAACGGAGTAAGAATTACCGTGCCGGTTCATGGCGGCAGAGAAGTAAGCCCGGCTGTTTTCCATCAGATACTCGAGGATATGAAAATCACTGCTCAAGAGTTTTGGAAGTTTTGAAACTAGTGGCAAATATCTGTTCCAAAAAACTCACCACCGCCCGCTCGTCCTGCCGGTGCTGATTGAGGTTTAAAAATAAAAAGAACTCTGGCCGTAAAGATAACGCAGTAAATTTTTTACTCTTAATCCGCCTAGCTGCTTTCCCGAGCTCGTGTCAATCGGGATTGGAGTACCAACGATTGAAAATACGCCACTTTGCGCAATAATTGTCTCGGAAGGATTACCCATAATGAATTTGATCTTGTATCTTCCCGGTAACACATTTTTATACTTACCGTAAGCGGCCGCTCCGCAGAAATTCATCAAAGTGTTACCATCCCAAAGAAATTCAGTTTGATTATTGGCTTGCTTAACGCAATAGATTGTACCACCCACGACACTTTCCTCCTTTTCATACGCAAGAACGACATTAATTCCAGAACCCTGTGGAAAATTAACATTTATACCTCTCGCTAGTCTGATGTATTGGGGCTACCCGATCGTCCAGACATCCCCAGAGGTCGGCATTGAGACATAGTTGGTTGAATTATTGAGGTTCGACCCCTGCAACTGCAACATTGATAATTGTTGCTGGAGCAATTGGACCAAAGATTGGAGAAGACGAATAAGGGTATTAATTTGATCCTGCTGTGATGTTTGAGTTTGAGCGCCAACAAAAACTGGGCTTAGAAACAATGAAGCGATGAGCAAACCAACAACGATATACTTTTTCATACAAAGCAGTGTACCAGTTAAGCAAAAAAACAGCTTAGTTATCCACAGGGTAGTTTTTGATTGACTTTTAGCTACCTTGACTCTGGCAAGGTTAAACCTTGACATGAACAGCTTGAAAAATTCAAGGACGATAAGTTGTGTTTTTAAGTTCTTGTGATATGATAGAATGCATGGCATCAGAAAATATTACTCTTTCTCTTGAGAAGATGATAAAGCAAAAAGGTGTGGTGGTTCTGCCTCTTTCAGCTTTTCGCCAGTTTAAAAAACTCGGCAACTACATTCAGAAACGAATTGACGAGAAGTTGGTTCTTTATACTTCACAATCAAATCCACTCCGTTTCGCTGATAAATGACAAGATCTTCGTTTTGGGTCTTTTCGTTTCCGCGTTGGCGACTATAGGATTTTGTTCGACATTCAAGATAACATGATTATTATTTTGAAAGTTGGTTACAGAAAAGATGTTTACAAATGAAATCACAAAAACTCACCACCGCCCGCTCGTCCTGCCGGTCTTGATTGAGGTTTAATCGTGCCGCGACGACCTATCTATTTGGCGGGGTTTTTCTTAACTCTAAGCGCCGCGCTTTCTTATTACATAAACTCTTCCTTTCTGGCCGGTTTGGTGGGCGAAAAGCGAGTGGGTTTGGTTTACGCCGCGGCGGCGGGGCTGGCTATTATAGCGCTAATCACGGCGGCGGGGCCGGCTCGCCGCTTCAGCTTTCTCTGGCCCAGCCGCGTTTTAGGATTAACCCTAACTGCTGGCTACCTCGGTCTGGCACTCATAACTCGTTGGCCGACGCTTCAACTGGCGTTCTTTCTAATTGTCTACACGGCGATCGTCACTCTCAGCTTCTGGCTTGATCTAGAGCTCGAGAGTCGGTCGCGCGATGCTGAAACCGGACGGATTCGCGGCCGTTATTTAACCGTGATCAACGCCGCGATTCTCTTGGCCCCGTTTGTGAGCGGCGTGACTCTGGCTTACGGCCAGAACTTTAGATTGATTTATGGACTCGGAGGATTAGCGACCCTACCGCTTCTTTATCTCTTGTTTTGGCGGTTCAACGAAGGGCCGCGACCGCTTCCCGGGCCCAAACTCCGCCAAAAACTAGCCGACGGTAATTTACGTCGAGTGCTAGGACTCGATTTCCTGCTTAATCTCTTCTACTTCGTCATGGTGGTTTATCTACCGCTTTATCTCCACGAAACGCTCCGCTTCAGCTGGGAAAAAATCGGGATCATCTTCACCGTTATGCTCCTGCCCTTTGTCCTCATCCAGTATCCCCTCGGCTGGCTCGCCGATCGGCGCTGGGGCGAAAAAGAAATGATGACGGCCGGCCTCGCCATCGCCGGCCTCGCCACCTTGCCGATCGCTTACCTCACCACGCCCTCCGCCGCCGTCTGGGCGGCGCTTCTCTTTCTCACCCGAGTCGGGGCGAGCGCCTGGGAAGCCATGAAAGAAAGTTACCTCTTCAAACATGTCACCGCCGCCGACCGCGCGGTCATCGGTCTCTCGCGACTCACGATGCCGGGCGCCTATTTCATCGGCTCGCTCACCAGCTTCCTTCTGCTCAAAATCATCCCTTTGCCCCACCTTTTCACGGTGCTGGCCATTTGCGTTCTCGCTGGTCTCTTTTTGAACTGGCGGCTAAAAGATACGAGGTAATCAACGCAATTTACCGCCCATCAGGCGCCAGAGGGTACAGGCCTCGCAACCAGCTTTGCCGCAACCTTGATTTAAAAATTTCAGCGACCGAATTTCGGCGGCCACTTTCTCAATCAACTCTTTTAATTCCCTCACTGCCACGTCAGTGAGTTCGAAACGCTCTTTTTTGTAATCTCCCCGATTGCTTGGTTCGATAAAATCAATTTCCCCGGACACCACCCGATATCGGCCGCGTTCATAGTTATCTAACAGCAGTTTATAAAACACCAGCTGCCGATAGTAATCGCCGGAGGAGTTTTTGTTATGACCCAAAATCTCGCGCCGCGTTTTCGGCCGGCCGGTTTTATAATCCACCACCTTAATCTCTTGGCTGGCGGCAGTCAGCCATTCTAATTTATCAATCTGGCCGGTCAATTTAAGTTCTGGTTCAAGCAACGCGCCGCGGATCCTGAATTCATTGATAATCGACCGCGACCAGCGCCGATGATACGTTCGGAAGTAACCTCGCAAAGCCCGCTCGCCTCTCTCCACCGTGGCCGGCCGATCTAGGGACGAGAGCGGCTGCCGGTCAAGCGCCCGGCGGAAAGACGCCAAGAGGTAAGCGGACGAGATCCGCTCGCTCCGCCGATAACGATCGAAGAATTGCTTCAGGGCTTCGTGCACCGCTGAGCCATATAAAAGCTCGCGGCGTTGAACCTTAGTCACACGCAAGAGGTTGTTAAAAAAATATTTGAGCGGACAGGCTAAATAATTATTGAGCGCCGTCGCCGAGAGACCGCGCTCCAAAAATAACTGACTGATAAAGGCGCGATCCGCTAGTCCCGGCCCGGCATAGCCGCGCGGCCGGAA
>Ga0209541_10012211_pt1 | contig 13325 bp, 13 predicted proteins | sample RifCSPlowO2_01_FD_184027 | JGI IMG/M metagenome (GOLD analysis project Ga0209541, IMG submission 184027) | Groundwater microbial communities from Rifle, Colorado - Rifle CSP2_plank lowO2_0.1 (SPAdes) (version 2) | ecosystem: Environmental > Aquatic > Deep subsurface > Groundwater | place...
CTTTGCCGTTCTTATATGCCTTTTCAATCTCGCTTTCCGAGAGATGTCTTTGCGCGATACGCGGGTCAAGATAGTGCCTCCCTGTGCGGATTTTTCCGTCTTGAATTTCAAGCACGAGGACAAGCGGTGTGCGATACACTTCCCCTGTTTTTGGGTCGGGGTAACTTTCAATAAGTTCCACCATCACCACCTCGTCGCCTTCGGCGATGTTTTTAATTTCATACTTCCGTCCTTTTATTGGATACGCTTCCTCCAATTCTTTCTTCATGTCATTCCCCGTTGTCGGGAATAACTCTTCTTTCCCGTCCACACCCAAATCAACCCATGTCATTGTGTAATCATCGGTCATTTTCTGAAGCGCGGCAGCAACATTGCCGTTCACCTCGTCTTGAAGTATATCCAAAACGGTCTGTATATTTTTGCTGTAGTTTTTCACAATCAGGGGAGGAAGGAATCGGACCCTCGCTGCCGGTTTTGGAGACCGGAGTTCTACCACTGAACTACTCCCCCGTGCAATCTTATAGTAGCAAAAGGGCCGTCCAAAGACAGTCCCTGCGCTTCTCTTTTTATTTAGCAGGCCGTGACTACTTCTTCCCTTCTTTATGTTTCGTCTGCTTTTTGCACCACCTGCAAAACTTTTTGAGCTCAATTTTTACCACCTTGACAGATATTCATTAATATGCTACCATACAAGTGAGGCCCGTACTTTCTATAACTGTAATCCATAATAATGCGAAGGAGGACGAAATGGCTCTCCCTGTTCATCTCGAGAATAGCCGACACGCCTATGAATTGGTGTTCTTGGGGCAAGATGGTGAAGACGAAGAAAAACCATTGATGCTTTTGTCGATCGAGCGAATCGGTACAGGGGAACAGATCGATATCTTGACCTCTAGGACGGACAGCAGGCGTCATTTGGAGTTGACGAGTTGGAAGGTGACGCAAGTAGTTCACCAGGCATTTGAAGAGACGACAAGCTGGGGAGACGCAAGATTCGTGGACTTCTATATCCAGAAGACCATACTCGTCCTTGAGAAAGCCGGGTAAGATGTCCGTCCTCATCTCTACCCCCGCACTATCGTCCGCCTATTGCTAATAAAAAGCATGGGCGGGCTTTTTTATTTGTACAATTCTATCTTACTGGTCCCGAGTGATATCGAGAGATCCTGCATATTCGTGTCTATTTTTTCCCCTCCTTGTGCTTCGTCTGTTTTTTGCACCCTTCGACTCGCTAGCGCTCGCTCAGGGCAGGCCACTATTTATGTCGCGTTCGTTTCTTTATTTACTTTTTCCCTTCCTTGTGTTTCGTCTGTTTTTTGCACCACTTGCAAAACTTCTTGAGCTCAATTTTACGCTCAACTTTTTTGCGGTTCTTGCGAGACCAATAGTTCACCCGTTTGCAGGTCCCGCAGGAGAGTTTAATGAGATTGTCCTGTGACATATGAAGTTCTGTTACTTTACCACAACAACCGCCGCCGTGCAACTTTGTTGTTTCTTTAATGAAATACCCGTATAGTAATGTCCAGAAAATGCGTTCCGGCAAAGTCAGTGGAGATACCAATGGCGAAAAGCCCTGCTCCCGGATTTTTTGTGCGCCAGTGGCGTCGAGGCGATACCCCCTCCGTAGAAGACATGGCGGATTTCAATTATCTGCTCCGAGAGCTCTCCGAACTTGACGGCGTTCCGAGAGAGATGTCGCTCGAAAAGACAGTGGATGACTTCTCTACTTTCATGGGGATGCTCCAACATGTTCTCGTCGTTGCCAGCGACGCAGAGGCAAACCGCATCGTCGGCATGGGCTCGCTCCATGTGAAGCCGCTCTTTGCGCGGGGACTCTCGGGCGAAATTGAAGAATTTGTCGTGGATGCGCGGTGCCGTGGCATGGGCGTCGCTGACATGATTGACGATGCGCTTCGCGCTGCCGCGCACGAGTTCGGTGTCCGCGAGATAACGCTCACGAGCAACCCGCTCCGCATCGCCGCGAACAGGTTCTATCTCCGCCGCGGCTATAAGCGGTATGAGACGAATCACTATCGCTTAGTCCTTCGTTGAGAAAGGAAGCGCCCCCACGCCCCGCAGTTGCAGGACATGGGGGCTTGTTTTGCCTGTGGATAAACGAGGGTAAGGACGGGCCTCATGGATTAGTTGAAACAAAAAAAAGGACCAGTGGTTAGCTGTTCCTTATGCGAGTGTTTTTTGTTGTGTTGCGAAGGAAGGTGGTACCCCTCCGGAAGATTGCTCCTCCGGAGGGGCGAGGAAGTACCCTCTCTTTTTATGCGCTTTCGCGGAGAAAGAAAAGGCCTTTTCCTTTGTCACGACGGTTGACAGAGACCCGTGGGGAAGTGTGGTGAGAGGGTGGAGCGGTTCCGTTTTACTTCCGCGATTGATTACGCCGAAGATGTTGCCGCTTTCCTCTCTATCCGTCTCACCCTATGGACCCCCGCCGTGCCGCCGCGGCCCGGTGATCAGGTCGTCGGCGACGCGCCGCTGGCCAGGCCGGTCTTGCTGAACGACTTGGAGTCCATCACGGTGCCCAGCTTGCTGCCGGCGGCCGCGTTCACCTTGAAATGCGCCTTGGACGACAGGGTGTTCCTGTTGTTGGGGGGCATGGAACCTCGTGTTTTTCACCTTACACAGACGAACCCCATCTGCAGAGGTCGGGCTGAATTGCCCAAACGAAAAGAACATCACCCCATATGGTAGCAAATTGGGGTGAAAAAGTCAAGCGGTTTTTGTCTTGTATGCGAAACCTATTGAAAAATAGGGGCTTTTTGTGGTATAGTTCATTCGTAGCGCGTGGGTACCGAAGTGGACAAACGGGACTGACTGTAGATCAGTTGGCTTACGCCTTCGGGGGTTCGAATCCCTCCCCACGCATAAAACAAAAGAGCGGGGCGCATATGCGCTCCGCTATTCTTGTTTTATAGCAAGGCGGGGAGGGATTCGAACGGGTTGCGAGAGAGCGACGAGGCGAGGCAGAAGCCGAGATGAGGAAGCGAGCGACAAAAAGAGTGAGCGTGCGAGCTCTTTTTGGCAACCCCGGACAAGCGTAAATTTTTCCGTGGGGAAAAGTTTACGCGCGAGAAATCCCTCCCCACGCACCAAAAGAAAAATCCGCCCTTTGGCGGATTTTTCATATGGAGATCTTTTTCGGCAAGAGCTACGCGACAAGTGTTTCTTTCCGCGCCATCTTGCCCATTTTCGCGCGGGGCATTTTTGCTTTGATATCTATCGCAAGCGCGCCGTCCTTCATCGCGACCGACGCGACTCCCCCTTGCATCACGCCCGAAGAAATCATGAACGAAGCGACGGGACTCAAAATCTTTGTCTGAATGAGACGCTTCAAAGGCCGCGCGCCGTACTGTGGGTCGTAGCCCTCTTTTGCGAGCGCTTCAAACACATCATTGCCGATGACGAGCTCTATGTCTTTTTCCGCGAGCCGCTCCTTTACTTTCCCTATCTGGATTTCAACGATGCGTCGTATCGCCTCGGGCGAGAGCGTGTTGAAGACAATAATGTCGTCAAGGCGGTTCAGGAACTCCGGGCGGAACTGCGCGCGCAAACTTTCCATCACCCTGGTTTTAAGATTCGCGACCGCCTCTCCCTCGCCTCCCGCGCCGAAACCGATTTTTTCCATGCGGTTTAGGAACTCCGAGCCGACATTTGAGGTGAGGATGATGACCGAGTTTCTGAAATTGACCACGCGCCCTTTCGCGTCCGTGAGCCGTCCGTCGTCAAGAACCTGCAGGAGAATGTTGAATACTTCGGGGTGCGCCTTCTCTATTTCGTCAAAAAGAATCACCGCATACGGACGATGGCGGACTTTTTCCGTAAAGACGCCGCCTTCCTCGTGCCCCACATAGCCGGGCGGAGAGCCGATGAGTTTGGAGACGGAGTGCTTTTCCATGAACTCGGACATATCCACGCGGATAAGCGCGCGCTCGTCGTTAAACATAAACTCCGCAAGCGCCTTGGTGAGCTCCGTCTTTCCGACACCCGTGGGTCCCAAAAACATAAACGACGCGACGGGGCGGTTGGGGTCGGCGATGCCGGTGCGCGAACGCTTCACAGCGTCAGCGACCTTCACGATGGTCTCGTCCTGCCCGACAACGCGCCTTTTCAAATCGTCTTCCATGCGCGCGAGCTTCGCCGCCTCCTCTTCAAGCATCCGTGTGACGGGAATGCCCGTCCACCGCGCAACCACTTCCGCAATGTCCACATCCGTCACCTCCTCTTTCAAAATACGGCGCGAGCGCTGGAGCTTCTTCAGGCGCGCCGCTTTCGCCTTGAGGTCTTTTTCAAGTTCGGGGATTTTCCCGTACCGGATTTCCGCGGTCCGCGCGAGGTCGGCGCGCATTTCCGTGGCGTCCGCCTCAAGGCGGAGCGACTCAAGCCCCTTCTTCAACGCGCCGATATCCGTGAGAAGCGCTTTTTCGTTCTGCCAGCGGAGCTCTATCTCCCGTGTTTTTTCTTTGAGCTCTCCCAATGCTTTGTCTATCTCTTTGATGCGCGACTTTGCCCGTCGTTTCCGCGAGTCGCCTGTTTCATTTTTGAGCGCCTCTTTTTCTATCTGAAGGCGCATGGAGGAGCGCGACGCCTCTTCAAGAACCGGCGGCTTGTTTTCAAGCGCCATGCGGAGCGAGGACGCCGCTTCGTCTATAAGGTCAACGCCCTTGTCGGGGAAGTAGCGGTCGGTGATGTAGCGGCTCCCGAGATTCACCGCGGCAAGTATCGCGCCGTCCGTAATCTTGACCCCGTGATACAGCTCGTACTTCTCCTTGATGCCGCGCAAAATCGCCACGGCATCTTCCAGAGACGGCTCGTTTATAAATACCGGCTGGAAACGGCGCGTGAGGGCAGGGTCTTTTTCTATGTGCTTTTGAAACTCCTTCAAGGTCGTGGCGCCTATTGCGCGGAGCTCCCCGCGCGAGAGCGCGGGCTTCAGCATGTTTGAAGCATCCATGGAACCCTCGGCGGCGCCCGCGCCGACTATCGTGTGCAGTTCGTCTATAAAAAGAATGACTTTGCCGTCCGCTTTCTCCACTTCTTTCATTATTCCCTTTAGGCGCTCTTCAAACTCTCCGCGATATTTCGTTCCCGCGATGAGGAGCCCGAGGTCAAGCGACACAAGCTCTTTCCCTTTCATTGATTCGGGCACATCCCCACGCGCGAGCCGCACGGCAAGTCCCTCAACGACGGCGGTCTTTCCCGTCCCCGCTTCGCCGATAAGAATCGGGTTGTTTTTTGTTCTGCGAGAAAGAATCTGAATGACGCGCTTTATTTCCGCGTCGCGCCCGATGACGGGGTCCAGCTTGTCTTCGGTGACGAGTTTCGTCAGGTTGCGCGCGTACTTCGCAAGCATACGGAACTTGCGGGGCGCCGTCGCATCGGTAATCTTTCCGCTCTTCAGGTCCTCGAGGACTTCAATGGTGCGCGCGCGGGCAATACGAAACCGCGCGAGTGTTTCCTTCGCGGGTCCCGCCACATCCAAAAGCGCCACGAAAAGGTGCTCGGTGGAGACAAACTCATCACGCATTTCGCGCGCCACCTTTACGCTGTATTCCAAAACCTGCGCAAGCTCCGGCGTGAGGTAGATTTGATAGGACGGAGAAAGCACATTGGAGCTCTCGGGGCTTTCAATCGCCTCAAGCAGGTTGTCTGCAAGCGCTGCGGTGTCCACTTCAAGCTTTTCAAGAAGGGAGAGCACGATGCTTTCCTCCTGCACGACAAGCGCCGTGAGGAGGTGGAGCGAGTTTACATGATTTTGCCCGCGCTCTATCGCAAGCTCATGCGCGCGGCGCAGAGCGTCGCGGGCTTTCGTGGTGAAGTTTCCGAAGGGAGGCATAGTAAAAAATGTAAAATTAAAAAATCAAAATGAAAAATAGAAGCAACGCCAATATACCTTGTTTGGACAAAGTAGTCAAGGTTTTGCGTTTTGCATTGTGTGACGGTTATGCAGAGGGTTCTTTGGGGACTTCTTTCTTCGTCTCGCCTGCTATAACTCCGTCAAGGAGCGCTTTGGCTACTTCCGCGGGAATTGCGCTGTGTCCGCCGTCAGTACCCAAGAGGGTGACGCCAACAAGGCGCCCCGCGCTATCCAGAAGCGGACTGCCGTTCCACTCTCCGCCAATGTTTATCGTCGTATAGATAAGCGTTGCGTTCTGTTCTTTCCCCATGCCAATACCCGAGACCGTGCCGAGAGAGATGCGGGGGTTCCCACCGAAAAATCCTACCGCGACCGCGGTCTGTCCCAATTTGATTTCTTTCGTTGACGCAAACTTCAACTCGCCAAAACCCAAAATGCTCGTGGCGTCCGCTTTCTTCGCAAGGTCAAGAATGGTGTCGCCCGTGCTCGCGCTCTTGTTTTCCGCATCTGCCGGGTCGGGGTCCGCGGGAAGAATCTCGCTCCCGATGCGCGCGAGCGCAAGCCCCGATGCCATGTCATGCGTCATCACCGAAAACAGGAAAAATTTTCCGCTACGCGTTCCGACGGCAAACTCCTCCCCTTTCCCAAGAAACGCATCCGGGAGAATGATGACGCCGTCTTTCGTGAGCGCAACGCCCATGCCAAGAACGGAAACGACGCGCCGCGTATCGGTGGCGCTCACAAACCCAAGCCGCGACTTCGGCTTTGAAAGAGCGGCGATGGAGACAACATTCGGCGCATTTGCGTCCACCGCGCTCACGATATAGTCCTCCTCTTTTACCACGACGGTCTCTACCGTCGCCTGCTGTTTTTCGGGAACGATAATCCGTTCGGTTTCTTTGATGACGCGGTTTATGGTTTGGGTAATCGCGGGCGGCGCTTGGTCCATCAAAGCCACCGTCACGATGCCGGTCGCGATTGAAGTGACGAAGGAGACGAGAAGCGCCAAGAGTATGAGTTGTGTTTTATTGAGTTCTTCCATTTTGTAGAAAGTAGCCGGTAGTCCGCCGGAGGCGGATCCGCCTCAGGCGGAAAAGTAGACTGTAGAAGGTAGGCGAAATTAGAATATCTATATTTTACTAGAAAATGTGTGTTTTCGCAAGCCCTAGAGCGAGAATGTGGATAAGCCACCGCCGCGCAAAAAGACGCGCGGCGGCAAAGAAAAAAGCGCGGGAACGACCTTACTCCGATGGAGTAGGTGTTCCCGCGCTTTGAAATCGTCGGGCGCTGGGTTTTCAGCGTTCCCGAACGATTGCTTGAATCGCGCGGAAGGCAATTCCAACAGCGAACCGACAGAGCCCGCACCACATCCCAGCAAAAAACATAGCGGCGGCAAAAAGATTGACAGTGAGTGTTTCGGTGCCGGCAGTATGGGCACTGACGAGGAGGAAAGTGAGAAAAGCACCAAAGCCAACGACAATGCTTATGGCCAAACTCGCATTGCGAATCTCTGTCTCAACCGTTCCCGTACTGCCCTGCGACACCTCGCCTACACTCTTGTCTTTCACGAGAATGGGGCCTGAATCATAGCCACTCATCGTAGCTTCTCTCACGAGAGTGGGGCCTGATCTACGTCCGCTCATCGTATCTCCTTCCTGTGGTGGGTGAAATACCGAAGGTTGTACGCCCGTCTCACTCAAGTGATGATACAGGTGATTTTTATTTTGTCAACATCCCCCGAAACGCGGCGAGGAGCGCGTCTATGTCCTCTACCGTAGTCGCGCGCCCGAGCGTGATGCGGAGACTTGAAGTCGCGTACTCTTTCCCTTTGCCGAGCGCCGCGACCACATACGAGCCGGGTTCTTTGGACGACATGCACGCGCTCCGTGTGCCGACCGCAATCCCCCGCGCGTCAAGCTCTAGCGCCAGCCACTCCGCGTCTCTCCCCGGAAAAGAAATGTTCACATTGTTCGGCAGACGCTCCGTGGCGCTCCCGTTCAGCGCTGCTCCGCGCGCGATGCGGAGAATGCCGTCAACGCAATGGTCGCGGAGCGAGACGAGGCGAGGCGCTTCGCGTTCGCGCTCCTCAAAAGCAATCGTCATTGCCTCCGCAAAACCCGCGATACCGGGGACATTTTCCGTCCCGGGGCGGAGCCCCTGCTCCTGTGAACCACCGTGAAGAATCGGCGCGATTTCCACTCCCCGCTTTTTGTACAGAAGTCCGATTCCTTTCGGCCCGTACACTTTCTGCGCGTCAAGCGTCAACAGGTCAACGCCCAACCGCGCGGGAGAGACATCAAGGTAAAGCGGCGCCTGACTTGCATCGGTGTGGAAAACCGGAATCTGGAAGATGGAAGTTGGAAGTTGGAAAAATCCCGACTTCCGTTTCTGCGCAAGAATCTTCGCCATCGCCGCGATCGGCTGAACCGTGCCGATTTCATTATTCGCGAGCATGACCGAGACGAACACGGTCTTCGGCGTGAGCGCCTCTTCAAATGCGCGAAGTGGAACGATGCCCTCCGGCGTTACGGGAAGATATGACACGCGCACGCCACGGCGCTCCAACTCACGGAAGCAGTCCAAGACCGAAGGGTGCTCTATGGCGCTCGTGATGAAATGCAGGTCGGAAAGCGCGTAGCCACGGAACAGGGGGTGTGCCGCAAATCCGAGTATGGCGAGATTGTTTGACTCGGTGCCGCTCCCCGTGAAGATGATTTCATCGGGAGACGAGACCCCTAGGAGCCGCGCGAGCGTTCCGCGAGCGCGGAGGACGGCAACCTTTGCGGCGCGCCCGTCCTCGTGCACGCTCCCCGGGTTGCCGAACTCCTTGGAGAAGTACGGGGTCATCGCCTCAAACACGCGCGGGTCAACCGGCGTGGTCGCGGCATAGTCAAGGTAGATTCGTTTTTGTGCCTTTTCTTTTCCAGCCATGGTAGTTCCTTTATGTCAATACTCTACAACAAAATCTTCCTCTAATCTAGCATATGGCGTTCTTTTGTTGTACAATGATACCTCTCTGCGGCTATGGACTTTTCCGACCCTACATTTATCGCGGTGGTTGCGCTTGCGGTCCTTCTTGTGGGGGTCCTCGTATGGCTGGTACGCCTTGAGCTTAAATGGCGCACACTTTTCCGCGGAAAAAAAGCAGAGAACCTTGAGGGAGCGCTCCTCGCCATCGGGAAGCATCTTGAAGACACGGCGAGGATAGAGGAGGCGCTTCAAACGAAAACGGCTTCTCTGGACGACCGAATGAAGAAAGCCGTCTGTGGCATCGGTACTGTCCGCTTCAACCCGTTTAAGGGAACATCGGGGAGCAACCAGAGTTTCGCCACCGCGCTTCTTGATGAGAGTGGCGACGGCGTGGTGCTCTCAAGCATCTATTCCCGCGAGCATGTTTCGGTTTTTGCAAAACCGATAAAAAATCTTTCTTCAGAATACGGGCTTACCGAGGAAGAACGCGGCGCGATACGAGAAGCGAGAAGATGAAAATTGAATCATGAATTAGGAATTACGAATTACGAATTACGAATAAAAAAACAAAAAGACTGTCCTGAAATGCGCAAAGCGCATTTCGTCATAATTCATAATTCTTGATTCATAATTCTTCTCTACAATTCCATTTTGTTAATGTATTTTTTCGCATGGATAAGCTGTTGCAAAAACCAAACAATCTTACCGAGCGCCCGCCGATTGTGGTGGTAATGGGGCATATTGACCATGGGAAATCAACGCTCCTTGACTACATACGCAAATCAAATGTCGTGGGGGGGGAGGCGGGCGGCATCACCCAGCACACCTATTCGTATGAAATCGTCCACCGCAACGAAGAGGGCGCTCCGAAACGCATTACCTTTCTTGACACCCCCGGGCACGCGGCGTTCGCTCTTATGCGCGAGCGCGGCGCATCGGTTGCCGACATCGCGGTCTTGGTCGTCGCGGCAAACGATGGCGTGAAAACACAGACGCTTGAAGCGCTCGGCGCCGTCAAGAAAAGCGGCATTCCCTTTGTCGTCGCCCTAAACAAGATTGACGCGCCGAATGCGAATGTAGAAAAGGTGAAACAAGAACTCGCCGAACATGAGGTGTACCTTGAGGGCTATGGCGGGTCTGTTCCCGTCGTCGCCATTTCCGCAAAGACCGGCGAGAATGTTCCCGCGCTCCTGGATATGATTCTTCTTGTCGCCGAGATTGAGGAGCTCAAAGGAGACCCTGACGCGCCGGCGGAGGGCACGGTCATTGAAGCGCATCAAGACCCGCGCAAGGGCATTACGGCGACGCTCGTCATCCAAAACGGCACTTTACGGAAAAAAATGTTCGTTACGACAGGCGCCGCGTATGCGCCGGTGCGCCGGATTGACGACACGCTCGGGCATGAGATTGCCGAAGCGAGCTTCTCTACGCCGGTCTTCATCACGGGGTGGAATACGATTCCCGAGGCGGGCGGGCGCTTTACCGTATGCGCCGACAAGAAAACGGCAGAGGAGACGGCGCAGACGGCGCTCGCGGTGGCGGGCGTGAAAAAGAAGGCGCTCGCAAACGCGCCGGGCGAAAAGGGCGCCCTCCGAGCGGTCATCCCCGTCGTTCTCAAAGCCGATACTCAAGGGACGCTTGACGCGCTCCTCTACGAAACGGCGAAAGTCGCCGAGAAACTCCGCGAGGCATACGGCGACAAAGCGGAGCTCGTCGTCCTCCATCAGGGAGTCGGTACGATTAACGAATCGGATGTCAAACTCCTCTCGGGAAGCGCCGATGCGCTCATCGCGGGATTTAATGTGTCCATTGACGGCGTGGCGAAAGAAGCCGCCGAGCGGACAGGAGTTACCATTGGCGTTTTTCCAATCATCTACGAACTCACGGACTGGCTTGTGGCAGAGGTAGAAAAGAGGCGCCCGCGCGTGCGCGTGGAAGAAATTACCGGCAAGGCAAAAATTCTCCGCTTTTTTTCGCGGACAAAAAACAAACAAATCGTCGGCGGAAAAGTGCTTGAAGGAAAGATTGTTGTCGGCGGGAAAGTGCGGATTCTCCGCCGCGAGTTCCCCATCGGCGACGGGGATATAACGGAGCTTCAGCAACAGAAAACAAAAACGCGCGAGGTGGCGGAGGGGTTTGAGTTTGGCGCCATGATAGAGTCGCGCCACGATATAGCGCAGGGCGATACGATAGAGGCATTTATTGTGACGGAAAAATGACCTTGCGACAGGAAAAACTGAATGCGGAGCTGACGAAGATTATCGCCGCGTTCGTGCGCGAAGAAATAGGCATCTCCCCCCTTGTCTCCGTCACCCGCGTGGATGTTGCCCGCGGGCTTAAAAGCGCTGTGGCGCGCATCACCGTGTTCCCCGAAAAAGACGAGGGGGCGGCGCTCGTCCTCCTTGAAAAAAAGCGCGGTGCGCTCGGGCGGTATCTTGCGGCGCACACGCGGATGAAGTATATCCCCGCCGTTCTTTTTGAAATTGACCACGGCGAGGAAAACCGACGGCGGATTGAAGAACTCCTCAAAAAAATATAAGATACCCGTATACTGTATGCAGTATTTTGTATATCGTGTAAAAATCAAAAAAGAAAGAATGTGGTTCTTTTCTTCCCATCATACGACATACTAAATACGATATACAGATTCCATGGCTCGGTAGCCCCGCCTACGCCTAAAGCTAGGCGGGCAAGCAATTGGTAAAGAATGGCTCGGTGGCGAAGGGGTAACGCGGCGGTCTGCAAAACCGCTATGCGCGGGTTCGAGTCCCGCCCGAGCCTCCAGAAAACACGGAGTGTTTTCTTTTGGCACGGGAGAAACGCGCGTACGCGCGTTTCGTCGGGAGGCGAAAGCCGGAGCGTTGCGCGAGCTGCGGGGGCGGCCAGCGCCGCGAGGTGGGGTCGCGGCCGAGCGCGCGGAAGCGCACAAGAGCCGTGACCGAGTCCCGCCCGGGCCTCCATATTCTTCGTGGTAAAAAAGATGAAGCCGGGGTGGCGGAATGGTATACGCGCTTGACTTAAGATCAAGTGCCGCAAGGCATGGGAGTTCGAGTCTCCCCCCCGGCATCGCGCCCTCATAGCCATGCCCCGTTAGAAATTTCGCACAGTTATTAGTGATTTATTGGGGAAGCCGTTAGGCGGATTCGCTTACTCAAGAAAAATCACTGATATGCGTTGGTGAATTTCTGACGGGGTCAGTTGGCCCCGTACCTTTTGTGCCCCGTTAGCTCAGTTGGTAGAGCAGCTCCCTCTTAAGGAGACGGTCGGGGGTTCGAATCCCTCACGGGGCATAAAAGGTACGGGGTGAATACCGCAGCTCGCTCTTAACGAGACGGTCCCAGGTTCGAGTCCTGGTGGGGGCACAAAATTTTCGCTCTGCTCACATTTTGCCTCCTGTTTTGTGCTATAATGTAAAGATGGATGGTCGAATTTTCTTTACATTAAAATTGCTGTATTTGTATGGACCGAAAACATTTTAAGTGTCTTTTTTGGAAAGGTTTGTGGGGACTTGGCGCTTTGTCGTTCGTTGCCGCGCTCGTTTCACTGCAATCGGGCGTTGTCTACGGGTTTGATGCCGCGGTGTGGTTCTGGATTGCCCTTATTTTTGTCGGCCTTTCCATCCCCATCAAGTTGGACTGCCACGCCTGCAGTGTGTGTGGGAAAAAATAGTGCTGACGAGATCTCTTCCTCTTTCTACTTCTACGCTTGCCGCAAAAAAAACGGTAACCATTATTTTTAGTGAGTAAAATAAAAAGGACTTTACAAGAAATGCTCCCGTGGCGGAATTGGAATACGCGCAGCGCTTAGAACGCTGTCCCGCAAGGGTTAGAGGTTCGAGTCCTCTCGGGAGCACCTCAACAAAGCAACCGCCCGGCAGCTGCCGGGCGGTTGCTTTGTTGAGGAAAATAGGTATGCTCTGCGACAGATTTTGCACTTAGACAAACACGAGCGGGGTACACAATGTATGTAGGGATTGTTCGGTTTCCCGGCTCAAACTGCGACTTTGACACGCTTCGCTGGTTCCGGATGCACGGCCACTCTGCCGAGTTCGTCTGGCACAAAGACAAAAAGATGCGCGCGTGGGATATTCTCGTGCTTCCCGGCGGCTTTGCTTTCGGCGATCGGCGGTATGAACAGGCGACGGGCGCATTCACTATTGACCCGGGGGCGCAAGCGCTCAACTCACCCGTCATGGATGCCGTCCGCGCGTACGCAAACGCAGGGCGACCGGTCTTGGGCATCTGCAACGGATTCCAGATTCTCGTCCACGCAGGACTCCTACCGGGCGCTCTGGCTCAAAATACTTCCGGGCTTTTTTTCTGCGACCATATACCGTGCCGCGTAGAGGGAAATTCTTTTTTCCGTTCACCGAAGCTTTTCGGCAACACCTTTTCCATCCCCGTGGCGCATGGATACGGCCGCTATGTCGCGGATGACCTCCTGTACCAGACACTGCTTTCCCGCGGACAGATTTTCTTGCGCTATGCAG
>Ga0209541_10012212_pt1 | contig 13325 bp, 16 predicted proteins | sample RifCSPlowO2_01_FD_184027 | JGI IMG/M metagenome (GOLD analysis project Ga0209541, IMG submission 184027) | Groundwater microbial communities from Rifle, Colorado - Rifle CSP2_plank lowO2_0.1 (SPAdes) (version 2) | ecosystem: Environmental > Aquatic > Deep subsurface > Groundwater | place...
ATAAAAAGGAAGAGGGCTATAAATATGAAAGCAAGAGTTTGGATGTTAGAGACGAGGAAAAGGTTTTTTTTCTAAACTTACTAAAAACAAAAGTTGAGGACAAAAGTGTAGGAGATTTAATTATATTAAGTGAGGATAATAAAGAGCTATTAAAAGATGTTAAAGATAATATAAAAGAAGTGATGGATTTTTATGGAAAAAGCGAAGATGAATATGGATTGAAAATAATTTATCCAGATAATAATATAGAAAATCTTGGATGCGCTTATCAATTAGAAAGCAAAGGGATTGTACAAAAATTGCCTTCTTTAAATAATGGAATAATTGAATTACAGTTTAGTTTCCAGGGAGGAGATTGTGTTGAGTATTGGCTATAATAAAAGGGGATTGTATGCTGCAACATTAACAATAGTTGTAATTATAATTGGTGTTATTAGCTATAATATTTATTTGATTAGCAAAGAGAATAGCGTTGCATTAGAGGATATTGGAACAAGGGCATCTAATAGTTTAAATTCTTTTTATGAGAGTGAGAAAATAAAATATTATATTGATGAATCTGCGAAATATACTGCTTTTAATGCAATAATTTCAATGGGTGAGAATGGCGGGGTTTATGATAAAGAGAATTGTATGCAGAATGGTTATGTTGTGCTGAATGGAGATTGCGAATTAAAGCCTAATGAAGATTTTAAAAAATATTTTAATGAGACTTTTAATGAGTATTTAAAGGATTATAATATTAAGGCTGAGGATTTTGAAATAACTTTAAATGAAGAGCTTAAAGGAATTTCTAGAAAAAATTTAGAATTAAGTGTTGGGGGAGTTTTAAGCAGTGAGATTAAATTTAATATAAATAATATTGATGATAAAACAGCTAAAACTATTCTAGAGAGAATACAGCCTTATATGGAAATTATTAGAAAATATTCTATAGATTATAATGTTCCTGAAAGTTTGATAATAGCTGTTATAGCGCAAGAATCTACAGGAAATGTAAATGCTGTTTCTGAAGCTGATTGTTATGGTTTAATGCAGATTTGTCCTGGACCGCATCTTGAATATTATAATGGAACGGCATGTAATGGTAAAAGTGCTAAGGATGATGTTGATTGCAATATAAAAGGTGGTGTTGAGATTTTAAGAGATTATTATGATAATTATAATAATGGTAAAAGGTATAAATGTGGTAGATTTTGTGATGCTAAAGGAAATTGTCAGGAACCTGTTGATAAATTTTATACTGGATGGAGTGCTGCTTTAAGGGCTTATAATGGTTTAGGATGTAAAGGTTATCCTGATTTTACATATGTTGAAAAGGTTTTGAGATGGAGTAGCTTATTTGGGGGAGAGATAATTAAAGAATTTGATGTTAAAAAGATTGGAAGCTATTATTTTAAGCCAGAATTTTTAGTAGAGCTGAATTATAATTTAGATGATTTTAATCAAGCAAAAGAGGTTGCTGAAAATTGGGTTAATGGAAACTGTGATGAGAATCAAGAAAATTGTGTTATAATAGGATATTCTATTGAAAGAAAAGTTGTAGGAAATTTAATGGTGTTTGAGTTTAAAAGCAAAGAAAAATTATATGATATAAAAGAAGTAGTAATAAAATTTGCATTACCTATTAAAACATAATAAAGTAGTTACAATAAGTTTTTATAGTATTTATGAATTCTATTATAAAAATGATATCAATTTTGAGTTATGATGAGCTAATAAACAGGATAAAAGAAAAGGGGTTTAATGAAAAAGAGATTGAAAGAAAAATAAACAGAAAATTAGAGGAGCTATCAGGATTGATTTCTAGAGAAGGTGCTGCTCATTTGATTGCCAATGAATTAGGAATAAAAATATTTGAGGATATAGGAGAGATAAAGATTAATAAAATTATAAATGGGATGAGAAGCATTGATGTTTATGGAAAGGTAATAATAAATTATGGTGTAAGGGAGTATAAAACTGAGAAAAGAGCTGGAAAAGTTGGAAGTTTTTTAATCGGTGATGAAACAGCCAGAATAAGGGTGAGTGTTTGGGATGAAGTTATTATCAATACTTTAAGTGAGTTAAAAGAAGGGGATGTAATAAAAATAAAAAATGCTTATTCTAGGGAGAATAATGGATGGATTGAGCTGCATTTAGGAAATAAAGGAGGTGTAGAAATAAATCCTAAAGGTGTTGTAATTGAAAAGGTTGCTGAAGCAATCAGCTTAAAGGTTTTTAAAGAAATCAAAGATTTAAATGAAACTGACAAGAATATTTGCTTAAAAGGAACTATTGTACAATTATTTGAGCCAAGATTTTATGAAATTTGTGAGATTTGCGGGAAAAGGATACATTTAGAGAATGGAAATTTTAAGTGCTTAGAGCATAATATTGTGAATCCAAAATATGCTGCTGTTTTGAATTTCTTTTTAGATGATGGGAGTGATAATATAAGAGTAGTTGCTTTTAGGGAACAAGCTAAAAATGTTTTAAATGTTGATGAGAATAAAATATTAAGCTTAAAAGAAAATTTAAGTGATTTTGAGGGCATTAAAGAAGAGGTTTTAGGCAGACAGGTAGAGGTAATTGGAAGGGTTGTTAAGAATGAGATGTTTAACAGAAAAGAATTTATTGCCAGTAATATCCAAGAATTAAATCCTGAGAAATTAATTGAAAATTTAGGATGATTTTCAGAACACATTTAGCATTTGCCTTTTTTATTGGATTGTTTTTTGATTTTAAAAGCTTGATATTTATTTTAATTGGAAGTTTAATTCCTGATTTAGATACTAGTAATTCAAAGATTGGTAGAAAATTTATTTTTTCTAGATTGTTAAATTTTTTATTTGGGCATAGAAGGTTCTTTCATAGCTTATTTTTTGGAGCTATTTTAAGTTTTTTTGTTTTCTTAGTTTTTGGTAAATATTATTTTATGATTTTTATAGGATTTTTTAGCCATTTATTTTTGGATTGTTTGACTAAAGATGGAGTAATGCTATTTTATCCTTTTGAATTTAAAGTAAAGGGATTTATTAAGACTAATGGAATTATTGAAAATAGTATATTTTTAATTCTTATATTCTTGATTATAATAAAGCTTATAAATTTGGGATAAATTAGAAATAAAATGTTAAAAAAGGGGTTTAGAAGAGAATTTTTTGATGGGGTCGACCTTGAAGAGTTAGATTTTAATGATTATAATGATGAAGAGGATGATTTTGAGTTTGTAGAAAAGAAAAAGACAAAAAGGGTGTATGTTGCAAGTTAGTATTTCTGAGTTACAAATAATATCCGACATATCCGACATGCACGCGCAGGATTTATAAACAGATTTGATATTAATATGGTAAAAGGCATTAGTTGAAATAAAATGCGAAAGCAAAGGAGGTGTTAAAATGCCAGGAAATCTACCTATAAAAAAATTTAGGTCCGGAAATATAGAAGCAGCTATTTGGTCGAATAAACGGGATATAGATGGAAATAGCGTGGAATTTAAAACAGTAAGTTTGAGCAGGAGTTATAAGAAAAAAGATGAAAATCTCTGGAGAAGTGACCAAATTTCATCTTTACGTAGAAATGATATACAAAAAGTAATTCTTGTTTTGCAGAAGGCACAAGAAGAGTTATTATTGACTGAAGGGGGGAGAGAAGATGAAGAAGAATGAAGATGATATTATGGAATTACCAGGTGTAGGAGCTGCTAGTGCTGAAAAATTAAAATTAGCTGGATATGATAATTTGATGAGCATTGCTGTTGCAAGCCCTGGTGAGATGGTTGAGGTAACTGGGATGACTGAGGCTAGTGCTAGAAAAGTGATAAGGGCTGCAAGAGATAGATTAGATATGGGTTTTGAAACAGGCGAGGATTTGTTAAAAAAGAGGCAACAGATTATAAAGATAACAACAGGTAGCAAGAATTTTGATGCTTTATTAGGGGGAGGATTTGAGAGCGGAGGAATTTCTGAAACATTTGGTGAGTTTGGAGCAAGCAAGAGCCAGATTGCACACATATTGGCTGTTACTGTGCAATTGCCTAAAGAGAAAGGGGGAGTTAATGGCAAAGCAATATTTATTGATGGCGAGGGAACTTTCAGGCCAGAGAGAATAATGCAGTTTGCAAAAGCAGCTGGTTTGAATCCTGAAGATGCATTGAAAAGCATTAAAGTAGCAAGAGCATTTAATTCAGACCATCAAATGTTGCTTGCTGAGAAGGCTGAGGAGTTAATTAAAGAGGATAGTGATATTAAATTATTAATTGTGGATTCTTTGACAGCACATTTTAGGGCGGATTTCACTGGCAGAGGTCAACTCGCTGATAGACAACAAAAATTAAACAAGCACATGCACACATTAATGAGATTAGCTAATCAGTATAATTTATGCGTGTATGTAACCAATCAAGTAATGGCAAAGCCTGATATGTTTTTTGGTGATCCTACAGCAGCAATTGGTGGTCATATAGTGAGTCACAATAGCCAAACAAGGATATACTTAAGAAAAGGTAAAAAAGGAACTAGGGTTGCTAGATTGATTGATAGTCCGCATTTGCCAGATGGTGAGTGTTGCTTTGAGGTTACAGAAGAAGGATTAAAAGATGTTTAATTTTTTTATTTTTTTATAGAGGTGATCTGATGGTTAAGATTTATTCTGAGAAGTTAGTATCAAATTTTAAAGGTAATATTATTGATATAGAAACTATAGGAAATTTTCTTAGTTATGAAGATTCTAGGAAGTACAAGAATATTATTCCTGTAATTTTTGGTTTTATTAATAATAAAGGGATTAAGATATTCTGTGCTAAAAATAGAGTTTCTATACCAAAAATTAAGAAAAATATAATTAAATTATTACCATCATTAGAAAAACCTTTTTATGCATTTAATACAGATTTTGAACGAGGTGTTTTATTCCATACTTTAAAGCGAGAAATAAACTTTGATAAAGAATTAAATTTAGAAAAGTTTGAAGCGAAAAGAAATGCTGTTCACTTTTTGAAAATTCCCCATTACAAGGATCCCTTTGATGATAATGGTCTTTTATGCTCACAAGCTTGGTTGAAAGGTGAATTTGAAAGTGCAATCTTACATAATAGAAGTTGTCTTTTGAAGGAGAGGGATATTTTATTAAAGAGGGGATTTAGAGAACCTGACAAATTAGAGTTTGTTAAATAAAATCAAAATTTAGGAATATAAGGGTGATTAAAATAGATAAAATAGAATTAGTTAAAAAGGAGATGTTGAGAAGGAAATATAGCGATTATATTCAATATTACTTGGGGCATACACGACTAAATATTTAAAAAATAGAAGGAATGTACTCATAAATGTTGTATGTGCACAATAAACCGAAATATTTATATATTATGTGCTCATACATTATTGTATGACTTATATAGAAACAATAAAACGGAATAATAAAGAATATTACTACCTTACTAAAAATGTAAGGCTTAGTTTAAATAAATGGAAAAAAATCAGAATTTTCTTAGGTGATAAAAAACCTTCACAAGAAGAACTAAAAAAATATGCCAAAGAGATAGAAGATAAATCAAGACCGTTCTTAAGATTGTCAAATCATATATATCTTTCAGAGCATGACGCAGAAACTTTGCAGGATTTAAAAGAAAGTTATAATACATGGCTTAAACATATTCCTAAAAGTGTAAAAGAAAAGCTGAATGAAGATTTTGTAATACGATTTACTTATCATTCTAATGCAATTGAAGGCAATCGTCTTACATTGAGGCAAACAGCCCTTATCCTTAAAGACAAAGTTATCCCTTCTGGAGTTAGAGCAGAAGATTATAATGAAGCAATAAACGGAAAAGAATGTTTGGATTATATTAAAAATTATGAAGGAGGTTTAAATACACAATTTCTTGAAAAAGTCAATGGAATTCTTACAAAAAATACAGGTGTAGTTTATGGTGGAAGAATAAGATTTTTTGATGTAAAAATACAAGGCTCAAATCATGTTCCTCCTTCCCATACTGAAGTTAAAAAACAGATGCTTAATTTCTTTAAGTGGTATAGCGCAAATAAAAATAAGTTGCATCCTTTTGAATTAGCTTCTTTAATTCATGCAAAATTGACATGGATTCACCCGTTTGAAGATGGAAATGGCAGAACTGCGAGAACAGTTATGAATTTTATTTTGATGAAAAAAGGCTTCCCAATGTTTTTTATCCCATTTGAAAAAAGAGAAGAGTATTATCAATCCTTAGATATTGCTGATAAAGGTGATTATAAAGAGTATATTGGTAGGATGTTACAATTAATTATAGATCAAATCAGAAGCTATAAGTATAGTAAAAAATAATTCCTTTATACTACTTATATTAGAAAATGCCCCAGCCCGGATTTGAACCGGGGCTACAAGGTGATTGCCTATTCTAGTCCGCAACTTCGCAGATTTTAATCTCTTGCGTCCTATCCAGACTAGACTACTGGGGCCCAAATAATCTAAAGAAAAATCCTTTTAATAATTTATCTTTTATTTTATTATAGGAGCTTCTTGACGGACATTACCAGAAATTAAAGCAGAGTTTATTATAATCCCGCGCTCTGAACTTGTAAATTCTGTTGTGTCTCCTGATGTAGGATAGAATACTATTTCAGTATTATATTGTAAGTCTTTTAGATAGGTTGTTGAAATTTTACAAGGAATGTTGATTTCCATACTTTCTCTAATTTTTAAACCAGCTTCTTTTTCAATCGGCTCAAATTTTTTTTCGCAATTTAATAATGGAAAGCTTATTTTTTTAATTATAGTAAATCCATCTCTTCTTGCTGCTAATTTTAAAAAAATCTCATCTTTTGTTATGTAACTGCCATAACAATCTAAGTAAGTTGTGTCTGTACATGAATCTAATATATTTGATGATGGCTGGGCATCTGGAGGGGTAATTGATTCATCTACATCGCAGATATTATTTAGATTTTGGTCTAAGCAGCAGGAATCAGCATTCCTAATATAAGGAGAATTACAAACAATATCTTGCTCTTTAACAACTGCCCCTGTTATTGGTTGCTGTTCACAACCAGCTCCAATTAAGAGAAATATACTAATTATTAAAGCTAAAATTATCAACCTCATCTTTATTTCTAAAAGAATTAATTGTTTATAATTCTTTTGGTGTTCTATTTTGAATATTTAGGTGTGCAAAACATTTATAAAGTTAATTTTAGAAAATTTTGAATATGAAGAAAGAATTATTTTGTAATTCGTGCAATAAGTTGATATCACAAGGGGCTACTATTTTCAAGTGCCCTAATTGCGGAAAGGAGGATATAGTAAGATGCAATCATTGCAAGAAAACAGGTGTCAAGTATAAATGTAAAAGTTGTTCTTTCTCAGGACCAAATTAAAATGGCTAGGGTTGTTGTTACATTAAAGATTATGCCAGAAGGCACTGATATTGATTTAGATAAATTAAAGGAAAAATCAATAAAAGCAATTGAAGAGTTTAATAAAAAACAAGAAATTAGAGCAGAGAAAGAGGGTATTGGTTTTGGATTAAATGCCTTAAAGATTATTTTTGTTATGGATGAAAGTATAGGAAGTACAGAGCCTTTGGAAGAGAAATTAAAAAAAATAGATGGAGTAAGCAGCGTAGATGTTGTTGATGTTAGAAGGGCTATTGGCTAAATAATATATAAAAATAAGTCTCCTAAGGCAATACTGATTATAAATGAGATTAAAAAAACTGATGTAAAAGGAATTCCTTCTTTTATCAAGACTTTTTTTATTTTAGAGCTTTTAATTAATTCTAGCTGCTTTTTTGTTAAACCTATAAAGGATTTTTTGTAGATTAATTTGTTTTTATAATAGAGATTGTTTTGTATCCAATCCCCTTCTTGGAGTTTTTCCACTGGAATTATTTTATACATGCATACATTCTCGACTGCTTTCATAGCAATTCCAAAATAGTATAATAAAATCAATAAGAATGATAATAAAATGTAGATCAATTGCAAGGTTTTTTCCTGGATTATTGTTAAAGAGATAATTATTATTGAAATAGAAATGATTAAAGAAGCTAATTTGAGATATTTAGTTCTTTTATTTATCTTGAGAAATTCTTGGATGAATTTTTTTTTGTTTTTTATTGCTAAAATTATAGCGAAGATTATTGAATAAACAGCGCCAATTAGTAAGACATTTATTAAGATGGTTAATGGAAATGAGAATTCATTTAATCTTGGGTTAAAATAGTTTAGTAAAAAATTTGGGTAAGTAGAGAAAACAACACTAATTCCAATTAATAATTTTGTATCTCCCCCACCCCATTGTTTTGTGTAATAGAGTAGATTTGCTATTATAAAGAATATAACTAAGTTTATTATTGCTAGTATAAAATAGTTTAATTCGTTATAAGAAATAGCATGTAATGCCCTTAATGATAATCCTGAAAAGATCATTAAATAACTTACAAAGTCTGGGACTTCTCTTGTTTTAATATCTGATATTGATGCTATTATTATACAAATAAAACCTGTTATAAATAGGATAATATCTATTATCATATAAATATAAAATTAGAATCATTTATAAGTTTTTTTAAGTAAATAGAAGAAATGATAAGTGTTATTGGAGCAGGACCAGTTGGAAGCTATACAGCTTATTTGTTAGTTAAAGCTGGAGAAAAGGTTAGAATATTTGAAGAGCACAAAGAGATTGGAAAGCCTGTGCACTGTGCTGGTATTGTCAGCAAGAATTTATTTAAGATTATAAAATTAGAAGATGAATTTATAGCTAATAAAGTTAAGGGAGCTAGAATTTATTCTCCTAATAATGAATTTTTTGAGGTTAAAGGAAAAGAGATTGAAGGGTATATATTAAATAGAGAGAAATTTGATAAATATTTAATTGAAAAAGCTGTTAATGAAGGGGCTGAGTTGTTTTTGAAGCATAGATTTATTTCTAATAATAAAAATAAAATAAAATTTGAGAATAAAAGTTATGATACTGATATCATAATCGGGGCTGATGGTAGTCTATCTAGAGTTGCCAAGGCTAATAATTTAGGTAATGAAAATTTCTTTTTGGGATTACAAGTGAGTATAAAATTAAAAAAAGATAATGAATTTGTTGAATTGTATATGGGTGATTTTTGCAAAAAGGGGTATGGCTGGGTTGTTCCTGAAAATGAGAATATTTGTAGAGTTGGAATTTGTACAATGGAGAGAAATGCTGGAGAGATTTTTAATAATTTTTTAAAGAGATTTAATAAAAATATAATTGACAGGCAATCTGGGCTAATTCCTGTTTATAATCCTAAGAATAAAATTTGTGATAATAATGTTTATTTAGTTGGTGATGCTGCTGGTCAAGTAAAAGCAAGTACTGGTGGAGGAATAGTTATTGGAATGAGCTCTGCTGGAATTTTAGCTGATTGTATTTTAAATAAAAAAGATTATGAAAGAGAGTTTAAGAAAAAATTAGGAAGAAATATGTGGATGAATTTAGTAATTAGAAATAAATTAAATAAACTTGATGATGATAAATATAATGAGCTAATAAGAATTTTTAATAAAGAAAATATAAAGAAATATATGTGCGAGAAGGGGGATATGGATTTTCCAAGCAGGTTCTTTTTGGGGCTCTTGATGAGACAGCCTAATCTATTGAAGTTTACTTTGTAGTTTATTATATAATCTCTTCAACCATTTTTATAAATTTTTCTGCTTTTATTTTCATTGTTTCAAAATCATTTTTACTAAAAAAACCACTTCTATAATCTGCTCTTGCTTTGTCTTCAATAGCATTTTGTATTATATATTTATAATTAGAATATTCTGCTTTGATAAAATTTTTCTTTATTAAATCTTCAAATAACCTTCTTGCATCATCGTGACGTCTAGCTGTGATATTCATAAACTTAAAAGTTAAAGCATCGTTAGCTTTTATTATAGCATGAATAATCATTGCAATAGCTACTGTATATTTGTCTCTAGTTTCAGAATTATGATTAGCTATATATTTTGCTCCTTCTAACCACAATTTTGCTTGTTCAAAATGATTTTTTTCCATAAATTATTTCCATATTTGTTTTAACAGATTTAATAAATGGGGTATTTTTTTCTTTATTTATTTCTTTTATATTCATTATAGTAACAGATATTGTCTTATTAAACTTTGATGATAATTCAGCCGCCACATTAGATATTTCTTTTTCTAAAATTTTATTATGCTTATATAAAATAATCAAAATGTCTATGTCGCTTCCTAGTTTTAAATTTCCTTCTACAGTAGAACCATATAATATAATAGAATAAATATCTTTTGATTTAATATTATTAATAAATTTTTGTGCAATTTTTGTTGTTGTTACTTTTTCAATATTTATTATCTTTTTTAGTTCTTTTAGTAAAGGAGAACTGACCAACTCGTATAATACATCTTTTTTGTTTATTTTAACACTTTTTAGAATACTAAAATCTCTTAAACCCCTTAAAGTTCTAAAAATAGTTGCATGAGAGATTCCTGTTAAGCCTTCTATAGCAGAGCAACTCCATTGCCTCTCAGGATATTCAAATATTGTTTTAAGTATCTTTTTTCTATTCTCCGAACTTAAAATAAAAGATATTATATCGGTTCTCATTGTGAACTAATTAGTTCATTAAATGAACTAATATATAAATATTTTGATTTTTAATATCTTATCTCAAAATCATTCTCTTGTTTTTCTTTTCTTTTCAAGAAAAAGCTTAAAATCAAAATAAGCATAGAATGCCAAGATAGGATTAATATCAAAGGATATTTGAATATAATTACTGATTTAGATTTCAGCAGGCATATTTTTGATAATGAAATTTATTATCTTCATGTAAAAGAAATATACACAAGAGGGGTGGGAAAAGAGAAATTATTAATCTCATATAAAGATGGGGATGAAGATAACATAAAGATTTATACCACTAACATCTTTGATAAAAGTGATGAAGAATTAATTTATCTTCTTCTGCAAAGATGGGATATAGAAGTTCTTCATCGTGATGCAAAACAAAACTTAGGGCTAGAGGACTATCAAGTCCGCAAGTTCGGTGCAATACAGAAAGTCGTATGTGGCTTATACTCAATTAGCCCTAAGCAGGCATCATAAGATATTAGAGCCTCTTAAAAGAGGGTTAGAAAAAATAGGGGAAGGATGCAGATTCTTTAGGCTTATTGCATTAAAAGGATGGAAATGGCTAAAAAGAAAAGCTAAAAATATAACAAAATTAAAAGAGGTGATGAACTCTTTTGTATTTGTTAAAAACGCAAAAGTTTAGTTGTAGTAAAATTTATATAGTTAATAAAGTCTTTATTTATAAAATGTTAAAAAAGGGTGAAACCACTTCTGCTGTTGGTGCAGCTACCTTAATAGCTGTAATTGTTGCATTTATGCTAATTTATATTTTATTAATACCTCAGGAGGATAGAGAGAGTTTATTATATGGAAATGAGAGTCAAAGGAGCGGGGCAGTAAGCGGAGCAGAAGGGAATATTTTATTTTCTGAGTTTTTAGGGGAAATGTCACCTGTAAAAGAGGCTAAAAATTTAACTCATGATATATCTAGTGTAAATTTATTTTCAACTCCAAAATCAGATGTTATTACATTGTCAAATGCTATTGTTGTAAGCAAAAGCTTGTTTAGCACTAAGTCACAAAATTTGATGTTTAGTATGGTGAATCCTGCTGATGTTAGTAGTGCACAATTATACATTTTAGTTGGCAAATTAGATGGCAATTTGATTGTTAAATTAAATGGAAATATAATTTATAACAATAAATTGCTTGATGATACTCAGGAGATAATAAAACTGCCATTAGATTATTTAAAAGAGGAGAATAGCTTAGAGATAAGCGCTTCTAGCCCTAGCTTTATTTTTGGAGAGAATACAAATGAGATAAAATATATTAAGTTGAAAAGGGAGTATAGCGAGAAGAATAGGGTTGCTGATAGGGTATTTGCAGTTCCAACTAATGAGATGAAGTATACTGAAAAGGCTGTTATGAGTTATTCTGTTTATTGTAATTTAAAGGAATCAAATCTTTTAAAGATGTATCTGAATGAATATTTATTATTTTCAGATGTTCCATTCTGTAATTTAAGGAGTGAGGATATAGAGATTGATGGAAGCTATTTAAAACCTGGTCCTAATAATTTAAGATTTGAGAGTGAAGGGGATTATATTGTTGAGGGCATTGAAATAAAGACAGTTACCCAGCAAGAGAGAATTCCTGAGTATTATTTCTATATCAAAGAAGATAATTATAAAACTGTGGCTAGAGGAATGAAGGATGTTGTTGCTAGCTTTGACTTTTCTGTAAAGGATGATAAAAAGGTTTTAGAATTATATGTAAATGAGAATAAGATAAGGATTGACACTACAAAGAATTATTATGATGTTACTATTTCTGATTACATTCAAGTAGAGGATAATATAATAAGAATAGAACCAAAGAATACATTTAATGTTGTTGAATTCAAGATTGAAGTTGTTTAAGGTGTGTTATGGCTGAGGAAGAAAAGAAAACTAACTGGTTTAAATTTATATTTAATTTATTGAAATTAATTCTTGTTTTAATTATAATTGTAACAATAATATCTATAATATTTAATTGGTTTAGCGCTAGGGAGAGAATGCATAATATATATGATAGAACTATTGGACCTAGTATTAATTTTTTTAAAACACGCTTGACTTTTTTGAATCCCTTTTTTAAAGGCGCTGATTACTGGACAGGAGGGTTAGAGCAGCTTAGCTGGAATGAAGGAGGACAAGTTAAGGAAAAAACGGGTGTTGAGATTTCTGAATTAATTCCATTTGGCTTGGATTCTAAAGGAGAATTTGGGGGTGATGCTAATATAATTGCATATAAATTTGATGAAAAAATAGAAAAATTAAATGTATTTGTTTCTTGTGAATTAAGAGCGGATGAACTTGTTGCTCCTAAATATGGAGCTATAAAAAGCAGCCGCGTTAAAGATTTTGATAATGGAAAGGGATTTATTATAGAGAATTATAAAGGAAGGGATAAAGAAGAGATTCCTATAAGATGTGCTTTTCCAAGTGAAGAAAGAACTATTATTAAACCAACTTTAAGATTTAATGTAGTGTATTCTTTTCCTAGTAAGGTTGAATTAGATAGTTTTGTTGTGCCAAATGATGTGTCAAATAATATATTTGGTGAATATGAGGGTAAGTTAGATTTGGCTTTTAAGGAATTGAATAATGGAATTTACAAAGAATATAAATCAAAAGTTGGCTCTAGAATGGGTTATGATGCTGATGTTAAGGTTGCTATGAATTTTGAGAGGCAGCCTTTAACTATAAGTCAAGGGAATGTTTTA
>Ga0209541_10012213_pt1 | contig 13325 bp, 20 predicted proteins | sample RifCSPlowO2_01_FD_184027 | JGI IMG/M metagenome (GOLD analysis project Ga0209541, IMG submission 184027) | Groundwater microbial communities from Rifle, Colorado - Rifle CSP2_plank lowO2_0.1 (SPAdes) (version 2) | ecosystem: Environmental > Aquatic > Deep subsurface > Groundwater | place...
TTCTTCCCTTTCATGGGTAGCTTCTCCTACCCCCAATTGCAGTCTAACGACTGCATTGGTTATTTAAGTTTTCTACAGAGCTCAAAAGGAGAAAGGTTTTTAAAGGCTTTTTTATCCCAATCCGTTATGGCTGACTTTAAAGAATTAATACGTGTCGCAAATACTGATATTCAGGGTAAAAAACAACTCTATTATGGTTTAACAGACATTTTTGGAATTAGCTACAGCTTTGCGAATGCATTATGTCAGTCATTGAATTTAGATAGAAGAAGAAAAATAGGTTCATTGAACGAAAAAGAAATCAAAGATATTGAAGCCACTATTGCTCATCCAGAAACAATTCCTCAGTGGCTAAGAAATCGCAGAAAAGAAACAGAGACTGGATCAGATGTTCATGCTATAGGTTCTAATTTAAGATTAATGCAGGAATTCGACGTTCGACGTTTGAAAAAAATCAAGAGCTATCGTGGTATTCGTCATGGACTCGGTCTTCCTGTGCGTGGTCAAAGTACTAAAGCACACTTCAGACATGGTAAGGCTGTTGGTGTAGTGAAAAAAGCAACAAGAGTAGCTGCAGCAAAAGCAGATACGGGTAAGAAGTAATATGGGAGATCCAAGAAAAATCCGCGCCAAGTATTCTGGCCCATCGCATCCATGGCAGCGAAAGCGCATTGAAGATGAGAAAAAAATTCTCGGTTCTTTTGGTTTGAAAAATAAAAAAGAGATTTGGAAGATGCAGTCTATGTTGCGTAGTTTCAAAACACAGGCAAAGTCATTGATTTCACGTATTGATGCTCAAGGTAAAAAAGAAGAGGAAGCACTGTTGGCAAAATTGCATAGAATTGGCATGATTGAACAGGGTGCAAATATGGATAGTATTTTAGAATTGAATCTCGATCACATGTTGAAGAGACGCTTGCAAAGCGTCGTTTATAATCAACGTTTGGCACAGTCCATGCGCCAGGCAAGGCAGTTTATTGTGCATGGTCACATCACAGTAGACGGCACAACGGTTGATGTTCCATCATACATTGTCAAAAGATTGGAAGAGAGTGCTATTCGTTTCCATGAAACATCTACATTGAAGGACCCAGAGCATCCAGAGCGTGTGAAAAAAAGAAAAGAGCCAGTTATTCATGAGAAAAGAGAACGTCGTGATCCAAGAAGAGGCGGCGGTAGAGGAAGAAGACAATGATGAGAGATAACACGCGCTGGGGTATTGCTTATATTTATTCTAGTTATAATAATACCATTATCCACATCACTGACATCACCGGTGCAGAAACTATTGCAAAGGGTTCTGGTGGCATGATTGTAAAAGCTCACCGTTTGGAAGGTTCTCCAACAGCAGCAATGGGCGCAGCAAAGATGGCTGCAGAGACTGCAAAAGAAAAAGGCATTAACGCAATTCATGTCAAGATCAGAGCTCCAGGTGGTCACAATGGTCCGAACAGTCCAGGTCCAGGAGCACAAGCAGCAGTTCGTGCGTTATCACGTTCAGGATTGCGCATTGGAGTGATCGAAGAAATCACCGCGACACCTACAGATCGTTGTAGAAAAAAAGGCGGTAAAAGAGGAAGAAGGGTATAACCATGGATCTCAAAATTATCAAGAAGGACAAGGAAAAAACAATCTTTAGTATTAGTGGCATCAATGCTGCAATGGCAAATGCTATTCGAAGATACGTCCTGGAGCAAGTTCCAACATTAGCAATTGAAGAAGTAAACATCAGCAGAAATGATTCTGCGCTTTACGATGAAATGGTAGCGTTGCGTTTAGGATTAGTTCCTTTGACTACAGATCTAAAATCATACAACAAGCGGGATGAATGCAAGTGCAAAGGTGCAGGATGTGCTTCTTGTCAATTAGTATTCACTTTCAAGGGAAAAGGCCCTGGTCCAGTATACTCTGATGCTATCGAAACAAAAGATCCGAAGGTGAAGCCTGCAATTCTCAAGTTGCCAATTGTCAAGTTATTGAAAGATCAGGAGATCAAAGCTGATGGAATTATTGTGCTAGACACAGGAAAGACACATGCAAAATTCTCTCCAGGTCTAGTAACCTATCGTGGCTATCCTTCTATTAAGGCTGGAAAAAATGCAAACGTCAAGAAGGCAGTTGAAGAATGCAAGGGTGCGGTCGTTGCAAAAGGTTCCAGTCTAGAAATCAAAGATATTACCAAATGGAATGAATCATATGAAGAAATGTGCGAAAACAATGGCTTCGAAACAGAATACAGCGAAGAAGAATTCATATTCACAGCAGAAGCTTGGGGTCAGTTGTCCGTCAAAGACATACTTGTCCAAGCAATGAAGATCTTTGACGAAAAGCTAGAGGAGTTCAACAAACTCATAAAAAAGCTTAAATAACCTCATAAAATCATCCTACTTAATGCGGATATGCCGGAGCGGTCAAACGGGCTAGAAAGTTCAAAAAACTTGGCCAACTTGAGGTGCTAGTGGCTTAGTGCCTGCGCAGGTTCGATTCCTGTTATCCGCATTTCATACTCAACCATGGCAAAACGTACAGGTCCAACAAACCCGAATTTGAAGCGCTTGATTCGCGCATTACGTACTGCCTCCAATAAGGAAGGCGTAGATATTTGGGATAAGGTTGCGACAGAATTGGAAAGACAGACGCGCAGCAGACGTGAAGTAGATATTGCACGCTTAAGTCGTGTGACCAATGCAAAAGATTTTGTCATTGTCCCAGGAAAAGTCTTGGCGACAGGCGACATTGACCACGACGTGACAGTTGCAGCATGGCGCTTTTCAGAAGCAGCCAAGAAAAAAGTCAAGGCAATCTCAATCGAAGATCTCATCAAGCAAAATCCAAAAGGAAAAAACGTCAAGGTGATTTGTTAAGATGATCATCGACGCAACAGATTTGGTTTTAGGAAGAATGGCGGCACAAGTAGCAAAGCGTGCTATCTTAGGTGAGGAAATTTCCATTATCAACGCTGAAAAGGCAGTCATCACTGGTGACAAAAAAGGAATCATAGAAAAATATCGTCATCGTGCAGTCTATCGCGGTCAGCCAAAAACAGGTCCTTTTTTCTATACTAAGGAAAATTTATTCGTCAAGCGTGCTATTCGTGGTATGCTTCCCTACAAGAGAGGAAAAGGAAGAGACGCATTCAAGAGAATCAAATGTTACATTGGTGTTCCTCCAGAATTCAAGGACAAGAAAACAGAAGAATTATCTGGTGTGCACGTCAGCAAAATGCAAAATCTTAAATACATTTCAGTGAAAGAAATCTGTCATCTAATGGGTCGTAAAGATCCTCGTGAACAATGAGCAAGCCAACACACACATCTGGAAAGCGAAAGCGTGCCATAGCACGTGCTACAGTGGCTGAAGGAAAAGGCATTGTTCGTGTCAATCATCAATTATTAGAAACTTATGAACCACGTATGGCTAGAATGCGCATCATGGAGCCATTACTGTTGGGCGCAGAAGTCGCTAAAAGAGTGGATATTGACGTCGATGTTATTGGTGGCGGCCAGCAAGGGCAAGCTGAAGCTGTACGTCTCGCTATCTCAAAAGGATTAATACAATTCTCCAAGAGCAAGCAGTTACGGCAAGAATTCTTAGACTACGATAGAAATCTTTTGGTTGCTGATGTAAGAAGGGGAGAAAAATCAAAACCGAACGATTCTAAGCCAAGAAAAGCGCGCCAAAAAAGTTATCGCTGAGCAGTAATAACATTTTTATTTTCTTGTAATTTGTATTTACGATTATTGTTTCCTATTAAATGCATAAAACCTAATTTTTCTAAACCATGTTCTTTTCTAACACGTTTGATAACTGTGTCACTAACATCAATAATTTTGCGAATTTCTGAAAATTTAATAATTGGGTTCTCTTTGTAAAGTTGAATAATGTGTTGTATTTTCTCTTCTGGAATAGTACGTCTTTCTACACTAGTTCGTTTTAGTTGATATTTCTTGCATGCTCTCCTTACCACAGACTCATGAACATGAAAATGTTCAGCAATTTTAATAAATGGCATCTTTGGATTAGTTTTAGCAAAACCTACAATTTGTTTCCGTAAATCTTCAGTTGTACTTGTTCTTCTCCTGCCAAGATTATGTTCTCGTAAAACACGTTGAACTTTAAGTTTATGTATATTGAGTCGTTGAGCAATTTCCTTAGGATCATGAATCTCAGAGTTGTAAAGTTTAACAATAGAATCTATTATTTCTACTGGATACTTATTCCAAGGAACCTTTTCTTTTCGATTGAAATAGCCAGTTTCTTCTGTAATAAATGAAAATTGTTGAATCATATACAAGAATTTATTATAACGAGTTGGATTGAGTGTCATAAGACGCTGTCTGAGGAGCTCAATAAGGTTTAATCGTTCAGAAATTATGGTTTCTTTGTAATCTTTGTAAACTTTAAGATCAATGCCTAATTCAAATAAGCATTTTCTATAAATCTCACGCTCTTCTTCTAGCGACGCAGATATATGAACTCTATAATGTCCTCTATTAGAATTATGCTCTATAGACCCTTCTCCAGCAATAATACCCCTCATGAATCCTCTAATCAAGGGCAATTCACAAGTCAACACAGTTTCATAGGTAATTTTCTTTACAAAATTTTTGATGATCTGACTAAACAAGTTGTTTCTATATTCTAAAACCAATGTGCCATAATAATGCTCTTTTAAGGTTGTATGCGATGTATTTTTAATATAAGTTACAGTCTTAGGATATCTTTTGTCAGAAGCAATATTAGTTTTAGACAGCCAATAGTCAATAACTTTCTGTTCTATCTGTTGCCTGTAGACAGGATCAAAAGGTTCCTGCATATTCAATTTGATGCTCCATCGCCATTGGTCAAAAGCCAAGAGTTTTTCTTCAGCAAACCAGCGCATGACATGATGAATCAGTTTAGGCTCGCAATTCGAGAAAGAAAGAGTACCTGTTTGTGTTTTACCCATCTCAGCCTGCAACAGCCCTAAGACCTCGAAAGTTCGTTCGTTCTTAAGCAAAAATTCAGGCATGGTCAAAGAGAATTCCTGAGTGCCACAAACACCAGTCTGGTTGGATAAAGATGTGCTATAACTTAACATAAGCAGTTCTCCATCCATATCTACTCGCAAAGGATATTCTAACCCGCCATCCGTGACTATACGTTCAGGCAGATATTCCAAGACATCTAGATACTGTTGTTGCATCCATCAAAAATCATGCAGATATTTAAATACCTTTCAGGGGTCCGTGAGAAGTAAACTACTTTTCTAATATCTATTTAGAAGTTTTTCTGAAAGTTCGGAAGAATTACGATAAAAAATTGATCTTCAAGAGATAGTCTTTAATTACCATTTAAATTTTATCCATTTTTTATGGTAAGCTATAGACAATAAAAAGATTATCAATATTAAAATGATAAAGCCAGATAAACTCTTGAATCCATCTGTAAGCCCAGAAATTATACCTATAATAGCATTAAAAACTAGATATACTCCAAGAGCATACCACAAAAAGAGAAGATATTTGTTCAACGAGTTTCGCTCCAGCCCTTTAATTGTTGTTTTTCACAATAAGATATTATAAAAAAGTCATTATCCCATCTATCTTGACAAAGTTGTTTAATCGTTTGATAATCTTGTTCAGACATACCAGTAGGTTTTGGTCGAGAAAGAGCAATAATTGCTGAAAGAGAATATATGCCTAGTAAAAGAACGGCACCTACAATAATATCTTCTGTCATCTTTTAACTCCTAGTTTTCTTTGGTCGCATATCGATCTTTAATTCTTCAACATTCTTCCAACTACTGCTCTTTACTGAAAGATAAACAATTCTCGATGATGGGGGTATGTCAAATAATAACTGATACTCTTCAGAAGACTTTGGATTAATGGTTTTTCCAAACCAAGATCGATAAGAGTTTTCAAGGTAAATTTTACCATCTTCATCTTCAATAAAAGTATAATTTTCTTGGTCAATTGCACGAATGATGAGGTTAGGGGTATCTATAGGTTCTTTATTGTTATTTTTTATGATTAAAGTCATGATATAATATGAACCTTTCGCTTCATGTTCTATGAATTCACCAACGGATTTTCTTTCATAAACGCTAGTAAGTGTATAGTTAATATCATCAATTTCAGTTTCTTCCATCCTTCTTATTTCTAATATTTTATTATCCTCAAGTTCATCGTTTTGCTTCTTCAATTCTTCGGTCTTATTTTTAAAATAATCGGTACAGTAATCAATACTCTTTATGAGTTCAGCGTCGGATAATTGATATTTCGATTGATAATTTTCATATGAGGTCTGGGCTTTTTGTAAGCACGTCTCTTCATTCGCTTCAAGCCTGCAATCATAATATTCCGATGCAAATTCAATACATATTTTCTCTTCTGAGTTTTTAGGTTGTGGAACTTCATTCAATCTTTGCAAAGAGGGTTCATTTTCTGTTTTAGGAAGAATTATATTTCCTTCAGAGTCAACAGGCCCAATAATTATTTTTGGACTTAAAACATGAAAAAGAAAATAGATAAAAATAAAGATTCCAAAAGCAAACATAAATCCATTCGCTATATGTGATTGCTGAGTGTGTTTATTTTGAGACGTTTCAACATTTTTATGGTTTTTTCCTTGTTCTTTTGATATATCTTGAGTATTTTTATGTGATTTTTCCATAATAAAACCAAATAGTCTTTCTTTAAAAACTTATCTGACTTTCAAAAAAGTTCAAGTAGTTCTTCTCAAAACCATATGTAACACAACAGCAAGTCCTGAAGATTATTTATATCCTCTTAAGAAGTGCATAAGCTCGCGATAGTTAGGAGCTTTTTCGAAAGTAGATTCTTCAAGTGCTTGTAATGGAGTTGCTTCAGTAAGAAGTTGTTCTAAAGGAGCTAAAGGAGTTTCTCCCTGTAATAAGTGTGCGTCATAAAGACGAACTAACTCACTGGCAAAACGAGATTCATCTTCTCCTAAAGTAACAATTTTGTCATTTCGGAAATAAGCCACTGTAGGGACTCCGCCAACTCCAGGATTAAGATCTGCGGAAGTGTTAGTAGCGCTAAGTAACGCAGTCATACCTTCAACTAGAGTAAGACAAGAGCGTTTTTCTCTTTTTAATCTACTAAGACGTTGAGCAAGAACATGGTCTGAAGCATCTGACCCAGAGCCTATGGTTGCATAAGGAATAGAGGATATAAGAGGAGTTCCAGTAGTCATGGAAATAGCATACAAATGAAGTCCTCGTGTATCCGTGCCAAGAAGTAAGAAAGAGTTAGAGAAGAATTCTTGCAAATCTTTTCTCTGGCAGGATAATAATTCTGTAATGGAACTAAGAAGATGTTGTCCAATGCCTTGCCCAGAAAGCGCTTGTTGAGTATCTACGCCAAAAGTTGCTTTAAGGTGGCGGTCAACGTAATGTCTCTTGACACCAGTCATAATATCCGAGACAGCGCAAGCAATATCAGAGACTGAAAAGTCTTTTCCTGCAAGATAATGGTCTAATTGTGTCTGTACCTGTACAAGAAGTTCGCTGACACCAGAACCTCCTAAAAGAACCGAAGTGCTATTCTTGGTAACCAAAGGTCGAACTTTCTCAAAAAAATCATATTTACGTAAATGACTAGATCCTTGGGAATCAGCAACCATGCCGCCTTCGGTATCATTAAACCGCATCGCATTGACTACAGTCATGGTTTATGTTTCTCCACTAATTGTTCTAAGTCTTTGCGCTTCAGTGGCCGAGATATAAATGCCTTTTCGCATGAAGTAACGAGCTAGGGTCGCTTTAAAAGCTTTTCTAAGATATATTTTCAAGTATATAATTAATCTTCAAAACATTTAGTATTTATAGAAGAATTCGGCGCATGAATCGAGATGGTAACAAAAAAGGTCAAATAATCATAAGTAATACCATATGGTAACAGGAAAGTTTATATAGTCATATAAGTTACCATGTATAGAATGAAAAACAACAAAATAAAAGGAGTTATGCTCTCAGAGTTAGAAAGAGCTTATGATAAATTACATGCGTGGTTTTTTGCTTATCCCCAAAATGAGTTTTCCTTGAATGATCTAGCTAAAGAGTTAGAAATCGCTAAAAATACAGCGAATACTGTGGTCTCACATTTAGAAAAAGAAAAGTTTTTAGAAATAAAAGTGCTGGGAAAAAGATTATGGAGAATAAAAGCTAATACCAAACACCCATATTTTATAACGAGAAAGATTCCTTTCAATTTAAAGCTAATATATGAAAGTGGTGTTTTGGAATGGATTACGGAGAGAATACCTGGCGCCAGAGCAGTGATATTGTTTGGTAGTTATAGAAAGGGAGATGATATTCCAGAAAGCGATGTGGATATTGCTGTAGAAGTCTTAGAAAATGAATCAATAAGAACAATGACCTTGACTGTGCAGAATCTTGGATATAGAAAACAAGTGCCTATACAAATTCATATCTTTTCACGTAATAAAGTTGATCTGAATCTCTTCGCCAATATAGCCAATGGAATAGTTTTAAGCGGATTTTTAGAGGTTCGTCCATGATAAGGGAAAGAGTACCAGACAAATTTAAAGCGGAAAGTATGTTAAAAGCTGCGGAAATAGAAATTAATTTTCTAAAAACATTAAAACCATCAAAAGAAACAGGTCAAACAATAATTAGAGGCATTTACGAGGACTTTAGAATGCTGGGAGATGCTTTATTATTAATAAGAGGGAAAGAAGCAAGCTGCGTAGACCATCACAATGATATGATCAATGAATTATTTAACATAATGGTAAAAACATCGAGACCTGTGCAGTCTTTATTAAATTTGAAGACATTAAGGCATAAAATAAATTATAAAGGATATCTGCCAAGTATAGAAGAAGTAAATGATACAATGGGGTTGATGGAGTCATTATTTAAACCTCTTCTTGACGCGATAAGAAAAGAAAGCGAAATATTATAGGTAGAAAATATATTTCCCAGTATCTGTTTACTTCTCAAAGACCCTCCCGAGCTATATAAAGAGAAATTTATTCTGAGATCTATCAACCTGGAGGTGACCTTATGGCACTCAAAGTATTCAGATTACATCGTGAGAAAGGACCAGACTATCCGTTGGCGAAAGTCATTGGTGAAGACTTTATTATTTTAGGTAAGGAAGAGTTGTTAATCAAATTGTAGTTCTAGAGAGACTTTCCTGGGGGTTGCTCTTCCCCTATTCCTCTTTAAAAGAGAAAAGGTTATATAGGAAAGATAGTGATAATATGGTGAAAAAGCAGTGAACAAAAAGCAAGAATATAATATAGACACGTGCTCGATCATAGTGACTAAACATTTTCGAAATAAGTATCTCAAAAAATGGAACTGGGATATGATTGATCTCAGAAATGCGATAAAGGAAGCGTATCAAGTCGATAAAGTAGGAAAAGAAAAATATGAAGTATATGTACGGAAAAATGGCTCAAAGAAAATTATTCTTGCTTATCAACAAATGGAAGATACACTAATAGTTATTTCAGGAGCGGAAGGAAAATGATCAAATGTCCAGTATGTGAAGAGGGATTTTTAACGCCGGTAGAGGATATTATCTCTGAGATCGAGGGGTATTTCTTTATTGAGAAAGGAAAACGCTGCGTCAAATGCGGTGAGGAGTTTATTGCTGAAGAGCAGTCACAGAAAACTATTACTATAGCGAAAAGATTGGGAATTTGGGGAGAACCATTAAAACTTCATAGAAAATTTAGCAGAAGTGCTCGTGGAACGATGTTACGTATTCCTACAGATATAGAAAAAACAATGCGGTTAAAGGGAGATGAAGAAGTGCTCATTTCTAAAATAGGAAAGAAGAAGATCTTAATAGAAGTTAAATAAATAACAGAAAAAAGAGTGCAAAAAACGATGGAAAAACAATACTATAGAGAAGTCAAAGGAGAGAGCATAGAGTTAGAAGGTAATCTGCAAATAAATGAAATTAGTTGTCTAGATTGTAAAGTAAAGATGAATAAAAAGAAAGAGGATAAGGGTCTCTTTGATGGTGCTATTACCTTTCATTTTATGAAGCTCAAATGCCCGCAATGTAAGAAAGAATATCTCAATCTCGAGGAAGCAGAAAAATACGACTTATTCTTAAAGCTAAGAAAAATGGGAAAAGAAAAAGCGTTAATGACAATGACAGAAGAGAAAGCTAAAGAAATCTATGCTTAAAAAAATGAAACAGAAACATATTTTTAGATAGTTAAAAGATAAAAAATAGGAAAATATTTGCGGAAATTCTGTAAGATATTCGCCGGAATAAAGAAAAAGCAAAAAGATTTTGACAACTCTCGGAAGAACAACTAGCTCATCCGGAAACTTTCTCATTTTTGAGACATAATGTATAATAAGAGAGAAAGATTTATATAGTTCATGGAATTGAGTAAAGAGGGTCAGCAAATCCTGAGAAACCTGCTCGTACAAAGGATAATCGGTGGAAAACATCTTCCAGAAACTATCTGCCTGCGATGGATAAGACACTTACCAAAACAAGAGCACAGAAAAGTAATCAAAGAGTGGAAATGGTGTATAAAAGAGGGATTGGTGCTGACTAAACCAAAACCATCTGATAGACATGTTTTCCTAAATGCAAAAAGAATCAAAGAAATTAAAGAATTAATCAAAAATGGAGAAGAAACAAATGAGCCGAGAAACACTGTGGGGTGAATTTTGTAAAGTTATGGGTGCGACACCAAGAAATAGAATTTTGGAATTTTTCTTAGCCATGCGAGACCTAGATTACAGCATTGGTGATCTTGCTTTAGAGACACAACTCCCAAGAGCAACTGCCTATAACATAATGGAAGAGCTCATAAAAGAAGAATATCTCGTTTCCTCCAGAAAAGTCAGTGGCAGTCAGTTGTACAAACTCAATAGAAACAAACGAGAAGTCAGAATGTTGATAGCAATCTTTGACATGATTCTCGATAAAATAGCTAAGGAATATGCTCCAAAAGAACCAATAAGACAGAAAAAAGAGATAATCCAAGCAGCATAAGAAAGCTAATTCGAAAATCTTTCGACAATTCCGGAAAACTTCTAACTAGAGATTAGAAAAGCAGTTTACTTCTCAAAGACCCCTGGAATCTTTATAAATAAAAGTGCTATGATAAATAAATGAATGTCAAAAATGAACTTTGTGTAGAAATAAACCCAGAATTTCAAAGAAGATTATTTTCATTTCTTTTAAAGAAATATGGTAGACATGCGCTAAGTAAACAGCTTAAGAAATCTTCACCAATGTTATATCATTATAAGAACTTACGAGTAAAATCATTAAAAAAAGAAACATTCAAAGAGGCATGTATGCTAGCTAATATCGGTGAAAAAGAACGAAAAGAAAATATCCTCAGAACATTTTTCTTAGAAGATGAAATACAAAAGAATTTAGATATTGGAAGGGAGTTCAGAAAAAACTATGTAAAAAAATATTCGATAGCAATCTGGATATCTTTAATTTTATTGTTAAAGAGAAGAAAATTCTAAAGATTGATGTTTTGATGTGGTTTAATAAGACAAAATGGCTCGATAAAATAAAAAAGCAGACAGGAATAATTAGAAATATACAGACGCCTAAAATTGACAATAAATACATAAGTATAGTCTATGAAGTGTATGATAAGAATAAAAAAGGATTCAAAAAGTTTAATGCTGTTTTGCCAAGAAAGGTGGAGATTAATAAAGAATTTTTGTACTTTCTTGGTTTGAGATATGGCGATGGTACAAATGGGGCAAGAGTAGGGGTAGTAAACAAAAATCTTGAGCTAATAAAAGAAACTGCAAAGTTTTTAAGAAAAATATTTCCTAGATCAATGTTACAGGGAAGTATTTATTTATATAAGAAAGAAGCAATTTCTAGTTTGCCAGAATTAAAAAAAGATATGAAAAAAATAGTCGATAAATTAGAGGTGTATGATCTAACAGATAAAGATGTTAAGGGGATATATGTATTCTATGTATTTATAACAAACGCATTTTTTAATAGGATTTATGATTCCCTAATAAAAGATATATTATCACTGTTTAAAATTTTAAATATGCAAGAAAAAGGAGCATTTTTTGCAGGTTTTTTTGACGCAGAGGGAAATGTAAACAAAAGAGACAGAAATTTTAGATGGAGTCAAAAAACACCAAACAAAGTAGCTATTATTAGAGAATTATTAGAAAAAGAAAATTATCATGCAAGATACGATGGTTCTAATTTTATTATTGGACACAAAGCGGATATTTGGAAGGAAGATCTAGAAAGATTCAAGGATCAGGTGCTACCTTACTTAAAACATCCAGAGAAGAAAAAAGAGGCTCAAGAACTTTTAAAAGGATATTATGTTATGGACTCCTATAAGAAAATCGCAAGAATAATTCATAAAAATAGATGGATCGATAATAAAGAAGTTTCTAAAAAAGCACATAGAAAGAGATGTCGTGTAGAGCTTACAGCGCTTACAGGAGCAGGGTTCCTTGTTAGAACTAGAAAAAGGGTCGACGAAAGCTTTAAATACGCTATAACGAAGAAAGGAACAAGATGGATTATGGAGAGTGGTTAAAACGATTTGTCCAATAAGGTGCTTTTCTTGCGCCAGGCCAGTAGCTCATCTCTGGGAAGCTTTTAATGAGCGAGCAGCCAAAGGCGAAGACAAAGGAAAAGTAATGGATGATCTAGGCTTGGAAAGATACTGTTGCCGGGCGTTATTCTTAGGTCATGTTGACTTAATTGACGTTGCTTCAAAATTTAAGAAAGCATAAGTAAAGCTTTTATAGACACTCTTCTCTGTTAATTATATGGTTAGAGTAGATGCTAAAAAATCACATCACGATTTAAAACAGTATAAATATCTTGGATTATTAACGGTTTTATATTTAACATTCCAGTTAGTTTCCAATATCACAGCTGGAAAAATAACTCATATAGGTATATTTAGTATTAGTGCGCCAATCCTTTTCTTCCCTGTAACTTACATTATAGCAGATATTCTCACTGAAGTATATGGATATGCAAAATCAAGAACTGTTGTACAATTAGTATTCATTAGTATAGCCATAGCAGCAGTATTATTCAGTATAGTTACTTATCTTCCTCCAGCTCCTGGATTCGACGCAAATGATGCGTATAGAAGAGTTCTAGGACAAGTTCCTCGTGTAATATTGGGAAGTATAATCGCAACATTCATTGGAGGAATTTTAAATGATTATGTTTTAGCAAAAATGAAGGTGTGGACAAGGGTAGACAGCCATAGTTAAAAGAGGATAAGCTTTTATCCTCCAAATGACTCGATATTCTGAGAGAAAAGAGGGTTATAATCATAAGGGGGTTGCCCTAAGG
>Ga0209541_10012214_pt1 | contig 13322 bp, 8 predicted proteins | sample RifCSPlowO2_01_FD_184027 | JGI IMG/M metagenome (GOLD analysis project Ga0209541, IMG submission 184027) | Groundwater microbial communities from Rifle, Colorado - Rifle CSP2_plank lowO2_0.1 (SPAdes) (version 2) | ecosystem: Environmental > Aquatic > Deep subsurface > Groundwater | place: Rifle...
TTTTTGACTTGCGAAGATCCCAAGGTTTACCGCAAAGACCTTGCTTTTGAATCTCTTTACAATACTTATTTATATAATGGCTTGCCGCCCGGCCCCATCGGTAATCCGGGACTTGCCGCAATCAAGGCGGCGCTTAATCCGATAGAATCTGATTATTGGTATTATCTTTCCGCTCCGAAAACTAAAAAGACAATTTTCAGCCGGGATTTGGAGGAACATTTGGACAATCGGTCAATCTATTTAAGTTTATAAGCTGTGGATAAGGCGTAATTTTGAACTCAAAATCGGCTCTTGACAAAAATTGGATAAGTGCGCTATAATATTATTTACGTGTTTTGTATCCTGGTCTCCTAGTCTTTAATAGCGGCGTGGTTTTTATTTGTTTTCAATAATTAATTTGCGTTCAAAATAAGGGGAGCGTGATCCCTGGTAGGTAACTTTTATGCCAAAATTGCCAATTAAAGCTTTCTCTTCTCATCCCGGCGCTTTAATCTCCCAGCCGAATTTAGTGGAGATTCAGACCGGTTCTTACAATTGGTTTTTAACCGAAGGCCTAAGAGAGCTTTTTGAAGAAGTTTCTCCGATTAAAGATTATACCGGCAAAGATTTAGAATTGCATTTCAAAGATTTTTATTTTGACGAGCCGAAATACGATGAAGAATATTCCCGTTACAAAGACCTTACTTACGGAGCGACGCTGCGGGTGAAATTCCAGTTGATTAATCGGAGAACGAAAAGCAAGAAAGAGCAAGAAGTTTATTTGGGGGATTTCCCGGTGATGACTTCGCGGGGCACTTTTATCATTAATGGAGTGGAGCGGGTGGTGGTATCCCAGTTGATTCGTTCTTCCGGCGTTTATTTCACTGCCAATCTTTGGAAAGGCCGTAAGCTTTTTGGCGCCAAAATTATTCCTAACCGCGGCGTCTGGCTTGAATTTGAAACCGATGCGGATGGCTTTATCGGCGTTAAAATCGACCGCAAGAGAAAAGCGCCGGCCACCGCCTTGCTCAGAATTTTTGGGATAGAAAACGAACGGGAAATTTTGGATACTTTTAGCGAAGCGGATTCCGGAGAAATAAAGTACATTCAAACTACTCTTAAAAAAGATTCCGCTAAAACCGTTGACGATTCTTACATTGAAATTTATCGGAGAATCCGGCCGGGCGATTTGGCTACTCCGGAAAATGCCAAGAGCTTGATTGACGCGATGCTTACCCGTTTTGATCGTTACGACCTTTCCCAGGTGGGAAGATTTAAGGTCAATCAGCGATTGGCGCTGAACAGCAAGAGCCGCCTTTTGGAGCTGTCGGATTTTATCGCGGTTTTGAAAGAAGTGATTCGTTTAAATAACGACCAATCATTTGAACCGGATGATATTGACCATTTGGGCAATCGGCGGGTGCGTCCGGTCGGCGAACTTTTGCAAAATAAAATGCGGGTGGGACTTGCCCGATTGCGAAGGATTGTGCAGGATCGGATGTCCACTTTGGATATTAATACTTTAACTCCCGTTCAACTGGTGAATTCCCGGCCGATTATTTCCGTAGTAAAAGAATTTTTCTCTTCTTCCCAACTTTCTCAGTTTATGGATCAGGTAAATCCGCTAGCCGAATTGGAGCACAAGCGCCGGATTTCCGCGATGGGTCCGGGCGGATTGACGCGCGAGCGGGCTGGTTTTGAAGTGAGAGACGTGCATAGCTCCCACTATGGCCGAATTTGTCCGATTGAAACGCCGGAAGGGTCTAATATCGGTTTAGTAAATCATTTGGCCGGTTACGCCCGGGTCAATCATTTGGGATTTTTGGAAACGCCCTATGCGGCGGTAGAAAAAGGCAGGGTAACTTCTAAAATAGTCTGGCTGAATGCTTTGGAAGAAGAAAAATATAAAATTGCTCATGCCGGCGTTTCTTTTGACCCGATAACTAAAGAAATTAAATCGGAGGTGGTGGGCGCTCGGGTGCGGGGCGAACCGGGAACTTGTTCAAAAAGCGAGGTGGATTTTATTGATGTGGCTCCGAATCAGTTAATCAGCATTGCCACCGCTTTGATTCCATTTTTGGAGCATGATGACGCTAATCGCGCCTTAATGGGTTCCAACATGCAGCGGCAAGCAGTAGTTTCGGTGAAAGCTGAAGCGCCTTATGTCGGCACCGGTATGGAAGAGAAAGCCGCTCGCGATTCGGGCCATTTAATTTTGGCCGAGGAATCCGGTGAGGTTTTAGCCGTCGATGCCACTCAAATAACTCTAAAGACCCGTTCCGGAACGAAAAAATATCCGCTCAATAAATTTAAACGCTCCAATCAATATACTTGTATTTCTCAGCGGCCGCTAATCAGGCGGGGCCAAAAAGTTAAGAAAGGCGATATGTTGGCGGATGGTCCGTCAATTGATAACGGCGTTTTGGCTCTTGGTCAGAATTTATTGGTGGCTTTTGTTCCGTGGGAAGGCGCTAATTTTGAAGACGCAATTGTCCTTTCCGAGCGAGTAGCTCAAAACGATAAATTTACTTCTATTCATATTGAAGATTTTTATATTGATGTTCGGGATACCAAGCTTGGTCCGGAAATTACCACGCCGGACATCCCTAATGTTTCCGAGGAAAAATTAAAAAATTTGGACGAAGAAGGAATTATCAGAATCGGCGCCGAAGTTCGTTCCGGCGACATTTTGGTTGGAAAAATTTCGCCCAAAGGAGAAAGTGAGTTAACCGCGGAAGAAAGATTGCTCCGGGCGATTTTTGGAGAAAAAGCCCGCGACGTCAAAGATACTTCTCTGACGATGCCGCACGGAAAATTCGGCCATGTGGTCGGCATTAAGATTTTTGACCGTGATCGGGGGGATAAATTGGAACCGGGAATTATTAAGCGGGTTCAGATAGAGGTGGCTCAGCTTAGAAAAGTAATGGCCGGCGATAAATTGGCCGGCCGCCACGGCAACAAAGGAGTTATTTCCCAGGTGCGGCCGGTGGAAGATATGCCTTATTTGGAAGATGGGACGCCGGTGGATATTATTTTAAATCCGCTTGGAGTTGCCTCTCGTATGAATTTGGGGCAGGTTTTGGAAACTCATTTGGGCTGGGCGGCTTCTCGATTGGGTTATCGCGCCTATACTCCGGCTTTAGCCGGGGTTTCTTGGCCGCAAATTCAGGAGGAATTGGAAAAAGCCGGATTGCCGAAATCCGGCAAAGTAAAACTTTATGACGGCCGGACCGGAAAAACGTTTCATCAGGAAGTTACGGTCGGCGTAATCTATATGATGAAGCTTAATCATTTGGTGGAAGACAAAATTCATATGCGTTCTATCGGGCCGTACTCTTTAATTACCCAGCAGCCGCTTGGCGGCAAAGCCCAATTTGGCGGCCAGCGTTTCGGAGAAATGGAGGTGTGGGCGCTGGAGGGCTACGGCGCTGCCCATACTTTGCAGGAAATGTTGACTATCAAATCAGATGACGTTTTGGGGCGTGCCTCCGCTTATGAATCCATTATTCGCGGAGAAACAATTCGGAGTCCGAATATACCGGCTTCTTTTAATGTTTTGCTGAGCGAGCTTAAAGCGCTCGGATTAAATGTGGAATTGCTTGGCGCCGATGGGCAAGTTGAAGAAAAAAAACCAAGACGAAAAATAAGGTAAAGGATGGATAATTTAAAGGCTCTAAAATTAAAAATTGCTTCGCCGGAAGATATTTCCAGGTGGTCTTACGGTGAAGTAATCAAGCCGGAAACTATTAATTACCGCACTCAACGTCCGGAAAAAGACGGACTTTTTTCCGAACGGATTTTTGGCCCCACTAAAGATTGGGAATGCTACTGCGGGAAATATCGCCGGATTCGTTACAAGGGCATTGTTTGCGATCGCTGCGGCGTGGAGGTTACGCGGGCAGTGGTGCGCCGGGAACGGATGGGGCATATAAAACTCGCGGCTCCGGTATCGCATATTTGGTTTTTGCGGAGTGCGCCCTCTAAATTAAGTTTGATGCTGGATTTGCCGGTTCCTAAATTGGAAAAGGTGATTTATTACATTTCTTATATTATTACTGCGGTTAATGAAGCTAATAAGCAAAGGGTGCTTAAAGAATTGGAGAAAGAATTTGAGTCTCGAAAAAAAACCGCTCGCAAAGAAGGAGTCAAAACCGCGGATTTGCGTTCTGGTTTATCGGAAAGCCGCAAAGAAGTGGAATCCTTAAACGTAGGAACTATTTTAAGCCAGATGGAATTTCATCATTTAGCCAGAAAGTACGGCGATGTTTTTGAGGCTGGCAGCGGCGCAGAAGCAATCCATAAGATTTTAAAATCGCTGGATTTGGAAAAGCTGGTCGTGGAAATAGAAGGAGAATTGAAAAATAATCAGGATACGGTTTATGAGCGGCGATTGCTGAAGAGATTAAAAATTGTAAAATCCATGTTTAAGGAAAAAATGCGTCCGGAATGGATGATTTTAACCGTTTTGCCGGTTTTGCCGCCGGATTTGCGGCCAATGGTGGCGCTGGACGGCGGCCGTTATGCCACTTCGGATTTAAATGATTTGTATCGGCGGGTCATTAACCGCAATAATCGCTTGAAAAAACTGTTGGAGTTGAACGCGCCGGATGTCATTGTGATTAACGAAAAAAGAATGCTTCAAGAGTCAGTGGATTCCTTATTTGATAATTCCGCCCGTTTCGGAACTCAGCAAATGTCCAGTCAGCGCCGGCCGCTGCAATCGCTTTCGGACCAGCTGAAAGGCAAAACCGGCCGCTTCCGTCAGAATCTGCTCGGGAAAAGAGTGGATTATTCCGGCCGCTCGGTGATTGTGATTGGTCCGGATTTGAAGTTGGATGAATGCGGTTTGCCGAAAAAAATGGCGTTGGAATTATTTAAGCCGTTCGTCATCAATAAAATTATTGAAAGGGGCCTGGCCCATAATATCCGCAACTCTAATCGGTTGATTGAACAGGCGCCGCCGGAAATCTGGGCGATTTTGGAAGAAGTGATTGCGGATAGGAAAGTGCTTTTAAACCGCGCGCCCACTTTGCATCGCCTCGGCGTCCAAGCGTTTAAGCCGGTATTGATTGAAGATTTAGCCATTCGCATTCCGCCGATGGTCTGTACTGCTTTCAATGCGGATTTTGACGGCGATCAAATGGCAGTTCATTTGCCGCTTTCAGCGGAAGCGCAAAAGGAAGCTTCCGAAATCATGCTTTCCAGCCGCAATCTTTTAAAGCCCGCCACCGGCGATCCGATTGTTTATCCTACCCAGGATATTATTTTGGGAATTTACTTTTTAACTAAGTTGAATATAAAAGGAAAAGGCGCCGGCATGAGTTTTGCGAGTCCGGAAGAGGTTAATATCGCTTATGAAAACGATTTGATAGATATTAACGCCGTGGTTCAAGTTATCATTGACGGACAAAAGCTGGAAACTTCCTGCGGCCGGATTCTTTTTAATAACGTTTTGCCCGGCAACTCGGAATTTATTAATAGGATGCTGCGCAAGAAAGATATTACTGTTTTGGTGGGAGAGATTATTCATCGCTACGGCAATGAAGAATCCAGCAAATATTTAGATGCGATGAAAAGGTTGGGTTTTGAATATGCCACTCGTTCCGGTATTACCTGGTCAATGAGCGATTTAATTACGCCGGCCGAAAAAAGCGCGCTGCTCGTCAAATCCGAGGAAGAAGTGGCTTTGATTCACCGGCAATACGAAGACGGTTTGCTTACCGATTTGGAAAGAAGGGCCAGGGTTTTAAGCGTTTGGGAAAAAACCAAAGAAACCATTGCCAAGCTGGTGCCCCAGTCTTTGGAAGAACATAATCCGATTTATTACATTATTGATTCCGGTTCCCGCGGTTCGTGGGCTCAGCCGGTCCAGATGATTGGAATGAAAGGCTTGGTGGCTAATCCGAAAAACGAAACTATTGAATTGCCGGTAAAAGCGTCTTTGAAAGAGGGATTGAGCGTGCTGGAATACTTCATTTCCACTCATGGCGCCAGAAAAGGAACTACGGATACCGCCTTAAAAACCGCTTCCGCCGGTTACTTAACTCGGCGTTTAATTGATGTTTCGCAAGATTTAATTATCCGGGAAGATGATTGCCGGACCAAGGAAGGAATTGAAATCAGCCGTTCCGAAGGCGAACAATTTGGTTTGAAGTTTAGCGACCAATTGTTTTCCAGAACCGTTTTGGAAGATGTAAAAGCGGAGGGTAAAACGGTTATTAAAGCTAACGAAACCATTGACCGGAAAATGGCGGTTTCGCTTCAGGCTTCTAAGTTGGAAACGGTTAAGGTTCGTTCGCCGATTACCTGCAGAACGCTATACGGCATTTGTTCCAAGTGTTACGGTTTTGACCTTGGCAACAATCAGCTGATTAAAGTGGGGGCGGCCGTCGGTATTGTGGCCGCTCAATCTATCGGCGAACCGGGCACTCAGCTCACCATGAGGACTTTTCATACCGGCGGCGTGGCCGGAGCGGATATTACTCACGGCTTGCCGAGAGTAGAGGAAATTTTTGAGAGCCGTCCGCCAAAGGGCCGGGCTTTTTTGGCGGAAGACGATGGCGTGGCGGATAGCGTGGAAGAAAAAGGATTAGTGAAGATTTTGCGGATTAAATCCGTCAGCGGCAAAACTAAAAAGGAAAAGGTTTACGAATATTTGATGCCGAGATCTTCCGTGCTTTTTGTTAAAGTCGGCGATGCGGTTAAAAAAGGCGACCAGCTTTCGGAAGGAGCTTTGGACTTGAAGGAATTATTCAGTTTGCGCGGCAGCCGGGCGGTGGAGAAATACGTAGTGAATGAAGTTTTGCGAATCTATGTTTCTGAAGGAGCCAGCATCAATAATAAGCATCTTGAGATTATTGTTCGCCAGATGTTTTCTCGAGTAAGAATCAAGGATGCGGGCGACACTGAGTTTGTCGGCGGCGAAATAGTGGAAAAGTCCCGCTTTTTAGAAATTAATCGGAAAGCAAAAAAGAACGGCAAAACGCCGGCCAAAGCCCAGCAGCTTTTGCTAGGTATTACTAAAGTGGCGCTTTCCACCCAGAGTTTTCTTTCTGCCGCTTCTTTCCAGGAAACGGCGAGGGTGCTGATTACCGCCGCCAGCGAAGGCAAAGTTGACCTTTTGCGCGGCTTAAAAGAAAATGTTATTATCGGAAAACTGATTCCGGTGGGTACTGGCTATAAAGGATTTAATGCGGCTGAGGTTGACGAAGAGGAATAAGCTTTGTTAGAGTATTAATTAAATTAAGGTTTATGGAAGAGAACAGAGAAAAAAAAGAATACGAGCTGGCTTTTTTGGTTAAGGGGACAAATGACAATTCCGAAATAGAAAAGCTGTTGAGCCAGTTCGGGGCAGAAATTTCTTATCGCAGCCCGCTCACGGATATTTCTTTATCCTATCCGATTAAAAAATATAACCAAGCTTATTTTGGATTTGCGCAATTTAGGGCTTCGCCGGAGAAAGCGGAAAAACTGATGCCAGCGGTGCAATTATCCGCTTTGGTTTTAAGGGCGCTTTTAGTGGTTTCTCCGCTGCCGGTTAAAAAAGCAGAGAGATTGGTTAAAACCGAGGCGGAGTCCAGGCCTTCTCGAAGCAAATTTTCAGAAAAATCGCTTCCCGTGGTTTCCGCCAGCAATGCTTTAACTAATAAAGCTTTAGAAGAAAAATTAGAAGAAATACTTAAATAAGTTATATGAATCTAAATAAAGTTTTCCTTCTTGGCCGTTTAACGGCTGATCCCCAACTTCGTTCTACTGCCAGCGGCCAGCAAGTAGCTAGTTTTAGCATTGCTACGAATCGGGTTTGGAATGATAAAAATGGCCAGAAGCAGGAAGCCGTGGAATTTCATAATGTGGTCGTTTGGGGCCGGCAGGCGGAGTTAGTAAGCCGTTTTTTAAACAAGGGTAGCTTAGTGCTGGTGGAAGGCAGATTGCAGACGAGAGATTGGGAAGGAAAAGACGGCCAGAAAAGAAAGACCACCGAAATTGTTGCCGAACGGGTTCAGTTTGGCCCTAAGGCTTTGGGGAAAAATGCCGCCAGCGCCAAAACACCTGAAGCCGGAGCCGCTGCCGGCCAAGTTCCAGTGATTGATTTAAACGAAGAAGAAACTAAAGCAGAAGACCTTCCTTTTTAATTTAAAATGAGACAGTGCTACTTTTGTTCCCAAAATTTGCAAGAGATTGATTATAAAGATTACGAACTTTTAAAGAGATTTCTTTCCGGCCAAGCGAAAATTGTTGACCCGAAATTCACCGGTACTTGCGCTAAACATCAGCGCAAATTAGCTATCGCTATTAAGCGGGCAAGATATTTGGCTTTGTTACCGTTTACGAGGAGATGATTGACCAGCAATTTTTTCTTTTAATCCATAATTTAGCCGGCAAAAGCCGTTTGCTGGATTTTTTCGGAATTTTTTTTGCCGATTATTTGGGTTATTTTTTGATACTTTTTACTTTGTTTTTTCTTTGGTCAATCAAAGACCAGCGGCAAAGAATGCGGGCGTTGTTTTTTTTGGCTTTGAGTCTGATTTTATCAAGAGGAATTTTGACCGAACTTATTCGTTATTTTTATCATCGGTCCCGTCCCTTTTCCGTCTTGGGTTTTGAACCGTTAATTGGCGAGGTGAATCAGGGCGCCTTTCCTTCCGGGCATGCGGCTTTTTATTTTGCTCTTGCTATTGCGGTTTATTTTTTAGACCAGAAGAAAGGCAAATATCTTTTGGCGGCCGCCGCGGTTATCGGTTTGGCCAGAATATTCGTCGGAGTTCATTGGCCGATGGATATAGTTGGCGGCGCTTTAGCGGCTCTTTTTAGCGTGCTCGCGGTAAAACAAATCCTTGATAAATAGGCTATAATGTTTTATATTTGATTCTAAGCGTACTTTGAAAAGAAGGAGTCAGGATGAAACTCTGCTGGTGTGACGGCTGCCAAAAAGAAGAACTGGACCGGCTTAGAGAAGAATTGAAAAGATTAAAAGAGGAGATTAAAAAAATAGAAACAAGCAATGAGCTTTATAAATACTCAATTGGCAGTCTTCGGAAAGAAAAAGCAAGATTGGAGGCGACTATCAGAAAATTGGAAAAATTAGCTACTTATTATAAAGGCCAATCGGAGCGTTTAGCGCGTTCTGCTTCGGATTACGCGGTTTTTGTGCGTCCTCATCCGGGCGGACAGCCGGACGAAATTGACATTTTGGTTGGTTCCGAATTGAAAAAAGTGGCGCTTGCGGTTTCGGGGCTTACGGCTAAAGATTTAAAATGCGGCTGGGAAGTGCTTATTAATGAAAAAGGCAATGTAGCTGAAGTTACCAAAAATTATTGGACTTGGGGGACAACCGTTAGTTTTAAAGAGCGGCTTAGCGAAGATACGGCTTTGGTGGATGGTGGAATGGGCGAAGCCCTGCAGTGTTTTTTGAGTCCGGAGCTGAAAGGGGTTCCGCTTAAGTCCGGCGATTCATTGCTGAATTGCCGCGGCCTTTTGGTAAAACTGTTTCCTAAAACCGAAGAAGCCGACCATTTATTGGATATAGAAGAAATTAATGTTGGTTGGTCGCAAATCGGCGGCCTTTCCAAGGCAATTAAGAAAATTAGAAGGAAAATTCTGCCTTTTAAAGACAAAGAAGGGTATATGAAGCTTTTTGGGGGGAAGAGTTTGCCCAAAGGCATTTTGCTTCACGGTCCGGAAGGCTGCGGCAAAACCCAGTGCGCCAAAGCAATTGCGACTGATCTTGGAAAGGCAAGAGGCTTGAAGTGTTATTTTATGGGAGTGGTTGGCGCAGAGCTCACCAATAAGTATGTTGGTGAGACGGCGAGAAAATTGCGGGAGCTTTTTGCTCGGGCGGAAGAGTTAGCCGCTCAAGGAGCCTTAACGCTTATTTTCATTGATGAATTTGACTCGCTTTTTCGGAGCCGGGATACGGCCGAACAGGAGCCGTGGATGGGCACGGATATCGGCCAGTTCAATGCTCTTTTGAACGGCCTTCAGCCGCTCGGTAACATTTTAGTTATCGGCGCTACTAACCGTAAAGATTTGGTTGATAGGGCGATTCTCCGGCCCGGAAGAATGGGAATAGATATTTTCATTCCTCGTCCGCGGAACGAACAAGATGTTAAAGAAATTCTCCGGATTTATTTGACTGCCAATCTGCCGTTTGCGCAAAAATATTATGAAAATGATGAATATCATTATGTAGATTGGTTCGGCAGCGGCCAAGAGGCAAGGGCAGTCCTGAACAAGGACCCGGAAAAAATTCGGGAGCACTTTATTGAGGTGATTACTAAACGGCTTTTATATGACGGTCCGCCAATTGAGATTACTTTTGAAGATGACGGTTTGGAAACAGTGCTCGTAACTAATAGTTTCCGGGCGGAAACACGGGAAGGGGAAAAGGAAATTATTTTGAAAAATTGGCTTTCTGGAGCAATTTTGGAAAGCATCGCGGAGAACGCGAAAACCATTGCTTTTGAGCGTTATTCCAACGGCAAGGAAGCCGGTTTGGAAACAAAAGTAGAGATTAAGAAAAAAGATTTTTTTCTGGCAATTGACGAAGAAGTGCAGCGATTAAAAAATAATTTTCGGAAAGCTAATTCCAAATCCATTGTGGGATTTAAATAAAAAACCTGATCAATCAGGTTTTTTTCTTCGTCACTCCTCGTCAGGGTGCTTATCAGCACGACCTCCTCGTCGTTCCTCGAACTTGTCTTAAATTCTCTCTTCTAAACTTGACGTTAGTTCGTATCCTGGTCTCCGGGGTTTGTCTTATTGGTTTTTTTGCCTTAAACTATTTTTAGCGTCTTTGACAGCTGAAATGGAAACGAATGGCAATCCCTAAAGTCTGCGGCATTGAAAATGAATTCGGGTTTTCGGTTTTTAATGAGGAGGGAAAGCAATTAAATGATTTGGATTACGAAATTTATTTGGAAGCGGCGCATCGCTTAGTGGTTGATTTCTTATTTTATGAGAAAGCAGTTCGTTATGACCATTCTCGGGAATCGCGGCGGAGCAGTTTAGGACCAAGTAATGAAAGGCTCGGTCTTTTGGAGCGGGCCCACGCTCTTTTGCTGGAAAGATTAAAAGCGTCAGACGGTTTTTTAAGAAATGGGGCGCGGTTTTATCTGGATGGCGATCATCCGGAATATTCCACGCCGGAATGCCTTAGCCCTTTAGATTTAGTCGCCTACGATAAAGCCAGCGAATTGGCAATCCAGCAGGCGGCCGATTTATTTTCTAACCGGGCCGGAAATCGTTACCGAATTTTCCTTCATAAAAATAACAGCGACGGGAACGGCAAGAGTTACGGCAGCCACCTGAATGTTCTTTTAAGCCGAGCTTTGGTGAAAGATTATCGCAATTATTTTATTCAGCATTACGTGCCTTTTCAAATTGTAAGAATGATTTTAATCGGCGGCGGAAAATTGGGTTCGGAAAACGGCCGCCCGCCCTGCCAATTTCAGATTTCCCAGCGAGCGGATTTTTTTGAGCGATTAATTTCTTTGAATACGACAGAAGAGCGGCCGATTTTTAACACCCGAGACGAACCGCATGCCGACCCGAATAAATATTTCCGTCTGCACGATATTTCCACCGATGCCTTGATGTGCGAACGAGCGAACTTCCTAAGAGTGGCCTTAACGCAAGTGGCGCTCGCGATGATTGAGGATAAGTTTTTAAATGAGAATCTGATGCCTAGGAATCCGGTAGCGGCGATGCAGAGAGTTTCCCGAGATTTAAAGTTCAAAGACCGGCTTTTGCTGGAAAGCGGAATGCAATTAACCGGTTTAGAAATTTTAAGGAAATATCTGATAAATGCCGGAAAATATTTAGAAAACCATCCGATGACTAAGGCGCATTCGTTGGCGGTTAAAGACGGATTGGCAATGCTTGAGGCTTTGGAAACTAATCCTTTTTCTACCGCGGGCCGATTGGATTGGACTACGGCGTGGCAAATCGCTGAAAGCCGGCCAGCCGAAGCTAAAAAAAATCTTTGGCGATTCCGGGAGATTTCTCCGCGCAGTCTTTATCGGCAGCTTTTAGAGAAAGGCGCAATCCAGCGCTTACTGAAAGAAGAGAAGATTTTGCGGGCGAAATCCGAGGCGCCCGAGAATACCCGGGCTTATTTAAGGGGGGCAGTCATTAAAAAGTTCGGGAATTCAGTAAAAAAGATGAGCTGGTCAGCGGTTTCTTTCCGGTGGGGCAGTAAAATCAGCTTTTTGGAACTGGGAGAGCCGTTTCTTGACAAAGAAACGGCCGATGTAATATTATCTAATTTAGAACTTTAATAGGAGAAATTATTTTATGGAACAGGAAAAAAAGCCAAAACCGAGCAAGGATGATGCCGAAGAGAAAAAAAAGAAGAAGAAAGAAGACGAGGAATCGGAAGAAGACGAAGAATTGGAAAGGAACTTAGGAACCGATGATATCGGCGCCGCTTTAAGTGAAGGAGATTTCAGCAAAGAAGGAGTGGGCCAGATACCGGAAGAATTCCGTCAGAAATCCGGGGAATAAGAGAAATAAGCAAAATTTTATCGTAACCACCGTTTTTGGTGGTTTTTTGTTTGCAAAAGCGCTGCCAAAAAGCTATAGTAAAAAACAGCCTTTTTGATAATTGATAAACAAGTTATGCTGACCAGAGTTTGCGGCCGGGAACAGGAATATGGAATGGTAATCAAGCCGACCAAGATTTTTCCAAAGATTAATCCTTTTATGGCGCAGGGAATAGTTAGGGATGATTTTTGTGTTTGGCGTAAGAGATTTGCGGCAGCCATCATTAATAAAATTGCTGAAGATTTCCCTGCTTTTTCAAATCCGGAGCAAGTGAAGGAAATTTGGATTGGCAATGGCTCTAGGATTTATATTGATTTACTCTGTGTTCTTGAGTTTGCCACCGCCGAATACCGGAGCTGTTCTTTGGAGGGCATCTTGCAGGAAAAAGCTTCGGAATTGATTTTAAATAAGGTGCTTAAAAAAGCCGCCGCAGAGGAAGAAGTTAACTTGATTAGTTTATATAAGAATAACGCCGCTCCTTCCGGTTTCGGCGATGCTTATGATGAATTTAGCTATGCCAGCCATCACAATTATTCTTACGAATCTAAAAAACAAACTGCTGTTTTTTCTCTTTTGGAGAGTTTTATACCGGCGAGCCTTATTTTGAGCGGCAACGGCCATGTGCTTAGGCGGGGGGGCAATTTTTTCTATGTTCTTTCCCAGCGAGCCCCGCACATTAATCTTCGTAAATCCACTTTTACTTTAAATGACCGAGCGATTATTAACCTTCGCGACGAATCTTTGATGGATAAAGCTTCGGGATTGAGCCGCCTTCATTTGATTTCCCGGGATGCCACCCGCTG
>Ga0209541_10012215_pt1 | contig 13322 bp, 15 predicted proteins | sample RifCSPlowO2_01_FD_184027 | JGI IMG/M metagenome (GOLD analysis project Ga0209541, IMG submission 184027) | Groundwater microbial communities from Rifle, Colorado - Rifle CSP2_plank lowO2_0.1 (SPAdes) (version 2) | ecosystem: Environmental > Aquatic > Deep subsurface > Groundwater | place...
GTCCTGCACCAGGGCTTCGGCTTCCGTTTCGGCGTCAATGGGTCGTCCGTCATCAGAGTAACCGCCGGGGCCATACTTCCAGGGCTCCTGGATGCATTGCTGGCTGCACTTGTTCAGAACCTTCCACTCGCATTGCACGAACTTCTGGCAAGCCTTGGCGCATTCCGCGGCGCAGACCGCGTAAAGGGCGCGGTCCTTGGAAACGGTGTAGTTGGCTGCCCAGACAGAAGCCGCAAGCAAGACCAAAAACGCTCCCACTAACCCCCAACCATGCTTCATGGGCTTGGCCCACGGAATAACGTTGACCCCGTATTTATAGGTTTCGTTCGGGGTTAGGCGGGCTCATAGGGCCGCAAAAGGAATAAATAGGCGGGCGGCATAATGCATGCATGCGACGCATGCCGCCAGCCAAACGCCGGCCTTACCCCAACGCTTCCAACCTCGCCCCGGAAATCGCCGAACGTGGCAGGGCCTTTGACGACGCACCCGAACCCGGGCCACGTACGCGCAGGCAAGTCATCGCTGACGCCAAAGCCTACCTGCGCGCGGCAAGCACGGTGAAGAACAGGACGCCCGAACAGATACTGGATATCAAGCGGGCACGGCAGCGGCAAATGAGGAACCGGCGATGGCATCCAAGGTGGCGCTTGAAGAACCTCCTGAAACACGATGCAGAACTCCGCAAGGCCTACCACCGGCTGGGCCCCGCAACGCATGATTCCCCAAAACGCATCCTGGGCAGGGCGCTTGCCGTCGCAGAAGCCGCAGAAATCGCAAGAGGGGGAACGGGGCGCACGGCCGTGCGGAGGGTCTTGGCCAAGCTACGGGCACACTGGCCCCCCTATGTGACGGTAGCCGCCATGGCAGAGCTTAACCGAGCGGATCCGACTACCCGGCGGTTCACCCGCATCCGCAGCGAGAACCTGGCCAACCCCAGCCAATTTCCAAAAGAAAAAAAGAACCGCATCGTGACTGCTTGGGAAACCGCGGGCAAGGAAATCAAGGGTGCCTGGCGGCGGCTGCGAGCGGAAGATCGAAAGATATCGCTGGGCGACATCAGCTGGGTGCTGGTCGAACGCGGACTGAAAAGGCTGCCGCCCCGCAGGGACTCCCATCAGGCCTTTTTCACGGGACTCACCAGCGAGCGAACACGGCCACTTGGGCTCTCACCGTTCCAGACCCTCGTGCTGGCCGAACTCCGGACTCCACAGTCCATCGTGGAGATTGCCGTGAAACTCGGCGTGGACCCGGCACAGGTGTCCCGCGCCCGCCTACGAATCCTGAGAAAGGCCGGCGTGTGGCGCCCTGAAAGACACCGGTCACCGGGAAGATAGCCTGCACCTTTAAATAGTTCCTCGGCCCAGATGGTATAGCTCCCAAGAATTGTTTGAATCCAGTGATTGCCTTGCAGGTTGGAGAGTTGCGGCCTTACGCGAAAAAAGTGGAAGTAATCGTCAAAGTACTCGACAAGAACGAGGCCAGGGAAGTCCACTCCAAGCTTGACAACCGAAACCACTCCGTCACCGAGGCGCTCGTCGGGGATTCCTCGGGAACCATCCTGCTCACTCTCTGGGATGACGCCATCGACAAGCTCGTCACCGGCAAATGCTACAAGCTCTCCAACGCCTTCACGTCTCTCTTCAAGAACACGCTGCGCTTGAACCTCGGCAGGTACGGCAAGCTCGAAGATCACCCCGAAGACGTGGCAGCCAACGCCCACCACAACCTGTCCGAGAAAGAGTTCGAGGGCCGAGGGTAAGGTTGCGGGCCGGCGGGCTTCAGGACGGGAGTTCCTGGCCGGGAAACTTGGCGGCGAAACGGCGACGCAGTTCGACCACGTCTGCCCGGCTGAAATGGGCCGGGTGGGTGCGCAAGAGCCTCGAGAGCGCGGTGACGTCGGCCCCTCCAGGATTCCGGGCACTGGCCAAAAGGAGTGCGGCAGCCCGGACATAGTGCTTTTTTTCATAGGCCTTCGCAATGGCAGCGGCATAGCGGTTCTTCGGGGACTGGATTCTACCGGGACGCTTCCGAGAAAGCGAATAGGGCACTTCGGGGAGCGGCTCGTGGAAGCGCAGACGATAATTCCGCCGGACAATCTCTCGCTCGGTCTCCCTCAGCGGGGTCTCCAAAGAGGCGTTCCCGAAGATCAGCCGGATCTTGATTCTCGCCCCTGGAGTGCCTTCGAGGATATACCATTGCAACGCATCGAACACCCTTCCATCCCTCATCGCGGCTGCCCCCTCTTCCTCGTATCGCTCGGCCGGCCGAAGCATGCTGCTCAGCGACCTGGTGGTCTCAGGCTCGACGTAGCGAGGACTCACGTCCCCAGATGAAAGCCATGCGCGCACGCGCTCCGACATCCGGTGGATGGTGCCGAACTCGTCGCAATAGGGGCCGAGCGCCTCGACGAGTTCCCTCGCTTTTTCGTGGTCGGTCTTCGCCAGGTGCTCCGCGACCGCCAGGGCCTTCTGCTGCAGGTAACGTCTGAAGGTCTGCCTGACGCTGGCGTCGCGGATGGCGAGGAAGTTCTCGGCCAAGCGGAACCACTTGTACACGTCCGGGACCTCGACCCCGGTGTTCCGGAAGAAGGTCCGTGCCCTCCGCTCCGCGAGCTCGTGCCGGCCGTGCAGGAAATCTAAGTCCACGGCAGCGGAGACCGCATCGAGGGCCTTGGAGAGAGTCCTCTGCAGGGTTACCCGTTTCGCCTCAGGCAGTTTCCCACGCCCGCGGGTGAGGCCATGCCGTGCCCTGGAGGGAATCGCCGCCATGCAAAAACTAGCCTCCGCCCCCCTATTTAATCGTTTCGAGTAGGGGGGTGGACGGGACCAAGGCCCGGAGCACTCCTTAAAACCCTTTCTCCCCCCAAACTGAGTCTATGAACGGCAGAAGGGATCTAGAAATACTCCGGCAAATACCTCTCAGAAGGGGCCTTCGGCAAATTCTGCGGTACTAGCGCCGCGCCCAGCCGTTCGAATACCCCGTTTTTTAAACCTGTTTCCCTTGAAAACAATGGAACTAGGCCCGGGGCCCGTAGCTCAGCCTGGCAGAGCATTGGTCTTATACACCAAGCGCCGGCGGTTCAAATCCGCCCGGGCCCATTCCAGCGCGAGGCGCTCAACCCATGACCGACAAGAAAAACCTGGAGCCCTTCACCCTCCAAAAAGAAGAAGAAGTGAAGGCCTTCTGGAAGCAGGCGGGCGTTCCCGAAAAGGTGCGGAAGCAGCACGCGGGCAAGGGCAAGCCCTATTACTTCATGGACGGGCCGCCTTACGCGACCGGCCACATCCACATGGGAACGGCCTTGAACAAGGTGTTGAAGGACGTGGCTTTGCGCTCCAAGCGCATGGAGGGCTTCGATGTCTTCGACCGGCCCGGCTATGACACGCATGGCCTGCCCATCGAGCACCAAATCGAGAAGGAACTGGGCTTCAAGGTGAAAGCCGACATCGAACGGTTTGGGGTCAAGCCCTTCGTGGAGAAATGCAGGGAGTACGCGACGCGCTTCATCGGCACCATGAACGAGGAATTCGGGAACCTCGGCGTGTGGATGGACTGGAAGAACCCGTACCTGACGCTGAGCAACGAGTACGTGGAAGCCATCTGGTGGACGTTCAAGACCGCCTACGAAAAGGACTTGTTGTACTTGGACAGCTACTCGGTGCACGTATGCCCCCGGTGCGCGACCGCCGTGGCGTACAACGAGATAGAGTATTCCAAGGTCGGCGACGCCAGCGTCTACTACAAGCTGACCCTAAAAGACCAGCCCAACACCCACCTGGCGGTGTGGACGACCACCCCTTGGACCATCCCCGCCAACCGCGGGGTCATGGTGCATCCAGACTACGAGTACGCTTTCGTGGAAACCAGGGAGCACGGCACCCTGGTGGTCGCGAAGGACCTGGTCTCCAAGCTCATGCCCAAGTTCGGCGTCAAAGAGCACCGCGTGACGCAGGTGAAGAAGGGAGCCGAATTGGTTGGTCTCCGGTATTCCGACCCGCTTGGCAAGCACATGAAAATGTCGTACACGGAAAAGGATTTGCGCGTCATCCCAAGCCCCCGCTACGTGAACCTCACGGATGGAACTGGCTTGGTGCACTGCGCGCCCGGCCACGGAAGGGAGGACTACGAGGAAGGCAAGCGCCACGGCCTGAGCATCGCGTGCCCCGTGGACCTCACGGGCACGCTGAAACCCGAAACCGGGAAGTACGCGGGCAAGCGCGCGAAAATCGTGGACGCGGAAATCGTGGAAGACTTGAAAGCCGATGGCTTCGTGTTGGGCGAGGAAAAGTACGTGCACGATTATCCCTTCTGCTGGCGGTGCAAGCAGGCCCTGCTCATGCTGGCCGTGCCCCAGTGGTTTTTCCGCGTGACCAAGCTGCGCGAAAAGATGCTGAAAGAAAACGAGGAAGTCAACTGGGTGCCGGGCTGGATGAAGGACCGCATGAAGAACTGGCTCGAGAACCTGGGCGACTGGCCGGTTTCCAGGGAACGCTACTGGGGGACGCCGCTGCCCATCTGGCAATGCGGTGCCGCCGATGCCCCGGGCTGCGGGCACATCGAGGTGTTCGGTTCGGTGGCCGAGCTGGGCGGGAAAGCCAGGCTACCCAAGGAACTGAATCTACACAAGCCGGAGATTGACGGAATAACCTTCCCCTGCCTCAAGTGCCGCAAGGAGATGAAGCGCATCCCCCACGTCCTAGACGTCTGGTTCGACGCGGGAGTTTCCTCTTGGGGGGCACTTGACTACTCGAGGGACGACCAACTGTTCAAGCGCTATTGGCCGGCCGACCTCAACATCGAGGGCACGGACCAGGTGCGGGGCTGGTGGAACTCCGAAATCATCACTTCCACGATTTGCTTTGACGCCAAGCCCTTCAAGAACATCGCCGTGCACGGCATGGTGCTGGACATCACGGGCAGCAAGATGTCCAAGTCAAAGGGCAACGTGATTGGGCCCGCGGAAGTCATCGCCAAACACAACCGCGACTACTTGCGCTACTTTTTGGTCAGCGAGAGCCGGGGAGAGGACTTCAACTTCTCGTGGGATGCCTTCAAGGACATCGGGCGGTTCTTCAACATCCTGTGGAACACGTATAACTTCGCGCAAATGTACGCGTTCGTGGACTTCAAGGAATCCGCGGCGAAGGCGAAGCTGAACGTCGAAGACCAGTGGATTCTCAGCAAAATGAATTCCCTGGTGAAGAAAGTGCGGGAAGCCTATGACTCCTACGAGTATTTCAAGGCCCCGGATGCCATCAACCGGTTCGTGTTGGAGGACCTGAGCCGCACCTATGTCAAGCTCATCCGCGACCGCGTTGGAACAAAGGACGGGCGGGGCGCCGAGGAAACGCTCAACTACTGCCTCGTGACCCTGGCCCGGCTGTTGGCGCCCATTACCCCCCACGTGACCGAATACGTGTACCAGCACTTTAAGGGGCCAAGCCTTCCGGAAAGCATCCACTTGCTGTCCTTGCCGGAACCCGAGGAAAAGCGGATGGACGCGGGCCTGGAAAAGGAAATGGAGTTGGCCATGGAAATCGCGCAAGCCACGCTGGCCTTGCGCGAGGAAAAGAAGCTGCGCCTGCGCTGGCCGCTCAACGAGTTGGTCGTGCAGTCGAAGGACGGAAGGGGCGTAGGGCGCGCCGCGGGCATCCTGGCCACGATGTGCAACGTGAAAAAGGTTTCCGAGGCCACGACGGCCCCCAAGGGAGAGTATGCCAGCAAGCCTGTCGACGAGTTGACTCTGCACCTCAACACGGCTGCCGATGAAAGGCTGCGCGACGAGTGGGAGGTCAGGGAACTGGTGCGGCGCGTGCAGGAACTGAGGAAAGAAGCAAAGCTCCAGCCCGGCCAAAAAGTGGACTTGCTGATTGCCTGCGACGACGGCAAATTCCTCGAAGCCCACCGGAAGGCCGTCGAGGAAGAGACGCACACGCGGTTTGTGAACGGCGAGGGCCTGCCCCCAGCAGGGGAGAAACGCGAGAAGCTATTGGACCGCGTGTTCTACGTCAAGCTGAAGCCCTAGTTATCGGCAATCGACGAAGTAAGTTTATTAAGCAGGTGGGTGCCATTAGTTCCGGAGAATGCATGGGTTGGCTAGGATTTCCAAAATACCAGTGGCGCGGATTAAGCTATCTACTGGTGATTGGTGGCATCGGCTTGTTGCTCCTCAAAGAATACGCGGTGGGCGCCCCCTTGATAATCATTGGCGGCTTGATAGGAATAACCAATGGGTAAGAACATGAATCCGAGGGAATCACGAGCATTTGGTGCCGGAAAACTGAAGCACGACCGCATGATTAAAATCACGGCCCTGGTGCTCACTTTCGGCGGCTCCATTCTTGCCGGCCTCGCATTCAATGAAAAAATCCTGCTTCCCGCAAGCAAGGAAATAATCATCGTATTGTTGGCAGGCATCCTGTTCCTGTTGCTGCTTTTCCAAAACGCGAAGTTGAACGCGCTGGAACAAATTTTGGGCTGGGATGAAAAAGCCGAAGAAGGAAAGATGAATCTGCTCGCCCGGTGGATTGACAAAGCAATTAAGCCAATCACAAGATAACAGAAGCTATTCGCCCTGACCCGCCACGTACTCCCCATAGTCGAAGTGCAGGTATTTCAGTACCTCGTTTTCGTCTTCGTGGCGCGTGTAAACCGTGGAGAAAAACGGGTACTGGGTGTGGTCCACGACGACGTAGTCCAGGACTTCGCGGAAGGTTTGCTTGAACTTTTCGTGGTCAACCGAGTAATGGCTTGGCAGGCCCTTTTTGGGGCGCTGGCCCAAGACGAAGGCATAGGTCCGGTCATCTGGTTTGGATAGGATGTGCTTCCAGTCGGGTGCCTGGCCTTCGAAGAAGTGCCGGTACTCGTTCACGCCGAAGGCATGGAAGGACAAATCGGCGAGGCCGAAGCCGCCAAACCGGAGGGGGTTGACTTCAATGGGGCGGAGGCCCTTCCGGGTCAAGCGGAACTCGAAGTGCACGGGAAAAGAAGCCAGCGGCGCCAGGGACCCGAGTTTTCCGAGGAAAGCCGTGACCGATTCCAATAACCGGCGCAACAGGGCGTGGCTCGTATAGTACACGACGTTCCGCGAGTCCTCGGGCGAGGCAAACGGGTGCTTGGAGAGGCCGACCACGGCGGGTTTGCCGCGCGTGTCAAAGAAGGCATCGCACGCAAACTCCTCTCCCTCGATGAAGTCCTCGACCAGGAACTTGTCCGCGTTGAGCACGGCGTCATTGAACGAGCCCTGGAAGGCGCTGATTTCGGCGAGGACCCTTGGAACGGCGTCATCCCACTCGGCTTGACCTGAAACCCTGGCGTTGCCGCGGCCGCAAAAGCCAATTGAGGGCTTGAGGAACAGCGTCCTCCCGGCAGGCACGTGGAAGCCGGCGAGTTCCCCGCGTGTCAACTCGGCGAAAAAGAAGTCCGGAAACCAGGCGCGGAGTTTTTCCCGCAAGGCAGCCTTGTCCTTGAAAACCGTTATCGCATCCACCAGTGGCTTCCGCCCGGACGCGTACACGAGCGGAAGCGAGTCCTCGGCATTCGAGTACACCACGGTGTCGGGCGCGGCCAGCAATGCCTTGGCCCTGGCTTCATCCACGAAGGACAGGTTGACGGGAAGCAGGGCGCGGAGTTCCTTGGAGGCATGCACGGGAACCCGGTACTTGGCCAGGGTCTCCAACAACAACCTGGAAAGAAAGGACTTGGACAACAAGCACAAGGCGTTCATGGCGTTTGTACAAGGTAGAGGGCAACGCCTTTTAAAGATTGACCCACGCCCAGGCCAGCAGCGGGAAGACGAGGGTGGCCTCGGCCTCGATGGCCACCGCGTTGCGCTGGTCTTTGAGCTTGTTCCAGCTCACGGCCTCCTTGGGCAGGGCCCCGGACAGGCTGCCATCGTATTGGGTGCCCGTGGAAACGTAAACCGCGTAATCCAGGCCGTCGCGGAGGATGGCCGCGCCAATGAGGTGGTGCTTGGCGATGCCGCCCCCAAGGATAACTCCGCCAACCTTATCAGGCTGGAGGATTTGGTCGTAGAACTTGGTGACGTCGGCCGCCTGGTCGATGACCAGCTTCTCGCGCTTGCCTTGGTTGAAGAAGTAAAAGTGGTCGCCCATGGCCCCGTCCACAAAGCCCGGGCAGTAGATGGGAATGCGGTTCTGGGTGGCCCAATGGAGCACGGAGTGCTTGTCCTGGATTTCCTTGCCCAACTCGAAGACGTAGTCGCTGGGCGCCCAGATGCGCTTCTGCGCGTAGCGCTTTTCGATGAACTTCGTGTGGAAGGCCTCGAAGTCCACGTAGTGGTCGTCGGGCACGAAGAGGTTGCCGATGCGGTTGAGCTTGTTGGCCTTGACTTCCGAGTCATTCACTTCAAAGTCGCCGACCCGGAACGGGTGCCTGGACTTGATGCAGTCCTCTTCGATGGCGCCGGTGGAGGTGACGATGGCCGCAACCAACTTGTGTCTGACCAACTGGGCGATGATCTCCCGGAGGCCGGACGAAACCATGTTGGATGTGAGCGACAGGAAGACCGCGGCCTGGTCTTTTTTCATGCGCTGGACCAATTCGACGGCGCGGCCGAGGTTCGAGGCCTGGAAGCCGAGCGAGGAATAGTGGCCGAGCAGTTGCCTGACGGAAAGGTTCTTGTCGAGCGCGAAGCCCTGCACGGGCGGAAGCTGTTGGAGGTCGATGGACTTGCTTGCCTTGCGGCGGCGGAAGCTGGGGTTCTTTTGAGTCATGGAAAACACGAAAAAGCGGTTACCCGGCCACTAGGTGGATGGCTAGGACGATGGCCGAGAACGCGCCCGCAAAGAGCACCACGAATTCGGGGGTGAGCTTGGGGCCCGCGGTGTCCGCGTCGAAGAACCGCATGATGCCGATGCTGGAGCTCGGAGCCGAGACCCCACCGGAAGTGCGCTGGAACTTCATTTTAACGCCTCAATAGAAGGCTTTTATAGGAGAAGGTTTAAAATATATCCTATATGTATCCCGTGCCTGAAAACCCGGCCAAGAGCGCCCTGAAAGTCACCATGCTGGTGGCGCTCATCGCGGTGCTCTGGTTTGTCGGGGTGTGGACCGGCGCCATCCGGTGCAGCCTGTTGCCCGGCGGCTGTCCGGTGTACTGGGGGTTACTGCGAAGCGGCACCGGCGGAAAACCCGAGATTTTGATTGTGCACGGCGAGGAAGACGACCCCGGCCTCGGCGACCCCAAGCTGTTGGAGAAAGCCCTGTCCGACCCCAACATCCTGGCAGTCCACCCGGATGCGGTGAAGGTGGAGCGGGTGACCAAGGACTTCCTGAAAGGCTATGACCTGGTCATCGTGACCAAGGCCAAAGTCATTCCCACCAAGAAGGTCAAGGAATTCATTGACTTTGCCGCGGAAGGCGGGCGCCTGGTGTGGACCGGGGACGCGGGCACGGCGTTGGGCGGAGACGAGAGCCCGGGAGAGGCCCTGTTGTTGAAGAGCCAGCGGCCCGGCGAAGAAGACGTGAACGAGGTCATCGGCCCCTGGGCGAGGAGGGACGGCGAGTACATGGTGCCCTTGGACGAATTCATTGCCGCGGAATTCCTGGGCACGTACTGCGAGTTGAAGAACTGCCGGGACGCGAACCAGCTGATGGGGCTGTTGGAGGCCTTGCCGGGGAGAAAGCATCCACTCGTTGAAGGCATCCGCGATGACCTCGAATTCTATGGCGACTTCGCGTTGGTCAATCAACGCGAGGGCAACAACGCCAAGCGCGTGCTCACCCTGAAATACGGTTCCGAACTCGTAACCAAGGACAAGCGCAAGCTCGGCAAGGAATTCCCGGTCATCATCAGTTCCGGGCTGGGCACCGGCAAGGTCGTCTATTACGCCGCACCCCTCGAATACTTCTTCGCCCCAGGGCGGCCCAAGAAGTACTACCAGTTCCTGGAAAACATGTACAAGGGCATGCTGAACTAACGCCCGAATAGCGCATCGATGAAGTCAAGGCGCGCTGCCTTGTAGATTCTGTACTTTCTCACTCCAAGCGTTGCGGCCAGGGAAAGATGAAGCTGGATGTTTAGCATCATAACCTGAGCCTGCGTAAGAGGCGCAGATTTCTTCCGGAGGCGTCGCTTCAAGACCCCATGCTCAGACAACCAGACTTCAGCGTCGAATAATCCCCTTGCGATGTTTCTTGGGACTGCTTGCTTGCGCGTCAAGCAATTCATGGCTTCAAGAACATAACTCAGGAACAGGTTCGCCTGTTTTGCCCCAACCAGCTTTGCGGGGGGCAAATGAAACCCCTTAAGGACACGTTCACCAAGAGCCTGGAAAGCAAACGTCTTGCCTGGGCCACCTAATTCAGGCCGTGCTTCCTCAAGGAACCGCTGATGTTGGGGACGCAGGCGATTGCGGCGGGCAACCGAAACAACACCCCGACGGCGGCGGCTGGACCCTGGAGTGGACATATTCAAGCAGAAGCAGCAAATTCCTATAAATCTTGCTTTAGCGGTTTAAGCGACCTAAAACAGCCCGCGGAAACCTTTATATATACTAAAAGCATAGGTATAGTAGGGTTCAGGGGGCAAGGGAAAGGTATATAAATCCCTTAAGCCCTAAATACATAGCAATTAACAAGTTAATTGGAGAGGGTGAAAAAGAATGTATCCTGAAGCTGGTGGAGCGGATTTGCCTCCGGCAGGCGGCGGGGGTTATTTCCCGGAGCCTGATTGGAAGAGCCGGATTGCCTACAATCTCGAAGGACTTATTCCCTTAATCCTCATACTCATCATCGCCTTTTTCTTGGCGGTCAAGTTCAACATCGTTTCGAGTTCGACCCCTTTCGTGGGGCCCATTGCAAACGTTTTCGGCGTCGGCAGCAGCCCCGTCAAGTTGCTCATCATCGGCAAGAGCAGCCCGGAAGTCATCGACGTCCTGAACAAGAACCCGGACCTCGTGGTTTACCGCATGAAGTCCCCGCATGAACTCGAGCGGAACCCCAAGGAACAGATTTCACAGTACGACGTCGTCATGCTGGACCAGAGCCAGGAAGCCGACAAAGCCATTTCCCGGAGGCTCGGCGATGCCTTGAACAGCTGGGTCAAGGGCGGCGGAAACCTGGTCACGGTCATGGACTCGGGAATCCGGCGCACGGGCCTGGGTGGACAGGTCGCGTTTGACGTCGTCGGCTGGCAGGGTACCATCGGAGACGTAGTTCCCGTTAGCTGCGACCGCGTCGGCGAAGGACAATTGGCATGCGAAAACAAGATTATCGTCCGCGGAAAACTCACGCGACAGATTGAGTCCCATGCCATCATGTCCGGCATCGAGGTGGCGCCACCCCAGGAAGGAGCCTTCTTCCTGCTGGAAACCTTTGACGTCACCCCCACCGGCACCGAGGTGGCCTATGTTTCCGAGGCAAGGGGCATCGACTCCTTCCCCGGCATCGTGGAAAAGAAGATGGTGGTCGGGAAAAGCGTTTACTTCAACTATAACCCGGGCATCACCCAAACCATCCTCGAGAACACGCTTAAATACATGCGGAAAGCGATTTAACCCCCTTAAGGGGGTGGAAACCGCCTCCCCTCTTTCCTTTTTCTTTCAGCCCTTTTTCCGGCCAGCGGCAGCCCTTTAAAATGAGTTTGGGAAAACCATGCTATTAGTGCCACCAATAGGGAACGACTTACCAGTGGAGGCGATGGCATGGCGGAAAACGACAACACGGTGTTCGTGGGAAAAAAGGGGACCATGGCCTATGTCTTGGCCGTGGTCACGCAAATCAACCAGGGTGCGAGGGAAGTCACGGTCAAGGCCCGGGGCAAGGCCATTTCGCGTGCCGTGGACGTCGCGGAAATCGTGCGCAACAAGTTCGACACGAACCTCCTGGTGTCCGGCATCGGCATCTCGACCGAGGAAGTAAGCACCGAGGACGGCACCCCGTTAAAGGTTTCGGCCATTGAAATCACGCTCAGGAAGTGAGCCAAGGAGTTGGAGCCGATGAAGTTCCCGCTGTGCGAGCAATGCATTGAAGCCGAAGAGCTTTGCCCGGCCTGCGAACAGCTGCTCCGGGAGGGGAAAATCACCGCGCTCGACGTCGCGGTATCGCACCTCCTCGGCAGGCTCAAGCGGAAGCTCTCGCTGGAGAACGCGGACTTCGTGAAGGCCCTGGACCTCGGAAAGCTCGTGGTCATCGTGGCCACGGGAAAAATCGGGGTCTTCATCGGCCGGAAGGGCCGCATCGTGACCGAGGTCAGCCGCGAGCTCGGAAGGAAGGTCCGGGTCATCGAGCAGACTTCGGATGAGAAAAAGATGGTCCAGGACCTGGTGGGAAAGGCACAGGTCCTCGGCATCAACAAGGTGTTTTCCCCGGCCGGCCAGGAATACAAGGTCGTGGTGGCCAAGAAGGACGCGCCGCGCCTGGTGTCCGGCAAGGCAAGGCTCGAAGAAGCCATCCGCCAGCTGCTGGGCGCCAAGGCCACGATTGCGTTCGAGTGAACGGCAGGCGAAAACTATTTATGCTCCTTCGACCCAATAGGTTTACGCAAATTCTTGGACAGCCTTTCGCTGCCGAACCAAGTAGGGGTTTCCGTCCACCGGCTTATACGGGCTTCGAGAACAAAAAGCGAAAGATATATTAAGGAGTCATGATGTATCATGATACAACATGAGCGGTCATGACACCAGGCAAAACGAACAAAACCGGGGCTTCGTGGAGCGCATTGCCCCCGAATTCACCGAGTTGACCCTAGACGTCAAGGAATTGCAGGAGCAGGGCAAGGACCCGTTGTTCGTCTCTGCGCTCTTATTCCGCCTCATAAAGGAGCGGGAGCGCACCAACCGGCTCTTGGACGACTTGAACGACAAATATGACCACCTGATGCTGGAATTAAAGCAGCGAAGAGGGGGGGAGTCCGCCGGCCCTACACCCATGCCCCTGGGAACGGGCATGCAACCGGATGCCGGTAACTTCCACCTGCTGGCTGTGCAGGACGACCAAATCCTTAAATACGTCGAAGAGCACGGCCAGGCCACCGCTGCCGACATCAAGGCCATCATGAACTACAAGCGATTGAACGCGGCCTCGCAGAGGCTCAACAAACTGCACCGGGAGGGGCACCTCAAAAAAGTCCAGCAAGGCAAGCGGGTGTTATTCTTGTCCAGAAACTAGGAGCAGGCGTTTGGCATCATGGAACGTATTCAACCCCCACCTCACTTCCCTGGTGCCAAAAACTGCCTCCTTCCATTCAGAGGAAAACAAGCCTCCTTGACTCCCAATATCAAGGAAACCTCCCAAGTCAACGCCAACAGAAAAACAACAAAAAAAGCGAATCGGGTGAAACGGGGCCCCGCTGCTCGTGC
>Ga0209541_10012217_pt1 | contig 13321 bp, 12 predicted proteins | sample RifCSPlowO2_01_FD_184027 | JGI IMG/M metagenome (GOLD analysis project Ga0209541, IMG submission 184027) | Groundwater microbial communities from Rifle, Colorado - Rifle CSP2_plank lowO2_0.1 (SPAdes) (version 2) | ecosystem: Environmental > Aquatic > Deep subsurface > Groundwater | place...
GGCGGTCGGGAGCGCATCTCCCCAAGCGGTGCCGGAGTTACACCCTGGTATGCTATCCGGCGGGTTTATCGCAGTAAGTTTTGTCGCGATCCGCGCACGTCTCTCAACGAAGACGTGATTCGCTATCGCGTTCTTGCTTACTGGCCAGGTATTCGGAACGGCTGCGTGGCGCGTTACAGATCACCTCCCGGTGTGGCGTTATAACGCCACACTGGAGGGCCATCGCGCTGTGCTGAGCGGGATCCAGCAATCCCGTCACGGCTTCCGAACCGTCCCGAATGGAATGTCGAAAAGATCAGACGGGGTGAGAATCTGGTGGGGCGGGATTTGGGTCCCGCCGTCACCCGGCCATAAAGGCCGCGATGCTCACCCTGTACTTTCATTATATCATATCTTGCATAGTTTTGTCAATAGGGGTATAATTTATGTCAAATAGTCAAGATTTTAAGCCAAAAATACAATGAAACAAAAAAGAGTTAAAAACGATAAGAATTTAGAAATACAACTAGGGAATTCAGAAAATTATGCAAGAAATTAAAAATAAAGGTTTGGGAATACCCCGATAATTTGAGCAATATATGATGAAAAGATTTTTCGAATGCATGACAATCAAAGAGAAACTTCACAATAGCGATCACAAACCGCCATTGGTTAAAGAACGGGATCTTTGGTGGATAAGCTTCGGCGAGAATGTGGGTTCAGAGATTAACGGTAAAAGTATTCTTTTTTCCAGGCCAGGAATTATTATAAAAAAGTTATCGCGTCAATTTTATCTTGTGGCGCCAACAACTTCACAAAAGAAAGAGGGTTCCTGGTACGTGGAAATCAAACACGAAAACAAACAAATTTTTGTTTGTTTGCATCAAATAAGAACGATTGATTACAGAAGATTGTCTTCTAGAATAGGCCAGATTGATACGGATGATTTTAATAGGATTAAAACAGCGTTTTCCCGATTGTATAAATAATATTCCCCGCTTTTTAAGCGGGGCCGCGGCTAATGCCGAATGTATTCTAAGTATAGCAGAACACTTTTAAGTGTCAAGTGGACCCCGTTAGAAGTTATCAACTTCTAACGGGGTGGGTAAAAATGGCAAAAGATTATTACACAACTTTAGGAGTTCCTCGGACAGCTACGCAGGAAGACATCAAAAAGGCCTACCGCAAGCTGGCTCATCAATACCATCCCGATAAGAAGGGTGGGGATGAGGCGAAGTTCAAGGAAGTGAACGAGGCTTATCAGGTGCTTTCCGATCCGAAGAAAAAATCGAGCTACGATAATTTTGGATTTGCCTATAACGAAGGCGGTTTTGGCAATGGGCAGGGATTTGGCGGCCAGGGCTTTGATTATTCGGATATTTTCAGCGGTATGGGCGGAGGCGGCGGGATGGAAGATATTTTTGATATGTTCTCGGGAATGTTCGGCGGAGGTGGGGGATTTCAACGGTCTTACGAGAGAGAAGAAAACCAAAGAGGCGAGAATTTATATTTGGAGGTTAATATAAAAAAAAGCGACTTAGGCACGCAGAAAATAATAGAATTTCAGGCATTGGATAAATGCAAAGAGTGTGAGGGAAGCGGGATCGAAAAGGGATACGGTATGATAACTTGCGAGATTTGTAAGGGAGCAGGCCAAGTTCGCCAAACATCAAGAAGCGCGTTTGGATATTTCACTCGTGTCGGAATTTGCCACAAGTGCGGCGGCAAGGGGCGATTTCCTGAAAAGAAATGTCACAAGTGTTCCGGTGAAGGGCGGGCCAAGACAAAAAGGAAACTGGACATTCTCGTTCCAGAAAATATTGAAACCGACTACAATATTATCGTTCCCAAGGGCGGCAATGTCGGCAAAAACGGCCAGGCAGGAGATTTGGTGGTGCGGTTGAAAATTAGATAAGTCGCTCAAGCCCACTAAATTTTGTGAAAAGGCATATTCTTGCATGAGAGCGAAACCCTACTTCTTTTTCTCACGGATTCCTCATAGAGCAGTGACTGCTTTCTATTCGTTATCAAGGGATAAAAAGAAGCAGGGGATTTCGCTCTCTGGACGTCCCGATTTAATCGACGAAGTTAGAAAAAGAACCAACCTATTTATTCTCAAAATTCTCAAAATTTAGTGGGGCCTGCCCCGCTGGAAGTCCACCCCTTTTCTTAATGGCGGTCAGTGGAAAAACTTCCTGCGGGGTCCCGCTCCTAGTGGTTCTGCCCCAATTCAGTTTGACTAGTTATCGTGGTCATGTTATCATAAAGCACGGTTAAGGTTGGTAAATTCCGCCCTCAAGTGCAACTCTCAGTATTAAATCCTCTTTTTAATATACCAGATTCTCGCGCTACTTCTAATGCACTCATATAGTTAAGCGATTTTCTGTATTTGTTATTCAACATACTTATGTTTTTCTGAATCTCTTGATTGCTCACTTCCTTTAAATTAGTTCCTTTTCTCCAGAACCAGCGTCTCATTAATCCTATGCTTCCTTCAGCAAGCGGTTTCTGATGAGGACTCTGGGGATCACAGAAGTAAGCTGGCATCTCAAACCGCTCATGATATCGATTCTCAATTCCTCGATCAAGGGCAATGTTTCTTATCTCTATTTGATGATTAAAAGTTTTAATGGTCTTTACCATTACTTGAGGTTTCAAACCGGATATTCTTTTAGCTAAAATTAACTTTGAATTCTTTTCAACCACCACCGCCACGCTGGTGGTGGTTTGGTATCTCCGGGGTGATACAAAAGTATCTCCTTCGCATTGAATGAGCCCTCTAGGAATGGCGTGGATACTTACCAGATTAGGGATCACAACTCTTCGCTGTTTATTTGGATTTAACTTTTTGATCTTGTGCCTTTTCGTACACAAAAGATAGCAATATTGGTCTCCATATATGCTGTATAGCCACTTGTAGATGGCTTTGTGGTTAACGACACAATAGCCGGACTCTCTGTTAATTCTCCCCGCAATCTCATCAGGAGATCGTTTCTGTTTTAATCCGGCAATGATGCAAGCTCTCAGTATCGGATGCCGTTCAATCTTCATGCCTTGATATTTTGAATACAGCCGTTTTACATATGCTTTGTGCTGAGCAGTGTCGGCATCATATCGGCCATCCATCCTTTTCCGTTTCCGTATCTCTCTGGATATGGTGCTTTTGTTTACTTTCAATACTGATGCAATCTCGACCTGAGTATGACCGGATTTGAGCAGGGCTTCAATCCTGTCCCGATCCGACTGAGTTAAATGAGTATATGCCATATTCCTATTCTACTGGAGTTGCACTTCAAAGGGGAATTTTCTAGAACGTATTATTCCACAAGAACAAATTCAAACTCTGGAGAAAAGCGCTGAAGAGCTGTATTTAGATGCGCTTGAGAAAAAGAGAGATACTCTTCTGGCTTTTTACATGATGAATTCTTTCCGCAAGGGTAGAAGCCCAGAGGAGATGTCTTCTGAAGAAGTTAAGCAGTACAAAGTTTTGCAAGAGGAGTGGCATTCAAAAAAAGAGGTTTCTATGAATTCATGGGACGCTTTGACCGAAGACAAACAGCAGGAATTGGCGGCAATGGGCAGCCGTCTCTACGACGTGCAGGCCCGGCTTGTGCTTTTAAGGCCGAAAGAGGCGCCAAAATCAGAACCGGAAACATCTGAAGCCGTCGCTCTCGGCACTGCTGTGATAGAAGAAGAAAAAGAAACAGTGCAACCAGTCTCAGAAAAACCAGAGAGTGAGCTTTCTCTCGCTGATAACGAGCTGAAGGAGCGCCAGGAAGCGGAAGCAAATCCCGACCAGACACCGCCGAAAGGATTTATGCAAAGAGTGAGAGACGCTTTTGACAAAGCGAAAGCATCCATTATGGATGCTAACCGTATAAGTGGAGGTTCAGAGACCGTTGAAGATAGAATGTTCCCGCTCGGTTTAAGGAAAGAACCCTTGGCAGGCGCTGGAGAAAAAACCGCTGAAAACGAAGAGCAATCTGAACCGACGCTGGAACCAGAATCAACAGAACCAGTTCCCGCGTCCAAAGAAACCCCCAAAGAAGTTGAGCCCGAGGCTGTCCAGCCGGAACAAGAACCTAAAAAAGCAACTGCTTGGAGTTTTATTAAAGAACGCGCCAAAGGATTTATCACTCCTTTTGGTTTTCGTGAATTTCGTCAGGCCGAAATATTAAGGCGCCGAACCGGGGAAATATCGGGCGATACCGAAGCGCTTGCTACCCGAATTCAACAGGAAAGGAACTTAAGCTTGGAAGAAGCCCAATCGGAAGCTAATGAGTTGGTTCAGTCGCTAGAAAATGCTGGTATCAAGACACCCTCTGCGGCGGATTACGAAACAATCTCCCAAAGTGTCACTGAAAGAAAAAGAAAAGAAAATGACGAGGAGATCACTTACATCGTCAAATCAACTGAAAACGATATTTATGATAAACTTCAGAAATACAGAGGACAAGCCGGACAGGACGTTCTAACAAGAGAAAATCAGCTTGCCATTCGCGCTGATTTAATGGGCACATTGAACAAGCTTCGTGACGGAGCGTCCAGAAAGGATTTTGTAAATTACGCCAAGTTGATAAGGCGCAATCTTGATAGCAAGTGGGGCCGGCGATATGTTTGGGGAGGAATAGATGCGGCGTTGTGGTTACTGGGAATTGCCGTGGTGTCAATGAAATTTATGGCAGGTAAAGAAGCGGCCGCGGTGGGGGCTAAAGTGGCGGCAGGCGGAGCGGGAAGCGCGGAAGCGGCAAGAGAATTTGTTGAAACCGGCATGCACAAAAATATTTGGAGTACTCTTGAACAAATGGCCAAAAACGGGCCGGCTCACATGAACGCAACCGGAGCACAGCTCAAAGAATGGAGTCAAGCTACGCTGGACGCAATCAAACATTACGAACCGGAATGGATGGACCAAATGGTTGAAGGACTGAAAAGTTCAAGGACTATGCCCGAAGGGTTTCCGTTGAAAGTTCCCGTCGAAGTGATGAAGTCAATGGGATATTAAATCAATTTCTAATTTCTAAACTATGAACGAGGCGCAACAACAACTAGCAGACCGATTGGGCGAACTATTAGCCGAGTCAACACTCGATAATGAAATCAAGAGTTTGTTTTTAGAAAAAATAGAGAGTATCCCTGAACATCTTCTTTTTCGCCTTAAAGACGCGCTGGAAATGGAGCAGGCAGAAGTAGAGAATATCGCATTTGAAATAGAGATGTTCTTGAAAGAACAGGACGTTAACTGGAAAAACACAGTTGAAGAGCAAAAAAAGGCGGCAAATACTATTGCGGATGCTTGGGTGGAGAAATTAAAATAGCGCTCACAACACCTATTGCAATTTTAATCACGGTTCCTCGCCTTCAAAAACTTACTCAAGATAGGGCGGGTTTTATTATCTAAAATCACAGGTGGCCCTCACTTGCCTCCTCGTTTCACTCGGCGTTCGACCTATGATTTTAGATAAAACCTGCCCCACTCTCATAAGTTTTCTCGACTCGTCAAGTGATAAAATTGCGACAGGTATTGCTCGCTTGGGGCGGTATATAAAATAAGGAGCTAGGGTGAGATGCTTATATTGGCTTAAAAGGCCGGTTTTTTGTGCTATTGACAAACGTATGCTAGATATGATATAATTAAAGTACACAGTTGAGACAGTACCCTTTTTGCTCCGGTACCCAATCCGGAGCGTCAGGAGGAAGCAACATGAGAGCAATCTACGCCGCCGTCATTGGCATCGTTGCCGTCGCGCTTGGAATCTTCACTTTCATCAGCCGTTCGGCCGAGGTGACGCCGCCGGCGCTGGCCGCCGCATCGGCACCCGTGTCGCTCACGGACGTCGAGTTTGGGGTCAAGTACAGTTTCGTGAAGATGGAGACCTTCGCGAAACAAGAGTGTCCGAACGGCCGGGCAGTGTCGTTCTTCTTCGCCGATCACAAGATTCGCTCGCAGTATATCTGCGAGACGAATGTGGCCGACATTCGGACGGAACGGAGCCGGAAGGTCAGCCGGAAGCTGACCTACAGTCATGTGAGTTTTTGGAAGATGGCTGACCGGACGTTGGATGGACTGAAAGCCTCCAACGTTGAGATCATCCGCTACGATCTCGTTCTGCGCCGGCCCCTAAGGCCGGTACCCAATCCGCGCCCCGGCGGCCCAGCTCGCTAGCGCACTTCGCCGTTTCAGACCACAACCTATCTCGCGTGGCGCTCGCGTGGCGCGTGGTAGTGGTAGGGGTTTGGCGGCGCATCGCCCCGAGGCGAGACCTGAAATACGGTCTCGCCTCGGAGGCGGTTTTTTTAATATTTTTATTTAATGGCAGAATTCCGATCCTTTTAATATTCTTCTGGCCTCTTTACATACTATGATTCTTTGATGTATCATAGTAAAATTAAAACTATGAAAGTAAGGTCAAGAAAAATAGACAATAAAGAAAAAATAGAATACCTCGATGCTTTATATACTGCGGTCGAGTCGTTAAGATCCCGCGAAGAGGTCAAGAATTTTTTGCGCGATCTTTTAACCGAAGGCGAAAGAATAATGATCGGCCGAAGAATAGTAATTGCCAAAAGATTATTGGATGAGGAACCATATGAACAGATTATTAGAGAAATGAGAGTTGGCCCGGACACGATTATGCGAGTTCATAGATGGCTTGAGGATGACGTTGGTGGTTATGAAAAAGCGGTCAAAAAGTTAGAAAAAGTTCTTGAATCAAGGCAAGAAAAAATCAATAGGGCATACGTTGACCCCTTCTCTTTTGAAGGCCTGAAGAAGCGTTACCCCCTTCATTTCTTTTTGTTTAATCTGTTTGACCGGTTAAATAAAAAATAAGACAAAGACAAGAAGAATTAGTAATGTAATGTCTCTGTTTATATTTCACTATGATTCTTTGATGTATCATAGTAAAGCGTGATTTATGCAATTATTAAAAATTGTTCTCCTGTTGATTAGTAAACTCTAGCTTTATGCTATTATTAAATTATGGAAAATCAGCCGACCATTGAACAAGAAATAGCGCAATTGGAAAAACAGATCGCCGAGAAAAGGGCGGTTTTAGGACAGGAAAAAGCGGGACCGGAATTGCCTTCGGAAAAAGAAACTCTACATGAAGTTATCGGCGAAAAGATTCAACAGTCGGCTCCTCAATATCAACCTGCGCCGCCAATTCAGCCGTTACCAGTCACATTGCAACAGGACGACAGCGCTTTAAGCTATGTTTTGCCGGAATTGAAAGATAAAGTTCAAGAACTTGTTAACTTGGTTTTTAACAAAAGTTTAGAGGACGGCATAAAAGAAGTAGTTAAAACTAACAACGTCGCGCTGATTGACGCTTTTCATGATGTCTTAGTGGATGAATTATTTAATGTTTTGGTGGAGAGGAAGAAGTTAGAAAAATTGACCTAATTATTTTAATTGCTCTAATTATTCTAAATAATGACCAATGTCTAATACCCAAATAGCGAAATAAGTTTTTAGGCATTAGGTCGTTGGGATTTATTTAGGTCAATTAGGTTAATTAGAAATTAGAATAATTTAATTTTATCTTGTCTCTATTTTTCATCATAATCTATCTCGTCGTCATCGCCATTATCTTCGTTGCCGCTTTAGTTTTGCTTGGTTCGTTCAGAACCAAAGGCAGTATCGCGCGGGCGCTCAACATGTCCCTTTTTTTGATATCTGTGCCTCGCGATATTCCAACGGGATCAGGACAGGGCCAGCAGAGAACGGAGAAAGAGCTGGTATCAGTGATGGAGCAGCTCTATTCTTCTTTTTCGAATATTCATTCTAAGGGCTGGAACAAGTTTATTTACGGAGAGCCGTATATATCTCTTGAGATTGCGGTACACCATGTGGGGGAGGAAATATTTTTCTATATGGCTGTTCCGAAGACCTACGAACAAATATTTGAAAAACAAGTTCACGGTTTTTTCCCCACAGCAGAAGTAGAAAAAGTCAAAGACTACAACATATTTAATCCGGAGGGTGTTTCTTTGGGCGCATATGTGAAATTGTCTGCAAATCCTATACTGCCATTCAGGACATACCAAAATTTACAAACCGATCCATTGAGCGAGATAGCCACTTCTTTGTCCAAACTTGAAAAAGAAGGCGAGGGTGCGGCTATCCAGATACTCATACGGCCTTCTCATCGGGCTAATTTGCGGTCTTTGGCCCAGAAAACAGCCCGAGAAATGCAATCGGGATATAAGTTTTCAGAGGCGTTGTCTCGAGCTAAACATCCGCCAAAAAAACCAACGACCAACGACCCACAACCAACAACATCTAGAGTTGTAACGCCGTTTGACGAAGAAATAATTAAAGGCATACAGTCCAAAGCCGCTAAAACCGTTTTTGACACAAACATAAGAATCGTTGTTTCAGCCGGCAATGAGATGAGAGCCAAACAGCTTCTTGCTGACATGGAAGGCGCGTTTGTGCAATTTACTTCCACCGACATGAACAGTTTAAAGATATCAAATATATCATCCAGAGCACTAAGTAAATTATTATTTAATTTCTCTTTCAGGTTATTTGATAATTCCCGCGCAACATTATTGTCGTCTGAAGAAATAACCAGCTTATATCATTTTCCTCTGGCTTCAACTCTAGCGCCTAAAATTAAATTCGTTAAATCTAAATCGGCAGAACCGCCAACCAATCTGCCTCGCGATGGGGTGATTTTGGGCCGCAATATATTCCGCGGAGCAACTAGCGTGGTGCAAATGACCAGAAACGACAGGAGAAGGCATTTTTATGTTCTTGGACAAACTGGCACCGGTAAGTCAACTTTAATGGGAAACATGATTTACCAGGATATATTTAATGGAGACGGCGTTGCTTTTATTGATCCTCACGGAAGCGCGATAGAAAAAATACTAAGCACCATACCGCCGGAAAGGATGGAAGATGTGATCGTTTTTGACCCTTCCGACGTGGGCAGACCGCTTGGCATCAACATGCTCGAGTACGATATAAAGTATCCGGAGCAAAAGACATTTATAGTCAACGAGCTTTTGAGTATATTCCAAAAATTATTTCTTGCAGAAACAATGGGGCCGATGTTCGATCAGTATTTCAGGAATGCGGTACTGCTTTTGCTCGATGACTATCAGTATGAAAAACCGACACTAGTGAATATCCCACGCGTGCTTACTGATCAGGAATACCGCCGCGATAAATTATCACGGGAAACAAATCCCATAGTTAAAAATTTCTGGGAGCTGGAAGCAGAGAAAGCCGGCGGCGAAGCGGCGCTGGCAAATATGGCTCCATATATAACTTCCAAAATTAACGGCTTTATCGCCAACGAATACTTGCGCCCCATACTTTCTCAGAAAGAAAGTTCTTTTGATTTCCGGGAAGCCATAGACCAAAAAAAAATATTGCTGGTGAACTTGTCTAAGGGCAAGATAGGCGATATAAACGCTAATCTTCTCGGCATGCTTATGGTTGGGAAGTTGCTCATAGCTGCTTTGTCGCGAGTTGATCTGCCGGAAGAGCGAAGGAGCGATTTTTATCTCTATATAGATGAGTTCCAGAATTTCACGACAGACAGCATCGCAACCATCCTTGCAGAAGCACGGAAATATCGTCTGAACCTCATAATCGCCAACCAATTTATAAAGCAGTTAATTGAAAAAATACGGGATGCTGTATTCGGCAACGTCGGATCGTTGGTCGTTTTCAGGGTCGGTGTGGATGACGCTGAATTTTTGAAAAACCAATTTGAGCCGGTGTTTACCCCTCAAGATTTGGTCAACATTGATAATTTCAATTGCTATGTTAAATTGCTTATCAATAACCAGACGACCCGTCCGTTCAACATAAAAATAGATCCGCCTCAAGAGTCGAACGCTGAAATGGCACAGAAGATAAAAGAATTATCGCGGACGAAATATGGAAAACCCAATTAACCAACTACCAACAACCAACTACCAACAACAAAAAAGGTTGTAGGTTGTCCTTCGATAAACTCAGAACCCTGAGCTTGTCGAATGGGTAGGTTGTAGGTTGTAGGTCAGAGTTGTTTACTCGAAAGGACTTATATTTCTCAATCATAACTGGTTCGATTACCGGTTTTATTGCGTGGCGGATATTTGAATTTCTTAATATCCCAATTTTACGGTGGGGTTATATTAGAACTATCTGTGGTATCGTCCCTCCTTGTTGGGATGTATATAAATTTTCTGTTTCTTGGGTCGCTTTAATTGTTTTTATTCCCGTTTTTTGGATTTTAGGCGTCAATCTCGGATATTTTCTCGGCCGCTGGTTGGTTTTTTTCAATCAATTCGGAAAATTTGCGGCTGTCGGTTTCACCAATGCGGCGGTGTATTTCGGAATTTTGAATGTTTTGATATACTTTTCGGATATAAATAAAGGATTTTGGTATTCTGTTTTTGTTGCTCTGGCTTTTATTCTGGGAACTGTGCATAGTTATTTCTGGAATAAATTCTGGGTGTTTAGTGCTACTGAGGATAAAATTAGCGGAGAGGAGTTTGGCAAATTTGCAGGTGTGTCCATCGTTGCCGGACTGATCAATATCGGCATTGCGTCTTTTGTGGTTAATTTTATAAATCCAGTATTCGGATTCACGCTTGATCAATGGGCCAATATCGGCGGAGTTGTTGGTTCGGCCGTAGCGTTAGCGGCTAGTTTTGTTGGTTTTAGATTAGCCGTATTCAAAAAATGATATGCTTTATAGAAAATACAGGCCGCAAAAATTTTCGGAAATAGTAGGCCAGGAACATGTGGTGAAGACCCTTCAGGGAGCATTGGAGAGTGGCCGAGTGGGCCACGCTTATTTATTCACCGGTTCTCGGGGTACAGGTAAAACGTCTTTGGCGAGAGTTTTTACTAAGGCGCTCAATTGCTTAAAAAGTTCACCCGGCGAAAATGAAAAAATAAAAATACAAGATATTCCGTGCGGGAGCTGTGATTTTTGTAAATCTGTTGAATTTGGTAACTCTCTGGACTTAGTTGAAATAGATGCGGCATCTAATAGGGGAATAGACGAGATAAGAAACTTAAAGAACTCGGCTCTTGTTGCTGCTCCAGGCGGGAGGTATAAGATTTTTATAATTGATGAAGTTCATATGCTGACGAAGGATGCTTTTAATGCTCTTCTTAAAGTTCTTGAAGAACCGCCTAAACACGTTGTCTTTATTCTTGCCACGACAGAACCTCACAAGATTTTGCCCACAGTTCTCTCGCGAGTCCAGAGATTTGATTTTAAACGACTGAATCGAGATCAAATTTCTGAAAAACTTGGAATGATGGCCCGCAAAGAGGGGATTAGAATAAACGATGAAGCGTTAAAAACAATAGCAATGTCGGCAGATGGGGCTTTACGCGATGCCGAAGTGGCTCTCTCTAAAATTCAAGCATCTACAGACCCAGCTAAGACAATTTCTGTGGATGACGTTAACGAAATACTGGGTCTGGTCTCATATAAATATTATCCTGAATTTGTAGGTTATCTTCTGAACAATGATAGGGTTAGCGCCATGGACTTAATACAAAAAATACACATTTCGGGAATTGATCTGGAGAATTTCACTGGCAATCTGGTGGAGTATATGAGAAATGTATTGATGGCAAAAATAAATCCTGTGGCGCTGGCTTCCGTAAGCGGTATGAACGATGAAGAAACTAAAAATATATCGGCGTTGGGCCAGAGCATAGACAGCCAAAGACTGATCAAAATGATAGTAAATCTCTCTAACGCTAGAAACGAGATAAAACACTCACCCATACCTCAACTGCCATTAGAATTGGCGGTTATTGAATTAACCAACAACTAACAACCAACTACCAACAACAAAAAAGTTGTAGGTTGTCCTTCGATAGACTCAGGACCCTGAGCTTGTCGAATGGGTAGGTTGTAGGTTGTAAGTTTTTTGCGCAACATTATTCTCCTCGGTCTTACTTCTCTGTTGGCTGATTTTTCGTCGGAAATGATACAACCGTTAATGCCTTTTTTTATCGTTGCTTTGGGCGGGGCGGGGATGGCGGTTGGATTGGTCGGCGGGATAGGTGACGCTCTGGCCGCCATTTTCAAAGTTTTTTCGGGCCATTGGGCTGACCAGCGCAGAGAATATAAAAGGTTTGTCTATCTTGGTTATGGCTTTTCGGCGGCGGCGAAATTTTTGTTTCCTCTAGTTCAAACTTGGCAACAGATATTCGTTCTAAGGCCGGTTGAGAGGGTTGGTAAGGGCCTGCGGGACGCGCCAAGGGATGCTATTGTTTCAGAGTCAATGACGACGACTCGAGGAAGAGGATTTGGTGTCCAGCGGGCTATGGACAGTATAGGCGCTATACTTGGTTCTATTTTTGTTTATATTTTATTTGTAGATTTTGGCGTTTCTTTTCGACCAGTGTTTTCCATTGCCGCCTTTATTGCTTTGACGGCTCTTGTGCCGTTGTTCTTTGTCAAAGAACCCCACTCGCTTACGGAAAGAGGACCGGAACGTACAAAACTTTTGTTCAAAAACTTGTCGCCGCAATTAAGGAAATTTATTATTGTTGCCACCATCTTTCATTTGGCAAATTTCAACTTTATGTTTTTTATCCTTAAGGCCAGCGAAGTACTCAAAGATGTTGTCGGTTTAGCGTCCTATCAATTTTTAAGATTTTTTGTGACTTCGTTCGAGCCGGAGAAACTTGCTATCGGATTGCCAATACTATTATACATATTTTTCAATATCTTTGATGCTCTTTTATCGGCTCCGGCTGGTTCGCTTTCAGACAAAATAGGCCGCAAACCAGTTTTGGCTATTGGCTATTCACTCTTTGCCACAAGCTCCTTTGGTTTTATTTTTGCTGATAGTTTGTTCGCGCTTCTGGGATTGTTCATTCTTTACGGAGCGTTCAAGGCCTTCATAGACGCGAGCCAAAAGGCCTTTATTTCTGATTTATCATCCGTAGAAGATAGGGCTACTTCTCTTGGTGCTTTTGAAACATCTACCGGCTTAGCACTAATTCCCGCCGGTCTTGCTGCGGGTTTTCTGTGGAATCTGGATCCTGCATATACTTTTATTTATGGCTTCAGTACTTCTCTTTTGGCGGCCTTTGTCTTTATTTTCGCAGTTAAGAAATAATTGTTTAAAATCACAAAATCAGGCATAATATTATAGTTTTGCGGGGTCGTCTAATGGTAGGACATGGGCCTTTGAAGCCCAGTATCTTGGTCCGAATCCAAGCCCCGCAGCCATTGACTTTATACCACCACTCATGGTATAATTAGATTACACTGACATGGTAAATTCCGCCCTCAAGTGCAACTCTCAGTATTAAATCCTCTTTTTAATATACCAGATTCTCGCGCTACTTCTAATGCACTCA
>Ga0209541_10012218_pt1 | contig 13321 bp, 11 predicted proteins | sample RifCSPlowO2_01_FD_184027 | JGI IMG/M metagenome (GOLD analysis project Ga0209541, IMG submission 184027) | Groundwater microbial communities from Rifle, Colorado - Rifle CSP2_plank lowO2_0.1 (SPAdes) (version 2) | ecosystem: Environmental > Aquatic > Deep subsurface > Groundwater | place...
CCCATATTATGTTGATTATAAGTAATGTTTAATAAAGCTTACTAATGAAAATATGTGTGCGAAGAACTGACGCCCCTTCCTATAAATTCTTTTACGGAGTAAAAGGCAAAATGTCCGTAGGACGACGCCCCTCTCTCTTTCCCGTTTTAAGTAATCCAAAAATTGAATATAACACCCCGCAACCCAAAACAGAATGTCCATTGTTTATCGTCTACAAATCCCCCACTACCACTGGACATCCTTTGACGCAGGATATTTAAACCAAAGCAAATCATAGCACAAGTATGATTCCAGAAAACTACGAATTCAAAACCCTCATTGACGAAATGAAAATACGGGGATTCAGCAGGCAAACTATTGAGAGCTACCATTACCACAATGTCAAGTTTTTGAATTTTATAAAAAAATCTCCCAAAGAAGTCACCAAATCAGACATAGAAAAATATCTGGTGCATTTGTACGACAAAGAAATAGCCTCAGCAACACGACACTTGATATGCAGTGCACTAAAATTCTATTATGAGATGGTACTGAAAAGAAGGTTTAACCTAATCCACCCAAAAAAATCTAACTCTTTGCCAATAGTTCTCTCAAAAAACGAAATCCTCGAAATGATAAATTCCCTCCAAAACCCAAAACACCGTCTTCTTATAGAATTAATGTACGGCTCAGGCTTAAGAGTCGGAGAAGCAGTAAAAATAAAAATAGAAGATTTTGACTTGGAAAGAAAAATCCTTCATGTAAAATCAGGAAAAGGAAACAAGGATAGGATTGTAAACCTCTCTGAAAAATTTATCTCAGAATTTAAAAATTTCACACAAAACAAAAATTCAGGCTTTCTATTTGAATCCTCGGCAAGGCAGTGGAATCATATCTCAATCAGGACAGCAGAGCAGATAATCAAAAATGCCCTCAATAAATCCTCAATAACAAAAAACGCCCATCCGCATACACTAAGGACTTCTTATGCAACCCATCTTGTAGAAAATGGAACAGACATTTCTTACATACAAAAACTTCTTGGGCATTCAGACATAAAAACAACACAAATCTATCTCAGATTAAGCAATTCCTCAATCCAAAACATAAAATCACCGCTTGATTAAAATGCTTAGGCTTTAAATTCAGAAATTCATAATAGCAGAAGCAAATTCTTTGCTCACATCAATCCTGCTTTTTGAGTTTGGTATAGTATTTGTAGAGAATATTTTTATTCTGCCTTTTGAAAGCTCAGACAGTATGCTTCCTGCAAAAATTCCATGAACGCAGACGCATGATATGCTCTTTGGCTTCTGTTTTTTAATGTCTTTTATTGTTTCAAGAATTGTATGCCCTGTGCTGACTATGTCATCAACAACAACTATATCCCTTCCCTTTAATTCTGCTTTTTCTCCAAGCTTGACTTCAACATGATAGGAAGAATATCTTTTCTTCTCGTAAATGTACGATTCTGCTTTTATTATTTCCGCGACATTTCTCGCCCATTTGTAGCTCTCCTCATCAGGGCCTATTAAGACTGGATTCTTAATTTTAAGCTTTTTTCTTATGAAGTCTGCAATTGCTTTGTTCGCTGTAATCTTCTCAGCCTTTATTCTGAATACATCTTTTACATTGCTTTGCCTGTGGAGGTGGGGGTCCAGGACAATTATGCCGTCAAAATACTTGCCGATAAGCGCAGTCATCGCCTTTAAGCTGACAACATCTCCCTTCCTAAACCTTTTATCCTGCCTGAAATACGGAAAATAAGGGGCTGCGAGTATGACTTTAGAGGCTCCAAGCTCCTTTGCAGTGTGCGAAGCAAACAGGACTTCAACTATGCAGTCCTGCACATTGCCTTCCTTTGAATCATAAAACGACTGGACAAGCACAATATTCTTTCCTTTCACATCATCAGAAAACCTAAGATGAAGCTCTCCATCGGGAAATTTTTCATATTCCAGACTTGAATGTTTTGACTTCAGCTTCTTTGAAATTTTTTCCCCTAAATGTTTTCCGTGCGAGCAACTGATTACAACTGCTTTCATAATCCGTTCCTGTCAGTTCTTTCTTATAAAGTTATTCTTTTTCTGTGTTATTATTCAATCTTAAATGAGTCGAAGAACAATCAATTATTATCAAGTATCCTACACTAAATGATTAATCTTCAGAAAATACAACCTCTATCAAAATTATGGATTATTCCAGCATGAATTCTTCAAGCATCATATATGCTGTCTTGTTTTTTTCCAGAAAACTTTGGTAAAGAATAAATCTATCAGCTTCAAACGAGCTTTCAGGAATATCAAAAAAATCCGACAAGCTCGCCCTTCGGTCTCTGTCGGATTTTCCGTTCTCATTTTCCACCTGAGTATTTCGCTGGTGGTTTATTGAAGAATAAGCAGCAAGTGGAAAATGAGATTTTATTTTATTTATTGAGGATTCAAATTTTTCCTTGTCATAAACAGTTTTTATCCTGCAGAGCGTTATATGGGGGTGGAAATCTTCATTTTTTGCAAATGTCATTTTGGCGGGCAGGCAGGAGTTCACATTCCTTTGCAAAGAATCTAATTCCTCGCTGGGTGTTATTCCTGTCCACAACACATTTGGATGACTCATGTTCGGAAAAGCTCCCAAACCGCAAAGAGATACTCTGAATTTTTTCTGCCTGATTTTTGAAAGCGCTTCCTTAATCAGAGGAATATTTTTTTCATCGACCTCTCCCAGAAATTTTAGGGTAATATGGAAAGAATCAGCAAATCTAATTTCAGCATAATCATTTTCAAGATCCTTCTGGCAATTCCTTAAAATACTTTCAATCTCTTCGGGGCATTGAATTGCAATAAACAGCCTCATTTTATCTAAAAGCAGAAAAGCAGGCTACCTCTCAAGAATGCCCTTAATCTCATCAGCAATCTCAACAGCTATTGCAAATGCTCCATTCTCGGCATTCCTGTAAGAGTCTGCGAATGCAAGTATCAGGATATCATTATTATTTAATTTAAATTCATTTTCAAGCTCTTTGTAGTTCACTATCTCCCTTTCCTCAGGAGTTGTAAGCCTGCCGTCAAACTCAAGTATCAATGCCCCCTCTGCGCCATTTTTTACTGCTATATCTCTCAGCCTGTAATTGTTTCTAACTTTCTTTTTCGGCAATACAATTCCAAATTTTTTAAGCTCAGGATAAATTCTGTCAAATTTTACCCTCTTGCATTCATTTATGCAGGCTGATATTTTTTCAAAAGCATTTTTTCCTTTTCTGCTCACTATGTGCCCTTTTTTTGAAGAATGAAGCAGCTCTTTTTCTTTAAGTATGCTGAGGATAGTCCTTACGGTTCCCTCTCCAAGCTCAAGTTCTTTTGCAAGAGTATTCCTGCTTGCTGCTGTGTTAAGCCTGAGAAAGCACCTAAGGACATCAGTCTTTGTATAATTAGGCGTGTTTCCTACCATTAAATTAATTGCAGCTCCCGCATATTTAAAATTATCTGGACTAATGATTCCAAGACCACAATTAATATATCTCAACGGATTCCTTTAACATCCACTAACTTGTAGTTTATTAATTTTACCATTTTAAAATAGTAAAGTTTAAAAAGAGCAACCTATTCCTTATTACTAATTAACCAGTTATTACAAATTGGAGGTACCAAAATGAAGAGACTTATACTTGTTGTATTTATTATGGCTCTTGTAGCAATAGGGCTTAGCGGAATAGCTAATGCAGCAGATACAGGGGGAAAACTTATAATTTCTAAGATAGATGCCAAGGTTGGAGGCAGAACATCAAAAAATCTTTTGGATGGAAATACCATAGGCAGAGATGCAGAGCCTAAAGATGTAGTGGAATTCACAGTTGAATTATTGAACAATTACACAACCACAGAAAATGTGGACATAGAGGGAATAACAGTTCTGGCAACCATAAAGGGAATAGATGACGGCGAAGATATGGATAAAGAATCAAATGAGTTCACATTAAGGCCAGGAAGAGACAAGAGTGTATCTCTCAATTTCAACCTTCTATTGGAAATAGATGAAGGCTCATACGATGTTGAATTGATTGCAGAAGGAAGAGATGAGAAGGGAAATTCCCAGTCTCAGGTAAAAACAATAGTTCTTGTAGTTGACAAGCAAAGGCATGATGTAAGGATAGACAAAGCATCACTTTTCCCAACAAAGGTCGGATGCACAAGAAGGGGAGTTCAGCTAACAGCAGGAGTAATCAATGTAGGCTCAGAAGATGAAGAGAAAGCAACTCTTGCAGTGACAAGTCCTGAGCTAAATTTAAACTATAATGAGGTATTTGATATTGACTCAGGAGCATTTGACGACTCTGTGAAGTTCTCCAAGACTTACACTTTCAATGTTCCTGATGCGCTTGCAGCAGGCACTTATCCTATAAAGATAAGAAGCGCATTCAATGATAATGAAGATTCTGTTGAAAGCATAGTTGATATTACAGTGGAGGAATGCGTAAGACCTACAACCACTACAACCACAACTTCAACAAGCACATCTTCATCAACCACAACCACACAGCCAAAAAATACAGGAGGCAGTGCTGGAGGCTCAAGCGACAGCGAGCTTGTTGAGCTTGTAATGCCAAAAACACCTGCAACTACAACCACAACAACCACAGTAAAGCCTGCTGAGGCAAAAAAAATATTCAGCAACAATGTCATGGTGGGTCTGCTTGTAGGCGCTGAAGTGCTCGGAGCGCTTATAATAATCGGAATTATAATCCGCTTTGCAAGAAAGTAAGAAGGCAAAGGGATTTATTTTTTATTTTTTTAAGGGATAGAAAGATGATGGCACTACAAAAAGAGTTTTTGGGGAAGTTAAGAAGTCATTTCAGGCTTAACATTTATGAAGTCAAAATATGGCTTGCGCTTCTTTCCAAAGGAGTTTCTTCTGCAAGCGAGCTTGCTGAGATTTCCGGAGTTCCAAGGTCAAGATGCTACGATATACTTGACAGCCTCGAAAAAAAGGGATTTATAATAATGAAGATAGGCAAGCCGATAGAGTACATGGCAATGAAGCCGGAAATAATCCTTGACAGGGTAAACCAAAATATAAAAGAAGAAGCTGACAAGACAATATCCTCTATTGAAAAAGTAATTGAGACAGATGATTTCAGGGAGCTTGACCTGCTCTACAAGACAGGAATAAAGCATGTTGATATAACTAAAATATCAAAATCTGTTGTCGGAGCTTCAATCATAAACAAGCAGATTAAAGATATGATTTCATCTGCGAAGTCAAATGTTGTTATAGCAACAAATGTGGACGGGCTTTACAGAAAGATGAGGGTCATAAAAAATATAATTCCAACACTGAGAAAAAGGGGAGTTGAGGTAAGGCTTTATGCTCCTTATGACAGGAGCCTTCTTAAAAAGCTTGATGGCGTCAAATTCATGGATTGCAGCACAAATGCGCATTTCGTAAGCGTTGACAACAAAGAAATAATGTTCATGGTCACTCCTGACAGCGTGGTTCCTGAATATGAAGTTGGAATATGGCTCAAAAGCGATTTCTTTGTAAATGCAGTGAACATTCTTTTTGAGCAGGGAGTCAGGCGTTAGTTTAAATTTCTGGAAATATTTTTTTCTTGAATTGCAGCTAAAGCCTAACAGATTATTTTTTAGTTTGATGATTGCTATTTGCATCCTTATCAGCAGCCACGACAATAAACAATTTGCAATCCTAACTCAAAAATATTTTTCTCTATATTCTCTGCGAAAAATAAAACATATTCTGCTGCAATGTGCCAGTTTGCTTAACTTGCCGTGCAATAATCTTCAATATATGCTAATTAATGCTGTAATAACGCTTACTTTTGTTTCATTGGACAATTATTATGCAATGATACAGCAACATTTAAAAATAAAAGAGTTTTGCCTTCTTTTATGGCAAGATTAAGAAAATTCGTAGCTTACAGGAGGCTGAAAAGGCCATATACGAGGACATCAAAGTACAAGGCAAAGGCATTCATAAAGATGACTCCTAATGTCAAAGTCGTCAGATTTGTTACAGGCAACCCAAGAAAACAGTTTGAATATACTCTTGAGCTCGTTTCAAAGTCAAGTTTGAATATAAGGGATAATGCTTTGGAAAGCGCAAGGCAGACATCAAACAGGCTGATGGAAACAACTGTGGGATTGCAGTCTTATTTTATGAGAGTAAAAACTTACCCTTATCAGGTTATAAGAGAGCATGCTCTTGCAACAGGAGCCGGTGCTGATCGTTTCAGTTCTGGAATGGCTCACGCTTTCGGAAAGCCTGTGGGCAATGCTGCGAGAATCAGCGAAGGGCAATCAATATTTCAGATTTGCGTTGACAAGCAGAATTTGGAGACAGCAAGAAAAGCTCTTAAGCAAGCTTCAAAAAAAGTGCCGTGCCCCTGCTACATAACTGTTACTCAGAAACCTGCCTGATACAATCAATTTATAATAAATCATAATTAAGAATATTCAATGCTGATTTCATAACAAGATGATTTTGAATTATAAAGAGGCGCTGAGGTATATACAGCAAAACAATTTAGTTTACAGTTTTGTTATTCTTGTGTCTTTTTTCCTGATGTCTAAGATTTTTGTGTATGTATGCCAGAAAGTAATACTCAGACTTACAAAAAAGACAAAAACGCAGCTTGATGATATGATAGTCAAAAAAACCAACAGGCCAATATCCATAATATTGATACTTATTGGAATCAGGCTTTCCCTGCTGCCTCTGGGGATTAAAGAAAATATTCTTAATATTTTAGAGGAAATAATCCTCTCTATTATAATGATAGTTGCAACTTACATAACCGTTGTGGTTTTTGATTCTGTAATAGATGAATGGGGATTGAAATTTGCAGAGAAAACTCATTCGGATTTGGATACAGAACTAATCTCCATGTTCCACAGGTTTTCAAGAATAATCCTGTCAATTCTCGGACTGCTTTTTATTCTCCCTCTATGGGGAATCCAGATAGCTCCTTTGCTTGCAAGCCTTGGAATAGCAGGACTTGCTGTTGCATTCGCATTGCAGTCCACATTAGGCAATATTTTCGGAGGAGTTTCAATTCTTCTGGATAAAAGCGTGAAAGTCGGAGATGTAATAAGGCTGGACAATGAAACAATTGGCAGGGTCATGGATGTCGGATTAAGAAGCACAAGAATAAACACATTTGACAATGAGGTCATAATAATTCCTAACGGCAAGCTTGCGGAATCAAGAATCTTGAATTATCTTCAGCCGGATCCAAGAGTAAGATGCGTCATTGAATTCGGGGTTGAATATGGCTCTGATGTTGACAAGGTCAAGAAGATAGTCATAGATGAAGTAAACAGCCTTTCTAATGTTCTGAAAGAGCCCGAAGAAAATAAATCTTCTGTGATGTTCATGGAGATGGGAGACTTCGCATTAAAATTCAAAGCACTATTCTGGGTTGCAAAATTTGATGAAAGATTTCCCACAAAAGAGGCAGCTCTTGCAAAAATATACAACGCATTAAGGAAGAATGGAATAGGGATACCTTTCCCTACAAGAACTGTGTATCTTAAAGAAGATAAGGGTAAAGGAAAGTGAAGCTGTAAAATACAGTTCCAACAAAAGTTTATGGGAGTTTAGTTTTATATCTACCACTCATCCATTAATCTTCTTCTCAACTTCAATGACTCTCAAAATAGTTTTCACGACCGCGTCCGGGCTTAGGGAAAGTGAATCAATTCCGCACCTGACAAGAAATTCTGCAAAGTCAGGAAATGTTGAAGGCGCGTCGCCGCATATTCCAACTTTCCTTTTGTTTTTCTTCGCTTTCTGGATAACAGCAGATATCAACTCTTTAACGGCGTCATTTCTTTCATTATAGATGTGGCTGACAAGCTGTGAATCCCTGTCAAGTCCGAGAGTAAGCTGTGTCAAGTCATTTGAACCAATGGAGAAACCGTCAAATATCTTTGAGAATTCATCTGCAAGAATGACATTTGATGGAATCTCGCACATCACGTAAACCTCAAGGCCGTTCTTTCCCCTTTTCAGCCCGTTCTTTTCCATTTCATGAATCACTTTTTTTCCCTCCTCAACTGTCCTGCAGAAAGGAATCATGACTTTTATGTTTGTTATTCCTATCTCTTCCCTTGCTTTTCTTATTGCCCTGCATTCAAGTGCAAATGCCTCCTTGTAATTATCGGAATAATATCTGGAAGCCCCCCTCCATCCAATCATGGGGTTGTCTTCTTTTGGCTCAAATTCCTCTCCTCCGATAAGATGCGCATACTCATTGCTTTTGAAATCGCTCATCCTTACTATGACATCATTTGGATAAAAAGCTGCTCCTATCATAGAAATTCCATGAGCAAGCTTCTCAACAAAATAATCTGATTTATTTTTATAATGTCTTGTTAGCTTCTCTATTTTTTCTTTTGCGGACTTGTCTTTCAGTTTGTCAAAATGAAGGAGGGCAAGCGGATGCACTCCTATGTAAGAATTGATGATGAACTCTTCTCTTGCAAGTCCTACTCCGTCCACTGGAAGGAATGAAAGCTCAAAAGCCTGGTCAGGATTCCCAAGATTCATCATTATTTTTGTGCTTGGCTTCTTTAGGTTTTTGAGGTTTAGCCTGTTTATTTGGAACTTCAATGCTCCCATGTAAACTTTTCCTTCTTCTCCCTCTGCGCAGCTTACAGTTATCTGAGCCCCATTTTTTATTTTTTCAGTGCCTTTCTCAGTCCCAACAATAGCAGGAATTCCAAGCTCTCTTGCGACAATTGCAGCGTGGCATGTCCTTCCCCCTCTGTTTGTCACAATGGCGGATGCAATCTTCATTATTGGCTCCCAGTCAGGATCTGTCATCTCTGTAACAAGAACTTCTCCCTTTCTGAACTGGGCTATCTCATGCGGGCTTTTGATTATTCTTGCTCTTCCTGCTCCTATTTTTGAGCCGACGCTTAACCCTGTTATGAGTATTTCTCCCTTTTTCTTTAATTCATAAGTTTCAAGTATTGTGTTGTCTTTTTGGCTTTGCACAGTCTCGGGCCTTGCCTGAACAATGTATAATTTTCCGGATTCTCCATCTTTTGCCCACTCTATATCCATCGGCTTGAAATGCCCGGCTTTTTCTGAATAATGCTCTTCTATAATCACCGCCCACTTTGCAAGGGTAATCACCTCATCATCATCCAGCACAAAGATATCCCTCTGCGACTGCGGAGTTTCTATATTTTTTGTTGTAGCCTTGCTGCCTCCTTCTGTATAAATCATCTTTATTGATTTTGTTCCGAGTTTTTTGCTTATTATGGATTTATGTCCCTTCTTGAGAGTCGGCTTGAAAATGTAAAACTGATCCGGATTCACAGCTCCCTGAACTATGTTTTCTCCAAGGCCCCATGAGCCTGTGACAAGAACTGCATTCTTAAATCCGGTCTCTGTATCAATTGTAAACATAACTCCCGAGCTTGCCAAATCACTTCTAACCATTTTCTGAACTCCTATTGAAAGAGCTATCTTGAAATGGTCAAATCCCTTGTCAACCCTGTAAGAAATTGCCCTGTTAGTAAAAAGAGATGCAAAGCATTTTCTGCATGCATCAAGCAATGAATGCTCCCCTCGTATGTTAAGATAAGTTTCCTGCTGTCCTGCAAAACTCGCATCAGGCAAATCCTCTGCGGTTGCGCTGCTTCTGACTGCAACATCAACATTGTGGCCGGATTCCCTGCAAAGCTTTTGATAAGCAACAGAAATTGCAGACTTCAATTCTTGCGGGAATTCTGAATTTAGTATGAGCTCCCTGACTTTTTTCCCCCTCTCGGAGAGATTCCTCATGCTTGAGGTATTCAAATCAGACAGAATTTTTTTTATGCTTTCCTTTATTCCGGCATCATCAAGAAGAAATCTGTATGCTTTTGCAGTAACTGCAAATCCATTTGGAATTCTCACACCTTTTTTTGTTAGGTTTCTGTACATCTCTCCAAGGGATGCATTTTTGCCTCCTACAAACGGAACATCCTCTATTCCAAGCTCATCAAACCACAGAATCAACTCTTCACTTTTATCCAAAATCACACCTCTTTTAATCTATATCGATTCATTTGGATTTTTATTTAAATATGTTTTGGTTTTTTGTTGCACAATAATCAATCAATCTCCCTAATCTCCATTACGTCAACATTCTTATGGGGAGTTATATCAGAAACAGTTACTACCCTGTCACCGGAAGATATTAATTTATTTTTTTTGAGTATTTTTACAGCATCCCTCATCATAATGTCAAAATTCCTGAATTTTATTTTAAATGGGAAAGCTCCATGGTGTATTATCATTTTTCTCCTTACTTCCTCATTATCTGTAAATACAAATATGTCTATATTCGGCCTGTTTTTTGTTACAAGGCTGAGAAGTCTTCCTGTTTTTGAGAATGCTATGATTGCCTTGGCATCAAGATTTTGCGCATTTATGCAGGCTCCCAAAGTTATAGATTCCTTGACATCGGTTGTCTTAATGCTTGAGGAGGTGGAAAATTTCAGTTTTCTCTGCACGCTTCTTGCTACCTTATCCATTGTCAAGACGCATTCTATCGGATAATCCCCCTTTGTAGTTTCTCCGGAAAGCATAATGCAGTCTGCTTTTTCAATTACAGCTGTTGCAATATCTGTAACTTCTGCTCTTGTAGGCCGTGGATTAGTCAGCATTGATTCCAAAAGCTGTGTGGCTATTATTACAGGCTTTCCCACAGATATGCACTTCCTTACAATCTGCATCTGAACAATCGGTATTTCCTCAAATGGTATCTGCACTCCCAAATCTCCCCTTGCAACCATTATTCCGTCAGATTCTGCAATAATCTCGTCTATATTGTCAACGCCTTCCTGATCTTCTATTTTTGCAATTATCATTGCATTTGAGCCGCAGCTCTTAAGAAACTCTCTCATTTTTTTAACATCTTCTTTTCTTCTCACAAAAGACTGCGCAACATAATCTATTCTATGCTCAACTCCGAGCTTTATGTCCTTCTCATCTTTTGAAGTCATGGCTGGAAGGTCAGTCTTTATTCCCGGAATGCTCACGCTTTTTCTTTTTCCCAGATTTCCGCCGTTAAGCACCCTGCAGGTAACTACATTATCATAAACCTCCAAAACTTCCAGGGCTATCAAGCCGTTGTCTATAAGGATAGCGCTTCCCTTTTTTACTTTCTTTGCAAGATTGTCATAATTGATGACGGTGTGCTTTTCCCTTTCATCAAAGTCTGCTGCGCTTCCTACATATATCTTGAAAATTTCACCCTCTTTAAGCCCCATTTCCGTATTAGCGCTTGTTCTTATCTCAGGGCCTTGCGTGTCAAGCATAATCCCTACAGGGAATTGCAGATTTCTGCTTATTTTTCTTACCCTGTCCATAACCAAAGAATGCCAGTGATGCTCTCCATGCGACATGTTTATTCTTACTATGTTCATGCCGGCTTCAACAAGCTTTTTGAGCATATCCTCGCTTTCAGTTTTAGGGCCAAGAGTGCAGATTATTTTTGTGTGCCTCATTATGAAATAAATTTCAGAACTTGTTTTTAAACCTTGTGGCTAATAGTTTCCAAAGTTTTTATCTGTTCCCTTAGGAAATCTATTGTTTTAGAATTATCCTGATGATTCAGGATGTTGCCGCATTCAGGGCATCTGTATTCAAGGTCAACAGCCTTGTCAAACCCAACCCTTATGCACGCGCTGGGGCAGATATAAAAATTTCCAACATTTGATTCTTCTTCTGTAAGCCTTAGCCTGAATTTTGCAAGCTTCTTTTTGGAGATCTTCTCCATAAGCCCTTTAACCTTTTTCCTGTCAAATGTCCAGTAGCTTATATACCATCCTTTCTGCCTGTCTTTTTTCCTGTAATAAGAAACAAGATTATGATTATACAGCCTGTAAAGAACATTTCTTACCTCATGAATATCCTTGTCGATTTTTTCTGCTATCTTGAAATCAGAAATATTTTTTTTCCCTTCAAGGTATTTGACTAATTTAATAGAATCCTCGCCGATAATTTCCCCAACTATATCGTATATTTTTGACCCTGCTGATTTTTTCTTTTTTGCCATATTCTTCTGCATAACCTATTTTAACTATACCCCAATTGATAGGACAGCCCATATTGGCTATTTTCAAATAATACACCCCCTTTTATTCAAATGTATAATCAGCAATAGAATAAAATTATTTTATTCCTCTTGCAGACTTCTTACAGTCTTTTAGTATTTAAATTTTGCCTTATGCACACTTACAAGAAGCGCATATGAACAAGATATATCTTATATAATATATAAGGTAGTATATAAATGTTGTGTTTGTTACTCTTGGCTAGTTGCTTAACCTTAACACATCAAAATATTTATTTGAAAACCTCTTGAAGACTTAATTTTCATTATAAATTCGTCAATGTATTTCTGCGATAGCGGGGTAGAATTAATGGGGAATCTGGTTTTGTCCAAGTATGTATCAATACAAAATAGAATAAAGAGAATTAGATTACTTTCTCATTTTTATCTTACTTTGCAGTATTTCTTTATATTTTTTGCTAATTTTGCTTATACCTGTTTCATGCCTTTTAGTAAATTGACGAATTAACTTTAAACCTCCGAACACATAAGCAATTAAAAGAACAGCTAAAATAATAATTATCAGATTAAATAACGGATTATTCCCAAAGAAAAAGAAAATACTTGGAAATATAAACAATGTTACGAAGATGATGAGAATAATGAGCATGTTCCTAAATATCTTTTCTTCGTAAACAATCTCTTTTGGATACAACCTTACAAAAAATTTGAAAATATTATGCAACAACTCCCTGGTATTCCTAATAATCTTTAAAGCGGGAAATGCTATAGCTACAAAGAAAAATGCAAAAACTAAAGCTATAGCGCCTTGACCTAGAAAAAATCATAGAAACAAAATAGAATCAATTATTTTTGTCTTCAAAAAAGTCGTCGGTGAACATATCTCAGCAACTTCTGCTGCTGGACAACGCCAGCAAACAAGATTTAGAATTATCGCTTACAACGCCTATCAAAAGGCTAAAAGCCTTTTCACTGAGGATTTCTACGCCACCAAATAATCAAAATTCTTTTATATTAGGTATATTTTGTTCGTTTATGGCAGAAAGCTTGCTATCAACCATAGAATTTCAGATGAGCTTACTTTTATTTGTAGCTCTTGCAGGTTACCTTCTTGCGTCACGGATAAACCAGTCGGCTGTTATTGGAGAAATTTTAGTTGGCATAATAATAGGGCCTAGCTTGCTTGGATTAATAACTTACACTGATTTTGTAGCGAGCGTTGCGCATTTAGGGGCAATAATCTTATTGTTTGTAGTC
>Ga0209541_10012219_pt1 | contig 13321 bp, 13 predicted proteins | sample RifCSPlowO2_01_FD_184027 | JGI IMG/M metagenome (GOLD analysis project Ga0209541, IMG submission 184027) | Groundwater microbial communities from Rifle, Colorado - Rifle CSP2_plank lowO2_0.1 (SPAdes) (version 2) | ecosystem: Environmental > Aquatic > Deep subsurface > Groundwater | place...
TCCGTTCATCGCTTGGGGCAAAAGTAACAGGCGTTGATTTGTCGAACGAACTTATAAAAATTGCGAAACAAAAATCTCCGACAGAAATTAAGTACCACGTCGCGTCTGCGGATAAACTGCCTTTTGATTTCTTCGGGAGGCAAGCCTCTTTTAGTCATGTCTCCATTTTACCATTGTTTTGTAAGGGTTTTTCAGAAGTTGTCCACAGGAAGTGTGAGGGGTTACTGCGTTTTGTGTTGACATGAAAAATAGATATGATATACTCGTCGGGTCATTTACAGTGCTGAATAGAGAAGATGGTTCGACCCTCGATTTTCAGCGACCTGCACTTGATGTTTTATTCAGAAGAAAAATCTCACTAATGCAAGAAGGAATTGTAGCCCGTGTCACTGACAGGGGTTTCGGCTTCATCAAGAGAGCAAACGAAGAGAAAGACTTGTTCTTTCATTCGAATGAACTCAAGAATGTTAAGTTCGAAGAAATTCGTGAAGGCGACAAAGTGACGTTTGAAGTTGCGCAAGGCCCAAAAGGACCGAATGCAGTCAACGTTAACCGAGCCTAAATCACGCAAAACCCCCCGCGCGAAAGCGCGCGGGGTTTTGTATTAGGGGTTCGTCCAAAGTTTTGACCACTCCATTATAAAAGACACTTTTATTTATTCCGACGAGGAAGAGCGTCTCTATATTATCCGACCGTACATTATAGAGGACACTTGAGGGTAGCAACGATTTTAATGCGGACGCGTCTTTTAAGCCGTTAGCCTTTTTGGTTTGGCTGTGGGTAATTGTGTCGCAAGTCGAACGCGTTGGGTGTAGACTTCTACTGATTGCATTAACACAAATGGAAGTTCCTTCGACACTTTTCGACACACGTTTGGTCGTAACCTCCGCAGGTTTGATTTTGACGTGCTTGTTGCTCGCGGGGATGATTATTTTTTTGACGGCCAAGGGCGGGAGGCGTGTCTCGGTGGAACTTCTGGTACTAAGTTTTTCGGCTTTGCTTATTTTGGCTCTATCATACCTGGCGGGAATCAATTCAAAAGATTCGGACGCGGCGGGCGTATTGTTTATGTTTAGTCTGAGCGGAATATTCGCGGCGGTTTTCAACGCGCATGCCATGATCGCTTTTTTGGGGAAGACACTCGGTCAAAGGATTCAGTTGTCCGTGTTATACGGATGCGGCTCGCTTCTGGCGATTTTTTATATTCTCTTTCCAACGGCATTTCTTGAAAAGCCCTCCCCTAAAATATATTTTTTGAATTATTACGAGGCCGGTCAATTGTTTTGGCTGGCGCCAGTTTTTGTCGCGTTTGTCGTGGCGTACTACATTTACCATGTGGTTTTAGAGTATGGGCGAGCCAATAGTCCGGGAAGAAATCGCGCCAGGTATTTGCTGTTTTCCAACCTGTCCGGTTATCTTTTGGCGTTGACCGCGATTCCTCTTTTCTACAATATTCCCTTAGACCCCGTCTGGTCGCTGTTTTCAATTCCGTTTTTTACATTGCCGCTGGCGTATGCCATATTCAAGTATGAATTACTGGATATCAGGATTGTCGCCAAAAAAGCCCTGTTGTACTTGCTGGCGGTGATCGCGGTGGGGGTTGTTATCTCGCTGTTGAATTATGCCAATAATCTGGTTATGGAAAGAATCGGCGGGTTTCCTGTTTGGGTGTTTCCTTTTTTGTCGTCAATCGTGGCTGTGGTCGCCGGAATTTTCATTTGGAGAAAAATCAGAGAAGGGGACGTACTGAAGTACGAGTTCATCAGCATCGTTACTCACAAGTTTCGGACGCCACTGACCCATATCAAATGGTCTACCGAAAATTTGATTGCCAAGAATTCGATAAGCGGAGAGGATAGGGAAGAGCTGGATAAAATCAGGCAATCCAACTCGCGGCTGGTGGAGCTCACGAATATTTTGGCGGTACTGTCGGATACGGAAGAAAGAGGAGCGCTTGATTACGCTTATCGCAAGGAAAGAATCGATTTCTGCCAATTCGTGGAAGAGTTGATTGATGTATACGCTCCGAGTTATAAAGAAAAAAATATTACTGTCCATGTCTCCGGGCTGGAGGGGGTGATAAATATTTCCGCCGACGCGGCGAAGCTTCGTTTTGTCTTGGAGACTTTGTTTGAAAATTCAATCGTCTATACCGGGTCCGGGGGCAGTGTTAAAGTGGAAATCGTAAAGTATAAACAAAAGGTTCGTTTTTCCATAAAAGATAACGGCATAGGCATATCGGAGAGCGACATGGGAAAGATGTTCGGTAAGTTTTATAGGACGCGAGCCGCGTCGCATGAAGATACCGAGGGTTTCGGCATCGGTCTTTATATGTCTAAAAATATCATTAAGCGGCACGGAGGTCTTATCGGCGTTACTTCTAGCGGCGTGGGGAAAGGGAGTGAGTTTTATTTTACTCTGCCGATAGAATGATGCCGAGGGTCGAAGAGGGATGTCTCTTTCGAGGTCAAATTTCCCGGATGTCGTAGTCTCTGAACTCCACATCCATAAAATCGGTTCTGATCCCCCCGTGTCCGCTTTCTAAAATGGGGCCGCCCATGCCGTCGTCAACGCTTTCAGCCGCAAGTTTCCAATTTCCGGTCCCATCCGCGTCCACGTAAAGTTTGATGGAGACTTTCTCGCCAGATGTTGTTACTTCGCCCATGACCCCGATCCATTTATTGATAGGTAGCTGGTTGGGGGCAGTTTCCCTGTCGTAAGGAAGCAGGTTGTCGGCGAGGGGCGTCTCTGCGAGGGTGATATACTCGCCCCTGATTTTTTTCTTTATGACCGCGTATCCGTCAACGCGAATACCCGTGTAGTAAAGGTTGTCCGAGTCGAGGTATCGGTTGAACAAAAGAATCCCGTTTGAAACATTTCGGTTCGGGCTTTCGCTCAAATCATAACTGACTATCCTGGCGTAAACGCTTTGTCTGGAATTATGCCAAACATTTCGATTGACCAGCCGAAAAATATTTTGAGGGCGAGTTCCGAAATCTGTATCAATAGAATTGTTGCGCTTGTATTCTATAAACCATTTGTTTGATGGCGAGAGATCTCCCGTAAGCGTCTTGCCGATACCGTCTCTCGAGAAAAAATACGCGCCCGAAGAAAGCCACCAGTCTTTATTCCTGCTTTTCTCCATTGATGCGATTTCTTCGATTTTATAATTACGCGAAAACGACTCGGTAAATTTTTCAGGCGCGTTTGGTTCTTCCTTTTGCTCCTTCATTCCTCCGATTCCCGGAGTCGTCAAGATCGTCAATAATAACAGGAAGCATAGAGCGATTATCAGAGTGGTGTATCTTACTTTCATAAATTTAAGATGAGTTCACGTTGAGATAATTGATTATAACCGAAGAGTTTTCCCCCCAGGCGCTTATCCCGACACTGCCGCGTTCCGATTTAATCGGCGCATTGACGGCGATGGGCGCATCGTTTATATATGCCGAAACAAGGCCGTTATCTACCCGGACTTTTATTATAACTGCGTTCCCGCGGGTGAATGTTTTTTCCGCCAGCGCTTTTATTCTGCCGCCGCTCACTTCTTTTAACGTGGCGTACTTTCCGTAAAAATCCAATGAGATGTAGTTATCTTCATCCGTGTATCGAGCCAGTACGGAGGCGTTTGTGTTATCGGCAAATGAAAGTGAAATTTCCGCGGAATAATTTATCCAATCTCTATCTCCGAATGTCGCCCGAACGCTTCTCGCCCCATTTTTAGTGAACAATATAAAATTACCGTTTTGCAAAGACGAATTTCCGTATCTCAAAAAAACCTCGCGCGCGAGCTTTTCACCCGATGCCAGTTTGAAGGCCGGTTTTCTGTCCTCGAAGCGCTTTAGGGCGGACAAAAGATTTTTGGGGGACAGATTTCTGACTTCCAGTCTTTTCAATTCATAGGGATTGCTATCCGCAAAGTTGTAAAATGTTTCGAGCGGGAGATTTGTCTCGCTGTTGTGGGCGGTTTCGACGAAAGCCAGTTCGAAATATCTTTCAGTCAGTTCTCGGTTGAGTTGCAATGATTCGGGATAGTTTGTCTCTTTGAGCGACGCGCCGTAGTCGTTAAGCGGCACGGCCAGATATTTTGGCGTTACTCCCAGATTATTTTTTATGTCGGAAATGCCGTCCATGTAATCCTTTTCAACCCGTCGTCTGAATTCTTCGATTGATTCCAGTCCGCGCGTCTTGTCCCAGACGCGGGCGGCCAGAAAACGTCCCGTGCTGGTTGCCGAGGTCGGAATTTCGCGGTGGGAATTTCTGCCGTGGGCTTCAATCTCCCACCTTCCGCTGTCCCGCAAAACAGCCAATTCGTCCCAGCCAAGGTAGAAACGGTCATCGGCGTTGGCCTTTTCCGTCGCCACGAATATGGCGCCTCTAAAATCCAGTTCCTTGAAAATTTTGTCAACTGGATAAAAACTGTCCTTTCTGCCGTCGTCGAAGGTTATGATTATCGGTTTGGGCGGAAGCTTGAAAATACCTTTGCGGTAATTATTGTAATCGGCGATCGTGATAGTTCGGTAACCTTCATATTTTAACATCTCCATTTGCGCCGTGAAGACCGATCTTGTGGTGTTGTTCCCGTCTTTATTTTTCACGATGCCGTGATACATAAGTATGGGTACGGATTCTGCGGGATTTTCTTTCATGTTTGCGTCCGGATTTTTCAAAAAACCGGGCATAGCGTAAGAAGAATAACGTCTCCAATTTTCAAAACTTTTATAGATTTGATTTCCACGCGGAAAAAGATAGTAGCCGAGGCCGGATAGAATGATGAACATAAACAGGACATGGACTATTTTTGCTTTGTTGAAAGTCATCTTGTTCCCCAATGGGTTCTTGTTATCGTTGCCGCGGCGTATGGCATTTGCCAGATGAGAATTGTTACAAACAAGACGGAAAATATTGAGATGTGAGTGAAGTATTTTTTACCCTCGAACAAATTCAAGTATAGGGCGAACATAAGTCCGATTATCACAAAGCTAAGGAAGAACAGGGCGAGGGATAGGACATCGTTGTAAACGACAAAAATGTATAACATCCAAAAACTTACTACAGGACCCATTATCGGGAAGGTAAAGTTGATGTAAAACGCCAAACTGGCCAGCGGGTTTCTTTTCCACATGAAATATGACGCGAAAAGACCTTCCCTGATCCATGATTTTTTCCATCGCAGTTGCTGGCGCAAATAGACGCCGAATTTTTCCGGAACGATCGTTGTGGCGCGGGCGTTGCGGCAGTAAACGATATTCCATGTTTTGAGCACGAGGTTGGTTAATCCTCGGTCGTCGCCGAAAGTGCCTTTGGTTCCAAAAATCTTTTGATTTTCCCAATCGAGAAGGAATGGTAAAATTGCGGATTTCCGATAGGCGGAAAAGCATCCCGGACAGCATGTTACGGCGCCATGGACGCTTTCCCCCGCTTTATAGATGTCAAAAGAAATCGCGTATTGGATTGATTGCATTTTTGTCAGCATGTTGGTTTTTTCATTATGCACGGTCGTGTTTCCCGACACCGCTCCGACCGACCGATCCTGAAAATGTTCGACAATATGGCGCAGGGCATCCTTCCGAATAAAACTGTCCGAATCAACAAAGACGATAATGTCGTTTTTTGCCGCTTTCACGCCTGCCGCCATGGCCTCTCTCTTGCCTCGGTTACTCTCAAAAGAGACGACTCTGACCAAGTGTCCGAAATAATTGACCGCCCTGACGATTTGGCACAACGTGCCGTCCGTAGATCCGTCGTTTATCACGATCATCTCGATATCGGCGGAGTATTCGGATTTAAGACAAGAAGAGATCGTCTCGAAAATCCCGCCCTCTTCGTTCTTTGCCGCAATGATGAAGGTTACCGACGGTTGCGTTTTGGTTTTGTCGAATTTGTCGTGGGTATCGTCGTAAATATAAGCCCACGGCAGTCGCGTGATCAGGTATGCGGTGGTGATGGTTCCGTAGATAATCCAAAAAGTGCCGTTTTCCGCATTGGCGAAGAAGGAGGCTTTGAACACGAGGAGCAGAACCAATATTAAGCAGAGGGTTGCGGCGACCAGGATAAGCCGCATGGAATCTAGGAACCCCTCCGCTATTTTCTTTAATTGCGTTGGGTCGCCCGCGGTATTCCGTAGTCCGGTCATCGAACATTTTATCTCCTTGGCCGTTTTGTTTTTCCTGCCTCTCATTGTTTTGCGTTTGTTTGTCCGGACGACATTCTGTTCAATCGAGATTATCATATTTTGCAACGACCCGCACATTTTGCGGCGTTGGACTGGAATCATCGGGATATTTTGCGTATGAATAAATTTTCTGTATAATTGCCGTATGGTTTAAATTCCCGGTGTTTAGACACAACCAATGCATTTGAAAGTCAAAGTATTTCCAAGTTCAAAGATTGAAAAAATCAACGACAACGGCCCTCAAGGGTTGGAGGTTTTTGTCAGAGAACCGTCGACGAGAAATCTTGCCAATCGCCGTGTCATTGAGATAATAGGGGAGAGATTTGGCCGCGGGTGCAAACTGGTCGCCGGGCATCGCTCATTTAATAAAATTTTCGACATTAGCCAATGAATCTCGGAAGAGATTAATCACATAATTTTTTCGAATGAAAATATCCATAAAAACAACCAACGTTACTCTCACTCCCGACATCAAAGAATACTTGGAGAGGAAGCTAGAAAGTTTGAAGAAATTTATTGGCGCCGACGACAGCGCGGTCGCGGTGGATGTGGAACTCGGCAAAAGTTCAACGCATCACCAGACGGGGGATGTATTCCGGGCCGAGATAAACGTGTTTGAGGGCAAGAAAAGCCATCGGGCCGTCGCCGAGGGCAATGATTTGGTGTCGGCGCTGGACGGCATGAAAGATCAGATCTTGCATTCTCTGCGAAATGACAAGACAAAGAAAATGACGCTTATAAAGAAGACGGGCAGTCGTTTGAAACAATTTATACGAAGATTTTATAAACGATGAACTTATGTATAAGTTCGATATATGTGCCACCGAAGTCTTGGCGAAGAGACAGTGAAATGAAAAAGTTTTTCTTTTCCGTTTCCGAGTCATCTTTCGTATTTTGCTCCGGGAAATTTTTATCAAAGTGTAACTAAATCTGATACATGATAAAAGTCATCAAAGATTATTTTCCCTTCATTATTATCGTAGTCGTCGGTTTACTCTTAATACTTGCTTACAACATGAATAACGATAATTCGGCCGCGGTTTCCGGCGGTGTCGCCACATCGTCCGACAGCGGAATTCCTCTCATAAAAAGGGCGGCGATCACTACGTCCAAAGGCGTCATCGAGATCGAATTTTTTTCAGAGGACGCTCCAAAAACTGTTGACAATTTTGTGAATCTGGCGAAATCGGGTTTTTACGATCTGACGAAATTTCATAGGGTGATTAAGGACTTTATGATTCAAGGGGGAGACCCGTTGTCAAAGAGCGACAACCGTCTTGTCTATGGCACCGGCGGGCCGGATTATACCTTTGAGGATGAAGTTAACAATGTAAAGCTCGTCAAGGGGATAGTGGCTATGGCTAATCGCGGTCCAAATACGAACGGCAGCCAGTTTTTTATAATTACCGCTTCAGGAACCCCTTGGCTTCAGGGAAAGCATACGCCTTTCGCCAGAGTGGTTTCAGGTATGGATGTGGCGATGTCTATTGGCGCCGTCGAAACAGATCAGAACGATATTCCCGTGGAGGCGGTAACGGTTCAAAAAATCGAATTGAAGTAAAACTTATAACGGGTTTGTCTCCGGATGCGACTTGGCAAACGTCTTGAAATCTGTTTCTTTCCCGCCTTCCGGAAGAACTTTATTTATGACAAATTTATCATTTTCCAACGTGGCTTCTCTGATTATGGCACGGTTCTTTTTGCCGTCAGTCTCGACAAAGAAGAAAGTACCCGGCCATCCTTTGTAAGCTTTGTATTTCAAAAAATTAAGAACGGCTTCGTCTTCAATCTTGATCTCCCCGTCTTCTTTCTTGATCTTTTTTGTAAAGGTCGCTTCGGTGTGATTTTGCGGCTTTGCCGTTATTCCGCCAGCGATCCACCTTTCATAAAAATTGGCGAAAAGTTCTGCTCCGGCAGACGCCATTTCTTCCGTAACGCGAATACGGTCTTTTGCCGTCGCGATCGTTCCGTCTTCTCTCATATCAATCGTTTTCTCGGCGATGATCGGACCGTGGTCCATTTGCTCGTCCATCAGCATAAGACAGCAGGAAGCTTTAGTTTCCGCGCCAAGTATCGCCGACTCGATGGGCGACGGGCCGCGGTATTTCGGCAGGGAAGAGGGATGTATGTTTAAGGAGCCGTTGCCCGGAATCTCGAGAATGTTTTTCGGAAGAATCTTTCCATAACCGGCCACCAAAAAAATATCGCACCCGCGCGAAACCATTTCTTTTACAAAATCGGCGTCCAATCTATCCGGTGATAGAACCGGAATGTTTAATTCCAAACCAAGGGTCTTCACTTCATTCGGCGCGATCTTCATCCCCCGGCCTTTCTTTTTATCAGGCGAGGTGATGATGACACTAGGCAAAAGATTTATTTTTTTCAATTCGGAAAGGGCAAGCGACGATATTCTGGCCGATCCGAAAAACGCGTACCTCATTGAATTATTTGATTCTTACTTAAAATGCCATCGGATTTTTTTAGCTCAGTTGGACTGTTCTCCGGCGGCAAGTTCTGCAACACGCTGGCTTTGTCCGTGAAAATTACTCCTTTAAGATGATCTGTTTCGTGCTGGAATATTTGGGCGAGCAGTCTGGATCCCCCTCTCTCGAATTTGTTCCCTTTTTCGTCGTACGCGCGAACGGCCGCTTTGGTGGATCTTTTAACTTTTCCGTACAACCATCTGACGCTTAAACATCCTTCCCGGGACATTTTTTTCTGTTTTGAAAGCTTTACAATTTTCGGATTGATAAAAACCAGATGTTCGGAATTTTTCGCGAGACTCGCGGCGTCTATTTCACCGTTTTCATTTTCGGCCGCGTTCTTGGGACTCGCGGTCTCGTTGCCCGATGAATATTCTTTTAATTCCCCGAAAACCTTAGGGGAGATGACAAAAATCGAATACGGCTCGCCAATTTGGGGGGCGGCGATGGCCACGCCGTCGTCTTGGGAGTCGAGGGCCTTTTTCATTCTCGAGATTATTTTTTGAATTTTAGACGACGCAATCTCCGAGATTTTGATATCCTGGGTTTTTTTTCTCAAAATCGGATTGTCTCTGGAGACTATTTCGGTCATGTGTTTTATCTTCAATCGTGGAACTTTGAATGAGTTCGCATTATATCACGAACTTTTGTTACCGACAAACGAAACAAGCGCCCTCTTTCGCATCGCGTCTGGTCGCGCGCGTTTTTAGAAGACCGGGAAAATCTCGTTGGTCATATATACTCAAAAGCGGCGGGGAGGCGAAAATTTTTGGGTATATAATCACAGCGCTCGCAAAAAATGGAAATGAATTTTTACGCGATGTTTTCTGGATTGATTTCGATGTTAAACGAAGGAGGAAAGGATTTTAGTATCGCGACAAACCGGTCATCCGGCCAATTCACCGCGGGGATTTTTAGCAGGGCGTTATATATGTGGAACCCTTTTATATAACCGATGAATGATTTGTAAACAACCGCGCGATCTGGATTAAACATGGTCGACGCTTTTTCCACCGCGCTTTTCGCGGCTGATTCGCTTTTGTGTTTGAAAGATATTTTGATAAGTGTGAAGTATGGCGGATATTTAAATTGTTTTCTAAATTTCAATTCTTCACTCATAAAATCGGCGGCGTTTCCGGAGATCGCGTGTTTTATGGCCACGGAGTCGGGGTTGCGCGTTTGGATAATGAATTTTTTCTCGGCTAATTCTTTGAGATTAAAAATAGTACGGAAGATTTCTTCGTTGATACCGTAATTTGGAATGGAGAAAAGCGAATCAATAGAGGCCACCGCGCTGTAATCCAGCGGCCGGTCAATGTACGCGCAGGCGGCCTTTGTGCCCACGAGAACGCTTCCCGGACTGCTGAAAAAATCTTTGATTATTTTTCTAGCCTTCGATTTCGTCGGCGCGGTATCGGCATCGAGCACGAAGACAGGCAGTTCTGGCATGAGCCCCTTGATGCTTTCGGCGACCCGCAACGCGCCGATTCCCAACGGGACTAAGTTCCAGCTGTTGCATGTGCGACAACGCAGTTTGGTGTCATAAATACTTCCGCAGCGGTGGCAGACATATCGGCGGTCTTTTTCCTTTACACCCGAATACAAGACCAGTTGCGAGGAACATTTCCCGCAAAGGACCGGACGGCCGCAGTCTCTGCATATCGTATACGGAAAACTGCCTTTTCGGGCGGTTAGGATGAACATGTTTCCTTTTGAGCTCCAAGTATCGCGTATGGATTTCTCTAGTTCGTCGCCTATCACTTTGAATGGCGCAGATTTTTTTTGCGTTTTATTTTTCTTCATGTCCCATATTTCGACGGCGACGCCGTTCTGGTATCGGAAACGGAAAGGATTTCGTTTGGCGATTTCTTCCGATTGAACGCCTGAATAAGTTTTAGCGCTTAGGACAAAACCGCAGAGAATCAGTTCGCAAAAATTTCTGGCGGCCAAACATCTGGCGAACTGTCTGAAATCAATGCGCGGCCTTCCCACGGAAATCCAGTGAGTGGAACCTTCGTCCGCGACGATGACGGCCCCCCAATCGCGGCGGTGGAGACAGAGAAAAGCGCCAGTCGAAATCACCGCGACGGTATGTTTTGGATCGGCGGCCATCCTCCAGTTTTTGATGATCTCTTTCTTCTTTATTTCGCCGTTGAATATGAAGACTTTGTCTTCAAGCCCTTTGGAAATTTTCTCGAACAGAGCGTTCCCGTTTTCAGTCGTTGGGACGCAAATCAGCGCCGATCTACCTTTGGCAAATTGTTCTCGGATATGGGTTTTGTAAAAAGTGGCAATCTCATCTTCGTTTCCGGCCACTGCGGAAATTTGGGGCAAAGTATTATTTTCTGCAATTTCAGTCGGACTTTTGATGTTCCCTCGATTTGGGTCTTGGCTGGATTTTGCGATGCTGTCCAAAATTACGGCTCCTACTAAAGTTTTGAATGTGGCTCCGGCGGATGCGGCGTGAAAACGCGCGGTGTCCAAGGCGGCGTTCATGAATTGAGGGGTGAAGTAGCTCTCGCCTTCGATCTCTCCCAATCGGCGCAAGGCGAAAGAAGAAGATTTCAGTTCTTCTTTCATGGCGCTGGCCTCTCTGTTTTGAAATACGACAGCCGGAACCCTCTTGTTTCGGATTGTAACGCGGACCACCGACCCGGCCGGTGTCTTGTTTGCGCTAAAATACGATAGTGTGTCCAGAGCCGCGGACCCCTTCATAATTGGGATGACCTCTATTATATACATGGAACAATTTTACGCGTTCCCGTTGTTTTTGGGTATGAACTCATAGTGGGTTTTGACCATTCGTCTATGTTAAACCGTTCAATAACAACTCGTTGCGCAGCTCGCTTGGGCGTAAAAACCCACTATGAGTTCTATATTTTACGTCTGTGCTCTACTACTCGATTAACTTAATTTCAACCTTTCCGCGTTTTTCTGCGCGTGCCCCGTAGTGAGCTTTGCTCTACTACTGGGGTGAAGTCCGCGAGTGTCTGCGAGCGCCGTTTTAACCTCCTCATTTTAGATTATGGCGCTATTGTCTGTACAGAATGGTTGCGCGAATACGGGTTGAAAATTAAGTTAAAACGGCGCTACATTCCTCCCAATATAATCGGAACCTGCGTTATTTCGTTCTTTTCGTCCTTAAGAAGTAAGTGTGCTTGGTCTAACGAGGCCTTTAAAATATTGCCGGAATAGATTACCTCGAAATTGCGGAACTCCGTCTCCGGAGCGATCTCCAAGGCATATACCCCGTCGGGGAACGCGACGATCGCGAAATCATCTCGATCCGCATATGTAAACACATTCAGGGGCGTTTTTGCAGCGCTCATTACGGAGATGATTTTGGCGCAGTCATCGGCCGCGATCGTTGCGCACTTTGCTGTCGCCGGCAAAGCCGCCATGACAGAGTTGCCCTCTATCCAGACCCCCAGCGTTTTGTGTGAGTTTATGTTTGCCGATAGCAGAACTCTGTTTTGATAGGCCGATTCGATCTCGGACGCATCTTTCGGTTCGGCCGCAACTTTTTTCGACGCGTTGATTTTTGATGACAAGCTCAAGTAATCTTCACTTCGCATGGAGTAAACTTTGATAACGGGTTTGTTACTCAATAGAAAAGGGGACATGGCGACGGATTTTCCGGCCTTAACGTCCACAGCTTTCATCCATGGCCAGCTGTCGGTTGCGGATACGATCACGGAGTGGGGTCCGAGTCTGACTGAAACAGTTCGGAATCCGTCCCTGTTCGTCTTTCCCGCGACTATTTTACCGTCAATAAAAATCGTCGTGGCGGCTCCGATGTTTTCGAATCGAATTTCCGACATTTTGGCAAAGCCCTCTCCGGCGACGTATTTATAGGACGACAAAAAATAAAACGTCCCCAGCAATACAGCCGAGATGATAATTGTCCAGATTACTTGCTTGGTTCGTCTACTCATTTTTTTGAGTGAGTTCTATAGATTTATATTCGTCTTGTAATGACCCGCTTATCTTTTCAGAATTGAGCGACTTACGCAAACGGCTGAAGAGGGTCGTTGTTTTCGGACGGAATGTGAAAATACCAAAAATTGAGGATTGAAGCCATGCCCGCGCGACTGATTGATGATACTTATGGTTATGCTAAACTATTAAAAAAAAGACATGTCAAAAGAAAACATCATAAAGGGGTTGCGGACGTGGGTGGAGGTTGATAAAAAGGCCATCGCCGAAAATATCTCCGTCTTTCGCGGTCTTGTGGGCGGTTCGGTAAAAATCATGGCTGTGGCCAAGTCCAACGCTTACGGGCATGGGCTGGTTGATTTTTCGTTATTCGCGCAGGGGCAAAAAGCCGACTGGATTGGTGTTGATTCAATCGTCGAGGCGAAAGCCTTGAGGCGCGAGGGGATTAAACTCCCGATTCTTGTCCTCGGCTACACCTTGCCGGAGAGAATGGCCGAGACCGGAGTCGAGGATATCTCGATAACCGTGGCGACACCGCAACAGTTCCAAAGCGCGATTTTTGCCGGCCAGGGAAAACCGTTGAAGATTCATATCAAAGTGGATACAGGAATGCACCGGCAGGGTTTTCTGCCGGAAGATAAGGATGCCATTGTAACGCTTATCAAAAAAAACAGATACACGGTCGCGCTGGAAGGTCTGTACACCCATTTTGCGTCGGCAAAGAATC
>Ga0209541_10012220_pt1 | contig 13319 bp, 14 predicted proteins | sample RifCSPlowO2_01_FD_184027 | JGI IMG/M metagenome (GOLD analysis project Ga0209541, IMG submission 184027) | Groundwater microbial communities from Rifle, Colorado - Rifle CSP2_plank lowO2_0.1 (SPAdes) (version 2) | ecosystem: Environmental > Aquatic > Deep subsurface > Groundwater | place...
AATTCCAAATTCTATACTGATTTCTATGGGCGGTTCTGATAAGAGGCATTTGACAGAAAAAATTATTCGTGTGTTTAAAAAAACCAAATTTAAATTTCATGCGATGGTAATAATTGGTAAATTCTTTTCAAACAGGGAAAAAATTATTCAAAGCGTCAAAGACGATAATAGATTCATAATGATAAATAATAATAATAATTTAATTTCAATAATGCGCACATATAAAATAGGAATCTTAACTTATGGTATTACAACTTTTGAAGCTTTTTTTTCTGGGTTGCCATCAATTGTGATAAGTCATTCAGTAGAAAATGATAATTATGCCAAGAAAACATCTATTCATAACTGCATGCATTATTTAGGAAATTATAAGTCAATTAACTTTTGTAAATTACCTCATATCGCATTTACACTTATGAAAAATCATGAATTATGTAAAAAATATTCAAATAATGGAAAAAACTTGGTAGATGGAAAAGGAACTGAACGCATTGCAAAAAAAATTATTCACTCGTTAAACGTTAAACATGACTGTTAACATAATAGCAGAAATTGGATCTAATTGGGAGGGGGACGTTGAGCGTGGAAAACTACATATAAAAAAGTCCAAAGAAAGTGGTGCAACACATGTAAAATTTCAAATGTGGCGAGCTGAAGATATTTACGAAACGTCTGATCCTAATTGGAACACAATAAAAAAATCTGAATTAAAAGAAGATGCTGCAAAGGAATTAAAAAATTATGCAGATAAAGTAGGAATTAAGTGGTTTTGTAGTGTTTTCAATCCTGAATCAGTGGATTTTTTAGAATCTATCAATGTGGAAATGTACAAAATTGCTTCGTGGACTAGTGCGTTAAAACACAAATTTGCATTAGAAACTATTCAAAAGGTTGGAAAAACAAAAAAGCCCACTTTTATTAGCACTGGTAATGGAATAAATAAAAAACTAATTGAACAGCAGTTTAAAAGAAAAAATTTTCAATATACATACTGTATAGCAAAATATCCTGCTTCAGATGAGGATATAGTTTGGAAAGATGTTCTTAAGTATGATTTTTTTTCTGATCACACTTTGGGATATACAATACCATTAGCATATGTAATTTTAAAAAGATCATTAGGAAAAAACGACATATTTATTGAAAAGCATGTAAAATTAGAAAATTCTATTGGACTGGATTCTCCGTTTTCGATTTCGTTTGATGAATTACGTAATCTTGTTAATCACGCTCAACGAATAGATCAGTTAAATATCCATGCATCATAAAACATGAGTCAAGAATCTCATGGATATAAAACATGAAAAAATTAATAAAATTATTTACGCCAAAATTTGATAGTAAAGAGATTACTGCAGCAACGAAAGCTCTCAAGAGTTCACAATGGGCATCTGGAGCAGGTACTGGTAAAGTTCTAGAATTCGAGAAAAAATTCAAAAAGTATGTTGGTTCTGATGAATGTGTTGCAGTAAACAGTGGAACTGCCGCATTGCATTTGGCGATCAATATTTTAAATATTAAAGACAAAGAAGTTTTGGTTCCTGCACTTACTTTTATTTCAACAGTACATTCAATTGTATACAATGGTGGTAAACCAATTTTTGTTGATGTAATACCAGAAACAATGTGCATTGATCCAAGCGACATGGAAGCAAAAATCTCTAGCAAAACTAAGGCTGTGATTCCTGTTCATTTTGGAGGATTGCCTTGCGATATGAATAGAATACGTAATATATGTAGAAAAAATAATTTGTATTTCATCACAGATGCAGCTCATGCATGTGGTGCTCAATATAGTAACAAAAAAATCGGCACAGAGGCAGAGATGGTTTGTTTTAGTTATCATCCGGTAAAGAACTTAGCCATGCCCAAAGGCGGTGCTATCACAATTAATGGTAAAAATAAGAGGAAAATTAAAAATAAATTGAATTCATTAAGATGGTGTGGAATAGATAATAGAAAAAATTCGTTTTATGACATTACTTCTTTAGGATATAATTACTATATGGATGAAATATCAGCTGCTATAGGTATAGAACAATTAAAAAAAATCAATATGCATAACAATATACGCAAAAAAATTGCCAAGAGATATAATTCAGAAATAGACGCCATAGAAAAAATGCCTTTTAATAATAATTGCAGTTATCATTTATACTGGCTAAGAGTAAAAAACAGAAATCAATTCATAAAAAATATGTTTTTAAACAAAATAGAAGTAGGCACGCACTATAAGGTGGCTCATATGATGAGTTACTATAAATCCAAAGCAAAACTTCCTATATCAGAGAAAATATCGAATGAAATAGTTACTTTACCACTGCATCCCAGCTTGACTAATGATAATCTTGATTTTATTATAAAAACAGTAAATTCATTTCTTGAATAGATAGATCAATGAATAAAAAAAATAAGAAAATAACTATAATAATACAGGCTAGATCAGATTCTAAAAGATTCCCACGAAAAGTTCTTTCTATTATAAAAGGTAGGCCGCTTCTTTGGCATGTAATAAATCGAGCAAAACGAATGAAGCATGATGAGTTAGTTGTTGCGACCACTACTAGAACAATAGATAATGAAATAGCACAAATTGCGAGAAATTCTAATGTAAAATGCTTTAGAGGTAAAACGAATTATGTGTTAGATAGATTTTTCAATGCAGCAAAAAGATATGATTCAGATATAATAGTAAGAATTACAGCTGATTGCCCTTTAATTGATCCCATTGAAAGCAATAAAGTCATTGACAAATTTTTGATTGGAAAATACGATTATGTTACAAGTGACGATAAAACATATCCAAAGGGTATAGATACTGAATGCTTTAGTTTCAATGTTTTAAAAAAAGCGTGGAAAAACACCAAATTAAAATCAGAGAGAGAACATGTAACTCCATATATTTGGAAGAATCCAAAAAAATTCAAGATTGGTAAAGTATACAATAAAATTTCTATGCCACAGAGATGGGTTGTTGATTATGAAGATGATTTAATTTTTGTAAAAAAAATTTATAATCGTTTATATAAAAATGATAGTGTTTTTCTCATGTCAGACGTACTAAAAGTTATCAGAAAAGAACCAGATCTCTTAAAGATAAATCAACATCATGATCCAAATGAAGGATATAATTTATCATTAAAGAATGATTTTACTTAGTTAAAACTGAGTTTTGAAAGTTCTAGAGAAGCGGTTCCTTGGTTCGATAAATATTCATTAACAAATTTGTTTCCATTTTGAATTAATTGATTTTTGAAATTTGTGTCAGATAAAATTCGTTGTAGTGTACTTTCAAAATTATCAATTTCTGTTCTTATACAAGAGTCTGATTTGAAGATACTGCAGACATCTTCATCATCATAATAGTTTTTGAAAGATATTGAAATTGTTGGTTTCTTTAGTATGTTAGCCTCCAAAATAGTAGTTGAGATGTCAATTGCAATGAAAACTTCACATTTTTTCAGAATTGCGTGAAAATTTCCTTTTTTTATTACTTTTATTGATGGGTTTATCTCTTTAGCTATATTAGTTACATCAAATTCAAATGGATCTGGGTGTAATTTTATTACTAGGTTTTTATTTAGTTTTGTTACAACCTCGCAAACTTTTTTAATTATTTTTTCGTATTTTTCTATAATATTTATTGTTAAATCATTTACGGCAATATTTGTAGGTGATTGTGTAGCCAATAATACATAGTCATTTGAAGAGTTTGTTTCTTTTTTTTCAAACAATTCATCAAAAGATGGATTCCCAATGACATGAATTTTTTCTGTGGAAACACCACATTGTAAAGCATAATTACGCATTGAGTTGCCCCATACGATAAATTTATCAGATAATATTGGTATAACACCTAGAAACTCGTTTGTTGTTTTTTCTTTAATGGTATCTAAATAAAGTCCATGTTGTATTAGCACAACTGGAATATGATATTTTTTTCCTAATTGGGCAACAATTTGTTCATTAAATCCGCTTTCTGACCAGATTAAAACAGATTTTACTTTATAATTTGTAAAAAGATGTTCAGCTAATATGATTTCTCTAATTGCGTCAGTTACTCTCTTTTTAGATAATTCAATAAAATATGGTTTTAGCGCTAGCCAGAAAGAATGTCCTCCTATAGAAAAAAAATCTGCTAGAAGTCGTTCTTTACTTAGTAATAAAGTAATTATTGATTCAGTTTTTGATAGTTCATTTTTTATTCTAGTTTGTACATCTGTGTTTTCTAAATTATAATCCGTAGTAACTATAACATTAGATCGTTTAATTATTTTGCATGATTCAAGATTCCAAATAGTTGGTCTCCTTCTATTGTAAAGTATAAAATTAGAATTTGTTTCAGTTAAAAGTTTATTGTATTTGATTGTATCAAATTCTACTAGTAAAGATAGTTTTGTTAATTTGTTGTAATGATGACGAATGAGAAACCTAGTGATGAATTTGTCAGAAATTCCTTTAATAATGTCATAATATCGTTGTGGAATACTTATGTTAAATGAAAAATTGTGCATTCGAAAATTTAGTTTTATTGAATCATAAAAAAATTCAGATTTTTGAGAGTTTTTATCAATTTGAATTACATTGGTAGTAAATAAGCTGATTAGATCACTTAAATCATGTGACGATACAAATTCAGCTTTTGGGTATTTGTAATAGATTTTTTGTAATTCAAGAAATTTTTTTAAAAATGGCAATAAGAAAAGATATAATTCAAAGTAGAATAATTGGCCTATCTTTACATCATTATAGATTAACATGTCAGATATTTCTTGCTCAGTAAAAAATTTTGAAAAATGAAATAATTTTTCCTGTAATGAAATAATATCATGTGTTGATAAATAATTCTCTGCTAGTGTGTGAACAATCTTATTTTTTGATAAAAGAGTGTGGGATTCATAGTCAAATGAAATAATCTTTGTATTATTTGTTACAAATTGTTTGATAGTATTGATCTTAGTATTTGAATCCACTAGAATTATAGTTGGCGACAGATTGTTTTTAGTTAAATTAATTTTTCCATTTTTTCCAGTCATAGTTATCAAAAGTAACATTCTTCATTTCATTATCATTTGGTCTCCATGCAATATCTGCTAATGCCAATACTCTTGAAACACTTTTAGTTATGTTAATATGTGCTGAAGCAATATTTTTTGGTACGTGTACCAAGACAGGTTTTTCTTCACTAGATTCAATTTCTGTATACTCACCATTCTTATTTCTAATCACAAAAATTACTTTTCCATGTATGCATACAAAATGACTTTCTCTTCTAATATGTAGGTGAGGTCCCTTGATTTCTCCTGGATTTACAGAGCTTACATAAACCATTTTTGGGGGATTTTTAATTATATTATCCCAATCTCTCCACACTACGATTAATGAACCATTAATACATCCATCAATTACATCTTTTGTTAAGTGTTTTTCTAGCGCTGTGTGAAATTCTCGTTCGTTAGTCATATTTCTAAATGAAAATAGTTTACCAATAAAAGTTTAGAATCATAGATACTTTACATGGTGATCTGCTAATTATATAGCTTAGAAATTAGTATAAGATTTTATTAATAATAGAAAATTTGTATTTAGAATGAAGTTATTAGTAACAGGTGGATTAGGTTTTATTGGAAGTAATTTCATTTTACAAATTCTACAAAATCATGACGATTATAGTATAGTTAATGTTGATGCAGAATTTCATGGTTCGAATCACATTAATTTGGTAGATATACAAAACTATGAAAATTACAAATTTGTAAAAGGAAACATCATAGATTCACATTTAATGAATAAGCTAATTTCTGAGTCTGACGCTGTTGTTAATTTTGCCGCAGAGTCTTTTGTTGATAGAAGCATTTCTAATGCAAAACCATTTTTAGAATCTAATATTAGAGGTGTTTTTAATATACTTGAAATTGTAAAAGAACAAAGAAAGAAACTAATCCATATTTCAACCGATGAGGTATATGGGAGTCTAGAATCTGAATCTGCTTCTGAAAACTTTAGATTTAATCCATCTAGCCCATACGCTGCATCTAAAGCATCTGCTGAGCATTTGATTAATTCGTATGTAATTACTTATGGTTGTGATTGTGTAATCACTAGATGTACAAATAATTATGGACCTAGGCAATTTCCTGAAAAGTTAATTCCTAAAACAATACTTTTAGCTAATCAAGGAAAAAAAATACCAGTTTATGGAAATGGAAAAAATATACGTGATTGGATTTATGTTGGGGATCACTGTGATGCAATATACAGCGTTTTAATGAAGGGAAGATCTGGGAAATCGTATAATATCTCTGCAAATAATGAACTGGACAACTTAACCATTGTAAAAAAAATCCTATCGTTAATGAATAAATCTGAAGATCTGATTGATTTTGTTGAAGATAGACCTGGACATGATCTTAAACATAGTATGAATTCTTCAAAAATCAGAAGCGAATTAGGTTGGTTGCCAAAAATAAATTTTCAACAAGGACTTGGCATTACAATTAAGTGGTATATGTCTAATATCAAGCAATGGAAAGATCTTTCTTCACAGACTTTTAGTTCTACTCCTTGGAAAAATTAGATTTAATTTATTAATATAACCAAAGGTCGTAGTCAATATGAAAGGAATTTTATTACATGGAGGTCATGGAACAAGACTTAGGCCATTAACTCATACAGGTCCAAAACAATTGCTTCCAATTGCCAACAAACCTATGTCTCAATTTTGTATAGAGTCACTTAGAGATGCAGGTGTAAATGATATAGCAGTAATAATAGGAGGAATAGGTGCCTATAAAGTTAAAGAGTATTATGGGACGGGGAAAAAATTTGATGTTAACATTATCTATATTGAGCAGGATTATCCAAAAGGAATAGCACATGCAGTAAGATTGTGTAAAGAATTTATTGGAAATGAAAAATTTCTGGTTTTTTTAGGCGATAATATTATTCAAAAAAGTATAAAGAATATAGCTGACGAGTTCCAGCAATCTGATTCTAAAGCATCAATTTTGTTATGTGAAGTAAATAATCCCACAAGATTTGGAATTGCTGATGTAAAAGATGGAAGGATTAGAAAGATTATGGAAAAGCCAAAAAACCCTCCAACGAATCTTGCAGTAACAGGTATCTATTTTTTTACTCCAATTATCTTTGATGTGATTGATAGGTTAAAGCCTTCTTTAAGGAATGAGTTAGAAATAACAGATGCATTACAGAAACTGTTAGAGGAGGGTCATAAGATAACGTATAACATGATAACAGATTATTGGAAAGATACTGGAACACCTGAGGATATTATAAATGCAAATAAATCAGTCTTGGAAAACATGAAGCCATATTTTAGAGGCATAAAAGAAGACGGTGTGTTAATTAATGGTAAAGCTATGATTGGCGAAAATACTATAATAAAAAAAGGTGCACGTATAGAAGGGCCGGTAATAATAGGAAAAAACTGTGTTATTGAATCCAGTACACATATTGGGCCCAATACAAGTGTTGGCGATAATTCTAAGATATCTAAATGTGAAATTAGCAACTCCATTATAATGGATAATTGTAATATAGATTCCAAAATAAAAATAATGAAAAGTATTATCGCATATAATTCAGAAATAATATCTAATCAAAAAAATATAAATGAAAAGATCTTCTTATTGGGAGAAGGAACAAAGATAGTCCTCTAAAAATTATTCTATTTTTATAATCATGCATTGAGAACCAGCTAATTCTATTGTTGGAACAGTTTTATTCTGAAAAAATTCTCTAAATGCAGTACTTACTCCCTTAGTATGAAAATCATGTGTAAGAATTATTCCTCCATTTATTAGTCTTGGATAAAAAAACTTCAAACATGACAAGGTACTTTCATACAGATCCACATCAAGATGCACAAATGAAAAAATTGACTTCGTTACTGGTTCAGTAGTTTCTGGAAATTTTCCTTTGTAAATGTAAACATTGTTGTAGTCTGATAAGAATTTTTTTACTATCTCCTCACTTGTTCTGTTAAATTCATTATCATTCCAAAATTTTGTACCAAAATGAGTATCGATTTCAGAAACATGAGGCAAGCCTTCAAATGTATCGAATAAATTTAATTTTTTATTCCCTTTGGCCTCACAAATCAGTTTAGCTGAGCCACCTTGATAGACACCTACTTCTGCCATTTCTCCTTCCAAACTGCTTTGTGATTTTGCTATAGAATATATCAAAAATGCTTCAAATGGGAAAAAAGCAAAATCAACCTCGTTTTTTACAGTTTTGATTAGTTCCACAATTTTTTTATCATTATAAAATGACAGCAAGCTAAACTGGAATTTTGTATTAAAATAGCCAAGTAATTTTCCTATCAAATCAGATCTGTAAACAAGTTTTTGGAGAATATTGGTCATATATCTGCAACAACTTTTTGATAATTTAACACTATGACTTCGAATAATTTATACCTCTTCAATATATTCAACAAATCTTACAATATTTGAAAATGGCACAAAATCAAAATAATGTTAAACCATTGGTAAGCATTATAATTTTAAATTATAATGCTGGAAAATTATTGCTTGAATGTGTTGAATCCGTATTTAAGACCAACTATCCTAATTTTGAAGTTTTGGTAATTGATAATGCATCAGATGATAACAGTCATAAAATCTGTAAAGAAAAATTTGACAGAATATATCTTATAGAAAATAAGACAAATTTAGGATATTGTGAAGGAAATAATGTTGGCATTCAAAAAGCAAAAGGAGGTTTTATAGTAATTTTAAACCCAGACACGGTTGTAGATTCTAATTGGTTAAATGAGCTTATTGCAGCATATTATATTTATGGAGAGGGCATTTATCAACCAAAATTTCTTACAACTATTGATCATAAAATTTTGATGAGCACGGGAAACATGATACAACTTTTTGGATTTGGGTTTTCTAGGAGTAAAGGACATGTTGATAAGGCTCAGTTTGAAAAGCTAGAAAAAATTGGCTACGCCTCTGGTACGTGTATTTTTACAACTAAGGAAATTTTATTAAAGATTGGAATGTTTGACCCATTTTTGTTTGCATATCATGATGATTTAGATTTGTGTTGGAGAGGTGCATTACAAGGAATCAATTCATACTATGTTCCAAAATCAATAGTTTACCATCCTCCAGAAGGTTTTTTCTTCAAATGGAATTCGTTCAAATATTATCTATTAGAAAGAAATAGACTATATTGCATTCTGACACATTATTCAAGAACCACTTTTTACAAGATGCTTCCGGCTTTAATATTGGTAGAAATTGCAATAATTATTTTTTATTTAAAAAAAGGAATGTTGAAAGAAAAAATAAAATCATATTGTAATATAATGAAAAATAGAAAAAAAATTAGAAAAAGATATCATATGATACAGAAAAATAGAATAGTGAGTGATAAAGAGATTATCAAGAATTTTAGTAATGAGATATATGTTCCATCACAAGTAACAAATAAGGAAAGTAACAAATTATTTAATAATTTTATTGGAAATTTAAGCAGACTTGTTAAACATTTTGTGTAGAATTTTGTTTATCATTTCATAGTCTCTGAAATTACAACTGCTACTGCAGTTTTTTTCTCATGACTGACTGATAGTATAAATTTGTATTTTTTATTATATGAGCCTTTGATACTAACTTGTGGTTTATTATTGGAATGATCTATTTTAATATCAATAAATAATACTGGTTTTTTTATTGCTTTTATTGTTGCTTCTTTTACTGCAAACATTGCAGCAAAATGGGGAAAGGAATTCTTAAATTTCAGACAATATTTTATCTCATTTATATCAAAAATTTTCTTATAAAATGCAATATTAGATAAATATGGAAGTTTTTCAAATCGTTTTATATCAACAATATCAATTCCAATTCCAATTTTTTCTATCATATTATCATACCATAATTAATGGTAATTTATTATGATAATAATTGGTTTTAATCAGTTTTTTCTTCTGCGAGTTCTATTAAATTACATTTAGTATTTTTCATATTTAACATAACAAATGCTGTTATTCTATTTTCAAATCCCCTTACGGGTTCAACCACTAATCTAGCTCCATTTTTTATCATTTTATCAATTGTTATTTTTATGTCCTTAACTTCAAAGCAAAGATGATGTATGCCTCCCCCTTTTGCAACAAAATTTGATATAGGTGAGTCAGATTCAGCCGGTTCGATTAATTCAAGATAACAACTTCCAGTTTTTAGAAAGCATACATTTACTTTTTGAGAACCTACCAAAGTTGGAATACCAGTTGTATCAAAATTAATGAATTTTGTTATTTCTCCTAAAGAATCATTTATTTTTGGAACAACGATTCCAATATGATGTAATCTCAAATAATCATCTACCTAATTTTATAGTATTTAGTCATTAAAATCTACGCCATGGTTTTGCAGGTATTTTTTGAAATCTTTGACAGTTTTTATATTTTCTATTTCCTCAAGTGAAAATTTTATCTTATATTCGGACTCTATTTCATCTAAAAGTATGTATGTATTCATAGAATCCCAGGTTTCAATTGATTCTGCGCCAGATTTGTCGGATATATCTGAAATTTGGATATTCATAACTCTGGAAATTATTTCATAAAGTTTTTGTGACATTATTCAACACTTAGTGTTAAATATGGTATTTCTTTTGTGGGTTTTTCTATTGAGTATGTCCAAAAATTTCCTTCTTTATTAAATCCAAAGTTTGGTAGAAAATTCTCGGCAGGTTTATTTTTTTTGGTAGAAATAAATCGCCCTATTAATTTTTTTACTCCTTCATTTTTTGCTTTTGTAATTATATGATTAAGCATACCATCTTCAACGCCTCTACCCATAACTCTACAGCTTAAAAGAAAAGTATCAAGTGTCCACTCTGAACTGTTATCTTTGTTAACAATGAAAACTCCTGTTATTCCATTATCACCAAATTTATCTACTACTTGAGCACAGCCTACAATTTTGTTTGGATCATTGATAAATTTCCTTATTTCTTCTTCTTGATATCTTTGAGTGGTAAGATTAAACTGATTTGTTTTGAGAGTAAGTTGTGATATCCTAGGTATGGTAAATTCATCTGCCTGTTTTATTTTTACTTCAACGTTTAATTGCTTTAAAAATTCTTCAATATTTGAACTACTTTTTTCAAGTTCTGTTCGTTTTCGTTGTTGAAGATACATTTTTCCTCTTTTTTTATCTTCATCTGTAATTTGTAATACATTAAAATCATTCATCATAATTAAAACATCTGCAAAATCAGATGGGTCATTTGGAAGATCAACTGTGAGAACTTGTGGTACATTTGTCTTTATAAATTCCCGATTTACAGGATCATCGTCAAAAAAAACCATACTGTCTAATCCTATGTTTAATTCATTAGCAATTTCTTTCATATTGGAGACTTTATCATTCCAATTAATTTTTAAACATGCAAAATGCTCCTCACGTAAAATCATGTTTGGGTGTTCGTTAAGAACTTTTATTGCATCATCAAAATTATTTTTACTGTTTATGGCAAGTATTATGCCACGTTCATGAAGAGCTAACAATCTTTTTTGAAACTCTACATATGCTCTTCCAATTGAATCATCACCTATTTTTATTCCATCAAAACCATCTTCGCCTACAACTCCTCCCCACAAAGTATTATCTAAATCAATGACTATACATTTTCTGTTTAAACCTAAAACAGGTTTGATATATCCAATAAGATCATGAGCTAAAAATGGTATATAATTAAATGCAATTTTTATATCACCATAAAAATATTGACGATAGTCAAACGTATTTTTTTCTCCGTAACGTGTTATAAATCCATTAAAATCGTAAAGATATATCGATGGTTCATTCATTATTTTATTTGCTAGTTTCATATTCAGTGATTCTGTCATTTCTCGAATGCCAAATTCTGTTTTATTTTCAAAAATTCCAAATGGAGAATAGGTCGGAATAACAAAGTTTGAAATAATTAATTTAGCTTGTGATGTTTTAACAAATACTCTAGCTAAGTCTAGTAATTCATTTACCTTGTTTTCAACAAATTCTTTACGTTGTGATGTGGTTAGTGAATATGTAGAGTAAAATAAATTGCCTAAAATCGTACGCGTATCAAGAATAAGAAACGAGAGTTCTGGAGAAAAATGATAAAGATCACTATTTTTATTGAGAATGTCTTGATTGTATTGGTTATATCCTGAAACAAATCCAGTACAATTAACTTGTTGTTCGGCACACTTTACTTTCAAAGTTTCTATCAAACCATTTAATGTAAAACTACTAAGAATTGCTATACGAATTTTTTTTTCAAATTTTTTACATTCTAGTGTTTTTGATGTTGTAATATAATATGATAATTTTTTTTCTGAATACATTTTATGATATTTTAAACATTATAAAATTTCTATATTTGATGGTTACTGATTTATACTACTATTTCATGGTGTAACCTCCGGATAAAACTAGATTTTCTCCTGAGATGTAGTTTGAATTTGTAGAACATAGAAAAAGTGCAGCTGTAGCTACATCATCAGGTTCACATAGTCTTCCTAAAGGTACTTGGCTGAGAGTTATTTCTTTAAATTTTGATGGTAGCTTTTCTGTCAATGGCGTATTGGTAATAAATGGAGATATACTGTTAACATTAATTCCATATTGACCAAGTTCCACAGCAAGAGATTTTGTTAATCCTAAAAGTGAATATTTCCCTACTACATAATCCATAATACCTTTTGGAGGAGATCCTATAACATAAGAAGTCAGAATGCTGATGATTTTTCCATATCGTTTTTCTTTCATAGAAGGAAATAATCGTTGTAAAATTTCAAAAAATGATTTAGTTTGTAAATTAATATGAGATTGAATGTCAATCCATTTTATATCAGTTAAATTTTTTCTATTTGTTGGGAAAGTAACACAGTGAATAAATCCATCAAATGAACCCGATTTTAGAATTTTTTGTAACAAATCGTCGAGTTTTGTTTCATCAAGTAAATTTATTGAATAAAAGTCAACTGATGATTTTAAGTTTGGATTTTGTTCAATTAGCTTATCAATACCTGATCTGTTTTTATTATACAGAGAAACTAATTTTGCGTTGTTATTGTAGAAAGTGTTAGTTATTGCTAATCCAATTCCACTATTACCGCCTGTTAAAAGTATTCGTTTATCTGTTAACAATTTACTCTCTTAATACAACTTTGGCTAAACCATCAACAAGGCATTTTCCGGAACTGTTTATTGTTGTTTTTAAAGTAATGATCTTTGTAGAATTGCTCTTGTCAACTACTTCACCTTCTATTGTTATTGTATCAT
>Ga0209541_10012221_pt1 | contig 13318 bp, 21 predicted proteins | sample RifCSPlowO2_01_FD_184027 | JGI IMG/M metagenome (GOLD analysis project Ga0209541, IMG submission 184027) | Groundwater microbial communities from Rifle, Colorado - Rifle CSP2_plank lowO2_0.1 (SPAdes) (version 2) | ecosystem: Environmental > Aquatic > Deep subsurface > Groundwater | place...
GTGGCCTTGACCACGAATAGGAGTTTGTCGTATGTTTCAAAATAATAAAGCTTAAATAATAGATAAGCTTTATGGTTTAAGAATTCTCATAGGAGTTCTCTTAAAAGAATTTTCTTAAAAGGTCTTTAAACAAAGCATAATCTTCTTTTTTTAATCCTTTTATCATTAGAATAACTGAAAAATAAATTATTACTCCTAAGAAAATTTCTCCAATACCTATGAAAATATTAAAATCAGAGATATTTGAATTTATATAAAATAAAATTAAAGCCATTATTGATGAAGCTATAATAGGTTTTATAGTATAACCAATATTTAAAGAAATATTAGATTCTTTTTTGGCGCGCATCAAAAGTAAAGTTAAAAAAACCGATTGGCTAATAACCGTGGCCATTGCAGCCCCGACTAAGGCCATACTAGAAGATATTTTCAATAAAGTATTAATGAAAAAATAATTTAGGGTTATATTAAGAATTGTGGCTATTATTAATCCTTTAATTATTATTTTGGGCTTCTCTCTAGAATAAAATATAGGAGTGATAATTTCTATAGTTGGTATTATAAAGATGAGGAAGGAAAGGACATAAAAAGGCGTCATTGCTGGAAGATAATCATATCCATAAATAAAAGCTATGAAAAATTTTCCTAAAATAAATATTCCGAATATTGCAGGAATGGATAAAATAGAGAGATACTTGAAAACCTTAGATAATTCTTTTCGAATTTCATTGTCTTTAATCTCTGACATGATCGGAAGCAAAATCTGCGATAAATTTAAAAAACCCCAAATTCCCGTCACTAAAGCAAGGGCTGCACTATAATAACCAACATAAGAAGCTTCTAAAAAAATACCGAGCATAATAGTGTCAACATAACCAAAAATAATAAGCAATGAGCCAATTGTTGCAAAGTAAAAAGAAAATTCTAAAATCTTATTTTTATTAAATGACTCGTTAGATTTTTCATATAGAAATGGAGATATTTTTTTGATGTTATATATTAAATAAGAGGCTGCTATTATCATAGATAGTGATAAAACACTAATAGTTCCCATAACATATTGCTCTTTTGCTAAAATTAAAAAAATAAATAGTACTCCTAATATTCTCAGAACTTCAAAAATAATTTGTTTAATGGTTACATGCCATAATTTCTTAATTATATAAAAATAAGAAGAATAAAATGAACCTATTGAATTAACCAGAATATAAAGACTGCTGAAAACAATAGGCAAAAATAATGGTGGTTTTCTAAAAACATAATAAGCTAATGGGAATGCTATTAATATCAGTAAAAATGAAACAAAAATAGTTATGGTTAATTTTAATTTAAATAAAAATCTAAAACTTGCTGCTGCTAATTTTTTATCTTTTTTATTTAAAGCTTCTGCAACATATTTTAAAAGAGTTTGATTTATTCCTGCATCAATTGTTACTAATAAGATTAAGGCTATTGAAACTGCTAATGTATAAATACCAAAATTCTCTGGCATGAGAAACCTAGCTATTATTATGACGAAGAAAATACTTCCAAGCCTTGCAGATAATGTAAGAATAAAATTCCAAAAAGAGCCTATAGCTATTTCTTCTGTTACTTTATTTTCCATATCTCTTGTAGTTGAATAATGTTTAAAAATGTATACGCCTTATTAAAAAGAAAATGAAGGTTATATCAAACATCCAGCCATTGTGTAAAATCCAAGGCGAGAAAAAGGATGAGGAGGTGAGAAATGGTTAAAATAGTAGCTGTATCGGGCTACTTTGACCCGCTCTTCACATTGGCCATATAGAATATTTTAAACTAGCTAAAGCATTAGGAGATAAGTTAATTGTTATTCTTAATAATGATGAACAAGCAGTTTTAAAAAAAGGAAAGCCATTCATGCCTTTGGAAGAAAGGAAAGCAATTATAGAAGCAATAAAATATGTTGATGAAGTTTTTGTGAGCATTGACAAAGATGAGACTATCTGCAAATCTCTTCGAGAAGTTAAACCAGATATTTTTGCAAAAGGAGGAGATAGATTTGCATATGAAATTCCTGAAGCTATAGTTTGTAAAGAACTAGGAATTCAAATTATCGATGGAGTTGGGAAGAAAATACAATCTTCAAGAAATTTTTATGGGAAAGTTAATCAGTAAAATAAAAATCTCTACATAATGATTATAGTTTATAAGATGAAATAAAATCATAATATAAATAATTATAAACCTATTCATTCTAGTTTAATATATGTTATTAAAAGATATTCAAGAGGATGTTGACAGGTGGACTGGACAATTTACACCACAATATTGGCCGCCGCTTGAAATGCAAGCCAGGTTAACTGAAGAGATTGGAGAAGTTGCCAGAGAATTGAATCATATGTATGGGACTAAAAAGAAAAAGTCTAGTGAAGATACTCGGAATTTAGGGCAAGAATTATCTGATGTTATTTTTACTGTTTGTTGTATTGCTAATAGTCACAAAATTAATTTACAAGAAGAATGGGAAAGAATGATGAAAGAGAAACAGTATGGTAGAGATAACCAAAGATATGAAAGAAAAGAAGAATAATTTTCCACTTTCTGTGTTAATTTTGAAAGGTCAAAAAAAATTAGTTTTTATTTTTTAAAACATTTTTTATGATAAAAAATGAAACAGCTACTTAAAATAGAGAAATCTAAAATAGCTGGAAGTGGTGTTTTTGCTTATGAAGATATAAAAAAAGGGGGAACAATTTGTTATTTGAATGGTGAATTGTGTACTCTTGATGAAATGATAAAGAGAGTTAATGAAGGCAAAGAGGAGCAATCAGACCCATTACAAATTGACGATGAACAATATCTTGATTTAGACGAGATATCCAGAACATTTAATCATTCCTGTAATCCAAATGCTTTTATTAAAGGTAAAAACGAACTTGTTGCCATGAAAGATATAAAAGTTGGGGAAGAGATTACTTATGATTATTCTACTACAATGAATGATAATGAAGAAAAAATAAAAAAAGTTGGAAGGATTTTATGGACTTGCGTATGTCACTGCGGTTCTAAAAATTGCAGAGGAATAATCGACCAGTTTAAAACACTTCCAAGGAGTATTCAAAATTTCTATATTGAAAACAAGTTTATGCCAGATTTTATGCTAAAACATTTCAGTTTGACTTAATTGATCATTAATTTCTCGCTATCTACCAATATTTTCAAAATATGAAGAGCTGGTAGCGGATTTTCATGAAATGATTAATTATGCTGAAATAAGATTATGGAAAACTTGTTAAATTAGTTATGGTTAATAAAATTATGAAAATGGTGTTAATAATTTTAATTTTGACAGTTGTTATCATAATCTCAGGGATATTTATATTCACCTATCAAAGAGAATTATTACAACCAAAACAACAGAATTATGAACTTCAACAAGAGGAAGCACTTGACATTCAAGAATTCTCAAAAAAGATGACATTTATTGTTAATGTTCCGAAAAATACTTTTGAAGAGGATATAGTCTATTTTGAGACATTCCGACCAGAAGGATTGAAATCTTTTAAAATGGAAAAAATATCAGATTACAAACACAAAATTACATTTGATATAGATTTTCTTGAACAAGGAGTTTATGTTGATGATAATGGAGAAAGAATTATTAGATATGCGTACAATAGAAATAATTTTGGATTTATAACAACAGAATATTTGGGCGAGACGACACAAACAGATTATTGGGACAAACTAACACGGAAAATTTCCCATCCAAAACAAGGATATGTCCAAGAGGATTTAGTTGAAAGGTGGAAATGGTTTCCGCAAGGAGAAATAGATTTCAAAACACAAATAACTCCACCAGAAAAATTTATGGAAAGAATTAACGGAAAGGAATTTCATTCAGGACATGTATTGAATGATTTGTATGTTTCTGGATTTGATGATTTTTTTAATTCTACTTCAAAACATATGCGGGAGCAGGAATATACATGGGCTATAATATCTCCGCCGTGGCAATGGGTTGCTGACTCTCCTCCAAAAGTTGCGAATTCGATTGAATTAGGGATAGATGAAAATCCAAATTATCCCAGTGATGAAAAATTAATAGAACATATTAAGTCTTTAAAAAAAGAAGGAATAAAAGTTTTTTTATCCCCGCAAATTTGTTGTACAGTAATTGATACACAAAATAGAAACGATGAATGGTGGAACGCTTATTTTAGTGAAGTTGAAAGATTTTTAGTTCACCATGCAAAAATTGCAGAGGTTTCAGGAGCAGATGCCTTAAGAGTTGATACTTTCGATGCTGATAACCGTGAAGTTAAAAATTTCGATGAAAAAATGGAGCAGATGATTAAAAATATAAGAAAAGAGTTTGGCGGAGAAATTGGAAGCGGTACAAGCATATACCTTTCTGAAGATAAAGAGCCGCGTGGCATTATTCCTCCTGTAGAATATTTCACATTCGGGGACAAGCTTGATTTTTTCGTGATATCAATAGATGCTCGACTTTCGAGAAAAGACAATCCTTCAAATAAAGAACTTGCAGAAGAAGCAGGAAATTTGATTGATAGAGCATTGCCGCTTCACGAAAAATATAATAAACCGATTATTGTTATCATTTCTTATGCCTCTATTGAGAAAAGTTGGAAAGGTTCTGCATTCTACGATTTTGTTGAAATTATGAACGCCCCTTGGATTGGCGAGAGAGAATGGAAGAAGGGAAAATATGAGTTTTCTGGAGAAGATCAGGCAAGAACTATTAATGCTTATTTTGAAGCTATTGAAAAAAGACCTTGGATAACAGGGCTTTATAATTTTGGTTACTGGATGTGGGAAATGCCTCTTGCTCCCGATATGTCAATAAGAGGAAAACCTGCAGAGGATTTATGGAAGAAGTGGAATGAGGTAATTTATGAGGATGATTAAATCAAATAAGGAAAAACTTGTTTTAAGGAAAATAATTCTATTTTGACAATAAAAATAATAATCCCTATCACCAGATAATTAGTTTTTATTTTTTAAAACATTTTTTATGATAAACAAAAAAAATCCAGTTATTCCTAAAGTTATATCTTGTATGGTATCTTTTACAGGATCTATTAACATGATAATCTGATTATTAATATTCTGATAAACTCCTCTCATAGGTATTTCGAAATAGTAATCCATAATATATTCATAGAACTCATATGCAAGGATTATGGATAATGAAAAAATAAATGCTGTTATGAGAGGATAATTTAGTTTCTTTTTCTTGAATATATAATATGAAACAGAGGCAAGCATGAAACCGCCTATAAGATGAAGAATTTTATCAACATAAGTAAATTGTAATTGAAAGTAATAGAAAAATACTATTGAGAAAACTATTATTAGTATATAAAAATAATGATGTATCTGAAAATTAAGAGAAAAATATTTTTCAACAGTATAAAATCCAATAACAATAACTAGAGAAAGAATTAATGAATTTAAACCAATTTCTTCGAATAAAAAATAAGAGATTATAATTATACTTAAGATCATTGTTAATATTAGGTTCTTGTAGTTTTTTAGAAAGTTATCATTTTCTTTTTTCATTGCTCTTTTCATTTCTCAATTTAGTAGTAATTTTTTTTAGGTCATCTGCTTCTTTATCTGAAAGAATCTTGCCACTATTTAATATAATCTTCCATGTATTTTCTGCATTTTTTTCATCCATAGAGTATTATGGTATTACTAGTATTAAAGTGTTGCTTGTAGCAAATAATCATCAATTACTTTATTCTTTCAAAATATTTTTTATAATATCAGAAAATGCAGGCCTTGTTATTATTATTCCAATTGTTACTCCAATAATTGTTGTTAATGCAAATCCCTTTAACAATCCAGCTCCTGCCCAGAATAACGGAAGCATTGCTGCTATTATAGTGAAAAAAGCTCCTAAAATAATAAACAAAGCATTTTTTATTCTTTCTTTTAAAGAACCTCTTTTAGACACTGCCTCATCAATGATAACAATCTGGTCGTTAACACCAGTTCCTAATCCTGCAATTATTCCTGCTATGCTTGGTGCATCTAAATTCCAGTTGATTAAAGAAGCTACTGCAAGTGTAATAATTGCTTCAGAAAACATAGTGAGTATTACAGCTAGGGTAATTTTTATTCTTCTATAAATTAAAAATATTATTAAAGAAATAGTTATAAAAACAGTTAAACCGAAAATTAATAAGTTTTTTGTGAACTCTTTTCCTAAAACAGGGGAGATGGTATCTATTTTAATTATCTCCAATTTATAAGGCAGGCTTCCAGTTATTAAAATAGTTTGTAAATGCTTCATGTTGTTTTCAGCGTCATCAAATGCTTCCTGCCTTGTTGTTCCGATGCCAGAACCAGAAATAGATATTTGTGTTGTTTGAGAGCCTTTGAGGTCTTTCCCTATGAACAAAGAATCAACTAAATTATCATCTAAATATAAATCTAATTGCTTGTCAAGATATTGAGGGTTTTCAGGGCTAATTGAGAGATTGTTGGTTACTTGTGCATGTCTTTTAGCTGCTTTTTCACTTAAAGAAATTGCAAACCTAAAATTACATAACTCTCCCTCTTGATAGAGGTTACAGGAATATACGCCTGCATCTTGTCCTGTTCTTGCAACATAAGTTACATCTTCCTCTCCTCCTACAAAAATAGTTTCGTTTCCTATCTTTGCCTCAAATTTTCCTTGGGTTGAGATTAGATTTTGAATGTCTGAAGCTGTTGCGCCTGCAACTTCAACTAACATAAATTTATTTCCTGCTAAATCAGTTACTGGTTTTACTGAAATATCTGCTATTCCAAATTCATTTAATCTATTGCTGGTTATAGATACTAAATCATTTAATTCTTCTTGAGTTAGATCTTTTTCTTGAGCTTTCACCAATGCTCTCGCCCCACCACTTAAATCTAATCCTGTTTTAATATTGGATTTTGGGATGTCTGCAACAGTTATTTGTGGAGTTTCATTTGTTAATAGTGCGAATTCAAAATCTTTTGTATTAATGATAAGTTTTGTTTTGTTTTCTACTGGAAAAATTGAATTTATCGTCTTTGTATAATCTGAAATAGAGATAATTTCATTATCATTTATAGAAGTGATAATCATTCCTGGCCTTAAACCAGCTTCATATGTTGATGAGTTCCTTTCTACATTCTTAACTATAACTCCTTTTTCAAAACTAGGAGATAGTGTGAAAAAAGAAGCAATTAATACTATTACTAAAAGCCAAATTCTCCATGTTAATTTCATATTTTCTTTACCTCACAATACCATTTAATAATACTTGCATTTGTAAGCCAAGTGTTAATCAAATCAGCTGATAATCCTATTGCTAAAATAATGAATATTTGTCTGAAGGAATCTGGAATTCCAGTAGATATAAAAAAAATTGGAGAAACTGCAATTAAAGCAGTCAGAGTCATAAGTACTCCTGTTTTAAATGCTCCAAATAATCTTTTATTTAATGCAAGATCTCTTCTTTTCAAAGCTCTTGTTGTTAATAGAATATCAGTATCCACAGAATAACCGACTAACATTAAAAATGCTGCAATTCCTGCTGCAGAAAGTTTTAATCCTATTACATTGACTATAGCAAGAGACATGATGATATCAGCAAGTGCAGCAAAGATAACTGCTATACTTGGTATAAATGTCTTAAAAAGGAAAAAAACCACTATAGACATTAAGATAAATGATATGACTAATGCTATTATAAGCTGTTTGTAAAAACTTAAGCTTAATGAAGAACCTGTAAATTCTATGTTTGAATTTTTCTCATCTAGTTTATAGCTTAAAATTCGTTCTATTTCTGGTTTAATTTCTTCTGGAGTTGTCGAAGTTTCTACAATAAAAGAAGTTGTTTCTCCTGTTCTCAAATCAGTAAGCTTTCTCACTGAAATGTCAGGAAATGAGCCTTTTAATTGAGATTCAAAACTTTCTGAAGTATCTCCTTGAATTGTTATAGAAGTACCCCCTGTCAGAGAAATATCTTTTTCCACAAAATTCCCGGTTTTTTGATACATATAACCTAGATAAAATAAAGATAACAAAAATAATATTATAGGAATTACTAATAATAACTTATAATATTTATCATACCAATCAGAGAAGCTTTTTTTAAAATTTCTCTCTGTTATTTCTTGGGTATTTGTCATCTATAAATCCTGTATCAAGTGTTTAAAAGCTTTTGTTTTTGAAATGGTTTGTGACAATCAATTATTAATACAGGAATTTCATTTAAACCACTGCCTTTAGGCAGTGGACGATTCCTACAGAATCGTCGTGAAATTCCTGTCTCAAAAATTTTAAACAAACCCACACCCTTAGGTGTGGGTAAAACACAAAAATTTTTGATATCCAGATTTAATAAAAATTGTCTTAATAGGGTTCGCTATTTGGGAATTTATAGTAAACCCATTTAATCTTTCGGAGGCTAAATTATTTTTTAACGCGATGTGGAGTTATTTATTTTTTTCTCTTCAAAATCCAACGCTGGCATTTATTGATTTATCTCTAATTTGGATAACAATAATTTTATTGAAAGGATAGAAAGTAACTCAAAAGAAAATGTAAGAGCAGTATTTAATAGATATTTTGAAGAAGAAATATCCAAATTGCTTAATAATGATGTAAGATTATACAAACGAATTGTTGATAATGATAAACTGAAAAGAAAACTTGAATCTGCTCTTTTTGATTTAATTTATCAGGAATATGACAAGATTAAGAAAAAAGGACTAGAGAATGTTAAATAGGCTATGAATTCTCCCCCCAACTCCACCACTTCCCATCCCCGATAAATAACCAACAAACATTTAAACAATAAAACCTTAATCTAATCATGAATGGTAAAGGAGAAGACAAAAGGGCTAAACTTATTGGAGTTTATGCAAAAGTTCCTGATAGTTTGAGAGATGACATTGTAGTTATAGTAGATAAAGAACCATATACCTGGACTACTGCCTATTTAGAAGTTAAGGGAGACACTGAATTAGGAAAGAAAATTTTAAAAGCGTTGGAGGACATAGGTATAATATGACAGAAAAAGAAGATATTGAAATAAATGAAGAAATTAAGGAGTTAGTAATAACAAGGATAGAGGCAGCTTCTTCTGATTTAAAGTTGTCAATTGGTGGGAAAGAAGGCATGAATAAGGAAGAAGTTATAAAGCATATAAAGGACGAGGATGAAATCGGGAGGCACATAATAAAAATGCACCTTTCGTTTTTGAAGGCTGCCGCAAATGGAGAGGTTGGTAAAGCTCTTGCTTCTGTATAAGATGAAAAAAGGAATGATTATCACCCTTCCAAGATATGATGATACAACAGAATATATTTCTCAGTGGTCAGACGAAATAAATGATGCTGGAAAAAAGGCAGGGATAAGAATAAAACCCCTAAATGACGAAAAAGTGAATAAAGAAGAATTTGAAAAAGTTATTGATAAATTAGACTATAAATTGGTAGTATTGAATGGTCACGGTTCTGAAACAAGCATATTTGGACATAATGATGAAATTTTAATTGATGAGAAGATAAATGGGCGGATTCTCACTAATAGAATAACTTATTCCAGATCTTGCAATTCCGCATTTTCTCTTGGCGTTAAATGTATGAAAAATAACAGAGAGGGGTGTTTTATCGGATACAATGTCAAGTTTACTTTTTATATAGATAACAAACGCTCGGCAACACCTAAAAAGGACAGAACAGCAGGAATGTTTTTATCTCCATCAAATCTGGTTCCAATTTCTATAATAAAGGGAAATCCGAGTTATGAAGCGCATGAGAGGGCAAGAAGACAGATGTTAAAAAATATCAATAAAATTTTAAGGGAAAAAACGAAAGACTCTTTTTTGATAGCCAGCGCTCTCTGGAATAATTATATGGGCCAAACTTTGCTTGGAAACAAAGAAGCAAGACTATGAGTTTTCAACCCAGCTCCACCAACCGCCATCTAGGAATGAGCTTTCAATTGAGAAAGATTGATTTTAAAGGGAAGCTTGAGTTTTAAGTCTGAAAAATCTTTTGTGTGTTTTTTGAAATTAAAAATGCCTACCCCTAGGACTTTTTCTGTTTTTTGATCCTTGAACAAAACTATATCTTCAGAAATATGCTCTCCATAATCTTCCTTAGAAACGCCAAAAGTTATTTCTAAGTAATCACCTTCTTCATCATAATAAATTTTCATTTGATCTTCTATTTTAGTTTAACTAAGTTCTTAAATTTCTCCCGCACACATCAACCCCTAATCAAACCTAAACTTGAATGGAAGCTCAAGCTTAATGCTGTCAGATTTTGTTCTTGCCTTAAAACTATGAATTGCAATCCCCTTTATTTCCCCTGTTGTTTTATCAACAATTCTAAATAAGCCATTACCCAGGTTATCAAAAAAACAATTAGAAATATCTCCGTTAGTTATTTCCAGAAAATCGCCTTCCTTATCATAATAAATGCTCATTTGAATATTCATTTTATGATTTTATGTATCTTACAAAATATGCTGATAATATAAATCCTTCTCCATTCAAATATTTAATTCCTTACATCCTTACCCTTATTTTTATTTTTCTTCTTTAAAACAATCTTCCCTTTTTCAGACTTTATCTCAACTTCTTCACCGTATTTTAATCCCGCTTCTTTTAAAACCATTGGAGGAATATTTACAATATACTTGTAATAGTCTTTATCTTTATATTTTCTTAAAAATCTCTTTTGTATTTTCATGATTCTTTATAGAAGATTTTCTATATAAATCTTTAGGCACCACAAGATTTAAATATATGAGGTGCCTAAAATAAATATGAAAAAAAGATTTTTAGGAATTGGATGGAGAAGTAGGATAATTTTCAAAAGAGCTACGGCATATATTTCTATTAATAAATTGGTAGTTGAGGGATGCAATCTGGAGAAAGGAAAAGAACTTTATTCTTATCTTGCTGAAGATGAAAAAGGCAGGAAGATCATCTTAACTTATTTGGATGGGATAAAAGCAAATAAATTTAAAGTTTAAGCAATTGTAATAAAAATGGAACAAGAAGATACACATATCGCAATTTTCAATGGAAAGAGAATAAGGAGAAAGTTAATTGGAGATAAATGGTTTTTTTCGGTTGTAGATGTAGTAGGGATTTTGACAGATAGTGTAAATCCAAATGATTATTGGTATAGACTAAAGGTTAGGGAAAAAGAATCTTCAGATATTGAGTTATCGACATTTTGTCGACAACTGAAACTTAAATCAGGAGATGAGAAAGAATATCTTACAGATTGTGCAGATACAGAAGGCATTTTTAGGATAATACAGTCAATTCCTTCAAAAAAAGCAGAGCCTTTCAAGAGATGGCTGGCTAAAGTTGGATATGAAAGAGTACAAGAAATAGAAAATCCAGAGTTAGCTCAGGAGAGAATGAAGCAACTTTATGAGAGGAAAGGATATTCAAAAGACTGGATTGAAAAAAGATTAAGAGGTATTGCAATAAGGCAGGAATTAACTGATGAATGGAAAAATCGAGATGTAGAAGAAGAGATTGAATTTGCAATATTGACTAATGAAATAAGCAAGGCAGCTTTCGGTAAAACAGTTGAAGAATACAAAGAACTGAAAAAGCTGAAAAGAGAAAATTTAAGAGACCATATGGATGATTTAGAATTAATTTTTAGCATGTTGGGAGAAGCAGCAACAACAAGAATTACAAAAGCAAAAGATGCCCTTGGGTTTAAAGAAAATAAGAATGCTGCGAGGCAAGGAGGGGAGGTTGCAGGCAATGCAAGAAAAGAGCTGGAAGAAAAAACAGGTGAAAGTGTTTTGAGTGAAGATAATTTTTTAGATGTTCCTGAAAAGAAAAAGAAAAAAAGGAAGATTCAGGTAAGTTATGCTGAATAGGGAGTTTTTGCATACCCAAAAACTTACACACAGATTATATAACTCCTAGATATCAGTTGATAACATGGCTGAAAGTCAATCAAGATACAGTATTGTTGAAAGATTAACACAAAGAAAATTAGAGATTATGAATTCTAAATCCAATATTAAAGAAGAGGTTAAAAGAAAAGAACAAAAAATAGGAAAATTAAAAAAAGAATTAGAAAACTGGAAAAAAGATATTCAGGAAGATATTAAAAGAGAGGAAAGAAAAAAAGATTTGGAAATTGAAAGAACAAAGCAAGAATTTGAGAATTCCAGAGAACAGATGAATACTAAGGAAAAAGTTTTTGATGATCAGATTAAAGCAATTGAGCAGGCATTAAACTCTATTGAAGAAATTTCAAAAACATCTCCAAATATTCAATCATAATTTAATATATTTTAGTTTTTGAATCAATAGATAAGTCTGTAGAGAAAAAAAGATGCCATGTGCGCCAACAGACTCTAAATGGAAAAAATAAACCAATGCCATGTTGCTGGTTCCTTCTTATGAAGGTGATTAGGGCCCTCGTCAGCCCTTTTATTTTTAACATGAAAATCAATGATATGCCTAAAATTGAATGTCCTTTCGTTAGAGAATTAATTAATGGGAATTATATTGTAACTAATAAGATAGCTGAAGGTTATGAATGGGTATTCAAAGATGATTCGGTAATGGCAATAGAAAAATTGCATGGAACTAATGTAAGCATTGTTATAGTAGAAGGAACTGTAATACAAGTTTACAACAGAACAGAGAGAATTCCATTTATTACAAAAGGCAAAAAATGGATTATTGAAAGTTTATTAAACTCAAAAGAAAGAGGTTATCTAGAGTTTTTAGGCGATGGTCAACATTTTGGAGAATTAATTGGACCAAAAGTTAATGGGAATCCATACAAATTAAAAGAGCATTTATGGATTCCATTTAAAATCTTTGCACAAAAACATTTAAAATATAAATCATGGGGAAAATATCCAAAAGATTTTGAGACTATTTCTAACTGGTTTAAAGAATTAATTCCTTTATATGCTTCTATGCAGGGAGATAGAGAAGGGTTTGTAGAGGGAATAGTATTTACTCATCCAGATGGAAGAATGGCAAAGTTAAGAAAGAATATGTTTGATTGGCACAAAAAAGAAAATAATGAAGAATAAAATAAATATGAAAAATTCAATTAGATATAAAATTGTTAATGGAAAGAAAAGACCTCTATGCGATTACCTTGGAGACTGCAATAATCTGGCATTTAAGGAAGTTTATCCTTCTTTGCTAGAAAACAAATACAAAAATAAGGGATGGAGTTATTTATGCAAAAAACATTTTAAACGAGAGTATAAATAATTTTGTTGAAACTTCCCAAAATATTTAACCATAAAGGTTAATATGATTGAAAGGAGGTGAAACAAAATGAAACAGACACTAAC
>Ga0209541_10012223_pt1 | contig 13317 bp, 14 predicted proteins | sample RifCSPlowO2_01_FD_184027 | JGI IMG/M metagenome (GOLD analysis project Ga0209541, IMG submission 184027) | Groundwater microbial communities from Rifle, Colorado - Rifle CSP2_plank lowO2_0.1 (SPAdes) (version 2) | ecosystem: Environmental > Aquatic > Deep subsurface > Groundwater | place...
CCCATCCACCACAGCGTATTGAGAATGCTTTGAAGGAAGCTAAAGTGCGTATTTCTGAACATAAGAGCGCTGAAGAACAAATAGAAGAGATTATCAAGTCTTTGCAGTCTCTTTTGCCTTTACGCTATGAAGTTCATATCTTAGAATTACGGATTCCGAGCCAGTATTCAGGTCCTAGTTCTGTTGTTTTGCGTAAATATGGTCGGATTCTTAGTGATATATGGGATTTGAATACATGGGTTGTTACTTTTCAGATTCCTGCAGGTCTTCAGGAAGAGCTTGAGGTAGCTTTAAATAGTATAACGAAAGGCACATTAGGTGTAGACGTGAAAGAGAAACGATAATATGAGTGGTTTATTAGTTGAAGATCGTAATATAGTTTTTCCTGGGGATATTGTTGCTCAAGGTATGGACTATCTTCCTTCTGGGGATATTGTTCGTATTGGTGATTCTTTAATTTCTACGAAAATTGGTTTAATCTCTTTGAATAATCGTATCGTTAAACTTATTCCTTTGACTGGACCTTATCTTCCAAAACGCCATGATACGGTGATAGGTTGTGTTGTTTCTATTGGTATGAGTGGATGGCGTTTGGATATTCGCTGGCCCTTTGAAGCTAATCTGGGATTGGCTGAAGGAAGTTCTGAATTCATTCAACGCAATTCTGATTTGTCTCGATATTATGGTGTTGGTGATTATGTCCGCGTTGAAATTACGAATGTTGCTAGCTCTCGTATTATTGATCTCTCTGCTAAAGGCCCTGGTTTGGGAAAATTAGGAAGCGGTCGTGTTTTTTTTGTAAAAGCTACGCGTGTTCCACGTATTATCGGAAAACAAGGAAGTATGGTTGGTTTAATTAAAGAACATACGGGCTGTCGCATTTCTGTTGGTCAGAATGGGGTTGTATGGTTGTCTGGCGAAGATCCTGTGAAAGAGGAACTTGCTGTCCGTGCTATTCGTATGATTGAACGTGAAGGACATATTAGTGGCTTGACTGATCGTGTTCAAGAATTTTTAAAGAAGGAGACAAAAATATAATGGCATACAAACGTGAAGATGGAAGAAAAAATACAGAGCTTCGTCCTATGAGCGCTCAAGTGGGTGTTATTCCCAATGCTGATGGCAGTGCTCGTTTTCAAATTGGTCATACAATTGCCATAGCTGCTGTCTATGGTCCTCGTGAGTTACATCCTCAGTTTTTACAAGATCCTATGAAAGGAGTTCTTCGCTGCAACTATAATATGATGGCTTTTTCTGGCAGCGGAGATCGTGTTCGTCCTGGTCCTTCTCGACGGAGCAAAGAAATTTCTTTAATTATGGAAAAGTCTTTGTTGCCTGTTTTGGATTTGAGTAAATATGCTGGTTCTGTCGTCGATGTTTTTGTTGAGTTGTTACAAACAGATGCTGGTACGCGTTGTGCAGCTATTACTGCTGCTTCTATGGCTCTTGCCGATGCTGGTATTCCTATGAAAGATTTAGTGACTGCTGTTGCTTGCGGACGTGTGGAAGATCAGCTTATTGTTGATGTTGACTATCTTGAAGATTCACATGAAGGTGGTGTTGATTTGCCGATGGCTATGAGTATGAATAGTGATGAGATTACGTTATTGCAAATGGATGGTGTTTTAGACAGTAAATCTTTGAAGAAATTATTGGAAATGGGAAAGGAAGCTTGTTTGACTATTAAGAAAGTGCAGTTAGATGCCTTGAAGAAAAAATATGGTACAGGAGTTGTGGAAGTATGAGTGTTCTTCGCCATCATTTATTAAAAGTTTTTGAACAAGGTCGTCGTTTTGATGGTCGTGGCTTTGAAGATTATCGCAATATTTCTGTTGAGTATGGGGTTTCTCCTCGAAGTGCTGAAGGAAGTGCACGTGTTAAAATAGGGAATACTGAGGTTGTTGCAGGCGTCAAAATGGAGTTGACTACTCCTTATCCAGATACCCCTCATAAGGGTGGCATTGTTGTTAATGTTGAATTGTTGCCTTTGTCTCATTCTCGCTTTGAGCCTGGTCCTCCTTCTATTGATTCTATTGAGTTATCTCGTGTTGTTGATCGTGGTATTCGTGAATGTCAATATGTTGATTTTGAAAAACTTTGTTTAGAATCTGGTGTGAAAGTCTGGAACGTTCTGATTGATATTTATCCTCTGAATGTAGATGGTCATCTTTTTGATGCTGCTGCTTTGGCTGCTGTTGCTGCTCTGAGAGATACCAAGTTTCCCCATCTTAACAAGGAAGGTATGGTTGACTATACTCAGAAAACAACGAAGAGTTTACCATTACAGAAAAAGATTCCTGTTGCCTGTACTGTTCTCAAATTAGGTAAGCATCTTTTTGTTGATCCTGATTATGAGGAGTTTAGTTTGTCTGATGCTCGCTTAAGCGTCTGTAGTTTAGATGATGGCAATCTTTGTGCTTTGCAGAAAGGTGGTGATGTTTCTTTTAGTCCTGATGAAATTCTTTTGGCTATTGATTTAGCTGTCAAAAAAGCAAAGGAGTTACGCAAACAATTATGAAATTGACTAAATATGAAAAGGCTCGTTTGATTGGTGCCCGTGCTTTGCAGTTAGCTATGGGTGCTCCTCTTTTATTAAAATTAAAAGATACTGATCTTTCTTCTATTCGTTACAATCCTGTGCAAATTGCCAAGATGGAATTTGAGCGAGGGATTCTTCCTATTACTATTAAGCGACCTATGCCTAAGAAAGTAATTTGAAAGCGTAGTTTTTTAAAGTCCTTTTTGTTTTCTTTTTTATGATTATCAAGTCTTTGAAACATAAGGGAAGCACTGTTAAAATTTCTACAGATCAAGGTTCTTGTTCTTTTGAGACATCATCTTCTCTTTCCTTTGAGAATTTAGAACATTATGAGATTAATACTCTTGATGATTTATTGAAATTGCCCCATGAGTTGCATCTTCCTTTACTTGGATTACATGAGAAGAAATGGAAGCTGATTAAGAATACGACGAAGATTCCGCGACCTTTAGTTGTGGTGTTAGAGAAAAGCGTTGGGATTCGTGAGTTTCTTTTAGTTTCTTATGATGCAAAAAGTTTTTCTGATTCGTATGAAGCTATTGAAGATGCCTGTTCTCTTTTTTATAAGAAATTAAAACGTGCAGGATATACTGTTAAAGATGGTGTTCTTCTTGATAATTCTGTTGAGGAGAAAGATCTTTTGATGTTGTTAAAAGAAAGCGTTGAAGCTGTTCTTTCTGAGTATTCTTTTACATTGCGTCTTGGTGTTGCTTTTCACAATTATAATGATGGTCGTTATGTTTATGCCAATCGTTCTTTCGATGATGATGGGCAAGTTTCTTTTGTCCGTGATCTTGTACGTGCCTATGATATTGGTTATGTGGAAGCTCCTTTTTATGAAACTCAATTACAACATTACAAGAAATTAAAAGAAGATATCTTTCAGAATTGTTTAGTCTGTTATACTTCTAAGATTAAAGAGTTTACTGTTGGTCTTTTTGAAGAATGTTTTAGTGCTGTTCTTTTAAATTATCATTTGTTGAGTGATTTCCGAGATAATATTGAAGCATTCAGAGAACATGATGTTGTGACTGCTGCTCCTGTCTCTTTGCGTAGCTTGTTTGTTCTTCTTGGTTATGAAATTGTTCTTGCACGCTTTCTTTTTGGTGATCGTAATTTGGTAAAGTCCTTTAAGAAAGCAGAAATCTCCCTTCGTGAGGGTGTTCGTTAAGTTTTTTACTATAGAAAGTCTTTTAAAGAGTCTTTTGTAATAAAACAAGTACTGATATTTATATATTCAGTTAAAAGGAGGTGAATAATTCATGGTTGTGGACGCTTTAGTAGGAACAGGCAATTTGTTTCTTAATCCGCTCTTTACTCTTTGGAATAGCTTTGTTTTAGTTCTTCCGAGTATTGTACTTGCCTTGCTTCTGCTTATTCTTGGCTACTTTATTGCATGGGTTGTTGGTTATGTTGTTCGTTATCTTCTCGATCGTGCTGGTCTTGATCGATGGATGCGGCGTTCTGGCTTAGTACGTCAAATGGGACATACCGATGTTCCCGTTCTTCTTGGAGAAATTGTGAAGTGGTTTGTCTTCATTATCTTCTTACAGGTTGCTGTTGATGTGCTGAACTTGCGTGCTTTGAGTCAACATCTTGATGCTTTTGTACGCTGGCTGCCTAATCTCTTGATTGCCGTTATCATATTCTTTGTCGGTATCGCTCTTGCGCATTATGTTGATGTTCGCATGCGAGAAATGACGAAGATGAAGGGAATGAGTTTTGTAAGTGGTCTTGTAAAATTTGTGATCATGCTTACCGTTCTCTTGATTGGTCTTCGCCAGATTGGTGTCAATGTTGGTCTCTTAGAGAATTTCTTCTTAATCATTGTTGCTTCCCTTGGTCTTGGCGTTGCCTTGGCTGTTGGTCTTGGCTTTGGTTTAGGATTGAAGAAAGAATCTGAAGGCATTATCAAGAAATACAAGAAGTATTTGTAAAACTTCTTTTTTCTTTTATTCTTTTTATATATTTGTTCTAATTATATTTTCTTATCTTTCATAAATGAATACTTTTTCAATTAAGTTTATAAAGTTCTTTTTTCTTTGTGAAGTATGGCTCTTGGTGATCGTGTAAAGCTGGTAACAAGATCTAAGGAAGAGTTTGAAGGGATTCTGATGCCTTGCTCTCCTGATCTTTTTGTCTTGAAATTAAAAAGCGGGTATAATATGAATTTTGATAAGAAGAATGTTTCTTCTTTAAAAATATTATCTAAGGTTCAAAAAAAAAAGAAAACACTGAAAAAGATTTCTTCTTCTGCTTCCAAACGCATTACTCTTTTACATACTGGTGGTACTATTGCAAGTTCTCTTGATTATCAGTCTGGTGCTGTTAGTTCTCTCTTTCATCCTGAAGATCTTCTTTCTTTGTTTCCCGAATTGAATTCTTTGGCAAAAATTGATTCTCGTTTAGTGTGCAATATGTTTTCTGAAGACTTGCGGTTTGATCATTATAACTTACTTGTCAAAGAGATTGAGAAAGAAGTGAAGAAGGGTGTGAATGGTGTGATTGTTTCTACTGGCACTGATACATTGCATTATACATCTGCTGCTCTTGCCTTTGCTTTAGAAAATTTAGCTATTCCTGTGTTCGTTGTTGGTGCACAAAGAAGTTCCGATCGTGGGAGTAGTGATGCTGCTTTGAATTTATTAAGTGCTGCGTATTATATTGTTGAAAGCTGTTTTACTGGTGTTGCGGTGTGCATGCATTGGCATTCTGATGATGCTTTATGTGCAGTGTTACCTGCCTGTAAAGTTCGTAAATTGCATAGTTCACGAAGAGATGCTTTTCGTCCTGTGAATGCAGAGGTCTTGGCTTTTGTTGATTATCATCATAAAAAGATAGAACAAATTGCTCCTCTTCCTTCTCTTTCTGGTTCTTTTAAAGTTCATTTGTTTAATCCTAAATTAAAAATTGGTTTGTTAACTCATACGCATATGTTTCCTGAAGAGTTTTCTTCTTATGCTTCGTTTGATGGTTTGGTGTTAGAAGGTAGTGGTTTAGGTTTAATGCCTCTGCATGTGACTGATCGTGCTACTACCGTACATAAGAAAATTGCTGAGAGTTTAAAGAGTTTAATCAAAAAAGAAGTTGTTGTGGTGATGAGTTCTCAGTGTTTATTTGGTCGAGTACATTTGGATGTGTATTCTAAAGGAAGAGATATTCAATCTTTAGGAGTGATTGGACATTTGAATGATATGACTCCTGAAACTTCTTTTATTAAATTAGCGTGGCTGTTAAGCAACTATAAGAAGAAGGAAGAAGTGAAGAGATTATTTATGGAGAATTTGAGAGGGGAATTGTCTGAGAGAAGTTTGTTTGATGGTGAGTTTGTTTAAATTTTTTGGCTTTTGTCTATACAAGGCTCCGATGATGAGAATTCTTATTATTTCTTTCATAAGCTTTATTAATGTCTTTTCTTTTAAAAATTTATGGCTCAGAGAGAAAACAGTCCCAAGCAGTTTATCTATTACTGGTATAAGGAACTAGGATGGAGGAAAGATCCTTTTCATCCTTCTCAGTTTAAGTCTCGCTTGTTAGCAGGGTTTGAAGAAGAACGCAAGGCTCTGAACAGTTTTATTTTAGAACGCAAGGCTCTTTGTTTTCTTGAAGGTTCTGAAGGTTCTGGAAAAAGTTCTTTGATCTCTTGGCTTGTGCATGAATTACAATTACGCTCTGACATTAAGGTTCTTCACAGTACTGGAAAAGAGGAAACAAAACAAGATTTCTTGGATTTACTGGCTTCTTCTAGTCTAAGTTTCAAAGATCGCACTTTGACTCCTCTCTTACGAAAATTACAAAAAAAGAATGATTCCTTTGAAGAGCTCTATCAAGCTATTGTTCAGAAGAAAGGTTTTGTTTCTTTGTCTTCTTTGCATTCATATTTGGAAAAACGTTCTCTGCGTTTTGTTCTTTTCTTAGAGCAGCCTTCCCCTCTTGTCCTGGAAGCTCTTAGTGATCTATTTTCTTTGCCTTTACAGGTGATCGTTACATTCAGATCAGAAAGTTTGAAGATTCCCCCCTATCCCTTTCGACCAGTACATATTGAATTAAAGGAATTATCTTTTGAAAACTGCTGTGCTTTGTTATCCTTACGCTTACTTGATGTTGGTGGAAAAAACTTAAATCCTTTTTCTCTTTCTGAATTAAAAAAAATTTATTTAAAATCCAAAGGACATCCTGTTTCCTTCCTTTCTTTGTGTCATGAAAGAGCATTGCAGCGTGCTTTAGATCACCTTAGTTTTAGAAAAAATCCTTCTTTGGTTGAGGATACGCATGCTCGTTCTGTTAACTTAGAAGAGTTAGGAAAAGGAAAGTCTTCTGGTACTCATGATGATGTGAAGTTAGTTGTTAAAGAAAAGAAAGAGAAACCATATACTATTACTCAAATCAAACAATCCTATAATGATTATAAAGTTGAGGCCTTTAAGAAAAAATAGAGTGTTTCTTGATTAATTCTGCCGCTGTCTTCCCATCTATTTTTCCCCTATTTTTCTTCATTAATTCTCCCATCAATGCCTGGAAATTTAGTTCTGGCTTTTCTTTGATGAGTATCTTGATTTCTTCTTCTAGCTCTTTCATATCTTTTAATCCATAGTTCTTTATGTTGAACGGTTTGTTGTTTACTTTATCTAAGAATATTTTTTCCAAAGATTCTTTTGCAATATTTCTTTTGTCTAAATGTTCTAAGATAGACAAGAAGAAATCATCATGATGTATTGTCTTGTTGTGGTTTTTCTTGAATTCTTTTGGAAGATTTAAGATAAGTTCTGCTATGTATGTATTTTTTAAATTTGAACATAGTAATGAAGCTTTTTTGAAGTATTCTTCCAAGTTCTCCTTGAGAAGATCTTTTGCCTGTGTATTATCTATCTTGAAGGTTTCTTCTAATCTGAGCATTTGTTCTTCCAATAATTCTGGCAAGTGAAGCGTTTTGAGATAGTCTTTTGCTATCTTATGAAGTGGAATATCTGTTTCTACATACATTCTTGCTGCTCCTGGCATTGGTCGTTCATATTGTGTTGAGAAATCTGGACGTGCTGAACGCACATGAGCTTCTTGTTTCTTTTTTTCTTGCAGCTGTCTTGTTATTTCATTATCAATAATTTTTGGTATATTCCTATAATCCTGGAATCCTTTGATTTCAATTCTTGCTCCGTTTTTGATAGAGATATTCACATCTTGTCTGATAGAGCCTATTCCTCTTTTGATCCCTTCTAGACTTCTGAGGATCATTCCTATTTTCACTGCTGCTTCTTTTACGTGTTCTGGATCTTGCAATGATGCATCCGTTGCTATTTCAATTAATGGAATTCCCAATCTTGAGATGTTGTATCTTCGTTCTGTTTCTGTATCATTTACTTTCTTTGCTGATTCTTCTTCCAAACAGACTGATTCTATCTTTACGTTTCCTCTGCTTGTTTCTATTTCTCCGTTGACTGCGATGAGTGCTGTTCTTTGAAAAGCTGCTGTGTTAGAACCATCTATGACAATCTTTCTCATGAACTGAATATAGTCTAGAGGTTTTGCTTTTAAAAGCAAAGCTAGTTTGAGTGTAGTTTCTAGTGCTTTTTTGTTCATTTTCTTTGGTGGTTCTTCATCAATATCTATTAAACAGTTTGCTTCTTTGTATCCTTCATAAATGAATTCTTTTTCTTTTTTGAGTTCGTGTAATGCTGCTTGATCTATCTCTCCTAGCTCTGATGCAGATGCTCTTAATCTTCTTCTTATTTTGAAATCTGGCGTTCCGTCTTTTATTATTGTTGGACAGTCACAGAAGAGTTTTTTTCCTTCTAATTGTTGGTGGATTTCTAGACCTGACTTGAATTGAAGTTGCTGGTAGTTGTGCATGTTACTAGAAGATTGTTTTTATTAGTTAAAAAGGTTTTTACTCTTTTGCCTGTTCTTTTTTTCATCTTAGAAATCCTTATAAATCCTTCTTCGTTCTCGTTTCTTATTGCCAAAAGCTTTTCATTTGAATGGCTAGTGCTTGCTGAGGCAATAAAGATGCAAGACATTCTTAGGATGTCCTTGAGGAATATATGGTAAAAACAACTACAAAAACAACGGATCTTTCCCAGGAAGGAAGTGATCAAAATTTAGATGGACAGTTCTTAGTTCCTTTGGAGGATTATCTAAAAGTTGGGATTCATATTGGTACAAAATTTAGAACAAAAGCTATGTCTCCTTATGTGTATAAAGTGAGGAATGATGGCTTAAGTGTTTTGAATGTCCAGAAAATTGATGAACATTTACGCATACTTATTGATTTGTTCCTGAAACACGATGCACAAGATATTATTGTTGCTTGCCGACGTGAGAATGGCTGGAAGGCTGTAAAATTATTTTCTAAACTTACTGGTATTCCTTCTTTCACTGGCCGTTATTTACCTGGACGTTTAACGAATACTGCTCTGAAGACATTTATGGAAACGAAATTGGTTCTTGTTGTTGATCCTTTTCCTGATAGAAATATTTTAACTGATGCACATCGCGTTGGTGTTCCTGTAATTGCGTTATGTGATACTAATAATGAAACAAGAGATCTTGAGTATGTTATTCCCTGCAATAACAAAGGGAAGAAAAGTTTAGGCTTAATTTTCTGGGTTTTAGCGCGTGAGTATTTGAAAGGAAAAGGTATGATTAGTTCTGAGAAGGATTTCAAAGTTAGTATAGAAGATTTTACATCTGAATAATTTTTTAAAAATTTTTTGTTCTCTCGTAGGTTCATTTACTTACTACTTCTTTACGATGTAAAAAAGGAAAAGGTTTAAATATTTCTTTATTCATAGTTTAGGGATTAACTCAGTGGGTGGTTATGTGTTGGTTATAGATGACAAAATGACAGTAATGCAAGTACGACCTAGTTATTCCATCGTTTATCAATTTAAACCACAGCTACGCATAGAGTCTGGACATGTTCGCTCTGAGAAGGATTTTGTTGGATTTATTAAAGAAATCTCAGGGAATTGGCGTGATGGCGATTATTTCTTTCGATGCTCTCATGGCACTTTTGCTTATTTTACCTTGAATGGACGACGTGTCAGGCTTTCTCGAAAGTCCCGCCAAGGCAAGGAATATCTTTGCTGGCAGTATTTTTCGCAATCTCCTCATCGTGTTTCCAAAAAGAGGGTTGCACTCAAAGTGAGTGCTGTGCGTAAACGTATGAACAAGAAGGTTGAATAAATTCTTTCTTTTTCTTTTTTCTTTTTACTCTTGATTTTCCGAGGGCAATAGGAAAGTTTTATAAAGGAATTTATTTCTTTGTATATAATAAAGGGGTTTGATGTATGAAACATGCAAAGATCATAGGTTTTCTTTCTGTGAAGGGGGGTGTTGGAAAAACTACTACTGTGGCTAATTTGGGAGCTCTTCTTGCACAAGATTTTGGAAAAAAAGTTTTGATTGTGGATGGAAATCTTAGTAATGCAAATTTAGCTTTGCATTTTGGATTCAGCAAACCTACATATACCTTTCATGATGTTCTCTCGAGAAAAGTGCGTGTAGAAAAAGCATTGTATGAACATGAAAGTGGATTACATCTACTGCCTGCTTCTTTGCATGGAAAACCTGTATCTTATAAACTTTTAAAATCTTATTTAAGCTCTTTGCGTTCTTACTATGATTTGATTTTAGTTGATGGTAGTCCGAGTCCTCGTGATGGGTTGTTAGAAGCTGTTGCTGCAAGCGATGAAGTATTCTTGATTAGTCAGCCTGATTATGTGACGTTGAGTGCTACTTTGAAAACGCTGAAATATGCGCAGGAGAAACATACACATGTTGCTGGTCTGATCTTGAATCGTGTTCGCGGCAAGAAATTTGAAATGAATGCTTCGCAAGTGCAGTCTCATACTAAAGTTCCTGTGGTGTGTGTTTTGAAAGACGATGAAGCTATTCTTGCTTCTCTGAATAAAGGAAGACCTGCCGCTTTTACGAAAAAGAATTCTGATGCTGTTGTTGAATACAAGAAGTTAGCTGCTGCCTTAATAGGAAGAAGATATACGGATACGCGTTTGAAGAGCCGTTTGAAATCTCTTGTTAAAAGAGATGTTCCTCCTGAAGAAGTGAACAGAGCTATTGTAATGGTAAGTCATTATTAGATATTTTCTCCCATTTTGCAAGAGTAATATAGTGACTATAGATATGCAGAAGTTATGCTTCTATTTTTTGTTCTATAGGTGCTTCTTCTTTTTTTCCTAAAATATCTTCTAAGTTTTGTGTTCCATATTCTGTTACTTTTAGATTCACTTGTGCAATTGCTTCGTTAATTGTGTTTGCTACTACGGTTTTTCTTTTTCTCATACCTTTTCTTTTGATAGTTACGCAAGGTCCTTTTGAGAGAAGCACTTTTCTTTTTCCTATTCCCTGTAAATCTGCTCTCATTGGAATTCCTGCATTGCTTGTGGCACCAGTAATCTGCAGTTCGTATCCAGGAAGATCAATTAATTCTCCTTTGATTTTCTCTCCTGCTTTTTTATTTATCAAACTATTATTAGGAAGGACTTTCTGGTAAGATTTTCCTGTCTTTGTATTATTAATAACAAGTTTTAGTTCTGCCATGATTCATATGCCCCATACTGGGTTGTATTTTCTCTTTTTTTCTGCTATTTCTTTGAGTGCTTGGATTTCATCTTCCTTTAAATAGTTTTTTAATTTTTTGAAGCGCTTGAATTCTTCTTCTTTGAGGTCTGTATAGAGAATATCTCCTTCTTTTATTTGGCGCCCTATGGTGATTCCTGGCAGAGCTATAGCTACGGATTGTCCCTTTATTGCTTCCTGCACTGTGTTTCCTTCTAACTGGATTTCTTTTAGTTCTGTTAATTGTTCATTTTCTTTAAAGAGAGGAGCTCCCGGTTTTAAGATTCCTAGTTCAATATCTACTCCTAGTACTGCTGGATTAGACTGCCTGAAAATAAATCCTGATAATACTTTAATTTTTGCCGGTCGTGTTAAATTCTTTAATGCTTTTTTTTCTATGTTGCTCTTTTGTTTTTCCCTCCATGTCTCAAATTTTTCTATTAATGTATAAATTACTTTTTCTTCAATGATTGTCAGCTGTTGTGTTTCTGCTCCTTTTGTATTGAATGCAAGAATGACTCTGTTTAATGGATCCTGCTCTGCCTGTGCTTCTGCCATATCTTTCTTTGAGACATTTCCTACGGATGCTGCTTTTATTTTGTGTCCTTTTTTCTGCAGCAAAGCAATCAGTGCTTCTAAAGAACCAATGGATTCCGCCTTGATAACTATTCCTTCCTTGTCAATTTTTATGGTCATTTCTTCTATGTCTTCTTTTATTTTTTTTGTGATCTCATCTTTTTTATTTTTTGGAATGACTTTGAGAGGCATACCAGGAATGATTTCTTTTGTGTCTGGTGCTACAATCTTTACTCCAGATGCTGCATGTGCTTCTTTTGTTCTTTCTATCTTTCCTTTTTCTCTTGTGAAGAGGGATTTGACTTTTGTTATTATTGGTTCTTGCAAGGTGCCAATCATAATTTGATCTCCCACTTTTATGTTTCCTTCGTAGATGATCGTATCTAAACAAGTCCCTAGTCCTTTTTCTTCTGTGATTTCTAAAATAGTTGCTTCTCCTGGATGATTGGTGTTACACTTTAATCCTGATTCTAGGTATCTTTGTGCAAGTCCTGTGATGATCATTAAAAGTTCTGGAAGTCCTTCTTTTGTTTTTGCTGATAAAGGAATAACTGCTATTGTTTTTTTAAAATCCTGTATTCTGTCAAAACGTTCAATGTTTATATTTTGCTCATAGAATTGTGCTAAGAGTTCATAGATTTTATTATCCAATTTTCTTTTTGTTTGTTCTTCTTGTTCTTGAATGCTTTGTATCAAGAGTTTATTTTTTGTCTTCCATCCTGTGAATTGATCTATTTTATTTAATGCAATAACAAAAGGAGTTTTATTTTCTTTTAAGATTTCAATGCTTTCTCTTGTTTGAGGTTTTATTCCTTCGTTAATATCTATAACTAAGATTGCAATGTCTGCTAGAGAACCACCTCTCTTTCTTAAATTAGAGAAGGCTGCGTGTCCTGGTGTATCTAGAAATAATAAACCTGGGATGGTGATCTTTTGGTTTAACGTTTTTAATAAAGAACCGCAGATTTTTTCTATGTTTTTTAAGGGAATGTTGTATGATTTTAGTGTTTGCGTTATAGCACCTGGTTCATGCTTTAGAATTGTTGTTTCTTTAATTCGTTCTAGGATAGATGACTTGCCGTGATCGACGTGACCACATAATAGAATGATTGGTTGTCTGATCATTTTCCATCGTATTCCTCTTCTAGAATAGTTTTCTGGTAGTCTTAAAAAGGTTTTGGTTGTTTTTTGTAAACAGTTGCTTTGTTACCAGGTTTGCCTTAGAAATCTGGTATTATTACTTTTAGTCCATCTTCTTGATATTCTTTTAATTTTTCTTCAATACTTTCTACTCTTTTAAATTCTTTAAATCTTTCATTTCCTTGTCTGAAGGTTTCTTCTGCATTCCTTATTCTTCCTATTGTTTTTATTTTTTCTCCTCTTTTTACTATACTTACTTCTTGTCTATCTATATTTGCTATTAAATGATCTATGTTTTCATCCCCATCATTATCCATCACAAGAATATATCCTCCTTTTTGGTTTATTTGTAAATATTGAGTACCATTGTTTACAAAGAATGTATAATCTCCTTTAGTGTAAGTAAATCCTTCCATTTTTCTATTTTCTTCTTGTAATCTTATTTCATCTCTTTCACCCAATTTAAAAGCACTATAAGCAGCAATACT
>Ga0209541_10012228_pt1 | contig 13313 bp, 24 predicted proteins | sample RifCSPlowO2_01_FD_184027 | JGI IMG/M metagenome (GOLD analysis project Ga0209541, IMG submission 184027) | Groundwater microbial communities from Rifle, Colorado - Rifle CSP2_plank lowO2_0.1 (SPAdes) (version 2) | ecosystem: Environmental > Aquatic > Deep subsurface > Groundwater | place...
AGTGAACAACATCTTGTTCACTTTTTTATAATCATTCGAATAGAAAAAGATTGCCGCAATTCACTCCATCTTGAAAGATGGTAGATTTCTTGCGGTTACGTATGAACAATATTGCAAGTCCGATAACTAAAATTCCTAATCCTATTAAAGAACCATTTATCTGCTTCGGTTGTCCATTTGAAGTGTAGTTAATTGTTTCCTTTGTAAAGAAAAAAGATGAAATAGCTATAATTATTACCAAACTAAATATTAGTCCTGTGATGATGACTTTTCTGTTAATTTTTCCTTCCCATTTTTTATGTTCGCTCTTTTCCAAAATATTGTCTATATGGCGGCTCATTTTGTTTATGAAGTAGTTTCTACAACAAATTCGAAGATCAATCCAGAACATTCGTCTGCATTGGGTAAACCTCGATCTTCCGTAGAACCTGAAATATGTCCTTCTCTAAAATCGTCAAGATGATCTTTGATATGTAATGGATTACTGTACTTGCAAACTCCGTCTCTTCCCACAAGTTGTTGGAAACGATCAAAGAATTCTTGTTCTTGTTGATTAATCTCTTCTTGAGACATCCCGCTATTTAAGAGATTTTGAACTGCGGAATCGGTATAAGAAAAAGAATCATAGCTATTCATTTTAACGTATAACTCGCACTTGCCAGATTGAAGTCCTTTCAGTTCATAATAATTGGAATATTTTTGATTAACACCAAGTAATCCTCTAATATCGATTTCATGTACTAATTTTGCTTTTTGACAATTTTCAATCAAATTAGCAAAACAATTATAATTATCTTCATTTTCCATTTCGATTGATTGTTGAGAAAAATCAATCAGTATTCCCGTATTGTCGCAGTCAGTTAATTGTTGTACTGTCTCTTGAGCGTCGCAATTTTTTTGTTCATCTGGTTTATTGTTTGCAGTTCCGCATGAATTTGTGTCAGTGCATGTTCTTGTCTGACTTCCACTAGCGCAAGAACTCCAATCACTACAAACCCATTCTTCAACACAAATTTCTTGTGTTTGCTCCTTAATTTGTTGCGAATTGGGTTTTGTCAAGCTATTTTTGATATTGTTAGATTCTTTATTATAGTTGGTAAAATATAGCCAAAAAATAGTTCCAATAACAATAATCAAAATCGGCAGAATTATCCATAACCAATTAAACCTTTTTTTATTTTGAGAATTCTTATAATTATTTACTTGCTCAAATGCGTTATCTATTTGTTCATTAGCCCATCCGTTGTTTAACAGATGTTGTTTTATTTCTTGTTTGTTATAACCTGAGTTTAAGTGCGTTCTTATATAATTAATCAAATCTTCACTCATATTAGTAATTACATTAAACTATGTATTTATATTTTTGCTATCGTGCTGTTGTATGCGCGCTATATCTTCCATTTTAATCTTTTCCTAGCAAGAAATTATATTTCAAACTGCAATTAATCAATGCAATTCTTCCATCAAATCTTCTGTTAATTGTCCGGGTTCAGAACGAGAAGGAAGAGAGTTTTTGTTTATGATTAGAACATCACCGATTGCTCTGACGAATTGATGCGGGATTATGACTCCCTTTGCCCCGCCGAACATTGATAAAAACCCAGAGCCAACTTTTATTTTCCAGCCATCTATTTTGTTCTCTGCTAAATTCACATCATCTACTTGACCGAAATAATCTCCGTCCGAAGTGAAGACATTCTTGCCCGTAATTTCGGTTATCTTTTTTATTCTAAGCATTGGAATAAATTGAATGATTAGTATTTATAGTTTTTGATGGTCAATTTGTTATGTTGCTATGACGACTACGGTGCCTTCGGATCCATCAATTTTTTCGGCGTGTTTCTCAAAATAATCTTTTAGATTATTGAATTGTTTAGTAATATTGAACTTTTTAGAAGCGATTATTGGTAAGAATCCGTCTGAATAGAAAACTACGTAATCTCTGGGAAGAAGTTCTTTTTTTCCTATTCCGATATAGTATTTAGCTGTTTCTTCTCCCGTAAGAGCGCCGTATGCTAATGGCTCTTTCGTGTTGTTTCTGTAATGAGAACGTGTTCTTGCTCTCCATCTTGGATCTTTCCAACCAAGGCCATATTTTTCTGATTCCTTTGCAATTTCTTTTCCTATTTTTGGATTCGGTCCTTCTGATTTAGTTATGAATTTTAATTTTCCTTTTCTTGAGAAAATTGCTACACCGCAGTCTGTTATGAAACCGTAATATAAAATATTCGCCGATACTATTCCTGCGGAAGCGACACAAGCCGCAAAGTCATTTTCAAGATAGTCTATTTTTTTATTTTTGTTTAGCTGTTTTATTTTCTTGTTCGAATAAAGCATTGAATTTTTTATTGTCCCCATGGATGGTTTTGATTTTTTTGCATAGTTGAGAAAAGAGTCACAGAAAAGATCTGCCGCCTTTCTTGCAGGAGAAGGTATTGGATATTCAATTGCTAATTCAACTTCGCCGATTATTGTATTGTAATCTGGCAAATTTGGAAGATCAATGGGATCACGGGTTATTCCATCCGCTACAGCGATGATTGTCTTATCTTTCAGAGTCAAATATTTGAATGCATCTTCTTCTGGCCAGTTTAACAAATTTGCATGATGCTTTGGATTGTGCAGGGTGAAAGCTTTGATTTGCATTTTAATTTCTTAGATGCGAATCTGGGGTCGCTTTTTTGAGCAAGGTCATATTTCTTTGATGAACGCAATCTATATAAATTCTTTATTTGTTTGAGACTGATGGAAACCAGAGAATTGTCTCATATTTTGGCCGCGGTGCTTTTGATGTTTGTGGCATTTGGCTTGGAAGAGGTTTTAGTTGGAAACCCCGAGGATTTGCTTAAGATATTTGTTTTTTCTTTCATTGTTATTTTTGTCCCTGTTTTAATTAAGAAAGGATCTGCTTATTTGTTTGACGCGAATGTAGAGCATGAGATATGGATGTTTTCAAGATTCGGTTATAAACCTCAATGGCGTTTTAAGAAACCCCTGCCGTTTGGCTTGATAGTTCCCTTGCTGTTTAGCATTATTAGTTTTGGGATTTTGAAAGTCACGACCTTTTTGACTTATGAGGCGAGGGCTTTGAAACACAGAGCTGCGAAAAGATTTGGACCTTATAGTTATACTTCGATGACAGATTGGCATAATGGCTTGATTGGAGCCGCAGGAGTGATTTCTTTGATGCTCGTCGCCATTATTTCTTATTTTTCAGAATTTGAATTGCTGACGATAATGAGCAGTTATTATGCGTTTTGGAACATGATTCCTTTCTCTAAACTCGATGGAACGCAGATATTTTTCGGGAATAAGGTTTTGTGGGCTGTGCTGGCATTTATTGCTATGCTGTTTGGGTTGTTTGCGTTGTTGATTTTGTAGAGAGATATAGCATCTGATTTAAATACTTGACCAGAATATCCGATGCTATACCTAAAAAAGCGAAGCTTTTTTGGGCACAAAGAACCGAAGGCTGCTTTGTGTTCGGGGAAATAAAAGAAGCGATCATTCATTTATTTCCTCCGTTATAGTTCGGGAATCTCTAGGACATCTTTCCCTAAAAAACTAACACATTCAGGGGAAAGATGTATAAATATAATTTGACTGAAAAACAGAAAGAAGCATTTGCCTTGGCTGTCGAGAATGGTTGCTATGGCTATCCTAGAAAAGTTAAGCTGGAAAAACTTGGGAAAATAGATGTGCTTGAAGAGTGCGACGAAACTCGCATAAAAAACTTTATCAAGGGAAGATAAAAAATGGAATGGAAACAAATATTCAGTACTTGGAAGAAAGTTTTTACTAATTGGAGATATTTGATCACGGCGTTAATTGTGGCGCTGGTATTCTATTCGATAAACGTCCTGATCTCAAGTTGGAGTAGTTTAACAGGTTTTTATTCAACTTTTGGATTTTTTGGCACAATTAAATTTTTCTTCATTCTTTTTTTTGGCTTCAAAGAAACAATAATACTTCATTCTTTCATAAGTTTAATTATCATCAGTACTTTATTCGGAATGTTATTTAGTTTGGTTGGATATAAAGTTAGCATTGGACAAGGAAGCGATGGAAAAAAGATTGGATTGTTTGGAAGTACAGCCTTGTTTTTTGCGGCATTTGCTCCAGGTTGCGCTGCTTGCGGTGTTGGATTAGTTTCAGTTCTAGGAATCGGTGCGGGAGCTTTATCGTTTTTGCCGTATGATGGTTTTGAACTTTCAATAGCGTCTATCGGAATATTGGGTTTCACGATTGTAAATGTAACTAAAAATATGTATATCTGCAAAACTAAAAAATTTAAATAATGAAAAGAGGTATTAAAAAGATGAGCAAATCAACCCTTTACGGAATTTTAATCTTCTTAGTTATTACGGATAAAACCGTTGATTATAACACCGAGCGAAAGGTTTTATCCGTTAGAGAAAACCGAACCAAATGTATTACAATTATCGGTTTTCTCTATATCTTAATGGGATTTATTTTTCTAAGACCGAATAGCGCAGTAATCACAGGTAATATTGTAAACAGCGATGTTATTCAGAGGCAAGTTCAAAAAGTTTTAATTGGCACGAAAAATTTTAATTACTATCCAAACGAAATCAAAGTTAAAGCAAATCAGCCTGTTAGCATCGCTCTTGATTCCAGCGTTGCGGGTTGTTTAAGATCATTCAACATAAAAGACTTGGGAGTTTCAAAATATGCTAAAACTCCTATCGAAACTATTGACTTTACGCCGGCAAAGAAAGGAACGTTTAAATTTACCTGCAGTATGGGAATGGGCTATGGAAATTTAATTGCTGAATAACATGAAAAACCTCTTCAAAAAACCCTACATATATTGGCTTATTGGGATATTTGTTTTTTATTTGATTGCGAATGTTCTAATAAGCGGCTTTTATAATACGGTTCCGTTAATCATAATTTATTTTAATACGGTCAATTGGCTGAAACTGGGGTTTTCTTTAGTATTAACTTTTGTCATTGGTTTTCTTGTTTCTATTAACGGAATTTTAGTTTATATTAAATATAAGGAGAGAAAGAAATGCGGGGGTGTTGGAGCGGTAAGTGCGGGGACAGTCGGAGGATTAATAGTTGGTGTTTGTCCTTTGTGTATTACTGGTTTGTTTCCGTTGATACTTGGATTAGTCGGGATAAGTTTTAGTTTCGGTTCTCTTCCATTTCAGGGAATTGAAGTTCAGGTTTTAGTAGTCGGTATTCTTATAATGAGTTTGGTAAATCTTTCTAAACGCAGGTAACTCAATACAGAAATCTTTAAATACACGCATGTATTATATGCTCATATGATAAATAAGAGCATATTGAAGCACGCACATCACGAAGGTTTTAGTGAAGAAGAACTTTATAATTCATATAAAATCTTTTTTGGCACCTTCGTTTCAGAATCCAGATTGAAAATAATAAATCTCTTGAGAAAATCAAAGAAAAATGTCTCCGAGATAATTGAAGAATTAAAAATGGATCAAACAGCTGTTTCGCACGATTTAGCCCGCTTGAAACAATGCGGATTTGTTAACTCGCAAATAGACGGAAAATATCGTTATTACGAGTTAAATAAAAAAACAATCAAACCGTTAATGGAAATGATAGAAAAACACATGTCTCAATATTGCATTCATATCCTCCATACTATGAAAGGCGGTATACAAAATGAAAAACGATAATGCCGTTATTTGGGTTATTGCGGGAGTTCTTATCTTCTTTTTTGTTTTTGGAGGTTTTGGCACGATGGGCTTTAACGGCTGTGGAATTGGCGGAATGATGAACTGGATGTTTGGAGCTGGTTTTGGATTTATGTGGCTCTTTGGAATGATGCTCTGGATTCTCGTAATGGTTGCTCTCGTCCTATTCATAATGTGGCTCGTTAGACAATTACAAAGTCCAGGGAGAAATAAAAAATGGTAAAAGAAAATAAAAAAATGAAATTTCATTATTGTGAACAATGCAATATGGCATACGCAGATAGAAAAAAGGCAGATGAGTGCGGGGAATGGTGTAAGAAATATAAGTCTTGTAATTTGAATATAACGAAACATTCTTTGAGCTTGAAAGGAGGGAAGAAAAAATGAAAAAGATTAAATTAACTATTCAAGGAATGCACTGCGCATCGTGCGCCTCTAATATAGAGAGAAGTTTGAAGAAAGTTTCTGGAGTAAAAGAAGTTACAGTAAGTGCTGTCACAAATAAGGCTTTTGTTGAAGTCGATGAAAAAACTTCTGAAGAAGAAATGAAAAAAGCTGTTTCAAGAGCAGGATATAAGATAGTAGGAGTTGAGGAGGAATAGGAAAATGAGAATAGAACAAAAAATAAAAACTTATTTTGAAAGGCTCGAACCTAAAAAATTGGAGCTCGATAATAAGATTAAAGTAAAGTCTATCAAACATCTCGGGCATGGTTCAAGCAATATACAATTTGCAGCGAAAGTATTCAAAAGAGCATTAAATGTGGGTGTTATTGATAAGAAGTTTAGTAATTTTAACCTAAGAAAAGAGGTGTTTAAATGAATACTTCCCAAAGATTTATAAGTAAAGAGCAATTAGTTGTATTACTCGAAAAAGCTGGTAAGGGGGACCAGTGAGATGGTAAGGTTCCCCATTTACTCGAATATGAAGGTTCTTATTCTAATTGATGCTTGAGCAAGGAGTTATTAACGCCTCTAAACGTAGGAATGAGTTTAGATTTATTGATTTTCATAAAGTAAAGAATTTTGTTTTGGAATATCTTAAAAACAATCCGCAATATGAGAATATCCAACTTTCTTTATTAAGAAATTATCTTTATACGGATAAAACCGTTGATTATAACACCGAGCGAAAGGTTTTATCCGTTAGAGAAAACCGAACCAAATGTATTATAATTATCGGTTTTCTCTATACTGGAGAATATACAAATAGTTTAATAGAGAAAATAGAAAAACAATCTGAAAAAGATAAATATAATAAAAAGTTAAAAGAATTATTAGATCATTCTAAAAAAAAGTATGCAATACAAAAAAATTTTATTAAATTTTCAAAATCTTATTATTTTTTTGAACTTAGATTAAAACCGCTTCAGTTCAGTTCAATCGATTATGCTGTTTTTCAAAAGGGCGTTGATGTCCAGCTTGCTTCTGATTTGGTTGATTTTACTCATAAAAATATTTATGATATATCTGTTTTGCTTTCTGGCGACGTGGATCTTTTGGAGTCAATAAAAATAGTCAAGGGCATGGGAAAGCATATAATAATTTTTAGTGATGCAAACATAACAGCTGAAGAAATGAAAAGGCATGCTGATTTATTTATAGATATGGGAAGATTTTCTGAAGAGCAGTTAAATAGATTTACACATATCCCTGATGAGGTTAAAAGATGAAAAACACAATAAATATTGATGAAATCAAGAAATTCTTAGATAAAGCCAACAAGCACACATATGCAAATAAGAATGCTTCAAAAGTAGCCACAACACGCCTAAAATCAGAGGATTACAACTTTGAAGAAGGAGATTTAATTTATCATGATACTTATTTTGGCGAAAAAGATTTTATTGGGGGGGAGATAGTTTATAAAAATGAAAATCCTGTTTTGGGAGCAAATTATTTTGGTTTTATTTTAGATAATAAAATTAGTGAAAAAGAAATTTATAATTTTTTAAGGCAAGCATTAATGCTGGATTATGAAAGCGAAGTTCCTGTAAGGGGACCTGTAGAGTTTTCAATTGGGGAGTGGACTTACAACTTTACTGTCAATGGGAATTTAAGCAATTTTCAAGGTGAAGAACAAATTTTATTTAAAGGAAAAATTGCATATCGCGGCTTAATACACGGAGGGTTTGTCAGGTAAATGAAAGAACATAATCATGCCCAAGTTAGAGAAGAAAGCATAGAAGATAAAGAACTAAAGAATTGGAGAAGAAAGCTAATCGGCTCCTGGATATTTGCAGTTCCTGTTGCGATTCTTATGATACTTGACAGATTATTCGGTATCAATATCCTGCCAGAAAGTTGGATGATTCCCGCCTTATTGATTTTGGGTTTCCCAGTTGTGTTTATTTTTGGATTTGAAACTATCAAATCTGGTTTTAGAGGTTTTTATACTTTTTATTTTAATATGGATTCTCTTATTGCTTTAGGAACTGTTGTAGCATACTTAACAGGATTTTTCAGCTATTTTGGATTTGTTGCAGATTATTCTGGAGTGAGCAGTATGATAATGGCAATATTTCTAACAGGAAAATATATAGAAAGTAAAGCGAAAGGAAAAGCAAGTCAGGAAATAAAAAAATTGTTGGAGATGGGTGCAAAGAAAGCGAGAATTTTAAAGGGAAAAAATGAAGTTGAAATTTCTGCTGAGGAAATTAAAATTGGAGATATAATGATTATCAAACCGGGAGAAAAAATTCCTACCGACGGAATTGTTGTTAGAGGAGAAAGCAGTGTTGACGAATCAATGGTTACTGGAGAAAGTCTTCCTACAGATAAATTGAAAGGGAGTAGGGTTATCGGGGCAACGATAAATCAAGATGGGATCTTATATGTTAGTGCAGAAAAAGTTGGCAAGGATACATTTCTTGCACACATTATAAAATTAGTTGAGGAAGCTCAGGGAACCAAAGTACCGATACAAAAAGTTGCTGATAGGATTACAAGCATTTTTGTCCCAGTTATTTTAGCAATAGCTGTTCTCAGTTTTGCTAATTGGTGGATATTCACGGGAGAAATTAGCAGAGCACTGGGAGTAGCTATTTCTGTTTTAGTTATTGCTTGCCCATGTTCTTTAGGTTTGGCTGTTCCAATTTCTTTAATGGTTGGGTCTGGAATTGGAGCAAAAAAAGGAATTTTAATTAGAAAGGGAGAAGCTATTCAGACGATGAAAGAAGTTAAAATCATCGTATTTGACAAGACAGGAACAATCACAAAAGGAAAGCCAGAAGTCACGGATATTTATTCTAAAGTTAAAGAAAGTCAGTTATTGGAAATTGCAGGAAGTTTAGAAAAGCTAAGTGAACACCCAATAGCGAAAGCAATTGTAAATAAGGCTAATCTCAAGAAATATAAAAAAGTTTCAAAATTTAAAGTTCTTAGAGGAAGAGGTGTTGAAGGAAAACTTTCTGGAAAAGAATTTCTTATAGGAAATATGACTTTGATGAAAGAGAGAAAAATTAATTTTAAAGCATTTGAAGAAAAGATTAATGGATTTGAGAACGACGGAAAAACAACAATGATTATTGCAGAAAATAAAAAGATTATCGGAGTGATCGCGGTTGCCGACGCTATAAAGGAAGACTCTATAGACGCTTTAAGAATTTTAAATGGAGATGGTTACAAAACTGTCATGATTACAGGAGATAATGAAAGAACTGCGAAAGCAATTGCGGAGCAAGTTGGAATAAAAGAGATTATTGCGAATGTTCTTCCAGAAGATAAAGCCAAGAGAGTTGAAAAATTACAAAAAGAAGGAATGGTTGCTTTTGTTGGAGACGGCATTAATGATGCTCCGGCATTAAAGCAAGCAAATGTAGGCATCGCTATGGGGTCTGGAACAGATATTGCAATAGAAGCAGGAGATTTAGTCCTGATTAAAAGTTCATTGACTGGAGTTGTTCAAGCAATAAAATTAAGCAAGGCGACATTTAAAAAAATAAAGCAAAATCTTTTTTGGGCTTTCGCTTATAACACAATTGCTATTCCAGTAGCTATCGCTGGTTTTCTGCATCCGATAATCGCAGAACTTGCGATGGCTCTATCTTCGATAACTGTGGTTATGAATGCGAATTTGCTGAGAAGGACGAAGATATAATCTACAGACTAATTGTCCTTGTGGGGGCAAAGATTATTTTTTGGCGAGTTTCCATAATTGATGGAAGAAATTAATGAAAGATGTTGCAGTATTTTCGTCGTAAATCATTGTGCACGAATAAGGTTCATTATAGTTTAAAATCAAAACTTTATCTTTCCCAAAAATATCTATTGTAACAGGAGTTAAACCCTCTAAAACCTTTGATTCTGTGTATTTCATTTTTTCAAATTTATTAAAATAATCCCCCTTTTCTGAAAAGATATGTTTGGCAATTATTTTTTTCTTTATTCTTTTTTCAGTCCACACCACCCAAAACTCATTAAATATTTTGTTCTTCTTTTCTGTAATTCCCATGCCTAAAATTTCCTCGCCTTTTTTCATTCTTTCAAGTGCTTCATCTGTAGCAGTTCTAATGCCCCTAAATCCAGTATATGTAATTGCCTTAATTTCTTTAGTCTTATTTTCCCTAATCTTTTCTAATTCCGGAATTGCTTTTTTTATTATTTGTTCATCTTTTTCAAGTTCTTCTTTTTGTTTATTCAGATATTCTAAAATTTGCGACGGTGGAGCTGCAGTATAATGCTTTATGTTATTTATTGCAGATTCACTAACCAAACCCTTTTTCTTTAAAGATTCCAAGATTTCATATATCTTTCCAGAATTTAATCCAGAATTTTTCAATATTTCTCCAGATTTAGAATTTCCTTCTTTGATTAATGTAAGATAAACTATACTTTCATTGTGCGTTAATCCAACATGCTCTAATATTTTTGTGTCCATCTTTAACTCTAAATTGGTAGAGTTTTTAATCTTTTCTATTGCTCTACACTTAGTGGGGGATAATATTTATATAGTTATTTTCTTGCACCAAATTATGAGAGATAAGAATATTAGGCATGGTACAATGAAACCACGGAGCGTGATGTGTATAGATGATGCTATACTTCATTTTAATTCCCGCCTAAAGAGTAATAGAAACTTAGACACCATGCATATAGGAGGCATTACTTTACATAATCCAGATTTCGGCAATAATCAAATATTATTACAAGAAACAACTCGGCTTGTATATAGGTCCCTAAGAATAGATTTTGAGATAAATAGCTTCTATCAATTAGATGAGGGAGGCATTCCTGTTTATAGGGTGTCCCCTGTTGTTTTAGATATTAGAGATTATTACGCTAAGTCTTTGTTAAAAAGACCCGCAAATGTAAATCTTGCCTTATATTCTTACCAAAATGAAAAAGAAATATTTAGAAGTGTTTGTGAAATAAATAGTGAAAGGGGCAGTAGTAGAACAGTTATAGAGGTTGCTCTTCCAAACCCGCCTACAACCTTGTCTAAAAGATATGAGCCAACACTAAAGGAATTAAGTGTGGGAGATGACTTCAAAGGAGTTATTGACCTTGCGTTTCGTATTTACGATGAGACTATGTAGAGAAGTTAGAGATGTTAAAAGAAAATGAAAGATTAAGTAGACAGGAAATAGCAGAATATATTAAAGTTACAGGTTATGTAAGATATTGGGAGGGTTCACTTAATACGGCAATTTTATTCAGAGACGAACAAAATAGAGTTATTGTTGCACAAATTCTTCTAGGAGTGATGAAGGAATATAAAGAAAAAGTTCCTGAAGATTTGAGAAGTCTCGTAAATATTAACTTATGTAAATTAGAAACACTGGTTTCAGAGATTTTAGAATCTTAAACATTAACCTTAATACCCGAACCTTCTTTCATAATCTTTATGGTCCATCCATTCAAGAATGATGGACAAAACACAAACTTCTCCATTGGCCACCGAATAAATTAGTCTCCAACCTTTTGGTAAATCATATTTCCATAAGTTATCAATTCCGTATTTCTCAATGTAAACTTTCGGAATTAATCTTTTTTGTATTCTTATCCCACAAAAAGCATTTTCCTCTAAATCATCTAATGCTCTATTTATCCAATCGTAAAGCTTCTTATCTTCTGTTTTCGAATCTTTAAGTTTCTCAAAACTTTCTTTCAGTTTATCTTCTACAAATTTTATTTGTGATTTCATCTTGATAAATGTGGCTTAGAAAGGTATTTTCTTACCAATTCTGGATTCCAAATCCAGACAACCCATCCTTCTTTGTCTTGAGTTATTTTTCCTGATTCTAATAAGTAGTCAAATATCACACAAAAAGTTTGGTAAATCATTTTTCTAGGCAGAGCTTCCCAAAGAGATTTCTTTTTGTATTCTCCAGAGTTTTCTCTAATAAATTCCTCTACCATTAGGATAGTATCTAATTGGGGGTAGTGCAAAATATTTTTTCTTAATGTTTCTTGTGGCATGGTTATACATACTTATATAACTATAAAAATCTTTCGGTTTTCCAAAAATTAATGAGCTTCTCATCGCTTGCTTCATTTGCTTCGCAGGAATTTGTGGGTAAAACTCAAATGGGAATTTACAAAGCCCAACATCCACAAACTTTATATACTATATGTATCTAAATAACATATGCTAAATAAACATATATTGCACCGCGTGCATAAGGAAGGTTTCAAGGAAGAAGAAGTTTACGAAGCGTATAAAATATTTTTCGGAACATTAGTTTCTGAATCGAGGTTAAAGATTATTAATTTGTTAAGGAGAAGAGAAAAGAGCGTTTCAGAAATCGTTGAGATGTTAAAACTCCCACAGCCAACAATTTCTCACGATCTTGCACGGCTGAAAAAATGCGGCTTTGTTAAAGTAAAAACTGTTAAGAACTTTAGACGCTACTCACTTAATGACGAGACAATTGAGCCGCTTATGAACCTTATCGACTATCACATGGAACAATATTGCGTTCATATTCTTCATGAGAGAAAAGGAAAGAAAGAAAATGAAAAATAGTGAAAATAACATTGCTCTTGCAGTAGTAATTGCTTTAGTTATTTTATTAGCAATCAGTGGATTAGGCACGAGGGGCTTTTCCAATTGGGGAATGGGCGGAATGATGCCTGGTTTTTATGGAGGGTTTGGATTTATGTGGCTTTTTGGATGGTTAATCATGATATTAGTTATGGTCGCTTTATTTTTGTTTATATTGTGGTTAATTAAACAATTGCAGGGAGATAAGTTAAAAAAATAGAAAAGAAATGATGGAAAACAAAAACATTGGCTGGTTTCTATTAATTGTCTCGATTTTAATAATGATATTTACATTTTTTTATAGCAACGCTTTAGACGACGCAGTCAGAACAAGTTGCTTTTTACAGCACGGCGATGTCCAATCATGCGAGATGTTTGACAGCGTAACTAAACAAACCTATTTTGCATTAGCCATCGCAGGAATATTAGTCATTGTCAGTTTATTTTTGTTATTTTCTAAACCAAATGAAAGAATTGTAGTAAAGAAGATTAAAGAGAAAAAAGTTCAGAAGAAGATTGACTTATCTGGATTTAGAAGAGAAGAAAAACAAGTCTATGCTCTTGTTAAAGAAAATGGAGCTATGTTTCAGGCAGATTTAATTGAGAAAACTGGATTTTCCAAAGCCAGAATGACGA
>Ga0209541_10012229_pt1 | contig 13312 bp, 18 predicted proteins | sample RifCSPlowO2_01_FD_184027 | JGI IMG/M metagenome (GOLD analysis project Ga0209541, IMG submission 184027) | Groundwater microbial communities from Rifle, Colorado - Rifle CSP2_plank lowO2_0.1 (SPAdes) (version 2) | ecosystem: Environmental > Aquatic > Deep subsurface > Groundwater | place...
TTGTTTCTTTTATGGATGTTGAGCATGCGTGTTATTGTACGTATCGTATTCGGTATCATATGGTTTTTGTGGTTAAGTATCGTAAGAAGATGTTGCTTGAGCGTACGCGTATTGAGTTTTTGAAAGAAGTTATGGATGGTCTTGCGTTGCGTTATTATTTCAAGTTTGAAGCGATTGGTATTGATGAGGATCATTTTCACGTGGTGGTTGGTGTGGCACCACGTTTTTCTCCCTCATCAATTATGGGCACGATTAAAAGTTGGAGTGCACGACTCATTTTCAAGAAATATCCATATCTTCAAGAGGAGTTGTGGGGTGGAGAGTTCTGGAGCGATGGAGGACATGTAGACACAGTGAGCGAGTTCGGAGGTCTTGAACGAATCAAGAAATATGTCCAAGACCAAGGAAGAGACGTGAGCCAACTAAAGCTCACAGAATTCTAACCGATACCCCGCCCCTTGGGGCGACTGGGTAATTCATTAATCGGTTAAGAACAGAAATACAATCTAATAACATTGCATTAGAGAATTTAGCAGATATTAGACCAACTTATGTGGCAGATTTAAGGAAAGGGCAATATTTAAGAGCAATCGAAGCTTATGAAAATGCTAAAATACATCTGTACGATTTATTTCCTGAATTGAAACCGAGGAAAGAATAAAGATGAAACTGGTTGATTACTTAGACAGACTTAAGGAATGTGATGATGAGAATATATTAGAGAATGACCTCAACATTTATGATAATTACCCAGTTCTTCTATTTGGAAATCCTGATGAATTATTTTTAAAAGTAATGGGTGCATTCAGAAACTCCCCCTCAAAAAAGGGTATAAGAGAACCTTGGCAGTATATTTCAACAGAAAAAGGTAGTTTGGAGAGAGATTACATTTTTCAAAGATTTTACTATACTGCTGGAACTGTTGAAGTGCAGATAAATAAGGACTTTAATTGGCAGTATGATGGTGATGAACACAAAATTAACGGATTAGAACATTCTGTTTGGGTTATGTTTCATCCGTATCAAAAAAAGAAAATGGAAAATGTTGGCTGGTTTAAAGCAATGGCTTCGGGGATTATTAGTTTTGGTGACTACATAATTAGGGATAATTTAACTGCAAGATTTCCAAAGTCCGGAGTAAATATAAATCATATTCCTGAATAAAATGATTGAAAAATTTGATGAGTATCGTAAAAGATTGGAAGCAAGAGGCACATTAGCAAGACATCTTGAGGATAATTGTTATTTAAGCGAAAAGTATTCTGATGGGGAATTATTAATTGGCAACAGACATCAAATAGTATTCAGAAATGCAAGACATGGTATCGCGAATGAGGATGTCCCTGATTTAATTGATTTTTTAAAACAAGACCCTGCCTTCAATGTATTATTTGATGCTTATGATAAAATCATAAAAAAATCAAGCTCTTTTTTAAGAGATGAACACTATCCTATCCGAACTAAATTATGGGATTTGGAACAAGACTTTTTTGACATTGCTAAATTAATTATTAAGCGTAAATTAAATGAAGCAACTTACAATTCTATTTTGGATGGTTCTAATGTAATTTACAAAAAGATGAATGATTTAGAAAAAGAGTTAGAAAGTAAAGATTAAACTCCTTCCCATATGTTAATTCCCAAAAATCTGTATTAATTGGTGTTGATATTTCTGTAAGAATTCAGGATTCATCACCCAAAAGAATTTTTCTTTCATGTGTTTGACTGGTCTGCGTTTCAAGAATCCCCATTGTTCTAATCTTTCAAGGGTTGAGGATGCTCTTTTGTAGGATGCTTTTGCGCCGACTTTTCGTGCCATTTTTTCTAATTCGGTAAAATGTTTCATATTGCCTATTTTTAAGAGGGTGTCTGTTTTTTGTTCAGGAGATGCTAGCGTAACTGCATCTTTTGCAATTGAAAGAGGGATGCGGACTTGCTCTTCGTATTCTTTCAGAGCGAGCTGTATTTTTAAAACGCTTTGTAGTATGTCGCGGTATGCTTTTGCACCTTTTGGTGCATCTCGAAGAACGTTCTCTTCTTCTCGGGCAAGGTTGTTAAGACAACTTCTCAACTCGCTATCTTTCACTGATTCTGTTACGTCTATTTCCTCTTTTTGTTCTGAACTTTTCCAAAACTTCAATCGTTCAAACATACGCTCTTAGAAATTGCAGATTGTTATAAATTCTTCGGTCGCAAGTCAGGGTGCTCCTGAAGAAGAGTGTTCCTTTCCTCTTCTAATAAGTCAAGGAAAGCGTTTCGGCGAGTTCCATCATAACAGTCTATTGCAAAATTTAACTGTTGCAGAGCGCGTGCGGGCTGTTCTTTTTTGACATAACAGTTTGCCAGAGTCCATCTTGCAGTGGATTCCAAAGTATACGCACTATGAGGAGTTACAGATATAAATTGCTCAAATAACGGAATGGCTTCATCAATCTGCCCTTCACCATACAACTTTTCTGCACGCTCATAAATTTCTCTATCTTCAGGAGATAATTCTTCCCGTTCTATTTTTTGTAGTTGTTCATCCAAATCCATTGTCATCACTCACAAATTATTAAAATTATAAGTTATATAAATATTTACGCTTTCTGTCCGTCAGATAACTATATAGTAACTTCCGATTTGTTAAGAATTGCCTGTAACTATAAGGTGGTTTATTTACGGTCTTAGTTTGAACTTCATAACAAACAGATTAAAACCCTAAAGTTGTAGCTATGCGTTCAAGAATTAATTCAGACTGGCACAGGTCAGGCTCGATTTTAACAATTCGCGGTGATTCTTTTCCGCAAAGGTCTTCATATCCTTTGAATGCTTTTTGTATCAAACGCCATGGTTTAAACGTGCTGTGTGTTGTTTCGCTTCTTGAAGAATTGTATACATGTCATCGAAGGTGTTGAGTTTTTTTAGTTCTTCAGGGGTTATCCATTTGTAGTCATCATGTTCATTTGAAAGCGTTATTTTTGAGGGTTTTGCAACACTTGCAAGGTAAAGAATTTGAACAGTGTGCCTATTTTTTTCAGGCTTTTCAATGAGGTAGTGTGTGCATTTGAAAGGTACAAACGTGATTGTTTGCAAGCCAGTTTCTTCAAAAACTTCACGAGCGAGTGCTTTGTCAGGCTCTTCTCCAAACTCAACTTTTCCGCTTGGAAGCTCCCATTTGTTTGGGAAGAATTCTTCTTTACTGCTTCTTTTTACAACCAAAAATCGCCCGTCATTCTCTATCACGCTACCAACAACCACTTTTTGAACATTCTCCATAAGTTTTAAAGAGTTTGTTAAGTTTAAATAGTTAACTTATGGGAGCCAAGGTAATCACTCACATATGGCTAAACTATTTTGAAAGCCAGCACTCTGTACAGCAGATATGCAATTGGAGTGCACCTCTGGTTTCTTCCATTGAGACAAAGCTTACTCAAGGTGAACCAAAGGGAGTGCAATCTATTCAATTTCTTATCTGATAACATCTATCATACGTTCAGTTCTTATTTGTTGTTCTCACATACTTCTTTATCTCATCAAGCGTGACTTCTCCCGATAATAATGCAGATAAAACTTTGTTGGCGTTCTGGCTTGCCCTATCCACCTCAACAGCAACTTCTATGTTTAAGGGGCGGTAGCATTGGGCGCAGAATTTGCTTTTGTGTGGGTTGGGGTGTCCGCATGATTGGCAGCGTACTGCTTCTTCAATCATGTTGTCTTCATGTTTGATGCCGTGCATTTTGAGTACTGCGCCGTCCGTGCTTAAGCCAAAAAGTCAAATCTCTGTACTGTGTGTAGTGGGTTTGGTTATTTAAGTGTTTACTTCTTTTTGTATCCGAATACTTTGTCGTATTTTTTGTGATCCATGAATTCGAGGATGAACGTGATTATCTTTACTTCGTCTCCGATGAGGGTGTAGATAAGTCTCCAGTATCCGACAAGGTCGATTTTCCAGAGGCGGTCTGTTCCGTAGCGTTCGATGGCTTCTTTCGGTATGTATTTTCTTGGGATGTGTGTTCCGTGTTGAGGATCGATTTTAAGATTATTTTTCTCCCGCTCGATTGCTTTGAGTAGTTGCATATTTGTTGAGTTTTCTTTGTCGTCTTGTTGTTCTTGGATGACTTGTTTTTGTAGTTCGGTGTAGTCGTTGTTTGCTTCTTCAGAGAACTGTACCCAGACTTCTTTCATTTTTACTCCTCTTTATGCAACGCGCACTCCTCGTTCGAGAAGTTTTTTGAGTTTTGGGCTTGATTGGGCAATCCAGCTGATTCCTTTTTCTCCTATGAGTATTTTGCCGCTTTCTTCTAAGTATTCAAGAATAAGTGAGAGTGTTTGGTGCATGATTTGTGTTGGTAGCCGTCTTTGCAGTTCGTTTTTTGAAATAACCGTGTCTGCTTCTTGCAATATTTTCTCTACTTGCAACACTGTTTTTAAGTTCGGGTAGTGGATGAGTTGTGCCACAGGGGAGTATAAGTTCATCAGGTATATAAGTTTATCTGTTTCTGTAGATTCAAAGTATCTCAAATCTTCGCGGATCAGGGTGCAAAATGGTAACTTTCTCTTGTTGTGAAAGGAAATAGTCTGTTGCAATTTGTCTTCTTGTGGCTAAGTTTGTTTTCTGGTAGTCGGTGTATAGTTCCCAACTGCTTATTTCTGCTGCATATTTTCTGAGATCTTGAAAATCTCCAACATTAAGAACTTCAGTTAGTTTGATGGCTTGCCAAACATACAGTTTGCAGCGCGGACACCATACTCCAAATCTTTTCTTGCGATGGATGAATCTCTGTTGTACTGGAAATTTCTGAAATCTTCCATCAAGAAGTATGCAAGTATCTGCAAATTCAACTTTTAGTTGTTCTCTCCATGTGCAGAGTCCGCAAAACAAGGGTTTTGGTTTTGGCACTTACTTACGTGGTACTTTGGTAAATAAAAACCTTCTCAGGGGTATATAAAGCGAATGCACACTTAGTTTAATGAATGGTAATTGTGATGAAAACCATTTGTCTGCGACCTTTGCATCAGAAGTTCTTGGAAGAGAATCCTGATTTCAATCTCTCTGAATTTGTACGACAAAAGTTAGAAGAGCGATTTGAAGGGGGCAAAGGTGCTTAGTCCCACGTTGAGCGCACTTCTTTCTGAGATTCGTACAGAAGTCAAGAAGGTTGAAAATGAAATAAGCCGTCTGGAAACGGCTCAAAAAGAGAAGCGCAATGAGAACGAAAATAGCGGAAAATAAAGGTTTGTGTACTATGGATGACTTTGCGTCAAGGGTTGATGTGCGAAGATCGAATATCTTGCATGTTCGTTTTAGTAATGCTGAACTTGAAGTTATTTTTCAGAGCAGTCCTGAAGTAAAGCAGCTAAGTACGTTTGTTCGTGAGCAGATTCTTAGACTTTGCAAAAGAGGGACACAATGAGTTTGCCTTTGAACTCAAATGAGGATGGTTCATCCGTGAACTCTCTGGCGATTGTGGGTAAAACTGAAAAAACAGAAAGTGTGCTTCAGTTCACTCCCCCTGAACTTACAAAGGAAGTTTTAGAAAAGTTTTCAAAAGATGGCGAGGTAGATACTGGCGCGTTGTCTGATTTTGTTAAGGAAATCACTGCGCAAGGGCAGGAGTTGTCAAAAAAGATTCGGTTGAGTGAGATTGCCTTTGCGGTAAAAGAATTGAACGTAGTGACGTTTAATGAGCTGTACGAAGGTCTTTTTGAGCTTAAGGTGCCTAAGTCAACATTGCATGATTATTTGATGCAACTTTGCGAAAATAATGTTTTGGTGTTTCTTGATGGTCTGAATCCTGATGTTGAACGATTAAAGGTTGTGCTGAAGTACAAAGGAGTAAGAGCAGCTTCTTTCTATGGTGCGAAAAGTGGTTTTCTTGAGCGACATCCAGATATTTTAAAGTTGGTTTCAACATCATTTAAACAAGCAGTCAATAGAAGGAAAGCGGAACGTGCAAGTGCGGAAAAGGATTATGAGGGGCACAAAAAAGAGCAAGCTTTGAAAATTCGTGAGCGTCACTTGAAGAATATGCCTTTGCTTTTGAAGATCAAGCATCGGCTTTGGGAAATGTTTGAAGGTCAGCAGATTACGGTTCAAACAATTCAAGAGTGCGGTCTCGCGTTTGGGCGTGACTTGCCATTCAATAGAGCGCGTCGTTACTTTGAATTGCTTAAACAAGAACAGCATTCCATTATCGAAACAATTCTTGATCCATTAACTGAGCGCGAGATTTATTCAGTAAAGTTAGATAAGAATCAAAGCGCATGAGTGTAGTGTCCCGCTAAAACCATGGTGTGCTACTGCACACCATGATTATTTAGGTATTTATTTTTTGTGAACTTATCCGAACTCTGTTTGTATTCTGCAAACTATATTTTCCAGTTTGCACGGGTGCCAAAAATCCCTTTATATTTAATATGACATTAAAAGGGAAAGAAAAAGTCTATTTTCCAATTAATTTCTCAAATGGTGTGCGGTTAATGAATACCCAGTCGTTAGTGTTGAAAATTTGCCAGTCAGTAACTTCATCTCCCAGAGAAGTGCGTATCTTGCTTAGAACTTCTTTGTATTCAACAAATGATTTAGTGAATAGTTGTGTGAAGTAGGTGTTGGGTGCTAATTGCACAAGATATGCTGTTTTCTTTGTGGTTTCAAGAATTTGATACATTTTATTGAACGATTCATTTTTGGTTTTTATTATCAGCATATCAACTTGAAGTCCGAATATATTTGATGCAGGTTGTGCAAGAAATAGTGGGAACATGTTTTGCTGGCACAGCTTGCGGAAGCGATAAAGTACAACATCATAGCTAAGTCCTGTTTTACGGGCTAATTCAAGCATTGAATCGCGACCACCGCCATCGCTTAAGACATTCATCAGTTTAACGTCTTTAGCATCAACGCTGACTTTGCCGATGGATGGCTTGTTTACAAAAGGAATTTTGATCGGTACATCAAATATTGAGAATGGCATGAATTCTTCGCGCTCAATGGTGTACAATACAAATTCGCAACCTTGTTTTTTGAAATAAGCACACATCGCTTTCTTTTCGCGTTCATCAATAAATGCCAATACAAAATAGTTGTATTTGTGGAGAATGTGAAACAAGCTACTCACAGCGGATTTCATATTAGTCATTTCTTTCTCAAATGCAAGTGTTTTATCTTTTGGAACATTCAAAAGAAAGACAACTGCGGGAACTTTAAGTTGGGGGAAATTAACGATGGCATCGTATTTTGAAATATGCCCTTTGCTTTCAAGATTCTTTATTCTGCGCACTACTGCGGGTTGTGATAGCTTTGTGACTTTAGAAAGAAAGGTTGTTGAAACTCTGCAATTATGCATCAGGTATTCTAGGATTATTTGGTCTTTGCGATCAAGCATTCAGGAATTATTAATCTCTTTATTTATAAAGATTTCCTAAATTTATGCGTTTATTGGTAGAAATGGTTATATATTGACAAAACCCTATTTTCTCCTATGAACGAACGTACAATTCACCTCATCAGGCATGCGCCAAAAGGCGCAAAGTTAGATGGCAGTCCTGCAAGCGCAGAACAGGGTGTATACTTGGAAGTTTATGAAGATAACAATGCAATTAAAACCGAATCTGACGGGCTTGTTGCGCGTGAACTTGAAAAGTATGCAGGTGTGAGAAGTTTGTTAGCAAGTCCACGACTTCGAGCACAACAGACAGCACACCTCTTTGCGCAAGGTTTTGGAAAGCAAGGAGTAGAAATGACTCCAACGGTCGTAACTGAACTTTCTGATTGTATTCCTGAGAATGAGTTTGCGAATGTTTCAGGGGCGTACAACATACAAGGAACTTATTTTGCAGGAGTACTTCAAACATGCTTTCCGCCTCTTGTGAAGTGGTCAGAGATTTTTCCTGATCTGGATATCAAAACCATTCCTGAATGGGACACGTTGCGTGCGTACTTCGCAAGAAAGAGTATTGCTCCTTATCATTCTGCACAAGAAGTCGGGCAAAGAGCAGCTCAAAAGTTAGCAAAAGAAATCTTTCAAGGTGACGCTTTAGCAGTCACTCATAGCGGAATTATGGAACCAACTGTTGCTGCTTGTATAAATCAACCGATTGAAGCTGTCCTTGAAATTCTGGGTGCAAAACAAACGGATTTTCTTGAGTCTTTTCAAGTTGTGCAGCATCCAGAGTATGGTTTTGTTGAAGCGTACATTCGTGGGCACAAATTAACGAAGAGGGGATAAAATGCAATCAGCTTGGATTAGGGAAGCGGGCGGAAGTAACTACATTCCGTTAGGTTTAGTGTATGTTTTTGCAAAGGATCTGTACAATGTTCAAAAAGAACTTTTGGGCTATGCTGAAACACTGCTTATTCTATGTCAGGATAAGCGTGCGGGTGCTTCTTGCACGCACACAATTTTTCATCGTTCAAATATTGAGAAGATTTCAAGCTTGATGTTAGAACGACTTCTGCGAGGGAGATTTACAAAAGTGTATCGCGCAAAGCATGAAAAGTATGTTAATCATCACGCGCAGGTGCTTGCGCTTTCCAAAAAGAGAAGGCTCACCTATGAAGAAATAAGATCAATGATTCGGGAAGGAATTCAAGTGCAGATTCCTTCACAACCGCATTGCCTTGAAAAAGTTGAAGTTCACGTACTCAAAGAATTGCAAGAGAAAGCAGGGACGTTTGCAGAGTCTGTCTTTTCTGCTCTTTGCGAACCAGAAGAGCGTTCTTCGATCACACAGGAACGTATTGATTGGCTTAAACTTTGTATCCAGATGAAGGGAAAATCTGTTGATGAAAAGAAAGCAGCTATCAAAATTCATTTTGAAAGCCATGAGTTGGGAAATGCAAGTGAGTATGTGGGAAATACTAATTCTGAAGATTTTTACTCTCAGTTAATGGAAAAGGAAGCAGGCAATACAAAAGAACTTCAAGAATTGGAAAATAAGAATATCGTTGAAGAAAAGAAGCAGCTAATTAAAAAATACGATATTTCTGCTGAAACGCAAGATTTGTGCAAACAATTAAGCGAAATTGCGTTCATTCGCCTTGAATCGCATCTTCGTTGGATTTTCTACTTGAATTTACTCTACAAACACGTTGCGGAAATTACGGCTGCAAAGAAAATAACGGATGAGGGAGCATTTTTTGAATTGATTGCTGATGAATTTAATGTGACTCCATTCAGAAATAAGACTGTTGAATTTTCAGTATTCTTCTTGAATGAAAAAAGTGAACCTGAACTTTACATTAACGAACAAGCTGAACAGTTTATTGCAGATAATCAAGTGCCTATTACACCACCTAACACAGAAAAGCTTCAAGGTTTTGGTGTTTACCATGGGAAAGTAGAAGGGCGCGCATATTTGATTCTTGAGCGCAAGCCACTTGAAGAAGAAATGAAGGATATGAAAGATGGAGATATTCTTGTGTGTTGGCAAACCAAACCTTCAATGATGCCTGCAATTCGTAAAGCGTCAGCCATCGTCGTTAATGAAGGGGGAATTATTTCCCATGCTGCAATTGTCTCACGAGAGTTGAAAATTCCTTGCATTCAAATGACGCGGTACGCAACTGATATTTTCAAGACAGGAGATATTATTGTTGTTGATACTGAAAAGGGAGTTGTTTACAAAAAATGATTATTCCACTTAAAGGAAACAAAATAGAGAAGGTTGGGAATAAAGCAGCAGGGCTGAATAGACTTATTGCTCTTGGTCTAACTGTTCCGCAGGCATGGGCTGTTCAGTGGAATTATTCAGTAACTGATGAAGATATTCAGTCACTTCCTGAAGATAAGTTGTATGCTGTCCGAAGTTCTTCTGATCTTGAAGATTCAAACCAGAACAGCGCAGCAGGAATATTTGATAGCTATTTGGGAATTAAACATTCAGAGTTGCTCAAATACATTCAGTTGGTGAGAGAAAGTAAGAATAGTGAAAAATGTAAACATTATTGTTTGGCGAAGGGCATCCCGCACAAAAACGTCAACGTAGGGGTTGTTATTCAGGAAATGGTTCCTTCTGAAAAAAGCGGTATTGCGTTCACAAAGCATCCCCTCACTAAAGAAGAACATCTTGCGTATATTGAAGCAGTTGAAGGACTTGGAGAGTTAGCCGTTTCTGGAGAAGTTGTAACAGATAAGTATGTTTTTGATAAGAATAGCAAAAAGATAGAAAAGACTGTCGGAGTTCAGCATAAGCGAATGATTCTCACGCCACAAGGCGCAAAAAACGAATTCATTTATTCAAGAATGCAGAAGCTCACTGATGATGAAATTCTACAACTTGCAAATACCGTGCAAGAGATTTCAGAGAAATTCTCACAACATTGTGACATTGAATGGGCATTCCATAATGGTAAACTTTTTATTCTTCAGTCAAGACCGATAACTGATTGAATTTTTAGGTCATTCAACTAATTATGCAATACACAAAGCACAGTTAAGAAATTGATCTGTCAAGTCTTGTGCATAGAATTCTATTCTTTCTTCAAATATGGAGTCAATTACTTTTTTATCGTAACCTAAGTCTCCTTCAAGTGTTTGTAAAAGTGCATAGGTTGCATAGAGTTTCCAAAAAGTTAGGAATGTGTCGAGGAGTTGGTTTTTGAATGCAGAAAACTTATCAACATCTACACTGCTTGATTTCGTAATTAAAACTGAGCTTGCTTCTTTGATAATTTCGAGGACTTTGGTGTTTAGTGGTTGTTCTTTTTGTACTTTGAAGTCAAATATGAGTTTGTAGAGTAGGTTAGCAAACTTTTCTTTATCGAATTTAGGTTTCTTAAACAATTCTTCAATCTCTCTTTTGGTGAGATAGTCCTTCTTTTCATACTTGCTGTATTGATAATCTAATAATTGAGCATGGGAAAGTTTATGGATTTTCTGAATAATCTTTGTAAGTTCTTCTTGGAATTTCTTGACATCAAGTTCGAGATCCTTCAAAGTCTTTTTTCCGCACTCCTCTTTAATTTTGTTCTTGTCAACTTTAATTAAGACTATTCTTCCATAAAGATACCATCCGCGAGGAATGTTCAAATTAGGGAATGCTTCGGAAACTTCAACAAGTGTTTTCTGTAATTGGGTGTTGTTGGGTTCTTCTCCTGTGGCTTTCTTCCATTCAGAACAAATGTAGCTCGCGATTACGTAGATTTTCTTTCGAACTTCATCTGAAAGAGGTAGTCCTGCAACAGCATCATCATGCATTGAAATGACTTTATCTTGTTTCAAAAAAACTTTCTGATCTGAAACGCCTACGATTTTGAGTTCTTCTAAGAGTGCAACATTATTGCGAATAGTGTCCCAATTAGAGTTAAGTTCTTTTGCTAATTCGTACATTGATTTAGGCGTTTTAGCAATTGAGTTAATCAACATCCGAATGATTCCGGCGGTTGACTTCTTTTCAGAAGACATATTCATTAAAGCGTTACGATGTTTAAAAGCACTGTGTGTCTTTTTTGACATATAGCTCCTAAAATAGTCCGATATGTTCGGGAAGTCGTATTTTTAACAGTGGATGATTGCAGTATGCAGTGAAGTCATTGATGTTTCGTGTTATGAGAACGTCCGCGCCGCCCTTGATTGCCAATTCTGCATGAAGTGCATCTTCGTATTCATTTCTCCCACTCGATGCGGCGGCTTGTGATGCCTTCACTCGGTCTTCTTCTGTCTGGGTTACTTTGACGACGTTTTTATCTCCGATACGTTTCAGAAGTTCAGCGTATTGGGGGTGAAATCCTTGTTGGATTAATTGCGTTTCCAAATGATCGGACACGACAAGTTCGTATTTTCCTTCTTCCATTGCGTGGAAAAGTTTTGCAGCTTCCTCTGCAAAATCTACCCAACGTCCTTTCCTCTTTTCAACATAGTCGCGATATATGCAAGTATCGCAGTAACCTTTGCGCATTTAACCTCACTATAAGTCATTATTTATATATGTATTGGTTTTTAACTGTCCGTGGGCGAGTGTGTATTGTTCTTACCACGTCCGCGTTCAATCTCTTCCTTAATAAAAATCCTGAGCATTTCTTTGATTTCTGGTCTGTGAATGAAGTCTTTGAGTAACTTCTCTTCTTTCTTATATTCGAGTTCAGCTATCTTCTCGCGGTCAAGTGGTCTGGTGCAGTGGATGCAGGTTACGTCGTTTACTTTATTCATTGTTTTGCAGAAAAGGCACGCTTTTGTTTTGGGTGCTAAGTGTTGGTGTTCTTGATCTGGTTGTATAATTCCGCGTTTGATGAGTTCTGATTTGAGTACATCGTATTGGTTGCTTAAATCATACACTTTGAGTTGTCGTGTGCTTGTCCACCCTGCTACTTTTTGAATGGTGTTGTCATCATCTCCACGAAGTCTGCGAAAAGTAACGCCGTTTCGTTTGATTGAATAGCAAGTAATCGGTTTTAAGATTTTAAGATACGCACAAGCTGATTTGAGCATTTTGTTGATTCCAAAAGGGGTTAGTTGTTCTCCTTTTGCGTTCAAGAATAGCCATGCTTCTGGGTTGTTTCGGTCAGGATGAGCGTTCAACCATGCAGTAAGGTAGGGATAGGAATCAATACAGTGGATGATTCCCGTTCCTTCTTTGCCGTGATCAGAAAGCAAGATTGCAGCATAGTTGTCATGGAGTTCAACATCTTTGATTTTACGATAGAGCAGTTCTTGTGGTCTTCGTAAGCTTTCAAATGCTTGCATGAGATAATAGTGCAGGCAGGGTTTTTGTGCGAACCATTCAAGGACTTTTTGGAATTCTTCCCAGGTGAATCTATCTTTGCGTATCTTTTGTTTGCTTCGATCAATTTCTGTTCTCAAGTGTCGCACAACATAAGGGACGGCGTTTTCGTCTGGTCTTCCTTTGTCATCAAGTTCTGGAAGTATGATTTTCCAGATGAGTTTGAGATCTTTTTTGAAGTCTGATGCGGTTTTGTCGCTTAAGGTTTGGTTTACGAAAGTGACCATTTGGTCGATGTCTTCGCGGGTTACGTCTGGTAATGGTTTAGAAAGGCAGTGTACCACGATTTTGAACATATGGAGGATTCGTATTCTTCGCACAAAACTCAAGTTTAGCGCTTCAAATTTGGTGATCAATGTTTCAAAGTAGCGCAAGTTATGGGGGTTTTTACAGTAGTATTTGCGCTTGTCTTTTGGCTTTGGCGGATTAAGAAGTTGCTTTAAGTTATTCTTGAACGCTTCGTATTTGCCTTTCGAGTCGTAAATGTCGTTTTCAGCCATTGATGGTGTTCTCCACTTTTTGGCTTTTATAGGCGCGTACTACAGCGCTTTGACATTTGTGTTCATGCGCCGTCCGAGATTCGAACTCGGGCTACAGCCTTGGCAAGGCA
>Ga0209541_10012230_pt1 | contig 13312 bp, 20 predicted proteins | sample RifCSPlowO2_01_FD_184027 | JGI IMG/M metagenome (GOLD analysis project Ga0209541, IMG submission 184027) | Groundwater microbial communities from Rifle, Colorado - Rifle CSP2_plank lowO2_0.1 (SPAdes) (version 2) | ecosystem: Environmental > Aquatic > Deep subsurface > Groundwater | place...
TGAATCTTGTCTACGAATGTACAAACTGTCCTCAAGTGAGACTTACAGTCTCAGACGCCAAGGACAGGATTCGAACCTGTGGATCCCGAAGGATTCGGTTTTCAAGACCGACGCGTTTGACCACTCCGCCACCTTGGCCAAGTCTTGAACAAATTAAGGACTTATAAGTCTTATGATTTAATTCCGTATTTAAAAAATTGGACTACTGCCCCATGAATATCCGCTAATTGCATATAATCGCCATTATTTGGCAAATGTTCACTTATCTGATTTCTGAAAGAGCTCCATATAACAAATCCTCTATTTCTTTTTATATAATTCTCATGCCCGTTCAGACAGCGGGCAACAATAGTTGTTAGCGCATATTCAGGCGGAAACTTGTCTTCAAGTTCGGCGGATATATCGGGTTCAAGTTTTATTGAATATGGTATAGGTTCAGAAGGAGAACTAACAGTTACTTCTCTTCCGGATACATAAAAACGATTTCTGTCCGTAATAATCTGAGGAAGAGATATTTTCTTTGATACTCTTACAATCAAACCATTTCTGCTACGCAAATCACTCATTTGATAGTTAAATAAATTTTTTAAGGTGATTGACCCGATTCAGCACTAACTCTACTTTCAAATAATTGATAATCTACCTGTTAAAAATTTACAATCAGCAAAATAACGTCGACAGATAATAGGTTTGTTTATATACGATTGGAAATAATTTCAAGAAGTTTGTATTTTAATTGTTTAACACTTTTTTAATCATTTTGTCTTCGGTAAATAAAGAAAAATTGGTGCTAAAATGACCTAATCACCTTTTTAATAATATCTATATTAATCAAAACTCTTCAGATTAAAAATTAAATAAATTTATCCGAAGAGCGCTCCAAGACCAGCCGCGCTTTCTACAGGCTTCTCTTCTTTCTTTTCTTCTTTCTTTGGCGCTTCTGCCTGTCCGGCTGCCGGGGCGGCTGCAATAGCATTTGCGTTTTCAAGCTCGGCTGCAATATCTACTCCGCTAAGTGAAGCAATTAAGCTTTTTACTTTAGCTTCGTCAACTTCGACGCCGGTCGCAGCAATTACTTTCTTCAGACTGCTTTCATTTACAGGCTGTCCAAGTTTGTGCAAAAGCAGAGCACCGTATATGTATTCCATCAGTTTCTTCCTCCCTTACAGTTGTTAGCATCTAATTTATCAAGTAACTGAGACTCTTCTGTTACTCTCCCCATATATCTTAATAATTCTCTTCTCATTTGCATAAAAATTTCTCGCTTCCCCTCATCTAATTCTATTCTTAAAAATCCATCTAAAATTTTACACTTAACATAAAGGGTTTGATACAAGCTATCTCTACTCTTTCTGGTTTCATCAATATTCCAATTTAAAGCATGTCCTTCATATTCCTCCATTTGTTGCCCAGCCACTAAAGACAATAAAAAACTATTCATTTTTATCCTCCCTATTTTCCTGAACATTTTTGCCCTCGACGATTTTTTTCAAGGCTTTTTCTTCCAATCCTGCTTTTGCGATGAAGTAAGAGATTGTTCCGTCGCAGACGTATCCTACGCTGACCGCGAATCCAAGCGCCTTTGATATTCCTATTCTTAGATTTTCGAGAGCTCCTTTCTTGTCTATTTTTATTTCTTCATAAATTTTTTCTGCTGTTGAATCATAAGCCGCAACAGGAATGAAACCGACTTTCATCGGCATTATTTTTAATTTTCCCAGAACGCCCACGACTTTACTGCTGATAATTTCCCCTTTCTTAACGATTATCGCGTTGTTTTTTATTGCCAGTTTTCCGCCTTCTACTGCAACTTTTAAGCCAACAGCTCCTAATTCTGAAATCGCCGGACCCGGCATTAAATCTGTCTGCCCTGCCTCAACTTCAATATCTTCCGGAGCCAGGTCACCTTCTTTTGCTTTTGCCGAAGTCTGGTTATCAACCAGCAATCCTGCCAACTCGAAGGCATCTATATCGGAGAACATTAAAGCAACGTCTGAGCCGATTAAAGATTTTAAATTTTGCAAGGAGCCTTTTCCTGCTTCGCTGATTGCCCTCATGATTGTTGATTTCTTTACGACAAAGACCTCCGCTTTTCCTCTCAATTTCTTTTTTATTATCTGAAATTTAGAAGCCGGGAGCCCTTTTATCGATGCTATCAGGACAGTCTTAGAGTTTTTTATTTTTTCGGCTATGAGTTTCACAAGTTCTTTCTTATAATCAGGGATTGCTTTGACTCTTTCTAATTCAGCGTTCATTTGACCTCCACTCTTATTGGTTTAGTCATTGTGAGCTTCAGCATAACGTTCTTTACGTTATCTTTTTTCTTTGGCAAAGCGTTTTCGATTGTGCTGTAAATTGAGCTTATGTTCTCGATTATTTTTTCTTCGTCCATGTTCTCCTTTCCGACGGTCAGTTTGATGCTGGGTTCTTTTGCCCTGAGCTTTATTGAAGTTGAAATTTTTTCAAGCACTGACTTAATTTCCCTGTCGTTTTCCTGCATTATTATTCCTAATTGTGGGGAGGGCATTTTTCCGGAAGGGCCAAGCGCCTTACCGAACGCTGTAGCAACTTTTGGCATAAGACTTCCGACAGCGATAAAAAAGTCGTAATCTTTTATGAGTTTTCTAAGTTCTTTTGGGTCGCTGTATTTTTTGAATTCCGGCTCAGTGATTGTTTTTACTAATTTTGATTTTTCCGTGAGAAAACCGCAGACTTTTTTTTCCTTAACTTTGTGAGGCATTGTCGCTACGATGTTAAGCTGGTCTCTCTTCAAATCAATTCCCTTAAGATTTATGACGAGGTCTACTGACTGGTCGAATTTTCTTTTCTTTTCTTTCTTCAATTCAGCTAATGCTTCTTTCAAACTTTTGTTTTCCATTTATCCTCCTACAGTCCGCCTCACGCGCATAGAAACTATCGCGAAAGGATGTAGTTTTTGGACGTTTTTTGTTGGGGAGAAGGGTATTTAAGGTTTTTGGATTTTTTGGGGTTTGTAAAATATGTTGTTAAATCGGATTATTTTTTATATAGAAATTAGTTTTCCTTCTGTTCAAGAGAAGCCATCTTGGTAAGAAATTTCTTCAATTCTTCATATAATTCCAAGTGTTCTTTATTTAGTTTTATCCAATGGGGTTCTGAAGATTCCAATCTTGTTATCCCTTTCAAATCTTTAGGGTAAATATTATGAGCAAAGATGTTTCTTATTCCGTAGAAATTTATCAATTTAGTTTTAAAATATTTAGAGTGTACTAATTGCTCTTCATTTTGCCTGTTAATCTATCTAACAATTTCCAATAATAGCTCTGCTCTCGAACTTGAGCCAAAGTTTTCCAAGAAGAATTTGTTAAATCTAAATATTCTATTTTGGTTAAGGGAGATATAATTATTTTCCTCAGACCCAAAATTCAAATCTAATCCAAAAGATTTTCTTATAATTTTATTAGAAAGATTATCCACGTCGATAGCCCTCATAATAACCTCATGTAATAATTCTTTGGGTAACTCAAAGGAATTACTCATCTTCTCTCCCATTAAAATATGCCCTATCGAGCATTTAAATATATTACTATGCGCCCCTAAAATCCCACAATGTTTCTAAGTGCTTTGACAATCTCAACTTCCGCCAGAGTATCTAATTCGCAATATTCTTCTAAAGCTTTTCTAATCCTTTGTCTTTCTTCTTCTGAAACATCCCCATATGTTACTCTCTCAAATTCAAAACTCGCCATATCTCCCTTTTCAATTTCTAAATCATTGTACTTTAAGTCAGAAAGTAATGGAAGAACATATTTTATGCTTACAGAGCCTTTTTGTCTTTGGTCGTAATAATAAAATTTACTAAAGACTTCCATTAGGTCTTTAACTCTTGGTAAAAGATTATTCTCGATTAAATCAGTAAATTCAGGAAAGAATTCGGCTCCTTCTTTCAAAACCTTCTTCTCAAAAGATTGATTGTAAACCAAGATATCTCCTTTATCTCCAAGATTTTCTTTTAACACTTTAAGAAGTGTAGGTCTTGGGTCAGCTTTGCTTTCTGCTAAAAAAGAAAGATGCCTTAATTCTCCATTCGGCTCATCTTGAATATGCAGGCTAAATTGAAAGGGTATTTGTTGATAGGGTTTGGCATTATCAAACTTGGGAACAGCCGAGTAAATAGTTTCAAAATCAAAGTAATAAAGAGGATATTGTAGATTATCTAAGAAGCTTTTTATCTTTTTTTTATCTATGTGTTTCCCACCATTTTCTGCAACATATCTTTGAATTTTTTGTTTATCATTAAGCTTAAACCAATCTGGAACATCAGTCATTTTGACAATTCCTTCTTTGTAAAGTGGAATTGCTTTTTTCTTTAGTATTCTAACAAACTCAAAAATATTATTTTCTGGAAGGGAGTTCATAAATTCATCTTTGGCAATATTTTCATATTCAATCGTTAATAAATCATCAACTGAAAAATCTGGACAGTCCCTGTTAATCACCTCTAACATTTTTCTTGCTCTTTCTTCTATTTCTTCAGTCGCTTCTACTTTATCGGTAACTTCTGTCTGCATTAAAAACTCTTTAGGGTTAATTTCTTCTTGTTTTATATATTCTTTATTGATATGGAGAATAAAACATTTTCTTATTTTTAATCCGCATTTTTCATAAACATATTTTTGGAAGGCTAAATCTTCAAGATGAATTTCTTTGGCTTCTGTTGAACTCTTAACCTCAATTATATCCCATTTTTCATTTTCAATAGGTAGGAGAATATCTCCTCTGGCGTATAAATCTTCATATAGAAAACTTGCCTGAAATAAAGGAACTCTTTTACCTATATACTTTTTTGTCTTTTCAATCTGCTCTTTAAAGTCTAATTTAGATAAATCGATAATGTCTGGAAAAAGAGATTTAGCATATTCCTCAATTATGTAACCTTCCTCAAGCTTTGCTTTTTCAACTTTTGATAATTCTGGAATTCTTTCTTTATCGTTTTTATTAATCCAAAGCCACCTCAAACACTGAATTCCACAAAGATAGTCTGATTTTGTAAGGATAGACATTTTCAGTAAAGAATTAATCTCTTTTTTAAATGCTTCTCCAATTTCATTTCTTCTTCTCTTCCTTCTTTGGGGCTTCCTTCGCAGCAGGAGCTTTCTTCTCGGCTTCTTTGGATGTTCCGACTACGGGGGTTGTAACAGCGGTGGCTTTAGCGGCTTCTTCTTTCTTCTCTGCCTCGGCTGCTTTAGCTTCTTCAAGCGCTTTCTTTGTCTTCTCCTGTTTTGCCTTTAGCTCTTTCCAGAATCTTTCCAGTTCTTTCTTTTTATCTTCACTGGCTTCAGTTTTTTCCTGATTTATTTCAGCGTCATATTTTCCGTTCTCAACTTCTCTTCCAACTTCAATAGGTGATTTATTGTCGATTAAGACGCCCATTGATGTGCATGTTCCTAAAACTAACCTTACTGCAGACTTCAAAGTTTTAGCGAGCAAGTTTGCCTGCTTTGTCATGGCAATTCCAAGAACAGTCTCAAACGCTATGTTACCTACGTATGTTTTTCCTGTTTCTCCGGACGCCTTTTCCAAATTCATTTCTTTCTTGATAAGCTCTGCCACCGGCGGGGAAAACACTTCAATTGTAAATTCTTTTGTTTTTGGGTTGACGTCAATCTCGACTGGGACTTTTGTTCCTTTGAAACCAGATGTTGCCTTGTTGACGTTATCAATGACTTTTCCGAGATTAATTCCCATAGGTCCAAGCTGTTGAGCTACCGCTGGTCCAGGTTTCATTGCCCCGCCCTCGACGATTAATTTTACTTTCATTTTATCTTTCCCTTGATTTCCATAACTCATCTGTAGGAGCGTATTTAATTGATTCTGAATCGCCTCTCGATATTTCTCTGGTTATATAATCAATCGCTGGAGGGATTACATTATTTCCTATTAAATATATTGAGGATAAGAGACCGCCTAAAACAGCCGCTATAACAAAACCATTCTTAGAAAGTGTTATCATATTTTCTCTCCTGATTCTGCTGTCGTTCCTATGCGACAATTCTTGAGAATTTATTTTTCCTCTACGAAGTAATCTGCTGTCTATCATATATTCTAATGTATTACTCATCATCGTCTTTCTCCTCCTCTTCGCGCCTTATAACTTTTATGTCATCCATTTTTACTGTTACTGGAATTGGCACGCTTGCTCCGAGCAAAGATACGACGACGCTCCCTTTCTGCTTGTCGATTCTTGTTACTTTTGCCTGCTCCCCCTTGAATGTTGTTCCAATCATTTCTATTATGTCCCCGACTTTTATATTCATTTCCTCAACTTTTGGCTCAAGCATGTTCTGAACTTCATTGTATTCGACGGTTTTTCCGATTATTCCTTTTACGTAAGGGAGATTGAATACTGCTTCTTCCGCCGATTCCCTATCCTGCGCTTCGAGAACTATATAGCCTTTAATTCCGTGAGGCCTTGCCATCGAGAAGACGTTAAGTGTTTTCTTGTTAACTCTATCGCTAATCATTTCAACTGCCTTCTCTTCTTTGTTCGTTGTTACTTTGATAATAAATATCATCTTGTTTATGCTCCGCTACTTCTGAATCTAAGAAGTAGATATATGGTTATAAAAATTTGGGTTTTTAAGGTTTTTGGGTGCGGTGAATTGTTATATTGGGACACAAATATTTATTAATGGATAAGTAGATTCCGCTTTATGAACTTAAAAGAAATATTAGAAAGAAACCCTGAACTTACTGTCGGAGATTTGCAAGCTTTTCAGAGAGAATATGATAGAAGATTTGTTGACGATGAATTTACCGGTTTTGCTAAAGTAAGACATACTTATGCACATATGGGAAATGTAATTGGAAGGATAGGTAAATACGTTCAGATGATTGAGGATGGCCATAAAGATTTCTCGCCTGAAGATATTAAAACAAAAGTTATACCTGATTTATTAGTTTATGCGGGTTGGCTTGCCACAGAATTTGGAGTTAATATAGAAGAAGCGTATCTTACAAGAATGGTAGGAAATATAAATAGACTTCATGCTCAAAAAATTTCTCCGGAAGAACTCGCACAATTAGAGAAACATATTACTGAGAGATTTCCGAATCAACTTTAGTCATTATATAATCTCATTTCTCCAGCTTCCCCAAATATTCTTTAATTCTTTCAACTGTCTGCGGAATTAAAAATCTTTCAATTTTATTTTCGAAGATTTCACCGAGGGGCGCGAATTCGGAGAGGCGGTAACGGTTTTCCTTTTTGTCGACGAGCATTGAGTCTCTAAGTCGTTTTAATTGTCGACGGATGTTTGATTCTGCGAGACCTTTTCCCTCCAGGGAATTTTCTTTTCTTGTTGATTCTATTTTGTCTCGGATTTCAAAAGACGAAAGCCACGATTTTTGTTTTCTTGCGTCTTCCAAAACCATCAGCAAATCAACTACAATGTCTCTTGAATCGCCGGGTTGAAGAAAGCCAAGAGATAAACAGACTTTTTTCACGAGTTCTCTTTTTGAAGAGTCGTATGGTTTTTCGTATCGCCTCAATGTTATTTCTGACAAAGGTATGTCTTTGACCATTGCTTTTTAACAATGAGAATAATTATAAATGTAATGCTTCTCTGATTTTTATGGAGATGGTTATTTTTGTGGGGGATGACAAGGAAAACTGGGGCCAGATTTCTGCACTGATTAAAAGGGCTGAAACGGATGTAATTATTCTGGTAGTCCGAAAAGGCGTAACAGAATTCCCGTCGAATGAAAAATGCAAGATTGTCGAGTTTGACTGCAATTTGCCCTTGCTGAAATTAAAAGAAGAAATGCAGGAGAAATTAAAGAAAGAACTTTCAGGAGAGTTTGAAATCGCTTTGTCTATTGCCTCGGGAAACGGAAAAGAACACATGGCTTTGATTGGTGCCTTGCTTTCAATTCCCGTCGGTATTAGAATTGCCGCTTACACGAAGAATGGCGTGGAGTTTGTTATATAAAGATGTTAGAATATCTAAAGTCACTGTTTGGCATAAATAAAGAAAATATAGAAATTGCTCCTTTTTCCGTTTCAAAGTCACAATTAGAAGAAGAACTCGCTCTTGTTTCTGAAGTTACTGGATTGCCTGAAGAAACGATAAGGGCTGGAGCGTTGCTTCTTTATATGTGGGTCAGAAATATGAACGGCAAAGGTTATGATATTAGTGCTTTCAAAATAACAGACAAAAAAATAAAGCATCATACTATTGGTGTAGAAGGATTACAAAGATATATGTGGTATCCGATTAATATTTCCTAACGACGAATATATGTTTACTTTATCTTCGGATAATTATTATAAATTTAAAATATTTATTGGCTAATCTTAGTAGGTTAATTTTTAACTGCCTTTAGAACAAACTTTCTCTCAAAATGAAAGGTAGAAACCTTTAATTATCTTTTAGATTTTGTCGGGGGATGAATAAAAGAGGACAGGATGTTTTCGGTATGTCTTTCGGAGTTATTTTTTCTATTATTTTGATTATTGCGATTATTGGAGTCGCTGTTTTTGCGATAAATCATTTTTTGGGCCTGAGCAATTGCACCAAACTGGGCTTGGCTTACAAAAACTTGCAGGATGAAGTTGACGAGGCGTGGACTTCAGGAATTTACAGAGATACGCATGAGATTAAACTCCCCGGGAATATAGACCATATTTGCTTTGGAGATATCAGCGTTCAATCCACAGGAACTGAGGAAGAGATAAGACAAAATATTGAAGAGTTTTATTTCGGAGACGGAACCCATACAGTTTTTGTTAATCCGCCTGAGAAAGCATGCGACGGGGATTTAGCCACCTACAAATTGGAGCATGTGGATATTGAAGGATTTTTCTGCTTTGACAATACCGACGTAATCGTCAATTTAGAAAAAGGCGCGACTGATTCTTTGGTTAAACTGTCGGATTAGAAAATGAATTGGATTACACAAATAAAGAAACCCAATATAAATTAAAGTTTATTATTGAAGACTATTTCCTGCTTAACCTAAAAATGGAAATCAGAAAAAACTAACCGCCCATTTTACCATCATAGCGATTAAAGCCAGAGCTATTATCCATGTCACAAATCGGAATGCTTTCTTTCCTATGTTATCATTTTTCAAAAGCCCCGCGACTCCTAACTGGAAGAACCTTCCTCCGTCAAGAGGTCCTACGGGAAGCATATTAAATAATGCCAGCAAGACATTAATGAAGAATACCCACCAAAGAAGGAAATAGACAAACCATCCAAATTTCCCTATCGACGACTCATAATACGTCAGGAAGTCTAAAGTTCCTGCGCCTTCAAAGATGTAGTTGAAAAATCCTCTGATTGAAAATTTGTTTTGTTCCTGCTCGTTAATTCCTATTCCCAAAAATGCCTGCCCTTCAAATTCTCCTAATTCTATTTCATATTCCTGAAATTCCGGCTGAGTGTCAAACAGGCCTTCCCTGAGAGCCATTGTTATTGTAATTTTATCCCCCGGCGAATACTTTTTTATTTCTTCCGAGAGTGCCTGCAAGTTAATTATTTTTTCTCCGTTAAACTCTGTTATCGCACTTGGCGAAGTCGGGAGCTGATTTCTGACCGCTGGAGCGTCGACAAACAAAATTATCCGCGTTATATTCTCGTCGAATGTTTTTTGCAAAACCTGAGGCGTTACCAGATAATTTGTTCCTTCAAATTCTACTTCAACGAAATCCTGCTCAAGTGAAAAGTTGGCAGGAACCGAAACTGAATTTGTTTCAGCGACGAAGCTTGGATAGACATTGAAACTAACTCCCGCCGGCGCAAAAAACGCCGAGAAGAAAATCACCAATAAAATCCCGAAGAAAATTGAAATTATTACATTCGCAAAGGTTCCTGCGGCGAGAATGCTTAGCTGAGACTTTTTCTTTGCCTTTGCCATTTGTTTTTCATCAGGCTCGACAAAAGCCCCCAAAAGGGGACCAAGGAAGAGGAAGCCCGTTGATTTTACCTTAAATTTATTCAGCCGTGCGAAAATTCCGTGCGAAAATTCATGCAAAATTCCGCCGATTGCGACGGCAATTATAAAGTAAGTAAAGTAAAGCGGTGGGAAAAAAGACTGCAGACCGAAAAGCTTTGGGAAGTAAGGAATGAGCGGAGCTAACGGCGGAGCTTTTGTCACAGAAGTTATAGGGAATTTAAGATAAAGGTAAACTGATTCAGCAATGAGCCATGTTATTCCCACCATTAAAATTATTCCCGATGCAATTATCAAATACTGAAGAGGAAAAAGCCACGATTTATTTTTCCTCGAGAAAGAGTCCATGAGTTTTATTCCCCAGTTGGTTTTATATAGATAAACAAGACCTTGACGCCGGACATTCTTCTTTTTTACTTTCAGGAAAATAATCACGGCTATTATAAACAAAGCAAGGAAAATTAAATCATAAGTTACGAAACCCACCATCTTGGATTAACTTGTTAAACATAGTTCTTAAATTTAATTGAAATGGTTTATTTTGGAATGAAAGTTACTTCTAATTTTATTCTATCCGGGTCTTCAAAAAAGACGGCGTAATAATCTTTAGCGTATTCGGAAAAGTGTTTTGGAGTTTTATATAATGAAGGAATTTTATTTTTTCCTAAAAACTCTTCTACGAATTTGTCTACATCTTTCTTTGAAGAAACTTTGAATGAAACATGATTAAGTCCCGTTGATTTTCTATGATATTTTTGATTCAAATAATTTTTCTCCGTCTGCATAATCCAGAAATCGGTTTTTCCGTTGCTAACTCCGATATGCTCGCTGCTTTCATCTATGATTTTATAATCAAAGTAAGAAAATAATTTTTTATAGAAAGGTAGGGATATTTTTGCGTCCGAGACATTTATCTGAATATGATAAACGGACGCTTCCATTTTACTTCTTCCTAACCGGGCGGAGAGATTTGCCGTCGCAACGAGGACACTTAACTTTTCCGGCTGTGACTCTTACTGCCTGTGACCGAAATTTCTGATTGCATTTTTTACAGACAAAAACATCATGAAACATTCTCTTCTGTGCGATTGCTATTTTCGTTGCCATTTTAATCAGACTCCGGCCTTGGCGAGCCAAAACCAAATATCGCCGACAATATTCCCACATAGCTAATCTCGTTGCCCGCAAAACCTTGACGCATATTTCTCCCGTAATAAGAGAGATTATGAGAATGTCCGTTATTATAATGTTCTGTAATATTTCTACCTTCATTAACTATTCTTCTAGCAACTACTGAAGTCCTATAACATCTGGAATTTTCCCTGGCTAAATCTTTCTTTCTATGATATTTTACCCTTTTCATGTATTGCCTCCGAGAACTCTCATTACCATTTGCTTACCTTCGACATTCCAGACTTCAACCTGTCTCTCTGGCTCGAGAGAATCTTTTAATTCTTCCATGTAAGGCAAACTGAAGGTCTCGTAACTCTCTAAATACATGACTGAGACTGTCGCTCCTTCAATGCTTAAAACCTGTGCGCGCTTTTTTTCGACATTAGGAACTTCAAACCTTTCATGCCCCGGGACTGCGAGAATTTTTTTCTTCCCGTTGAAAACTCCGACAGCCTCTATCCTGCATTTGCTCGCGCCGTGTTTTCCTGTCTTGCTTATATCGTTGTTTCTTACAGCGTAAGGCTCGCCGTCAACGATAATTATCACGCCAGATTTCGCATGCGTTGCTTCTATAATTCTCAAAACCATTATTTCTTTTCACAAGAAACGTTTATAAACTTTCTCCCATCGAGTTTATCATGAGTGAGAAAACAAAGAAAGGCGATTTTGCGGAGATTAAATATACAGGATACGCAAACGGAGATATTTTCGACTCAAATTTCGAGGATGAATTGAAGAAAATAAATCCAAAAGCGAAACCAGTTAAGACGGTCGTCGTTATAGGCGAGCAGATGATTGTTGAAGGACTGGACAAAGCGTTGAAAGACAAGGAAGTCGGGAAAGATTATGAGGTTTCTTTTTCGGCGAAGGACGGTTTTGGAGAGAGAAGAAGGGACTTTGTTAAAACAATTCCTCTGAAAGCTTTTACAGAGCACAAGATGAACCCGCAGGCAGGAATGGTTTTGAATCTGGATAATCATTTGGTTAAAATTTTAGCAGTTTCGGGAGCGAGAGTTACGGCCGATTTTAATAATCCTCTGGCGGGAAAGGAGTTAACTTACAAATTTAAAATTGTGAAGATTGTTGACGACGCCAAAGAGAAGGCAGAGTCGTTATTCAGTTATTTTTTCAGATTTGTTCCGGAATTTGAAATCAAGGAAAAAATTGTTGTCAAAGGCCAGAAGTCAATGAGCATTTTAATTGACGCGTTTAGTAAGAAGTTCAAGGAACTTTTAGGCAAGGAGATGGAGTTTGAAGAGGTTGAGGAGAAGAAGGAAGATTTGAAACCGGAAAAGGGAAAAGAAAATGCAAGTTAAGGCATTAGTTAGGAAAGGTGGAATGTTTTGGAAGCGGGCGGATTTATCCTCGGTTTTGCCGACTGAGTGGTTTTTAAGATAATTAGCTTGGAATTTACCTCATAAATCTTTAAAAACAGAGCGGTCGTTTGTAAGATATGGTAGATATTTATGTCGAAAAGGAGGCGTCTAAAAACCATTCTATTGATGAAGAATTGGAGTCCCTGCTGCAGAAACAGTCGACGCGCGTGAAAGTTGTCGGCTGCGGGGGAGGCGGCGGAAACTGCGTTTCAAGAATGAAAGAAGTCGGGATAAAAGGATGTGAGATTATTGCGATAAATACAGACGCCCAGGATTTACTTTATACCAACGTTGACACTAAGATTTTGGTTGGGCGCGAATTAACAAACGGACTGGGCGCCGGAAGCAATCCTAAAATTGGAGAGCAGGCAGCGAGAGAATCGGAACAAGAATTGAGAAAGAAATTGAAGGACTCCGACATGGTTTTCATAACCTGCGGACTGGGAGGAGGGACAGGAACAGGAGTCTCCCCGGTTGTTGCGGAAATTGCGAAGAAAAACGGAGCTTTGACGATTGGGATTGTAACTTTACCTTTCACGGTTGAAGGGCAGAAAAGAATTGAGAACGCGCAAATTGGCCTGGAAAAACTGGCGTCAATTGCCGACACTTTGATTGTCATCCCAAACGACAAACTTTTAGAGATTGCGCCTGAGCTTCCGATTCACACCGCCTTCAAAGTTGCAGACGAGATTTTAACTAATTCTGTCAAGGGAATTACAGAATTAATAACTAAGACAGGATTAGTCAATCTTGATTTTGCCGACGTTAAAGCAGTAATGGAAAATGGAGGTGTTTCTTTGATAGGGATAGGAGAGTCCGATTCACAG
>Ga0209541_10012232_pt1 | contig 13309 bp, 17 predicted proteins | sample RifCSPlowO2_01_FD_184027 | JGI IMG/M metagenome (GOLD analysis project Ga0209541, IMG submission 184027) | Groundwater microbial communities from Rifle, Colorado - Rifle CSP2_plank lowO2_0.1 (SPAdes) (version 2) | ecosystem: Environmental > Aquatic > Deep subsurface > Groundwater | place...
AAATCAAAATACTTATTACCATTATAAAATCTATTAAAACCCAAGCAGAATACATTACAATTAATGGTTTTTCCCTGTGGACAATTCCATATCCCAATAAAATAACTGCGCCAAAAAAATAAGCTACCCAGGAAATAATTGCAACATCTCCTGCACTTTGATTCATCCAAATTTTTAAAAGTTGCGGAATTGTTAAAATAGGCCCGAAAATCCCGACAGTATAAACTAATTTATCCAAATACCTTTTCCATTTATTTGGATGCGGATATTTCTCGTACTTTTCATGTATCCTCTTTCTTTTATGCAGGTGATGGATTGCGATTGTCATTATATATGCAATATTTTAAAGCTGTTAAAATCCTGAAATTTTTCCGGCTTAATTTCAATATCTCTTATCATTGAATGTTTTGGCCCTTTTCTGCAAACCTCAATTAATTTATTAACATCGTCGGAATTGCCCTCAAAAAATGCCTCTACTCTGCCGTCTTCAAGATTTCTCACAAAACCTTTTACATTATGCCTTTCTGCATTTTCTTTAATGAAACTTCTAAAAAAAATCCCCTGAACAGTTCCTATGATATACAATCTTACAGATTTTTTCATATTTAGAAAACAACATCCGGGTTATTAAAGATTTCTTTGTTGACTTATTTATTAAAATACCGAGAACTTAATGGTTTTTGAAATTATTTTACTTGTTATCTAAAAATAGGTTTGAGAACAGTGCACATAAATTTTTCTCTCATTTTAAATAATGTTTGCTCATATTTCTGTTGTATCCTCAGCATCAATTATCTTTCCATCGTCGGTGAAGTACTCAATGCAGAAGGTTTTTTAATCCAAAAAAACGGCGGCGACAATTGTGGTTGTCCACAAGCCGTTTTTGTTTCCGACTGCAGACTGGCACAAATGTGTTGTTTTGAAAATGTTGTCATTTGTTTTGTAAATTTGTTTTCTCTCATCCCAAGCTGTATCCGGATTAAATTCTATTCCAAGTGTCGTTGCGAGCATTGTTGCTGCCAAATCTTCTGCATATTCCCCTGATTTCTCGTCGGTTTCTCCAAATGCATGGTGCTCTGAAAGATATCCGTAATTTTCCTTCTTTGCAGGAATAGCAACACCAATCGCAGATGAAATTAATCTGTTTGGTTCATTTGTTTCATTTCTTGCCATAACGCAAAATGTAATCTGCCCTGGTTTTAAAAATTCAAGTCCGTGATTTTTGGAAATTATCTTGCAACTTGGAGGGAGAATGCTTGAAACATAAACAAGGTTGCACTTTTCAATCCCTGCGTTTCTTAGTGCAAGCTCAAAAGAAGACAGTTTGTCTTTATGAACTCCCACCCCTTTTGTTAAAAACATCTTATTCGGAGCAAACATTTTTATTTTAAAGATTAAAGATTTAAAAGCTTTACTATTTGCGATTTTTTAAGACAGCGAGTGATAGAACACTAAATTTTAAGTTTTATTGTTGATAAACAGCAGCAGCAAAAGAAATTTCATTTTAAAATGATTAATCTGTTATGCAAAAAATATATTTGAAGTGGTGTGCATAAACTTTCTTCACATCAGCAACAACAAATATAAAATTGCACGCGCTTTGCTCGTGAAAAATAATTGGTTATTGGCAAAAATCCGCAATCAATAGTTAAATAATTCACAATAAAAAATCCCAATATAAAATTTTCTTGCATTAATAAATTAAACTAATATGCTGGTGAAACGAGCCAATTTTCCAGTTAAAAAGTTGGGTACCCAATTTTTCCGCATTAATAAATTTAAAAAGTACAGCGAGTAAAAACGAGTCAATTTAATATTGAAAAATTGCAAAAACCCGACGGATTTTTAAGATTGATTTGGCTGTTATCTCTAAAATATTAATAAATGTTCCAAGAATCTTGAGTGCTTAAAAAATCTAATCAATAAAATATTTGATATAATAATAATTTAAATCAAATATGCAAATGTCACTGGTAAATTCTATTTTGAAATCATTGAGCACCTTTTACATTAACGCAATTGCAATCAAAAAGAGATTAATTTTTAAATCCATTTATTTTTATCCGGTGATGCTGGAGCAATTAAAGCAGGAACTTCAAAAACTTGCAGATAAAGAAAAAGCGAAAATTTTGCAGAGTTTTTTCAAAACAGGCAAGGGAGAATATGGGGAAGAGGATGTTTTTCTTGGAATTGATGTTCCTATGCAAAGGAAAATAGCAAAAAAATATCCGGTTCTCTCCCTATTTAAAATTCAGGACTTGCTGAAAAGCAAAATTCACGAGCACAGATTTATTGCTCTGCTGATTTTAATTGACAAGTATAAAAAAACAAATAAGAAAGAAGACATTTTTGGATTTTACCTGAAAAATATAAAATACATTAATAATTGGGACTTAGTTGATTTATCTGCTCCAAACATTATTGGAGATTTTTTATTTGAGAAGGATAAAAAGGTTCTTTATGAACTTGCTAATTCAAAAAATCTTTGGGAAAAAAGAATTGCAATTATCTCAACATTTAATTTTATAAAAAAAGGGGAATTCCAGGATGCCTTGGCAGTTTCTGAAATCTTAATAAATGATTCCCATGATTTAATCCATAAAGCAGTTGGCTGGATGCTGAGGGAAATTGGAAAAAGAGATTCGGGAATTTTGGAAAATTTTTTGAATTTCCGCTATAAAAAAATGCCGAGGACAATGTTAAGGTATGCTGTTGAAAAGTTTCCTGAAGAAAAAAGAAAAAAATATCTTAAAGAAAAATAAAATGAAAATTAAACTTTATTCAGTTCCAGAAGACGAAGCAGGAAAATTAATAAAAGAATTTTTGATGAAAAATAAGTTAAAGTTTAAAGAAGAGCCAATTGAAAAATTTAGGTATCCAAATTCAAAAAAAGAATCAATTTTAATGGTAAAGTATTCGCATAGTATTCATGTTTGCGATGGATATCAGGAACTTTTTTTAAAGCAGTTATTAGAACATATTGAAAAATATAACCTTAAAATTCATGGGACAGATAATGGAGATTTACCTTGACAAATGCAGATACAGATAAACTAATGAGAGAAAAGAGCATAAAAGAACTTCTTGAATTCGGAATCGTGAATATTGACAAATCTTCTGGACCGACGAGCTTTAATATTTCTGATTTTGTCAGAAAAAAATTAAATTTAAGAAAAACCTCGCATTTTGGAACTCTTGACCCAAAAGTTACAGGAGTTTTGCCGATTGCATTGAATAGAGCGTGTAAATTAACAGGATACTTTTTAGGGGAAAATAAAGAATATGTTGGAATAATGAGGTTCCACGAAGAAATTTCTTTAGAAAAAATAAAAGAAAAAATAAAAGAAAAATTTTTAGGAAAAATTTTGCAAACCCCTCCTGTGAAATCAAGAGTTAAAAGGCAGAAAAGAGAAAGGGAAATTCTTTCTTTTGAAATTTTGGAAAATCAGGGCAGAGATTATTTGTTTAAAACAGAAGTTCAGGGAGGCACATATATCAGAAAATTAATTGATGATTTAGGAAAAGAACTTGGAACTGGAGCGCATATGCTGGAATTAAGAAGAATTCGTGCTGGAATTTTTAAAGAAGATTCACTTGTTAACCTCTATGAACTTGAAAAAGCTGTATGTGAATACAAAAGTGGAAGTGAGGAAAATTTAAGAAGAATTATAATGCCCGCAGAGATTATTTCAGAAGTTTATCCTATTATTCAAATAAAATCAGATAATTTGAAATCAATTTTTACAGGAAAATCAATTTACAAGAAAGACATTTTAGAGGATAAGGGCTGGAAAATCGGTGAAATTGTTTGTGTTTTTTGCGGGGATAAATTTATTGGGATGTATAAAATTTTCAGAGGCAGGGAAATTTTTGCAAAACCCGGGTTTGTGATGCAGCCGACTGGAAAACAATTACTGGCAAAACATTTATAAAGTTTAAACATTGTATAAACTTATGCAAATAATAAAAAACGTTTCAAAATGGGGGAATGGGGCAGGGATATTGCTTCCTAAAGAATGGATAAACCAGGAAGTTAAAATAATCCTTGTAGATAGAACCCTGCAAATTAAAAGAGAAATCTTTAATATATTAGAAAAACATCTTGAGGATATTTTGGGAATTTATTTAGTTGGCAGTTATGCAAGGGGAGAACAAACAGAAAACTCAGATATAGATCTTTTAGCAATTTCCAACAACACGAAAAAAGAAATTCAATCAGGAAAATATCGCGTTTCTATTGCCCCCTTGGGAAGTATTAAGAAAACATTAAATAAATATCCGTTGATTATCTATCCCGGATTAATGGAAGCAAAAACAATCATCAATTCAAGATTATTGGAGGAACTAAAGCCGGTTAATCTTTCTAAAAATTCATTTGATGAATTTATTAAAGAAACTAAAAGAATTGCTAAGATAAATGATAAAATTATAAAACTGGATAAACTTGAAGGAAATGCACTTTTATCCAGCGAAATTCTTTACTCTTTAATTTTGAGGTTAAGAGGGATATTCATGGTTAAATCAATATTAAAAAATGCAAAATATTCAAATAAAAAATTTAAAGAATGGTTAACAAAAACTATCTCTGATAGAGAATATGATAAAGTTTATGCTGTTTATAGAGAGGTTAAAGAAGATAAAAAATTAAAAATAGAGCTTGAAATTTCTGTTGCTGAGAAGTTATTATCCCTAATTAAAAAAGAAATTAAAAAATTAAAAAAAGATTAAAATGACTAATAGAAAAAAACGCCTTAAAAAAGGAATAGAATCTCTTGAAAAACAAATTAAATTGCATGAAGAAAAAAAGGAAAGGGATAATGGAGAAGGAAAAATAGAGCTGGAAGATTATTATGAAAAAGAGCTTAAAATTCTTAAAACCATTAAAGAAAAAAAAAGAAGATTTATTAGAGAGATAAAATAGGATAATTAAAATGCGCCACTTCATATATTTTTCAAATTCAGCAGTAACTTCAGGCAAAGCACTTTCTCACGGGGGTTTAATGCAGGCCGGAAGAATGGACATTGCAATACACAGTTTTATTCAGGGGGTTTTTTTAAGCCATGGGTTTAGAAAAGATGTGAAATTTCATTTTGTTTTTTATGGAATGCCAGACCCTCCAAAACATATTGAAATTCAGGTAACAGACGAGCTTGAAATTTCTAAAAAAGATATTGGAAAATTAATTCAGAAAATTCTTTACAAATATAAGCCAAATGAAAAAACAAATCCTCTTTCAGGATGTTTTATTGAAAAAAAAAGTTTTTTAAAAGTTATAGAAGAACTTGCAAATCAAGGGAATGAAATTTTTATTCTGGATAAAAGAGGAGAAGACATCAGAAAAGTGGAAATTCCAAAAAATTGTGTCTTTATTATCGGAGACCACGAGGGTTTACCTAAAAAAGAATTAAGAAGGTTAAAAGAAATTGCAACTCCAATTTCTATCGGTGATAAAACTTATTTTGCAAGCCAGACAATTGCAGTTATGAATAATGAACTTGATAGAAGAAATATTTAAATAAAAATTATGCTGATAACGGTGAATTTGGAGGCAAATACCGCTCGTTTTATTTGAAGAGAGGACTAGTTTCGCGTCAGAATAAATTCAAGACGCTACACTAAAGAAGATTATTAATGCCCCTAATTTTTAGAAGCGGAGTTAATAGGTTAAAACAATTAATAAATAATAAATCTGTAACCGATGGAAATAAAAAACTATTTGACTATCTCTGGAAAATCGCTAAAAAATAATTCCAAAAGATTCATAAATAATTATACGTTATATGGAAATAAGAACAAAACCTAAGAGATGGGGAAATTCAATTGAGGTAATAATGCCTAAAAAGGTTTTAAGGGATTTAAATATAAATTTAGATACAGAAATCTCTATTGAAATTAAAAAAGAAAATCTGTTGAAAAGATGTTTGGTGCTCTTAAAACTTGGAAGATAGATTCCCGGAAAATTAAAAATCAATTTAGAAAAGAGGATGAAATTTCTGAAAAGAAAAAATGGAAAAAACTGAAGTTTACTTCTTAGACATTTATGCGTGAGATACTGAAGGAAAATAAAAAGTTTGAGAAATTCAAACATACTTTAAATTTTACAGGTTCTATAAATTTATTGGAATTATATTACCTTATTGAAAAGGATTTGGATTTTGAAAAAGCCGAAGAAGTAATAGGCATATTTAAAGAAATTTCTATTGAGCCAAATTTAAAAGATATAAAAATGGCTGCAAAGTTTAGAATTGAAAATGCAAAAAAGAAATTTAGTTATATAAACTGTCCGGGATATTCAATTGGTATTAATAGAGGAATGAAATTTTTGACCGGAGATGAAGGCTTTAAAAATATTAGAAATGTGGAATTTATGAAAAAATAAAAATATTAATTTAATTTATTAATAGAAAACCCTATGAGGATATTAGATTAAATTGGTTTTTTAATGGCAGTAATGTGGAAAAAATTTACAGGGATAATCTATTGCTCCTGATTATTTCTCGGTGCCTGATTTTATTGGTGGAAAATTCACATTTATTTTTTTAGAATTTATCCTCGTCGTTTTAAACTCCACTATTCACAAAATATTATAATTACTGGTATAAAAAATTAAGTTATTATACTCGGAAAATTATTAAGTTTTAGTGATAATTGTTTTTATCAATTGTTGTGAAACAACCAATTTTAATTTTTGGAAAAACGAGTTGCTTTGCCACAATTTATTTTTTAAATAACAACTCTATCGTTCTCAAAAACCCGTCGGGTTTTTGCATTTCCTTAAAAATCACTTCTGCAGAGCCTGCCTGAACCGCCTTTTCGGCTCTTTCACTTTTGATTTTGCCTGATGCTTCATTTTTCTCGCCATTTCTTTTTCAAATTTTTGCCCTGCATCTACAACTGCTTTTTCCTTTTCTTTTTCCTCTTTTTTATCTTCTACTCCGTCTTTATTTTTGTCTTCAGAAATTTCTTTGTCATCTTCTGGCTTTTGCATTGTATCTTTTGCTTTTTCAATTAATGACTTTGGTTTCTTTTTTAAAGCTTCTTTTGCCTTTACCTCTCTTTTTTCCTCGCGTGCTTTTTTAAACTTCAATTTATCAGGCATCTCTGCAAGTTCAACTTTAACAACTTCGCCTTCTTTGATTGCTTTGACCTTAATTTTATAAGGGGGCTTTCTAATCCCTCTAAACCACAAATATTCATTTAAATACCTGTCAATTTTAATCTTGTTTAAATCTTTATCATAAATCTTCATATGCCTAATTAAAAATTCCCTGACTGTTTTGACTGCTTTGTTTGTTTTCTTATAACGAGGAACATGCCTGCATTTTTCCCGAAGCGGAATTATGTAATCCCGTTCAATTTTTTTTGTTTCTGTTTTTTTCTCTGCCATCTTAAAACCCATTAATTAATTTATTTATGTATTTTTTTAATTTGTATATCTCCACTTCAGAGCAGGTATTTGGGAAATGCAAAATGTAATTGCCACCCCTTTTGCCCGCAATTATATCTAAGGACATTGCCTTGTATCTTAAAACTTCTATTTCAAAAACTCTTCTTAAAATTTCAAAACTTTCATTTTCTTTCATCTTATTAAATAAATTCTCTTTCAACTCCATAAATCTGTCAATCCCCATCTTATCCGTAATGTGCTATTTTCATTTTTCTTGGTTTAATTTTAAGCTTTGTTCTTTTCCATGAACGCCTGTAGCGGGTAATTGCAGACGGATGAATTCTTTTTCCCGGACCAAATTTTTTAAGGATGACCCAGACAGGAGCCCACTTTGTCTGCCTTGATTTTTTCGCAAGTTTCGCTTTTTTTTCTGGCTGGGCTTTCCTGTAAAAAATTTTTCTTTTTTGTTTCTTTTTCTGCTTTTTTAAAAATTCTTTTCTTTTTTTGAATTTAAAGGATTTTTCTTTTTTGCCAGGGGGAGAGGTTTCTTTCTTTTTGGAAATTTTTTTCTTCTCTGTTTTTTTTGCTGATTTTTTTTCTTTATCCGCCATTTTATTTTATTCCCTCCATAAATGATTTTCCTTTTTGAGTAAGTTGCCTTCCGGGTTTTTTGCTTCTTATGCCTTTCATTGTCTTTGCAATTTCAGTAAAACCGGCAGAATCTGCCTGCTGAAGAATCACTCTTATAATTTTGCCTGAACCTTTTTTAAACATTTCCGGCTTCATTCCCCGGTTTTTTTTGGAACCGTATTTTGTCCTTAATCTGCTGACACCCAGAATGTTTTTTTTATAAATCTGCCTTAAAATGCTCGCTGCTCTTTTATGCCAAAAATCAGGGTCTTCAACTGGTCTTTCTTTTGCACTTCCGGATTTGACAAATCTTGCCCATTCTGGCTCCTGAAATTCCTGGATTTTTTTAAGAGCTTCTGCTAATTTTAAATTATATTCCTGGGCATTTAATTCATATACCGGATTTATTTTTTCCATTGGCATTCCTCTCGGAATTAGATTAACCTGAAAAGTTAATTAACCTGAAGAAACATGGAAGGGGGAGTTTATAAGGCTATCTTTTTATGAGAGTGCTGACCTAAAAAGGCATTTTTCTTTTAATTTAATCTGAAAATTATTTTTATCTGCATACAAAATTTGCACCCCCGCATTTGCTCGTCGTGGATTTATTAAAACATCATCAAATCGCAAACAATATAAGCACAATTTAAAACTTTTAATTTATTATGTTATGATAACTTGAGAGTATCCTGTTTAAAACAGAAAATTAAATTAGATGGCGTTTGAGAAAATCCTACTTACTTCATTCGTAAGATTAATTTTATTTATTAATGCGGAAAAATTGGGTACCCAATTTTTTATTGAGTAAATTGCATTTAAATTTGTCAGCACTTTTAATAATTTATTTTGATGTTAGTAAGTTAATAAGATTTGCTAAATATCATCATTCACACTATGAAAATTATTTAATCTATTAATTTATGATAGCAATTCATTTTTTAGGGTAATGGTTCTATGTTTCTGCAATTTTTATTTCATAAAAAAGCCCGTTCACCAGCATATTAGTTTAATCTATTAACCGCACTAAACCATAATACTTTCCCATTAAGAAGTTGGGGCTACGAATTCATTCTTTTTTAATATATCCGGCATTTTTCCGTCGGAAAAATGGATTGTTTTGAATTTTCCCGGACATCTGTCAGGGAAAATTTTAATTTAAAATTATTAATAGGAATTATTTTCTCAACGATAAATTGAAATTTTAGATTTTTGTTTATTATTGTACTTGATAATTAATTAGAAAGGATGATTTAAGATGTCGTGCAGTTAACATAATCACAACCCGACTTTTTTCCCTTTGAACTTTTTCATCACATAATTTATCTGCTCACTGCCCCAGTTTGCTTTTTTTAAATCACTGATAATTTCTTTTTCCTGCTTTCCCTGCTGTCTTGCATTTTGAATGTAATTTACTATGTTGTACAAATCATTTTTGTTTTTAAACAAATGGCTTTCGTATTTGTTTTTATACCAGCTTTTCAGGTAAAAATAAATGATAATTCCAAGCAAAACAACCCCCCCAATGGCAATTCCAAAAAGCATCCAATTAAATTCATTTTCCTGTTTGGTCGGCTCATCATCTGAAATAACATTCAAAGAAGTAATTGCAGGAGAAATAAAAATAGGAAGCGATTCAAAAGAAATACTTTGTGTTGTGTAAAATTCCACTATTTCATCTCCTGAAAACTCTTTGTAATAATATCCGGAGTCCTCGCTAAAATTGCTGTTGTTTTTGAACTGCATTCCAGTCATGCTTTGAATAAATAAATAAGATGTGCCTTCTGAACCCAAATCATCAATGTCTAATTCAAGTGTATTAAGCAAAGTACTGTCCTGAGAGCCGTAGTTTGCAGAAAACCCGTCAATAGAAATTTTCATATCAATGTTTTCCAGGTTCCAGGATAAAATTGCATCTTTATATTCATCTTCCAAATCTCCGTAATCCCCGCCACCAACAGAAGTTAAAACATCCAAATCAATATCTGCTTTTTCAGGGTAAAAAGTCAGGGGTTCTGAATCCAGCGACCGATAGATGTAGTTCGGGATATTTATTTCAATTATCCTCACCAACAAAGCATCATAATCACTTTCAGTTCCATTTGCAGAAATCAAATTGTAATCTAATTCTATTTTTGTCAGTTTTTGCTCTGTTTCATCTGAATTCAAAATTTTTTTGATTGCATCAGAAGAAAAAGAATCATAACCTGATAAATTGCTGGTTATTCTGTTTAAATCATTTCTTGTCTGGTTTATTAAACTTTTTAAAATAGTTCCGACAGAGCCAACTTCAACCTGAAAGCTTCTCGACGAAGAAATGCCCTGATTGTCTTCAATTTTCAAAAGCAAAGTGTAATTTCCGACTGAAGAATAAGTGTGGGTTATCCCGCCCGTTGTGGTTGTTTCAATTGTTGAATTGTCCCCAAAATCCCATTCGTATTTTGAGGCATTTCCGTCTAAGTTGGCATTAAAATCAGTTGCAAAAGCCCTTGCTGTTTTCAAAGGATAAACAGAAAGAATTGAAACTCCTTTTTGAACTTCAACTCTTTTTGAAAACAACAGGCTGTTTTTAAAATACAACTTGAAATAATAAGGGCCAACAGAATTTGGAACAGAAAAATTTCCTTTATCCAGATAAATATTCTGCTTTGTTGCTGTGATTAAAGGCGGTGTTTCTGCAACATCAAAAAAATTCTTTTCACTTGTGACTGCTCCGTCTGACTGCTCATAGGACAAAGTCAGTTCTTTTAATGTAACACTTTGTGAAACGCCTGAAACCAATCTAATTGGAATAACACAACCCTGATTTCCGCAATCTAACCCGCTATTTTTCTCGTCAATATATTCGCTAATTAAATCTGCAAGTGTTTCTCCGGATGAAAGATTATTTGTAATTGTTAATGTTCCTATTGCTGCAAATTTTTTTGGAATAGCATAAAACTGCAAAGCATAAGGAGTTTCATCAGGAACAGGATTTCCGTAAAATCCGCATTCATCAATATATCTGTAACCCCTTACCCAGTATTTTCCATTTCCCCGAGGATAAACACAGGCATAATAATCATTTTCTTTTGTAACAAGATAATTTATTTCGCATGACACTTCTCCTTCCTGAGAAGTCGGAGCAGGCAGATAGCACATTGCACCTTCATCTCCGAGGGGCTCACCATCTTTTGTAAATAATTCCATTGTTAAATTCAAAGTGCCGGATTCATTTTTTACCCATGCACCCAAAACAAAACCAGGTGCTTCTGGAAGTTTTATTCCCTGGCAGAATCTGTCATTTAATTCCCATTCTGTTTTTTGGGTTTGAGAAGAATTAAAACAGCCATAATTTTTAATTGTCCCGCAATCTTCTGCATGAGATTTATAATTTCCAATTTCAAAAACTCCGTCGTTAAACAAGTCTATTTTTAATTGGTTATTGCAGTTTCTTTCTGCAGGACTTTCAATTTTAAAATTAACAGAATTTATTCCGCTTAATTCGCCTGTTAATTTGAATCCGGTAAATGTCTCGTTTTTGGAGGTGAAATCAATTGTTTTTGTCTGCTGTCCGTTCGTCGCAGAATAGTAAAAATTGCAATCATCCGGATAACAATTATAATTGTGCCTTGAATCTGTCTCAAGCAAGTCAATTAATTTTATTGAATTTCCATTTGAATCACTGAAAAGAGAATTTCCTGACTCATTTGAAAAGCTTATATTTATCGGACCCTGAATAAAAGCTCCTTTTGAGTAAATTTCTTTTATTGAATGCTTTGGACTGCCAATTGAATAACTTGCAAAAATTCCTGCTATTAAAAAAACAGCAAATGCAAAAACCAGATGTTTTTTCATCCTCATTTTTATTATATTATAACAGATTGAGTGTTTATAAATATTTTTAATTGCCGGCATTTTAAAAAATTCCAAGAACTTTCTGGGTTTTTGAAATTAACAATTTTGTTATTTTTTAAATTTAATTAATATTATGGGCACAACCGAAAGTGATTTAACAAATCCTGATAAATTTACTAATCACGCAATAAATTATTAAAAGTGCTGATAAATCACATTAATATCACAAGTAAAACGATAGCAATTTAAAACCAAATAAATTTTCAGGTACTTAAAAAATTCCAAAGAGTTTTTGCAAACAGGAAAGGTTTAACTCAATAAAAACAAAGCGAGTAAAAAAGAGCCAGTTTAGAAGATATAAGATTAACACAAAACATATAAACTCTTTTTGATTTGTTCTTATATGCCTATGATATGCCTTGATTTTTGTTATTGGTAAAATAAAAAGTAAACAAAATTTAGAAAAATCAAAAAATGCCGCACCAATGTGTAAGATGCTCAAGAATAATTCCTACGGGAAGCAAAGAGATTATTCAGGGGTGCAATGAATGCCGGGGGAGATTCTTTTTTTATATTAGGGATGAGCAGTTAAAAAGACTGGAAAACAATCCAATTCTTGAGATTCCGGATGAAGAAAAAAAAGCCGTTGAAGATGATATAAGAGATATAGCAGGAATAACAGACGAAGAAATGCCTGTAATACTTGATTTGGAATCAATAAGGTCTGTTGGGGAGGGAAAGTTTGAGATTGATGTTGTGAATTTGTTTAATAAAAAAAGGCCTTTGATTTACAAGATTGAAGAGGGGAAATATATTATTGATTTGTCGACGACTTTGAGCAAAAGCATAAAAGACATTAAAGGGATAAAAAATCCCAACAAATAAGATGATTTTTTATTAATAAAATGCAAAGGTTTTGTTAATCTAATTGGTGATATAATAATAAAAAGAGTGCAAAATATTTTTTTGTTGTGAAAAAAAGCCAGAGGTTATTTGCAAATGGCCTTTTTTAAAGGATTTGCAAAATACTGATTTTTTTAAAAAACAGCATAAAAGCACTTTTTCAAAATCAGGAAAAATTTATGCAAAGGAAAAAGTAAATTTTACATTAAAAGATTTTATTAAAAATTGGAAAGCAAAGTATAAAATAAAAATTAAGGAAATGGATATTATTGATTTGAGAATTGTTTGAGAATTGGAGTTTTAAATTTAAAATAAATTTCTATGTTGAAAAATTGTAAAAATCAAAAAGATTTTTAATATTAATAAGATAATTATTCAAGAAAGATAAGTTAATGATAATCCTAATAAATTTTTTTTATAATACCGGTCTAATTAATATCACGAGCAGAACGAGTGTAATTTCATAAAAAAATAAAATGCAAAAACCCGACGGGTTTTTGCTCTTGATAAATTTGTTACCTAAAAAACGAATTGGGAATATTATGCTAAATTTT
>Ga0209541_10012235_pt1 | contig 13308 bp, 7 predicted proteins | sample RifCSPlowO2_01_FD_184027 | JGI IMG/M metagenome (GOLD analysis project Ga0209541, IMG submission 184027) | Groundwater microbial communities from Rifle, Colorado - Rifle CSP2_plank lowO2_0.1 (SPAdes) (version 2) | ecosystem: Environmental > Aquatic > Deep subsurface > Groundwater | place: Rifle...
GGTGATTTTCTGTACCTCCTCCTGCACGGCCCGCTCGGGGGCCTCGAGCAAGTCTGCCACCTTCTTAATGAAATGAGCTTGGTCAAGCTTGCTTCCAAGCTCGGCAATGTAAGGCAAAACCTTTTTCGTAATTTGCTTTGAAAGATCTCTGCCCTTTAGCCCTTCTTCCCGCAGAAAATCCAGATAAAAATCTATGATGTGCTTCGCGGAGGCCGTGCTCTCCGTCCAGCCTGTCTTATTTTTTAAAATATAATCAGCCGGATCCAGGCCCTTAGGCAATTTAGCGATCCGCACATCCATTCCTTTCTCCAAAGCGGTCCTTACTGAACGCTCGGAGGCCTTAAGTCCGGCCGGATCCGCATCAAAAGCCAAAATCAAAATATCTGTGAAGCGCTTGACGAGATCGATATGATAAGAAGTCAGGGCCGTACCGGATACGGCGACCGTATTATCAAAACCCTCTTGATGCGAAACAATAAGATCCATCTGCCCCTCAACGACTATGCAAGAATTTTTCTGCATAATGGCCCTCTTGGCCTTGTCGTAGCCGTATAAAATTCTTGATTTGTTGTAAAGAGTAGTTTCGGGACTATTTATGTACTTTGCCCCCACTTCGCTCTTCGAGCTTCGCGGGGCAAGTCCCTCGAAAATTCTTCCGGAAAATCCTACAATCCGGCCCTGACTATTTGCAATCGGAAACATTATTCTCGCCCGAAAGCGGTCGTAATATCCCCGATCACCCGAGATAATCAAGCCGGCTTTCTCAATCAGCTGTTCGCTATATTTCTTGCCTTTTAGATAATCGCGCAGGGCAGACCATGAATCGAGAGCGTAGCCGATTCTGAATTTTTTTATTGTCTCGTCAGTCAACCCGCGCTTGCGGAGATACTCGACCCCTCCCAACCCTCCCCTTACTAAGGGGAGGGCAAAGGGTGGGGTCCATAAATTTTTCTCAAAGAACAAAGTGGCCTCTTCCAAAATTTCATACAGCGCCGCCGCCTCGCCTTGCTTATAGCCTGAAGTGGAGCGCAAATCTACCCCCGCTCGATCAGCTAGCGTTCGAAGCGCCTCGCTGAAATTAGCGCCCTCAACTTCTTCAATAAAAGTAAAAATGTCTCCGCCTTTGTTGCAGCCGAAACAGTGGAAACTCCCCCTCGCAGGCGAAACAAAAAAAGAAGGTGTGCGCTCGCTGTGAAATGGACAGCGAGCGCGTAAATTCATTCCCGCTTTCTCGAGTTTGACATACGAAGAAACAACATCAACAATCGAAAGCCGCTCTTTGATTTGCTCAACTGGTGTCATGGATAAGTTATAAAGTTTGTAAAGTTATAAAGTTTGTAAAGTTAAAAGCAAATGCATTTTGTATTCACTTTATAACTTGATGGACTTTATAACTTTATAACTTTTTTTTAAATCCTGTGCCGGCGGGAATCAAGTGGCCGATTATGACATTTTCCTTAAGGCCGCGAAGCTCGTCTACTCCGGCTCGGATGGCATTGCTTATGAGAGTCCGGTTGGTATTTTGGAAAGAAGCGGCCGACAGCCAGCTTTTGGTTGTCAGAGCTGTTTCGGTAATTCCAAGAACAATAATGTCTCCCTTAGCTTCTTCGCCGCCTTCCTTTTTTTGGCGGATATTCTCTTGAATAAAATCAGAATTCTCCACAATGTCGCCCGCCGAGAAATTTGTAGCGCCGGAATCAGTAATGCGGCGGCGGGAGAACATTTGACGGACAATAATCTCAATATGTTTTCGGGAAATTGAGGCGCCTTGCAGTTCATAAACTTTCAAGATTTCATTAATAATGTATTCTTCAGCATTGCCTTTGCCGCCATAGCGGAAGATTTCACTGATGTCAGCCGAACCGTCGGTCAGAATATCTCCTTTTTTGATTTTTTGTCCGGACTTCACAATGGGCTCGCGGCCGAAGCTAAGCTCGTATTCCGTGCTCTTCTTGTCTTCATCCAAAACAACGATAATTTTTTCCTCGCCCGTATCTTTAATCGGAAGTACAACACCCGCCGCGCGTGAAATAACCGCCGGATTTTTAATACTGCGGCGCTCAAAAATCTCTTCTACGCGCGGCAGTCCCGCCGTGATGTCGACATTGGCTACGCCGCCGGCATGGAAAGTTCGAAGAGTAAGCTGGGTGCCGGGCTCGCCAATCGCCTGGGCCGCCACGATACCAACCGCTTCGCCCTGCTCGACTAGCCGATTCCGAGCCAAATCCATGCCGTAACACATTTGGCAAACGCCTTGAGCAGTCTCGCAAGTCAAAGGCGATCTTACGGAGACTGATGAAATTCCGAGAGCTTCAATCTTCTGGGCTTCTTCTTTGGTAATCAGAGCGCCTTTTTTGTACAAAACTTTGCCTTTCTTGCCTTTTGCGCCAGAGGATGCAGAAATGTCTTTAGCCAGCACCCGGCCGCGGATATTTTTAGAAAGCGAAATTTTAATGCCTGAAATATCTTCCTCGGCCAAAGTCCTGCCTTCTTTGGTGCCGCAATCTTCTTCGGTCACAATAACGTCTTGAGAAACATCCACCAAGCGCCTCGTCAGATATCCGGCTCTGGCCGTATTGAGAGCGGTGTCAGCAAGTCCTTTGCGCGAGCCGTGAGTGGAAATAAAATATTCAATCGGAGAAAGCCCTTCTTTGTAGGAAGGAATGATCGGGAAGTCAATGATGCGGCCGGTCGGACCTTGAATAAGCCCTTTCATGCCGGCCAGTTGAGTTAGGCTGTCGATCGAGCCTCGGGCCTTGGAATAAAGCATGTCGTAAACCGAGCCTTTTTTATCCAAAGTCTCTGGCAGAATTTTTTCAATTTCACTTCTAACTTTCTCCCAAATTTCAATCGTCTTCCGGTATTTTTCTTCCTTTGAGAGGAGGCCTTCCTTGAACTGTGCGGAGGCTTCTTCAGCCTCGATGTGGCCGCGCGCTACGATTTCTTTCTTGGCCGCCGGCACTGAAATACTGTCAATACTCCAAGTAATGCCGGCAATGGTAGTGTACTTGTATCCGAAATTCTTGATTTTATCCAAAACCTTCGGCGTTCCGTCCATGCCATAATGCAAAATAAGTTCATCGACTAAGGAAGACATGCGATTCACATTAACATCTTCATTCAAGTAATCGAAATCTTCCGGCAAAACGCTGTTGAAAAGAAGCCGGCCGACCGTAGTTTCGAAAATACGGCCTTCAAATTTTTTGTATTTTGGACTTTCCGTGCCTAAAACCTTCACGGAGGACCTAAGCGATACAATTCCGAAATCATAAGCGGTAATGGCGTGATTGGGGCTGGCAAAATACATGCCTTCGCCTTTTTCCCCTTCAATTATTCTGGTCATCCAGTAACAGCCTAAAACAATATCCAGTTTCGGATTAACAATCGGGTCGCCGGAGGCAGGCTTGAGCAGGTTCTTGGCGGAGGACATTATTTCCCGCGCTTCGCTTTGGGCTTCCTTAGAAAGCGGCACATAAACAGCCATTTGATCGCCATCGAAGTCCGCGTTAAAAGCAGTACAGACAAGCGGATGAACCTGAATGGCGTTGCCTTCAATCAAGACCGGCTTGAAAGCTTGAATGCCGAGACGATGAAGGGTCGGCGCGCGGTTCAAGAGAACATACTTTTCTTTAATTGCTTCTTCCAAAATCGCCCAGACTTCCGGCACTCGCTCTTCAATCAGTTTATTGGCTCCGCGGACATTAAAGGCCAGCTCCCGAGAAAGAATTTTGGCAATGACAAACGGCCGGAAAAGTTCAAGCGCCATGTGCTTCGGCAGGCCGCACTGATCGAGATTTAAATTAGGACCGATGACGATCACGCTTCGGCCGGAATAATCAACGCGCTTGCCGAGCAGATTCTGGCGGAAGAGGCCCTGTTTGCCTTTCAGATTGTCGGCCAGAGACTTGAGAGCTCTCCTTTGGGCAGTGCTCATGGCTTGAGCGTCTCCTTGAGCGGTGATGGAGTTATCAAGCAGAGCATCCACGGCCTCCTGCAGAATTCTTTTTTCGTTTCTTAAAATAACATCCGGCGCGCCTATTTCTTTGAGTTTCTTCAAACGATTGTTGCGGTTGATCACTCGGCGATAAAGGTCATTTAGGTCGGAGGTGGCATGCCGGCCGCCATCAAGCGCCACCATCGGGCGAAGAGCCGGCGGAATAATCGGAATGACGGAAAGAAACATCCACTCCGGCTTCATGCCGGAATTAATCAGAGAACGGATCAAGGACAGCCGCTTGCCCATTTTCTCCCGATCAGCCGCGCTCCCTTTGGCAACCCTCTCTTCGAGATCTTTCTTAATCTTTTTCAAATCCATCTTCTGAAGAATCGAAAAAATAGCCTCCCCGCCGATCATGGCCTCAAAGCAGGTGCCGTACTTCAAAGAAAAATGGCGATAACTGGCTTCGTTTAAAACTTTGTTTTCATATATTTCGCCAATTTCCCGCTTGGCATTTTGGAGAAGCTGCTTCAGCTTTTCTTTAGTTTCTTCGTCCCTCGTATTCTTTAACTTCGTCCGATATTCATTCTCCAAATTCTGCAGAATGACGTTCTTCTCTTCTTCGCTCACTTTGGTGATTATATAACCGGCAAAGTAAATTACCTTTTCTAAGTCACTGACCGAAATACCAAGCAAATTGGAAAGCCGGGACGGCACGCCGCGCAAAAACCAAATATGAGCCACCGGACTGGCCAGTTCGATATGGCCCATGCGCTCTCGCCGGACAATCGAACGGGTCACTTCGACTCCGCACTTTTCGCAGATAATGTCCTTGTAGCGGACTCGGCGATATTTTCCGCAATAACATTCAAAATCTTTTTCCGGGCCGAAAATGCGCTCGTCAAAAAGCCCGCCCCGCTCGCTCCGGCCGGTGCGGTAGTTGATTGTTTCCGGCCGGGTCACTTCGCCATGAGACCACTCTCGAATCTTGTCCGGCGAAGACAGGCGGAGACTGATGGCGTTGAATTCCCCAATGTTCTCAAATGTTTTCATATGGTCGCTAATACCACTAATCTTTCCGCCTTCGGCGGACGAATACCGCTAATTTTAATTCGTGGTATTCGTTTCCCGACCCAAGTCGGGAAATAGATTCGAGGTATTCGTTATTTACTAATCTTAATAAGCTCGACATCAAGCGCCAGACCTCTCAAATAATTAAGCATGACTTTAAAAGAAGCGGGCAAATTCGGCGTCTTAATTTCCTCTTCTCTAATAATGGAATCAAATAATTGAGATCTACCTACGATATCATCTGACTTGATAGTTATCATTTCCCGCAAAGCATAAGCGGCGCCGTAACCCTCGAGCGCCCAGACTTCCATTTCTCCGAATCTCTGGCCTCCGCCTTGAGCTTTGCCGCCAAGCGGCTGCTGGGTAATGAGCGAGTACGGGCCAATGGAGCGCATATGGATTTTGTCCTCAACCATGTGGTGAAGCTTCAGGATATACATTATACCTATGGCAATTTCTTGTTCGAACGGTTCTCCGGTCCGGCCGTCGTAGAGCTTGACTCGGCCGTTCTCTGGCTGGCCGGCCTTGATAAGTTCGTTCCTTATCTCTTCATCAGTCGCGCCGGAAAAAGGCGGAACAATGGCCTGGTAGCCTAAGGTACCGGCCGCCATGCCAAGATGCATTTCCAAAATCTGGCCCAAGTTCTTTCTGGAAGGAACACCGAGCGGCGTTAAAATGACATCGATCGGCGTGCCGTCGGCCATAAACGGCATATCTTCTTCCGGTAAAATAATCGAAATGATTCCTTTATTTCCATGTCGGCCGGCTAGTTTGTCGCCAATTGAAATATTCCTGACTTGAGCCACCTCCACGACAATCTTCTTAATAATTCCTGATTCCAGCTGGTGGCCAAGTTCTCGAGAAAAAATTTTAACCCCGACAATGCGGCCGCGCTTGCCATGTTCCATGCGGAGTGAGGTGTCTTTAACGTCGCGAGCCTTTTCGGCAAAGATCGAGCGAAGGAGCCTTTCCTCGGGAGTCAATTCCGTCTCGCCTTTGGGAGTTATTTTACCCACTAAAATATCGTTTTCGCGTATTTCCGCGCCAATTCGAACAATGCCTTCTTCATCTAAATCTTTGAGCTTGGCCTCGCCGACATTAGGAATGTCTCTGGTGGTAATTTCGGGACCGAGCTTCGTATCGCGGACAATGCAGATAAATTCTTCAACATAAATCGAGGTGAACTTGCTGTTTTTGACGACTCTTTCAGAGAGAATGATGGCGTCCTCATAATTTGATCCGTTCCAAGACATGAAGGCAACCAGCATGTTCTGGCCCAAGGCAGTTTGGCCGGCGACAGTGCTGGAAGCATCTGCCAAAACATCTCCTTTTTTAACCTTGTCGCCGGGAGAAACAGCCGGGCGCTGATGAAAAAAATTAAAGTTATTGGTTCTGGAAAAGTTAATTAGCGGGTATATTCTTTCTTTGCCGGTTTTCCCTTTGACGACAATTTTTTTAGCGTCGGCATAACTTACTGCCCCGTCTTCTTCGGCAACAATCAGCCGGCCGGAATAAAAAGCGATTGACTCTTCCACGCCGGTAGCCACCAGCGGCGCCTCGGGCAGGACGCATGGCACGGCCTGCTTCTGCATGTTGGAGCCCATGAGCGCGCGGTTGGCGTCATCGTGTTCGAGAAATGGAATCAAAGAAGTGCCGATGGAGAAGGCCTGATAAGTAGCCACGTCAATAAAATCTAATTTGTCTTTCTCAATCAGTTGGGGTCCTGTTTTTATGCGCGCCTCAACTTTTTCTTCCAGAATGTTGCCCTTTTTGTCGTAGCGGGCTCCGGCATGGGCGATGCTGTAATTTTCCTCTTCCGCGGCATTTAGATAGGCGATTTCTCCGGTAATTTTCCCGTTCTTAACTTTCACATAAGGAGTTTCAATGATGCCAAAATCGTTCACTCGGGCAAAAAACGAGAGTTGCAGGATAAGGCCGATGTTCGGACCTTCCGGAGTGTTAATCGGACAGATGCGGCCATAGTGCGAAGTGTGCACATCGCGGACTTCGAGTCCTGCCCGCTCGCGAGTGAGTCCGCCGGGGCCCAAGGCCGAGAGCCTACGCAAATGATCGAGTTCGGCCAAAATATTTTCTTGGTTCATGAATTGAGAAAGTTGGTTCGTCATGAAAAATTCCTTAATGCGGGCTTGGAGCGGGCGGGGATTCAAAATGTTGACCGGCATGGTGACATTAACGTCAATAGTCGACATCCGATCCTGAATATTTCTTTTGATCTGGGTCATGCCAACCCGGATTCTAGCCTGAAGAAGCTCGCCGACGAAGCGAACACGCCTTTCCGACAGACTGTCTATGTCGTCGCTTGACGAACCGGGAGTGTTATTGAGTTTAATGATATGAGAAATAACTGTTTTGAAATCTTCCAAGGAAAGGGTTTTCCTGTCCATCTCTTTTTCGCTCATGTCTTTATCGAAACGCTTGTTGAAGCGGAAGCGGCCGACGGACGAAAAGTCATAACGCTCCCCACTGAAAAGATTCATGATAAATTCTTTAGCGTTCTGCGGGGTAGCCAGTTCGCCGTCGCGCAAGCGCTTGTATATCTCTACATAAGCATCGTTTAATTCTTTGGCAATATCTTTTTCCAAGCAGGCTTTGATGGCCGAGAGTTCAAGATCATTTCCCTTAAAAGCCGAGAGGATTTCTTTGTCAGTTTTCATTCCAAGCACCCGCAAAAGAGAGGTGATGGCAAATTTTCTTTTCTTGTCAACGCGTGTGTAAATGGCTCCGTCCGGATCTGACTCTATTTCAATCCAGATGCCTCTGGCCGGGATGATCTTGGCGCCAAAATATTTCTTGCCCTTAATTTCAGTTTCGGTGAAAAAAACGCCGTAACTTCGAGCCAGCTGCGGCACCACCGCGCGCTCGACACCGTTGATAACAAATGTGCCGTGGGTCGTCATCATGGGCAAATCAGCCAAGAAAAGTTCTTGCTCTTTAGTCATGCCTAGGACCTTATTCACTAATCTAACTCTGACCTTCAGGGCTGTTTCATAAGAGAGCTTGTTGGCTTTGGCATAATACTCGTCATACTTCGGCTCGTTCAAATTGAAAGAAACGAATTCCATCTGAAATTTTTTGCCGGAGTAATCGTCAATCGGCGAAAATTCTTTGAAAATTTCTTTCAAACCGCGCTCGGCGAGCAATTTATATGACCTTATTTGAATCTCTAAAAGATTAGGAGTCTCGGCTAGAGGCGGGTTGTACTTGGAAAAATACTTTTTGGGCAACTTGATGGTTTTAGGCATATCGATTACGATATATTGCCTTCACTCGGACATTGTGTAAATAAATTTCCACATGCTCCTCGCTAGACAATATAAAAAAATAAAAACCCAAGGCAACAAAAATTACCTTATTTGTTTAAAGGCTATTAATTAAAATTTAGATCTGATCTATGCAAAATCGCGAAAGATTATTGCTTATTTGCTAAAAAAACGCACACCCAAGGACCTGTCTGTAGTTTTATTAGTATATGGATTAATTAAACCCTGTCAACCCCCCGTTTTCCCCAACCGCCTCTTTTTCCATTCTTCCCGCCTCAAAATTTTGAGGCGAGGCTCGCCTGGCGCTTTAAGCGCCAGGCGGCAATTTTTTTGTGATCGCCGGAAAGAAGGACTTTAGGAACCCTGTATTCTTTTGTAATTTTTCTTTTTTCGGATTTTCGTAGATTTCGGATAGATTTTCGTAGTTTCGGATTATATATTGGATATCTAAAAACTTCCGGTCTCGTGTAGACTTCGCTCGTTGAGATTCTTTCTTCCTCCAAAGATTCATATTTATGCAAAACTCCGGGGATTTGGCGGGAAACGGAATCAATTAAAACCATGGCCGGCAATTCCCCGCCGGTCAGCACATAATCGCCTATGGATATATCCTCCATCCTGTATCCCATATCCATAATCACCTTCTTCACTCGCGCGTCAATCCCCTCATATCGGCCGCATATTAAAATAATGTCAGTGTATTTTTTTGCCGTGTTTTTGGCATAGGCCGTGCTGAATTTCTTGCCTGACGGAGAAAATATAACAACTTTCAGCTGTGGGTTTTTAGCTTTCAGTTTTGATTTTTTTTCGTACTTTCGTAATATTTTCGTATTTCGTAAGAAGCCTCGCAATATCTTCTCGACAATCTTAATGATGGGCATTGCGAGCATAACCATGCCGGGCCCCCCGCCATACGGCCGATCGTCCGCCTGCCGATAAAACCATTTTTTCTTTTTGTCGCGGGGCCGAAGGTCCTGAGCGAAGTCGAAGGGATTGTAGAATTTAATCTTTATCTTTTTATTTTTAATAGCGCGGCCAATAATCGATTCCTTGAGATAAGAATCAAAGGCTTCGGGAAACAACGTTATAATATGAAAAACCATGGCAATATCTTACCATGGTTTTTCATATCTTTCACTAGTCCCTAGAACCTAGAACCTAGAACCTAATTTATATTCCTTTCAAATCCTCCATCGCCTGATCAACTGTCCTGGAAGAAGCCGCAGCCGGTCTCTCACTGCCTTCCGGTTCGTTAATCTTCAGATTCACGCGAGCATTGTTTTTCATGCCAATGATGCGCAGAAGAGTGCGGATGGCCTTGGCGGTATTGCCTTGTCGTCCGATAATCTTGCCCATGTCGGCCGGATTGACAGAGAGAGTGATAAGAACACCCATTTCATCAACCTTGCGGTCAACTTTGACATCATTCGGATTGTCCACAAGGGCTTTAACGATATATTCAAGAAACACCTTGTCTGATTCCATGTGATTTAACGAAATCATGCCGCGCACCGTCCATTGAAGCGCGGCACCAATTTTATCTTTCTTTTAATCATTGCGGATTCTCGACCAGCCCGCCTGCAACCCGCCCAGAACTGTGTAGCTGTTGGCGGGTAGCATTGCGGGCAGGAATCGCTACTTGATTCATTCTACTAATTCCCATGTGTCTCGTCAAGAAAAAACGGCCCCCATCAAAGAAGCCGTAATATCGTTGCCTATCAATCATTGGAAAAGAGAAGATTTAATTTAATTTTGGATAAACCTGAAACATTTTCACCGTGTGAGAATTGAGCATCTTTTCTCTTGCTTTTTTCAAGCCCTCAAAATGACTTTTTCCGGCTTCTAAAAAATTAAGAGCTATTCTCCGTACCTTCAGGTTTTTGATTGACAGGGCTTGTTTTAAAAGATCATCATATGACACATTGATAGTATTCATTCCTTTAAATTTTTATGGTTTTTCTCTATTCTTAACTTTACAATAAATATATTAATCTGTAATCTTGATAAAAATTTTCCCTGTGTTGCTATCAAGATCAGGCAGTCGACTCCGGGAGTAGAAAAACAGAGCATGTCCATTCTTATGGTGACAATTTAATTAACCGTTTACCTATTATTCAAAGTGGCGTAAATTACGCTTAAGATCATAGTAGACATTATCACGATCACCTGGATCCTTCACGTCTTTCTTTCTTTTTTTGTAAATATCCTGAACAAGATTGTATAAACCATCATATTTTTGTCGAATTTTCTCTTGTCCTAAATTTTCTGCATAATTTCTAAATGTTTTAAGTTGGCTAATTATTTCTTCTAACATTTGAAATTGGATAAAATGCGAGTTGAGCTTCTGGGTATTTTCTTTTGTTTTTTCAAGCCATAGCTCATTCAAGTCCTCCACTGTTTTTGCGCTTGCGGCAATAACAACTCTGGGTAGATTTTCCATTTGCCCCCTAAATTCTACGTGCTCCGACTCAAAATATTTTACTGTTGATAATTTTCCTTCTTCTATTTCTTTTTTTATTTTCTTTAATTTTTGATCAGTCTCTGCTGAAAATGTCACATCAACTGCAAATGCAAGATGGGAGAAACTTTCTTTCTCTTCTTTTATTAAAAATTCAGCAACAAGATCAACGCCGTTTGCAATATCATCGTAATGACTTGTTTTTATGGTAACCACATCCCTGCCTAACCACTCACTCCGTTCAGATCGGTCAAAAATAATGGTCTCGAAAAGTATAGACATTCTTTTAAGAACTCCTGCTTCGGAAGATGATTCTTTCTCAAAAATTGATTTCATTTTCTTCACATATTCTAGATCTTTTTCAACATTTTCTCTGCCATAAAGATCATAAAAATTCTCCGTCTTAATGGCGAACTTATTTAGCATTCGTTCAGCTTTTTTATAACCCGCTTCAATATCCATTCTCCTGAACTCCTTTTCAAATTGTGGTCCTTCTGTAGACATGTTTTTATTATATAATAAAAATGGAGCTGACGTGTAAGAAAGCTCCTTTTATACTTTTATTCCTGGTTTAAGGCCATGGTCCTCTAAAAATTCTTCCCAGCCCGCCAAAGTAACTCGACCGAGATCAGTGTGCTTAAGATATAATTCATCTAAAGTATATGGCAAGGCATTTTCTACTGTTTTAAAACCAAGTTCTTTAAAACAGCGTGTCAGACGGCTTCCAACCGGGATGTCCTCAACTTTCATCTTAAGGATTTTCTTCTGTTCTTTAGTAAATTTTATATTTTGTGTCATTATTTCAAATTTAAGATTACTTTTCTGATTTTAGAATAACATTATTTTATAGCCCTGTAAACTTGACCATAAAAGGAAAATAATGTATAGTTTAGGCGGTAAAAAATACCATAAATTAACTGATTTTTAACAATTAAATAAATTAACTATGAAAAACTTATTGCATTCCCAGATCGCGGGGGTAATCCTCTGCGCTGGAGTAATTTTTACTCTTGTTTGGGGATGCAATGACGCTCCCCAAAACAACCAAAACCAAAGTGAGCAAGGGTTACCCTTGCTCAAAGTGGATTCGGTGAGTTTGCTGAAAGAGCAGAAAGATGTGGACTCGATCGGAGACATCGCTTGGGATTTGAGCACTAAAAATCCGGACAGTGCTTTGGTTTTGGCGAAGATAATGCTTCAAAAATCTGAATCTGCCGGTTACCAAAAAGGCATGGCTCGCGCTTACAACATCATTGGCGGCATATATTTTGATAGGGCTGACTATGAAAAAGCGCTGAAAAATTACTTGATGGCCCTGGAGATTTATGAAGAAGAAGGCGATGCCGCTCGTCTCGCGGCTGTCCAAAACAATCTCGGCTATTTGTACTACCGTCAAAGTAATTTTGCTATGTCCTTGGAGTTTTACTGGAAAGCCAAAAAAACTATTGAGGGTTTGCCGCGAACTGATGAGAATAAAAGACGACTTGCCGGCATCCAAAACAATCTTGGCATGATTTTTGATGATAGTAATGATGATGAAAAAGCTTTCAGTCATTACTTTGAAGCCCTTAAGCTGGCCGAGGAAATTGGCAATAAACAACAAACAGCCGGGGTTAGCAACAACCTTGGCCGTTTGCACAGTAAAAATGAAAGCTACTCTCAAGCGCTTGAGTACCACAAAAAAAGCTTCGGGCTATATGAAGAGCTTGGAGATAAAAGCGGGATGGCGATTTGTTTGGAAAACATAGGTAAAGTCAGGGCGAAAAAAGGCGATTACGAAAGCGCTTTGAAAAACCTGAACCTTGCTTTAAAACTCGCGAGTGAAATCGGCAGCAAGCATGTCATTAAAGACATTTATAAAGATTTAAGCGACGTGCACCAAGAACTCGGGAGCAATCTCGCCTGTGATTATTTCCGGCTTTATTCTGAAATGCGGGATAGCACCCTAAATGAAGAAAACCAACGGCAGATGGCATTAATGCAAGTGCAATTTGACACAGAAAAAAAGGAAAAAGAAAATGAAATCTTGAGGAAAGACAAATCTCTGCAAACAGAGAAAATCGAGAGACAAAAGGCAGAAATTGCCAAGCGGGAGGCGGAGAACAATCGGCAAAGATTGATCATTTACGCAACTGTGGCTGGAGTGGCGCTTTTCCTTACACTTGCTCTCATTGTTTTTCGTTCTTACAAAAAAGAGCGGAAGGCAAAACTTCTCATGACTAAGCAAAAGCAGGAGATAGAGATACAAAAGGGAGAAATTGAGAGCCAGAAAAAGGAAATAACAGACAGTATCAAGTATGCCAAGCGCATTCAGGATGCAATTTTGCCGCGGCTTTCTTTCTTCAAAAAACGATTGCCGAATTCTTTCGTGCTTTTCAAGCGGAAAGATGTTGTTTCGGGAGATTTTTACTGGATGGAAGTAAAAGGAGATATCACATTCTTTGCCGCGGCCGATTGTACTGGCCACGGTGTGCCGGGAGCCATGGTGAGCATGGTTTGCTCTGACGCCTTAAATCAATGCATCAAGGAATTTGGGTTGATAAGCCCCGGAGAAATCTTGG
>Ga0209541_10012236_pt1 | contig 13306 bp, 11 predicted proteins | sample RifCSPlowO2_01_FD_184027 | JGI IMG/M metagenome (GOLD analysis project Ga0209541, IMG submission 184027) | Groundwater microbial communities from Rifle, Colorado - Rifle CSP2_plank lowO2_0.1 (SPAdes) (version 2) | ecosystem: Environmental > Aquatic > Deep subsurface > Groundwater | place...
AATATAGAAAAAACTCTTTTGGATATGATTTATTTAAAGAAAGAGGTAGACCTCAAGGAATATAAATTTAATAAGTCGCTTTTTCTTAGGGAATCAAATAAATATAACCAAATAGTTAAAAAGAAAATAAAAGAGATACTATAATGGAAATAGATAAAGATAAACTAAAGAGCTTTTTGAATTCAGTTAAGGATAAAACAAACATAACTGCTCAAGAACTGATTGAAAAGGATTTTTATCTTAATTATTCTTCTTTCCAAATCAATATCTAAAATTTCTAATCTCGTGACTTCTCTTATTCTTAGTCCGCACATTAAAGCCATAAAACAAGCAATAGAACATTTTGGAATTAGCATATTCTCAAATAGTTTAAGCAATTGTTCTTTAGTAAGCATATCTGGAAGTTTATTTCTGTTTGACATTTTATAAGCTTGAAACAATATTGTTTATTTCCTCCATCATAAGTAATCCTGTGCTTGAGAGCTTTGACTTTTTTCTATTGTCCGCAATAAGAAAAGCTCTTCTGAAACTTAGTTTTCCTTTTTGCAGTTTTTCTACAATATCGGAAGGCATTCTACAAGCAATAAACCAACGATAAGTTGTTGCAGGACTAAGATTATTTTTTAGCAAGTAATCAAGAATTATTTTTTCATTAGCTGTAAGCTCCCTCTTTCGTTTGATGTTTTCAGGGACGCCTCTTCTTCCATAGTGGAGATTTCCATAAAAATAATTTCTAACATGGGACATCATAGGAATGAATTTATCTTCTTCTATTTCGGGAAGAAGTTCTTTTATATCACTTTTTATTCTGTTAATTCTGTCAAAAATTGGAACTTTCTTTCCTTTATATCTAACATTCTTGTTGATAAAAACTTTATCTTTGTTTTTTGCCATATACATTTTTGTTGTTTCCTGTTTAAATCGCTTTTATTTAAAGCGTATATAAACTCAACAAAAAGTAGATTTCGACGCTATTTCGCTTCTGAGACGCCCGTAATAGAACCAATAACAACTCCGATTATTAATGCAATTATTATTTCAAGTATCATGAGTCTTACAATAATTTAACAATAACAATATTTAAAAAGATTATATTAATTAGCTAGTTGGGTGATTTCTGGGGAGGGGTGATTTATTAAAATGCCAATTGATTTAAGAATGGAGAATAGGTAAGATGCCGATAGATCTTAGGACACAACAACTTGCAAAACTTATTGTAGACTATTCTGTATTTGTCAAGAAAGGAGAAAAAGTAGTAATATCAGGAGCAGAAGAAGCAAGAGATTTTGTTATTGCTTTGTACAAAGAAGTAATTTTAAGAGGAGCTCATCCTATTTTAAGATTCAGGCCCTCTGGATTGAATTCCTTTTTTTATAAATATGCAAATAAAGAGCAAATAGAAAAATTTCCAGATGAATTTGATTATATTGTTAAAAATGCACAAAAATATATTGGAATTTCAACAGAAACAAATACAAGAGAATTAACTATTTGCGATCCTAAAAAAATAACCACAAGAGAAAAAGTGACAAAACCCATTAGAGATTATATAACTGAAGAAAAGCCTAAAATTTATAGAGTTACAGTAGGTTTTCCCTGCATGGCTCTTGCTCAAGAAGCTGAGATGGATTTTGTTGATTATGAAAATTTTCTTTATTCTGCTTGCTTGCAGGATTGGAAAAAAATAAGCAAACAAATGAATAAAGTTGCAAGTAGATTTAGAAAAGGCAAGGGAGTTCATCTAATCGGAGAAAATGTTGATTTAAAATTTGAGATTCATGGAAAAAAATTAGTTCTTGATGATGGAAAAGAAAACATGCCTGGTGGAGAGATTTTTATGGCGCCTGTTAGAGAAAGCTTAAATGGATGGATAAAATTTGAATATCCTGCAATCAGAAATGGAAAAGAAGTTACTGGTATTTATCTAAAATTTCAAGATGGAAAAGTAATTGAATCAAAAGCTTCAAAAAATGAAGATTTTTTAAAACAAATGCTTGCAACAGATGAAAATTCAAGCTATGTTGGAGAGTTTGGAATTGGAATGAATCCCAAAATAAACAAGTTTACAAAAGATTTATTGTTTGATGAAAAAATTGGAGGAACTATTCATCTTGCTTTAGGGATGGCATATAAAGAAAACGGAGGAGGAAATGATTCTGCAATTCACTGGGATATTGTTAAAGACATGAAATATGCGAGAATTATTTTAGATGGGAAAATTGTTCAAAATAAGGGAATTTGGAAGATATGAAAATGGAAATGGATACACAAACAGATTATTGGAGCATATTTTTTGGAATAATCTCTTTAATTTTTGCAAATTTAGCTATTTTTATTCCTACCCAGAGAATTATGTTATCTGCTTTTACTATATTCTCAATAGTTTTTGCTATGTTAATCTATTATATAAACAAGATAAATTCTAATGAAGAGAAATTAGATACAATTAAAAGAGAAATTGTTGATTTTTCTAATAAAGTTTCTGAAGAGTTAACAGAAAAGTTTAATTACTTAAAAGAGATATATAACTTAAAAATTGATGTCGAAATGTTAAAGAAAAAAAACAAAAAAGCAGAAATAGAATTGATGGATTTAATTAAAATTATCGTTGCAGCAATATTAATTTATGTTCTTGTCCAGGTAGTAAAATCATTATTTGCGGGATAAAGATAATCCCCCTAAGGTTTTATATATTTCTTAATCTTTTGTGATTTATGAGATACAGAATAGTCAAATATAAAAAAATAAAAAAGAGGAAATGTCCCTTTGAGACTTATGAGCCTAAAAAGAGAATAGAAATAAGAAAAGAGCAGGCTGTTCCATTTTTAATTAGAATGAGTAATTTAGGAGGATTAGTTGGTTTTTGGATTTCAAGTTTTTTAATGGTTATCAAATCTTTTTTTACAACCAAGGAAAAAATAAAACAAACTGCGAGAAAATTCAGCTTTAATAATAAAACTGTTGAGATAAAAATTAAGAAAAGGTGATTATTCCTACTAAACGATTTTTGTAATGTTAAAACGATTTTAATATGTTTTTGAGCAGATTAAGCATGATATTTTCTGTTGATATTTTAAAGGATAAATCTAGATAAAATTATTTTAGAATAATTTTATCGGCCCAAACCTGCAGATATTGTTTATATTCTTTTACAGTTCCAGTAACTATTATTTCCTGATCTAAAGAAACATTAATCGGAGGACTTGTTATATCTACTTTTCCTGTTTCATCTTTTATTGAAATTACCTGGAAATCTGAAGAATAAATTCTTGTATCGAATATTTTACCCTGTACTCTGACTTTTTTATCTATCAGTCCATTATTAATTTTTTCTATACCTATTAGCTTTGGTTCTAAAAAGTTTGAAAGAATCAAAAGCAGGAAGATTCCAATTAAGGAGATTATAAGAGAAATTTTTAAAAAATTTATTTTTTGCAGATTAATTTTCATATAAACTTAATATAGTAATCTTTATTAAGGATTTTGGTTGTGGATTTATAATGAAAATAGCAATTGAAGCTACTGGCTGTGATAAGGGATTTGGCGAGGTTTTAAAGGGAGCCAGAAGGGCTGTAAGAGAAAACAAAGACCTAGAATTAATTTTGGTTGCTGGGGAAGATAAGGTTCCTAAAGAATATACATTACCTAGAGAAGATTGGTTAAGTAGAACACTTTTACAATATAAGTTAGGAAAAATGTTCTTAGAAAAAATTAAATATACTTTACCTAAAATAAATTCACTTCCTAAACGAATATCTGTAGAAATTGCAAAATACACTTGGGATTCTGAACAAAGAGATCAAAGAGAAGAAAGCTCAATTTATAAGGCAGTAGAAATGCATAAAAATGGATTGGTAGATGCTGTTATAGCTCCGGGAGACACAAGAGGGACGGCACACGCTTCAGAGCGGTTGGGTTTATTGCCTGGAATATTAAGTGCAGCTATTCCTACTCATTGGCCTAGAAATAATGTTTTAATTGATTCTGGTGTTAATATTTCTACTACTCCTGAACAAATGTATCAATATGCAATAATGGGAAAAGTTTATTCCCAAGGATATTTAGGAATTAAAAGACCTTTAATAGGGCTTTTAACTAATGGGACAGAAAGGAGCAAGGGGAATAGATTTATAAGAGAAAGTAGAAGATTGATTGAAAAACTAGCAGATCCGAGCAAAGCAGGATATAATATTTCTTCAGAATATTTTGAAGGCAATTTTATAAAAGATTTAGACGGGGGGAATGTAGCTATTACGGATGGGCACACCGGAAACATTTTTTTAAAAGGAGTAGAGCAATCACTTAAAACAGTTTCTAAATGCATTCTTAAAGAAGTTAAAAAAGAATTTTTTGTTTTAAAGGGGTTTGCATATTTGGGGATGTTTCTTCCTTTAAAAAGAATAATGAAGCAATTAAGCTATGAAAATTATGCTGCTGGACCCTTGCTAGGGATTAATGGAAATATTATGATTTGTCATGGGAGATCTGATGCAAGAACAATAGCTAATGCGGTTAGAATAACTAAGAAATATTTACAATGTAGTATTAATTCTAAGTTAGTTGAAGAAATTTCAAAATATGGAAAGCTTTAATAAGGTTTTTTTGTTTGTTTTTTTATGAGAGAACTAAGTGTTGATGAAAGGTTTGAACTGATAACCAGAAATCTTCAGGAGGTTATTGGTGAAAAGGAATTAAGAGATTTATTAAAAAACAAAAAAGAAATCTCTGTTTACTGGGGGACCATGCCAACAGGAAGCATTTCTATTGCTTATTTTTTTCCAATGCTAAAAGTTGCTGATTTTTTAAAAGCAGGATTAAAAGTTAAAATTTTATTAGCAGATTTGCATGCTGCATTAGATAGTGTGCCTTGGAATTTACTTGAAAAAAGATATAATTATTATGAAAGAGCAATAATCACTATTTTGAAAACAATTGGGGTTGATATTAAAAAATTAGAGTTTGTTAAAGGTAGTGATTTCCAGCTAAAACCCGAATATACTTATGATATTTTAAGATTATCTACTCTTAGTTCTGTTCATGATGCTACTAAGGCTGCTTCTGAGGTAGTTAAACAAATAAAGAATCCAAAAGTTTCAGGATTAATTTATCCTTTAATGCAAGTAATAGATGAACAATATTTAGAAGTTGATGCTCAGTTTGGGGGGATGGATCAAAGGAAAATAATGGTTTATGCCAGAGAGGTTTTACCTAAATTAGGGTATGATGCAAGAATAGAGTTGATTAACCCTTTAATTAGAGGGTTGGTTGGAGAAAAAATGAGCTCAAGCATAGAAGCAACCAAAATTGATTTATTAAATGATGAAAAAACCGTTAAAGATAAATTAAATAAAGCAGATTGTGTTGAAGGAGACCCTGATAATGGGGTTATAGCTCTTTTGAGGTATTTTATCTTTGTTCTGAAGCGAGATAGAGGTGAGAAATTTGTTGTTGAAAGACCAGATAAGTATGGAGGAAATTTAAAATATGATAATTATGAGGAAGTTGAAAAAGATTTTAAAGATAGAAAACTACATCCTCTTGATTTGAAGAATGCTGTTGCTAAAGAGATTAATATTTTATTAGAGAATTTTAGAAAAGATAAAAAGCTTCACGAATTACATAAGCTCGCATACATTTAATTTTAATTTTTTATTCAGTAAAAAATTCCACAACATCTTTATCTTTTACAACATGCTTTAAACCAACTTTTTGATTTGGGAACTTACAAGAGGGGCCGGTTATCTTTGCATACTTTACTTTTTTTGAATAACCATGAAGAATTTTTTCTGCAACATCCTGCAATGTAGAATTTGGTTGTAGAACAACTGGAACATTGTCTGATTTTTCTTTTTTTCCAGGATGCTTTGTGTAAATCCTTATTACATTAAATGATTTGAATATTTTATCCTTTAAATCTTCAACACCCTCTTTGGTAAATGTAGAGATTATACAAAAATTATATTTTTTAGATCTTAAGGTCTCTTTTATTTTCCTTTTTATTTCTTCATTATACAAATCTATTTTATTGAATATAATTATTCTTTTAGCATTTTTATTCTGTTTTAGTTTTTCTAGGACAATAGGAATTTCATGAATTTTTTCAATAACTATAAGAAGAGTGTCTGCACTATTAGTTATTCCTTTATCAAAACTCTCGCTTGCTATAGGTGGCAAGTCAACAATTTGTATGTTGCAATTAGCATAGTTTAAAATTCCAATTTCAGGCTCTGTTGTTGTAAAGCCGTAGCTTGCTATTCTTGGCTGAGCATTTGTTAATAATTTTAAAATAGAAGATTTTCCGGAATTAGTTAATCCTACTAAAACTGCTTGCATTTCTCCTTTTTTAATCCCGGATTTTCCTTTTTCTTTGTTTTTCTTTGCTTTTGCTAAATCTTGTTTTAATTTTTTATATCTTGTTCTTAAATTTTTTCTTAGATTTTCAGCACCTTTATGGGAAGGCATGGTTCTAATCATCTCTTCTAGTGCTTCTAATTTTTCTTCATCTGTTGAAGCAGAATAATATTTCTCTTGCGCATTTACAAACTCGTAATTAGCATTTATTGGCATGTTTATAATAATACACCCTAATTTATAAGATTGTTGATTTTATTTATTTGTTTTAAAATTCTAATAAACGATTTTACTTTTGGGCAATCATCTCATAGAATAATTATTTTTCTTTAATTTGATATGTTTCTTATTGATTAATTTAACCCGTATTCTTTAAAGTTACCCCACATAAAGAAGAATTTATATAGTATTTCTGTGTTTTTTAATTGTTAATTTAGTGCGGGTTAACTGAAAGAGGAAATGGTGCATAAAAAGTATATAAAAAGAGATGGAAAGACTTTTGGGCCTTATTTGTATCAGAATTACAGGGAAAAAGGAGTGACTAAAACAAGATATTTAGGATTAGCAAAAGAAAGAAAAAACTTGCGGGTTAACTTATTATTAGTTCTAGGAATTATACTTTTATTTTTTTTGTTGATTGGTTCAATTGGTTTGTTTGTGATAAGTGATAAAGAAGAACTTAAAGGAGAATTAGCATCAGAATCTCCTTTTGATTTTTTGACTAAGTTATTCACAACAGCCTCTCCTGTAAATGTTTTTGTTCAAGTGATAGGCAATAACGCCCCAGAGATTTTAAATGTGGATGATGAAATTTTTGTCTGTGAAAACAAGGAATTATTGCACCTTTTTAATATAACTGACATAGATGGAGTAAAAAATTGGGAGAGAGATTTAAGTGTGGCAATTACTCTTGAGGATAGGAGCATACCCAATCCTTTTTATGTTAATTTTAATGAAATCAATTTTAGTTCTATTCTTGGAGAATATAAAATATGGTCTGGAATTTTAAATAAATCTGATGTTAATAAAAAAAGAGTAGAAGATAAAGGATGGGCGGTTTATCCTGAAACAATTGCAGTAACTGATTGGGAGGCATCCGACTCCAAATCAACAAATATAATTCTAATTGAAGTTAATAATCCCCCCAATATTGAACCAATTGGAGCCAAAACATTATGGACAAGATGGCCTAAAAATAGACTTTATTATCAGGCAAATGCAAGCGATATAGAGACTGCAAAAGAAAATTTATCTTTTAATTTATCTTTTTTAAACGGAGCAGTGCCTATTTTTGATATAAATAGAACAACAGGAATAATTAATTTCATAGCAAATTCAAGTCATTTAAACTGCACTAATTGTAGTAAAACTTACAGTTTAAAGGTTTGTGTTGAGGACACCGGAATAAAAAATCCTCATTCAAATATCTCTCGCTGTTGGCCTGAAGGAGATTTAATCCCTCGTAAAAGTTGTAGTAATAACTTTAGTCTTACAATCACTGATGGAAATACTGCCCCTAATATAACTTCTTATTATTCTCCTAATAAAACCCTGTCTGTTTTAGGAACTCAATTGTTATACTTTAATATCAGTTATGAAGATGAACAAGAAACTATTCCTGATGCATACTGGTATGTTTATTCAGATGCAAAACTTATTAAAATTGACAGAGGAAATTTATTTTCTGAACTGAAAGATTATAGTTTTGGCTGCGGGGTTTCTGGAAATCATACAATTGAAGTAGCTGTAACAGATGGAGAGTTAAATGATTCTGTTTCATGGAATATAAGTGTGGATTATGTTGAATGTCCTAAGGATGCGCCTTCTGGGGGCGGGGGAGGGGGTGCAGGAAAACTTTATTGTAAAGAAAAATGGGGCTGCAATGAATGGCAACAATGTGAAAATCTTAAGCAACTTTCTGAAAAAGGATGGGTTAGTAAAGAAACTAATTTGATAATAAAAGAGAGATGTGGTTTATTTGGATGGAAAGAGGATGTTTGTGGGTTTCAACAAAGAAATTGCAATGATTTTAATTATTGTAAAACTGAAAATGAAAAACCCGGGGTAATACAAGAGTGTTATTATACTCAGAATCCTAATTGCACTGATGATATTAGGAACTGTCATGATGGAAGCTGTGAGATTTTAGTTGATTGTGGCGGGCCTTGTGAAGCCTGCCCTACATGCAATGATAATATACAGAATCAAGGCGAAATAAAGATTGATTGTGGAGGACCATGCAAACCCTGTATTGAACTTCCCTGGCTTCCTGTTGTGTTTAAATCAGTTATTACTTATTCACTAATATCTTTGTTGATTATTATTTTGCTTTTAGTTGCAAGACAGATAATAAAATATACTAAATTCAAAAGAGTATTTGGTGAAAGCAGAATTAAAAATGTGCTGATAAGGGGAGAAGATAAAAAAATTAAAAAGGTTGTTATGAGCCTGTTTTTTATTTTTTTTGTTATTGTTCTATTATTTTTTGCTAATACGTATATAATGAATCTTGGGCAGGCTAATAAAATAATAGATGTTTCTTCTGGAAATGAAATAGGATTTCTTGCTAATTATGGTTTTATAAATAGTATTTTTAGTAATTTTGGAATGTTTTTGAATCTTGCTCCAATTTTTATTGCTCCAGAAAATCCTGTTCAAGGATATGAAGATATTTTATTAGAATATGATTTTAAAAATAATGCCTCTGATCCTGATCCTGGAGACAATATAACATTTTCAATTGATAAGATTGATGATAATCTTAATTTTGAGAATTATACTTGGATAAATCTTACTCTTGATGGAAACCTTACAATAAATTCAACTAAAGATAGTCAAACAGGAAACTTTAAATTATCTGTAAAAGCATTAGACACTTTTAATCAAGGACCTGTTGTAGTTTTCTTTTTTAATATTTCCCCTGTAAATGATGCTCCCCAATTTGTTGGTTTAGGAGATAAAATATTTAATGAAGGAGATTTGTTTGAATATATCATTAATGTTTATGATGAAGAACCCAATCCTCCTTTTAAATTTAATATAAATTATGTTAGCTGTGATGCTCTTAATAATCCCTCGTGTGATTTATTTAAGGGAAATTATACTCCTGATGAGCAAAATGGAGTTTTAAATATTAGTTTTACTCCTCAAAATTCAGATATTGGCAGTTATATCATTAATTTTAGTGTTATGGATTATAATGTTTTGGAAAACAAAACTACTTCGCAGATAGTTAATTTTACTGTAACTCCTGCGCTTTGGAGTAGCTTTTTGATTTTAGATTATCTTATAATGGAGCATTCTCCCTTTAGTTTAAATCTAAAAGATAATATTTTTGAGGACTATAAATCAGATGTAACCTTTTCTTATGATCTGATTAATAGCGAATTTCCTTCTTTTGACTCCTCTTTTAATTCAGCAACAGGAGTTATTGATATTCCTCCTAATGATAAAGATGTAGGAGAAAATCTTGTAAAAATAACTGCAACAAGCCAGGGAATATCTTCTTTCAGGATTTTTAATTTTACTATTTTAAATCAGAATGATAGCGTTTTTATTTATGATATCAAAGTGAATGGAGTATCTATAATAGACTCTGCTACGGCTTATGAAAATCTTCCTGTTGATATAATACTTTTTGCAGGAGATGATGATATTTTAATCAATCAAAAAAGTTTTTATAATGAAGCTTTAAGTTTAAGTCAGAATATAACAGGGCAAAATTCTTCCCTTTTTAATTTTGTGTTAAATTCGGGTTTTGTGTCAGGAAATCTTGTTAAATATGAGGCTATGTTTATTCCAAGGGAAACTGATATTGGGAATTACACTATAACAGTTAATGTTACAGATGCGAATAATTTTTCTTCAGATTACGGGATTTTTAATCTGAGCATATTGTCTAATCCTTATGATACCCCTAATATTACTTATCCGGATGAAAGTAAAGAGTTCAATCTAAAAGAAGGAGATATATACAATCTAATTTTTAGGGCAAATCATAGTGTAGGAACTAATCTAGAGTATAAATTTTATATTAATAATAGACTAAAAAATAGCTCTTTTGGACCTGGTGACGATAGCAATTTTACCTGGCAATTCAAACCAAATTTCACAGATGAAACTTATGGGGAAAAAGTTAATTTAACCTTAATTGTGATAAATCCTGTCTTTAATACAAGTAAGATATGGAATTTAACTATAAATCATACTAATGCCCCCCCACAACTTATTAGAGATATAGGCGGGCCTATATCTACTACTTGGAATAATCGAATTGAAAAGGGCTTAGAAACTTATTTTATAGATATTGATCATTATGACACTTATTATAATCAAACCTTTGAACTTAAAAGTTTTAGCAATACTACTCCAACTAACATTGGTATGATCAAAGGAGATTCTGATTGGGAGATTATATTTATGCCAATCTCCCAAAAATACACAAAAGAGAATTTAAACATAAGCGTGTGCGATTTAAATGGAACTGATATTTTAAATTGTACATTTAGTAATTATTTTGAGATGGAGTTTACAGAACCTACTTCTGTTCAAGTTCCTGTTTCTTCTGGAGGAAGTAGTGAAATAGTTCCTATATCATTAAAGATAATCATGCCTGGGCAGATTTCTGCTTATGAAGGAGAGACAATTAAAATACCGTTAAAGCTCGTTAATTCCGGGGAAAAGGACTTTAATGATATTTATTTGAATAGTTCTGCCTTTAAAAATTCAAGTTTGTCTAATGAAATAAAAACTTCTTTGGATAAAACTTATTTCAAGATTCTTAAACCAAAACAAGAAGAAAATTTAACTTTAACTGTTTATTTAGGAGCCAGTAAAACCGGAAGATATGAAATATTAGCGCAGGCAAGTTCTAAAAACCCTAAATACACGGACTGGGGAAAAATTCATCTGGATTTAATGCCTATAAATGAATCTCAGGTCAGAGACCTAATCGTTTTCACACAAGAGTTTATTGCAAGCAATCCACAATGTATTGAAATAACTGAGGTTTTAAAAGTAGCAGATTCATACTTCCAGGCAGGGGATTATTTAAATGCTAGATTAAAAGCAAACGAGGCTCTAAATTCATGTAAAGAGTCAATTAGTCAGGTTTCTGTTCCAAGGTTGAGAATTTCGGATTTTATAAAATCATTTAAGCTTGGTTCATATTTATTTTTAGCAATAATAGGAGCAATTACCTTAGCAATTATTTTAGGTTTAATTTATTATTTTATTAAAAGAAGAGAAATTGGAAATATACAAAAAACAATTCAGGAGTCAAAACAAGAAGATACAAAGGTTTAAAATATATTTTGTATTATTATATAAAAAGAGGTAAATATGGATGAAGAAACTAGTTTAAAGAAAAGATTAGAAGAATTAGAAAGGAAATATAAGCAGAATTTATTTGGTGAAGTTGAAAGACCAGAACCATCTGAAGAAGAAGTAGATAAACCAGAAGAAATTGAACCAAAAGAAACTATAAAAAAAGTTGAAAAAACTAAAAAAGAAGCGAAAGTCAAGCCCGATAATCCAGAAAGTATGATTAAGAATTTGATTGATAAATTTCAGGTTAAAAAAACCAGTATAAAAAAAGCAGAAGATTTTGAAGACATTTCTGAATATTCTGATGCAGAACTGCCTGAAATTGAGTTGCCTGAGATGGAAGATGAAGGCCATATCAAAACAGTTTCTCTTCCTAAAATAAAGGATAATAGACCTAATGAAAGTGAAATAAAAGGAATTGCAGAAAAAATACAAAAATTAAAAAAAGAAATGTCAAAAGTTCTTGTTGGCCAGGACGAAATTATGAATGGGTTAATTATGGGTTTGCTTTGTGATGCACATGTGCTTGTTGAGGGAGTTCCAGGAATTGCCAAAACACTTGCAATTAGAGCTTTGGCTTCTGTTACAGGAGCTGAAGTAAAAAGAATTCAGTTTACAGTTGATATGCTTCCAACAGATATTATCGGAATAACTAATTATACCCCTGAAAAAGGATTTGAAGTAGTAAAAGGACCTATTTTTGCAAATTTTGTAATTGCCGATGAAATTAATAGAGCTACTCCAAAAACTCAATCTGCTTTAATGGAAGCAATGCAGGAGAAACAGGTTACAATTGGAAAAGAAAGATTTGGGTTGCCTCTTCCATTTTTTGTTATGGCAACTGAAAATCCAATAGAAAACGCAGGAGTTTATCCTCTTCCAGAAGCACAAGTTGATAGATTTTTGTTTAAATTAGTAATGGATTATCCTGAATTAGAAGAAGAAAAACAAGTTTTGGAAACAAACATGACTCTTAGAAGATTTGAAGAATTTGATTTAAAGGCAGTTACTTCTCCAAAAGAAATTGTAAAAATGCAGCAGATTGTTAAAAGAGTTTATTTAGATGATAATGTTAAAAATTATATCTTGGCCATAGTTAGAAAGACTAGACAGAGAGATTTTCCAAATGCAGAATATATTTCTTATGGTTCTTCTCCAAGGGCAAGCATTGGTTTGTTTATAGCAAGCAAGGCAAGAGCTCTGATGCAGGGAAGAAATTATGTTTTGCCTGAGGATGTTAAGCATGTTGTTTTTGATGTTATGAGACATAGATTAATCTTGTCTTACAAAGCCTCTATTCAAAAAATCAGCCCCGACGATATAATAAAAGAAATTCTTAATTTAGTTAAAGTAGAATAAAAGATAAATTGCTCAATAAATTATCAAAATAGGAAATAGAATATCAATAATAAATAATCCTGATATGCTATGAGAAATAAACCAAAGCGAATAAGTCAATAAAATTATAAGAACAGAAAACAAAAAGAGATAAAATGGTTGAAAAAAAATTAAATCTGGACATTGCAGGAGCTGTTTCTGAGTTAGAAATGCTTGTAAAAAAAGTTTTACCTAAAAATGTTATGTATCAATTATTATTAAGCAAGGGGGTGGAGTTTGATGGTTATAGGGA
>Ga0209541_10012238_pt1 | contig 13306 bp, 10 predicted proteins | sample RifCSPlowO2_01_FD_184027 | JGI IMG/M metagenome (GOLD analysis project Ga0209541, IMG submission 184027) | Groundwater microbial communities from Rifle, Colorado - Rifle CSP2_plank lowO2_0.1 (SPAdes) (version 2) | ecosystem: Environmental > Aquatic > Deep subsurface > Groundwater | place...
GAAAATAAGCGTGTATTCTAGAGAAGTATAATTCCATCAATTTTTACTTTAGTAGTCTTGGTACTTCTTTTTCTACAAGCACTGGAACGCATTAAGCCTGTCAAATAAATTTTTCAGACAACAAAAGGAGTTTGAGATGCCAGTCTATTTAACCATTTGGGAATTAATAACAGTAGTGTTTGCTGTTCTTTTTTTAATCTTAAGTTCAGTAGTTCTTTTCAGGACCTTAATAGACTTGTATCCGGCAATTAATTGGGGGAACTCTCCTGAGACAACCAGGATTAAGTCATTAGTAATGATTTTTTCCTTCGCACCTTTAATATTATTTATTTTTAATGGCTATCCTTTGCTTTCAGACCGGATGTTTCTTTTGGGTTGGCTTTTTTTACTATTCTCGCAAAGTCTATTTTTATTGCAACTTTGGAGAATACGAGAAGTTACAGAGTTAAACTGGCTTAATTGGAAAGTTAGCAAGACTGGTTTATTCTTACTTATAGTTCTAGCGGGCTTGCAGTTTCTTGCATTGTCCATTTTCGATCTTTTAAGATAATCCACTAGCTGAGAGTGGGTGTTATTTACCCTCCTAGTGAAATTAGAATATTTGGCTATATGCGCTAAGCTTGCGCATGTTATTATAAGTCGAATATCACAGAATTTCATCAAGGAGGGTTTTTTTATGGCTGAAAACGCCCAATCTGGAATATATCACAACTATGAGATATAATTCTTATTTAATTCTTACAGAATTCTTATTTTTAACGTAATTCCTTAAGCTTACATTGTTCTATATATGCGAAAAATCGGCATAAATAATTATTTACTATTGTTAGTAGTTTTAACGGCAATTGTATTGGGTTTTAATTTAGTTGACGTTAGAAAGATCATTGGCATAATTGATTTTAAATTGATCTCTACCTTTGTAGTTTTGATAGCTACTTCAATACTTACTTTGCAGGGAATTATTACTCTTGTCTGGATGCTTTATGCCTGGAATAACCCCGAAAAAATCGACTCGGCCGGATCTCCCAAAAGGTATGCGGAACCAAAATTCTCATTCACGGCTATAGTTCCCGTGCGATTTGAAGAAAAGGTAATTAAAGATACGATTCGTGCAATTAGTAAAATAAATTATCCTAAAGAACTTAGTGAAATTATTATAGTTGTCCGCTACGACGATAAAGAGTCTCCGGTAAAAGTTCAGGAAGTCATAAATGAGATAGGAGCGGAGAATATAAAACTGCAAGTACTTCTTGGGTCTTACCCGATAAACAAACCGAATAAGCTGAATTATGCTCTCAAGGCTGCAAACGGTGATATAATCGCAATTTTTGATGCAGAAGACGAGCCGCACAGAAGTATTTACAATATTGTTAATACTGTGATGATTCGCGACAATGCAGACGTTGTTCAATCGGGAGTGCAATTGATGAATTACAACTCGCATTGGTTTTCACCTTTAAATGTTTTGGAATATTTTTTTTGGTTTAAATCGGGTCTGCATTTTTTTACAAATGTCGGCCGGGTTTCACCGCTCGGCGGTAACACTGTCTTTTTTAAAAGAAACTACTTGGATAGAGTGGGAGGCTGGGACGATAAATGTTTGACAGAAGATGCCGACGTTGGTATTAGGCTGACATTGGCCGGTGCCAAAACCGTCGTTATCTATGATGAAATGCACGTAACACGCGAAGAAACACCTTCTTCGACATCCGGCTTTATTAAGCAAAGGACACGCTGGGTTCAGGGATTTCTGCAGATTTTTTTAAAAGGGGACTGGAAACGCTTACCGCAAAGACGACAAAGACTGACTGTGCTATATATTCTTTTTGCACCACTCATTCCCGCTGCCTTAACCGTTTATATGCCTGTAGGAATCGCAATAGGATTTTTGTTTGACCTTCCGATTTTGGTCAGTATGTATTCTTTTGTTCCTACATATATTTTACTTTTAATAGTTTTTGTACAGATTGTAGGACTATATGAATTTTGTCGCGCATATGGCTACAAGTTTTCAGCCAGACTACCTTTCAAACTTGCTCTAACCTTTATGCCTTACGTTTTTATACTATCTTACTCTTCAATAAGAGCGTTTTGGCGTATCTACAAAAGCGAAAACGAATGGGAAAAAACGCTACACGCGAATGTACATAGAGAGATGGTAAAGTTTTGATTCAAAATAAAAAATGCAAAATGAAAATTCAAAATGCAATAATTTTAGCTCTCTGGGAAAAAATCAGAAAAAATAAATTCGAAGTTTTACTTATCGTTTTTCTACTTCTAATATCCGGGATTTCTCACGCTTACAACATGTTCCATTTTCCTTATTACGAAAATGATGAGGGAACATATATGTCACAAGCCTGGTCAATTCTAAGACAAGGAAATTTAGCCCCTTACACTTATTGGTATGATCACGCTCCGGCAGGATGGATTTTTATTGCCTTTTGGGTAACCCTAACAGGAGGCTTTTTTACCTTCGGAACTTCAATTGACTCGGGAAGAGTTTTTATGTTGGTACTTCACCTTGCAATCACAATTTTTATTTATTTCATAGCAAAAAAATTGACAGGGAGAAAAGCGCCGGCCATTTTAGCAATACTTATTTTTTCTTTATCCCCCCTGGCAATTTATTTTCAAAGAAGGGTACTTCTTGACAATATAATGACATTTTGGATCTTTTTTACAATAGCCATTCTTTTAAAAAATAAACTTAAGTTAACGTATATATTTCTGTCTGCAATTACATTTGGGATTGCCGTACTAACGAAAGAAAACGCGATATTCTTCTTACCGGCATTTCTCTATCTTGTATACGAAAGGGTACATAAAAAGCAAAAAGCTTTTGCATTGACGAGTTGGCTTATAGTGAGTGGATTAGTAATATCTTTATACTTTTTATATGCACTCCTCAAAAATGAATTTTTCTCTACGGGCTTTTTGGGTAATACAAGTAAGCATGTAAGCTTAATGACTGCTTTCAAACTTCAGTCTACAAGAGGGAACACTCTACCGTTTTGGAATACAAATAGCGACTTTTTTATTAATTTAATTGAGTGGTATAAGAGAGATTATTTTTTGGTAATTGTAGGTCCGGTAGCTACTTTAATCGGGCTAGCCCTTTCCATTAAAAATAAAATTTTCCGTTTTCCGACTTTACTATCGTTACTTTTTATTGTTTTTTTAATAAGAGGGGGATTAATTATTGATTTTTATCTAATTCCTCTGGTACCTGTTTTTTCACTTTTAATAGGACTGGTTTTTGACTATTTGTTTAGATTAAGAAATCAAAAAATTGGCCTAATTTATATTGGGTCATTTTCATTAGCAGTGATAATTCCGATTATGTTCTTATCAGGTGTTAGAACCGAATATTTCAGCAAAGACGAAACGACACCTCAAAGAGAAACCATTGCCTGGATTAAAAGGAATCTGGATGAAAAAGCGGTAATTGTAATGGACGATTCGATTTATGTTGACTTGCACGAACCAGGGCTTATTAATAACAAAGTTTTTACTAATGCCGAGTGGTCTTGGAAGGTTGAAAAAGATCCTGAGATTAGGGACAGAAAACTTAAAGGGGATTGGAGAAATATAGAGTATATTGCCCTTTCACACGAGATCCTACGGCAAATTAGACTCTTTGAAAACGATTTTTTGGCTAACGCCTTTAATAATTCCGTTAAACTTGCCGATTGGAGTCAAAATAGTTCATCTCATATTAATCTACCTATGTATATCAGCACGAACGGGGATTGGATGAGTATTTATAAAGTTGTCGATAAGGATGAGATAACATTAAATGAAACTTGGAAGTTTTATAAAAAGAATTTTATTAAGTCGTACGGACAAATAGTCGATCAGGAGACCGGAAAAACGACTTCTGAGGGACAATCGTATGCAATGCTTAAGGCGGTATGGATGGGCGATAAAGCTGCATTCGACGGAGTTTGGGCCTGGACACGTGATCATATGCAACACCGAGAAGGGGATAAACTTCTCTCTTGGCTTTGGGAGAAAGATAAATTAGTCGACGCTTCAAGTGCATCTGACGCCGACGAAGACATAGCTTTAGCACTTATCTTTGCCTCAAAACGTTTTGATGATAATAAATACCTAGTCGATGCGAAGGCATTATTAGCTGATATTTGGAGAAAAGAAGTCGTACAAATTGCCGGGAATTTAGTTTTTGTTTCCGGATCAGATGCAAAAAGAGGAAACGGTTATCTAGTTAATCCTTCGTATTTATCACCGGGCTCATACCGTATTTTTGCTGAAATTGATACGCTTCATAACTGGGAAAGACTGGCCGATGACTCATATTATTTATTGAATAAGATTGGTACTGAATACAGTGAAAGTGGTACGTACTTTCCGCCGAATTGGATATTGGTTAATGATCCGGACGGGAGCATTTCGTCGGCAGAAAAGTATATTACGGAATCGTCGGATTTATACGGGTTTGATGCTTTTAGAATTCCATTTAGAATAGCATTGGATGCAGAGTGGTTTGGAGGCGGTCAAGCAATTCAATATTTGGAGAAAATAGAGCCGTTTTATATAAGGGAGTGGAATGAGGGAAAAATTTATGCAATTTATAATTTGGATGGGGAAAATAAAGTTGACTATGAAAGCTTAAGTACTTATGCAGGAGCATTATCGGTATTTAAGTTTACCGATAGCAAAAAAGCGTCGGAAGTTTACAACAGGATTTATTTGCAGAAGTTAAAATATGATGAGGGATATTGGGGGGATAAAAATAATTACTACGACCAGAATTGGGCTTGGTTTGCAACAGCGCTTTATACAAATAATCTTCCGAATCTTTTTCAACAGTAATGATTTGTTATATATTTACTTAAAAGGTTAACTTGGGATGAAACAGTAAAGTGTAGAATATAAGATATGGATGAATTAGCAAATAATACCGAAACTAGACGACAAAATAGGTTTAATATAGTCTCGCCGCAAGAAAGAGATAGTATGGGTTCTGAGAATTGGAGAAATTTTCTTAACGCATACAGATTAGCTAAAGCTTGGAAACCGGCAGAAGGGTCGCCATATACTTCGTTTATGAAGCTTGGTGTTATTAATGCCATTGACCAAATTGGTCCAGAAATTAAACCCCGTTTCAGCAAAGAAGATAAAAAATGTTTTGACGAGTTTCCTAACTTACTTTATTCGGGAGTTTTGGGACCTGAGACTGCGGTAATTTTGGATTCTGGTGGTGCGCATAGTGTTGCCATGTCAACTCGATTGGTAACTGAAAAAGGTTACCAGCCAGTAATAATGCTCGATAATAAACCGATGCCGAATGGTTTTGTGAGATCCGAGCAAAGTTTGGCGAGTTTACTGTACTTTGCTAGCCTAGTTGAAATGGTAAATGAGTCAAACCTAGTAAAACCAGATTCCCCTCCGGTTTTTGTTTTGGAAACCCACCGAAAGGATCCGGCTGATATCGCCAGTCGTGTTGACAATTCAAAAAGAATTGGTAATAAGGATTTTCCGACAGCCGAATTTTTTATAAAACATGGGATTAAAAAAGTGGTTTATGTAACCGAGGCGGATAAAAAAGGATTGATAGACCCGAAATACCAAATTGGTGACGAATATTCATTCGATTTGAAAGAAATATTCCGTGAATGGAGAAAAGGAGGAATTGAGATTTTGTTTACAGGAATTAGCCCTAAATTCTCTGAAGATAAAATCAAAAGCATTAAAATAGGTTCTGCTGACACGGATTTGCAAGTTTTTGAAAGATTATCTAAGCCAATTACTAAAAATCCAGAGTATACAGTTAAATTAGGTCCAGAGTATTCAGATTTGTTAAGTAAATTAGGCCAGGAGAAAAAGTAATTAGACTAATTATTAATTCACCACAATTTTTATGAATTTCAGTTATCTTAATGATTCAATTTAAACTCCTATTATTCGTATTCATGAATTAATTCATAGTCACAGGTTGACTTCTCTGATTGTTGGGGTATTTACTCAGTAATCCACTCCCAGTGTGGACTTTTATTTAAACTCAGTTTTTTAGGAAAATCACAAAAAAAAACGCTTTGGATTTGAGAGAGTAGTGTAAAAAGATTGTTTGCTGATTGCAGCAAATGCGCAAATTGCATTTGCGTTAATCAACACTCTCGAAAAAAATCCTCAGCGCTTGTGTCTAGTTTTTTTGTTTACTTTTTAAAAGGAAATATCTTGCTTAAAAGTAATCCGCCAAGCAGACTACTTATCGCGGCTATTATATATGTAGAAAACGGTAATAGATATCCAAGTAAGGTAAGTACAAATACTAGTCCGATTGGGAATCCAATGCAGTTCCAGAAATAAGGTACCTTATTAAATTTTCGGAATATGGGACGAGATATCCCATAGGAAAACATGCCACCAATAAAATTTACTAAAGTAAGTATTACAAAACCTTGTAATGTCATTTTTTTTCTCCGTTTTAATGAATTTTGGTTCGTCTTAAACCCACCCTAGTTTGCGCTCGATAGCCGCGTCGATATATAGGAGCCCAAAGCAGAAAAGGTCGTATAAAAAGTGAGCTAAGATAGACGCGATCAATCCATAGTTGAACATCAGATAGAAAAAGTACATTCCTCCGAACCATGCGTTGATCCAACCAAACCAGCCTTGATAAAGATGGCCATTCCGGAATTTCGCATTCGATGAGATGATCGCGGCTCCGATAAACCAGCCCAAGCCATTAAACAAATAAGGCTCAAGGTATCCCAAAGTCAAGAAATTGGCTATGGGACCGGATATATGGTTAAAGAACCATTCGAAAAATCCCCATCCGGCGAAACCAAAGAATAACCAGTTTAGAATTTTGTATACAATGATCTGATCATAGAAAAGGATCCAACGGAATGAGATCTCTTCGAAGATTCCGGCGAATGTACTAAGCCCGCAACCGATTCCGAAAACAACCTCAGCATTCTGGTTAATGAGGGGATCGTTACGTGTTCTTACTAGCATTATAACGTTAAGAATTATGCCAAATACTAAAAGTGGTAACAATGCCTTTAAAATTTGGGAAATCGACCCATTGAGTTTCCAGTACTCGAAGAGAGTGAAAGGAATTACATCAGGCCAAATCCATTCGACCAATACGATTATTAAGAAGGCAGAGAATACAGTGGTTAAATAACAACCACCTTTTCGTTTATCTTCTAAGGGGTACATTTAAAACCTCCTGGTTTATTACTTCTCTTATCGGATAATTAAGGAAGGATCGGGGATAGATAATCTTTCAGTATTTAACCCTCCTAAAAGTTAAGAATTAGTGGATAATGTTCTTAGAAAAAAATTTAATAGAATGTCAATGTGCCCGTTACTAAAAAAACTAAACGAAAAACAGGCAAAAGTCTTGCCTGGAAAAATAATTCTAAATTGGTATATTACCACAAAACTCTTGAAAAATCAAGACTATGGGGCCTGGATTTTGCATAAAAAAAGACGCTGTGTATATTGAAGCGACATTGTCATCTTGTGCTATACTAAAAAATATGAAAAAAGTTGACGTTTCAACAAAAAAAATTAATCAGTTTGCGGGAAAGTGGGTTGCAATTGATCGTCGGAAAGATCGCATTGTTGCGGTGGGTAACACGCTTAAAGAAATATCCCCCTTCGTTTCCGGTAAACGGGGTCAAGAAAAAAAGATAAAAGCCTTCTCATTTAAGGTTCCTCGCAAAGATGAGGGCCCTTATGTCTTGACCTTTTCAAAAATAAAATGAGATTTAGCTACAAAAAAGCTCCGGCAGGTGAATACTTTCCTGTAATTGATTTTGTAGTAGCTTTTGGAACCAAAGTTGAAAGAACATCGGCTTTGATTGATTCTGGCGCAACAATTTCAGTATTTAAAGATGAGTTAGCGGAAGAACTCGGGATTAAAATCGAAAAGGGAGAAGAAACTTATTTAGGCGGAGTTGGTGGGAGAATAAAAGGATATATTCATGAATTAGAAATAGAAGTTGCTGGCAAAAGATTTACTGTACCAGTGGTTTTCTCGCACGAGTATTTGGTTTCATTTAATCTTTTGGGAAGAGATAGATTTTTCGGTAATTTCAGAATCATTTTTGAAGAAAGAGAAAATTTTCTGGAAATTGAGGGCGTTTAACCCCTCTTTTCAACACGGGTGTTGCCACCGGATCGGAGACAAAATATGCCTGCAACCTGTTAACTGATCGGAATATTACCACAAAACTCTCTAATAATCAAGACTATGGGGCTTGAATAAAGTAGCGTCCCTTTATTGAAGATTCTTCAATTGACGGGTATAATTCCATAACTTAAATTTACTTAAGTTGTTCTTTAATACAGCTTGCGGAAAACTTTTTTCAGATTCTCAAAACCCAATTGGATCGGAGGATATTGTGGCTGAGTTAATAATAAAGGCGGCAGTTCTTTTTGTATTAATATGTCAGGGATTATATGTGAGAAATATAATTTTAGTCAGAATTGATACCTTGAGTAACGAACTGGTAAAGATCGTCAGATTGTCAGAACGTCAGCCCATATTTAAGAAAGTAAGAAACCTTGAATTTACGTACTATGCAGTTATGTTAGTAATAGTCTTACTCTTCGGCTATTTGTGTTATATGCTTTTGTTTTGGATTAATTTTAAATCGATTCCGTAAGTGTTAACGGTACCGGAGGATGGATAAAAAGTTTTGGTTACGAGTGTATTTGCCTTCGCATACCAGAGCTTTTACTTAGCAATCTTTTAGCTATCCCACCCTCCGGTGCCTTTTTTTCAAATATGAAAATTCATTACTAACCTTAGTGTTATACTTAAAAGATAAATAAAAAACATGACGGGAGAACTAAAAGACGGCGAAATACAAGGAAGCGAAGAGCAAAGAAAATATATAGGTTTTGATGTACGTGTTCCGGAAAAAGCTGAAGGAAAATATGGTTTTGTTAGACTTGATCTTGATTATATCAACTCACACCCGGATATTTTAGAGCAACTGGACGAACCGCTTAAGGCGCGTTTAACTGAGGAGGTTTCCCAAGGCGGACTTTTTCTTCACAGAAGTCATGTCAGTGGACTTTCGAAAGAGATGGAACTTGTAAAAACCCAAATTGTACCACTCGAGATCGCTTATAACCTGGATAAGCAACGATTTTATGTTGCCAAAGCGGCCACATTAGAATTTATGCAAGAAGCTGAAAAAGAATTGAAGCCTGATATTGTTGACATCAGAAGGATAGAAAAAGGTAAAGGAGGAAATTTAACTTTAGGAAGAGGACGAGAGGAAAAAGTTATTTTGTGGGATAACAGTTTACCTCAATTGCCACCCGGTACATTAGTTGCAGTTACTCTATACGATGAAAAAGAAAAAGTGCGTATTGCAAGGGGTTTTTCTCTTAAAGACCGGATGATTCTTGATTTTCATTCCGGGGCGAAAGGCGGACAAAATTATTATATGGCAGGTGAAGAATACGCTACACATCTTACTATCCCCAAAGCTTGGATAGAAGCGAAAGGAAATGAGCAAGACCATACCTACTGGGTTTCCGTGTCCAGCTCGATGTCGGGTTATCACTCGCGTTACGAGCTTGTAAGAGAGGAAAAAGAGGAGGTTATTAAACGAATGTTTGTTTGGTCGGCATTTGCTGATATCTTAGAGAATTCATTAGGATTAAGAGATATTTATAACGAGTCTTCGCCGAAAGCTGATGTTCCCGATAGTGAATTACCTGAAAAATGGAAGTACGAAGATAAGTTTGTTAATGCACTTTTTCGTCCAGCTAACCCAAGTGCTTTAATCGCAGGTAATATGGCGGGGAAAAGTGAAGATTTAAAAACTATAATTGAGAAACATTTTGTACCGATGAAAATTTGGCAGCGTAAAATTGAGAGAGGCGAAATTGAAGGAGTTGAGAAATTCAACTTCCACACTGCTTTCAGACAACACGCTAATGACTTCTTCACTAGTTTTAAATCCCCGAAAGATGTAGAACCCGAAGCTGTTTTGAAATTTTTACTCGAAAGAGAAACTAAATTTCCGTGGAGGGAGGGTGAGGATGGATATGATATTTTTGGTGTTCCGATCAAAGAAAGAGAAATAATAGACTGGTCGTTTGAGAGATTTGGAGAAGCGGAGGAACTTCGAGATAAATTAATTAAGCATTTGGTCGATCACCCCCAGGCCATTATAGGTAAATATAAACCCGGTGATTTCTATAGCTTTTGGATGGAAAATGGACGCAAACCTGAAATAGGGGATTTCGTAGATTTTGATAAAGTAAATGAGTTATATCCCGATAAAATCGAAGTGCCAGGTATCGGAAAGAGAAAAGTAAGATATAGAGTAGAACAGCTAGGTTCGGACGGCGAGCGGCATATTGCTACGCTTAGCATAAACGAAGCGGACCTTTTTAATATGACAGGTTTGCCCGTTATAAAAGGAGCAGAGGCCATCGAAGTTTGGGGTAAGCCGGTAATGGATGAAGGAGAATTATCTAAGCATAAAAGGTACCGCCGGGAGATATTATTTGAACAAAAATTAAAAGATTATCTTAAAGAAGAAAAACCCGATTCCGAGCAAGTTCTATGGTCGAATGAAAATGATGATCCACCGAAATGGGAAGTTCCTAAGACTATTGAGATTGTCGAAGGAGTTGGAGATCTGAAAGTATACCCAAATAATATAGTAGTGACAATAGACGGCATAGTATCACTTGGAATAATTGGTGATTGGGATGAAAAGGCAACCAAAGAAGCGAAAGAGGACTTTGAACTAATGGCCGAAGTTTGGCGAGCGCGTAGAGGACAATTGTCTGGGAGCGAAGGGGTAGACCAAAGTGAAATGCCGGAATTTAAAAGTAATCATTCTTTATTGAGCATTAAAAGTAAGCGTGGTGGTGGGGAGTATTATTTAGGTGATAGGATAAAGAGAGGTGATTACGGACTACATGGACCCAAGCTTGAGATTAAAGAACCGAGACAACTTGCAATGGTAGAGATCAGCCTAACTCGTCTTGGAATGCAAGATAAATATAGAAAGTTATTAGATGAAGAATGGGAAAGATTATATAAAGAAAAGTCTCCTAATAAAGGTACTTCTTAATTGATATTATGCAAGTTTTTATTAAGATTTGCTGGCGATAGTTGACAATCGCTATAAGAGTTTATACAATACAATTGTTCTCGTATTTTTCCCTCGTTATTTGTGTAAAGAGAACTTCCTGATCTTTTCCTTGCTTTTTCTATATGGCATCTAAAGTAACTACAAAGAAAGTTTCCCGAGTCAGTTCGGCCAAAAAAACCGTTAAAAAAGCCTCCCAGGCTAAAAAAGAGGTTGTTGCCCCGCCAAAATTTTCAGCCTTAAAAACACAGACGGAAGTGTTTGGCGTGGCAGGTGGTAGTTCGGAAGCTCCTCCAGTTGTCGAACCTCAAATTAAATACACACCCGCCCCTCCCGCACCCCCTAAACTAGTGATCGACGAGAGGATAATTCCGGATTCAAATCTGCCAACCGAGTTTGTGGAGGGAATTTTAGACATTGCAAATGAAGGTTCGGGTCTATTAAGGCCGGGCTTTTCGGCATCAGACCGGGATGTTTATATTTCTGCAAGCCAAATTCGAAGATTTAATCTAAGGGTTGGAGATAAAATAGGCGGACAGGCAAGAAGACCAAAGGAAAATGAACGGTTTTGGGGTCTATTGAAAGTAGAAACAATTAACAATGATGCGGTGGAAGCACTGGGAGAGCGGCCGGATTTTGACAATTTAATTGCGATTTACCCTGACGCACAGATTAAACTTGCAACGGAGAAGGATCAAATGACTACGAGAATGATTGATCTTATTGCGCCAATTGGATTTGGACAGCGGGGTTTAATTGTTTCACCCCCTAAGGCAGGGAAGACGTGGTTGATTAAAGATATTATCTCAGGAATTGCGAAAAACTATCCCGAGAACGGTAAAGGGTTAGGGGGAAATGGTAAAAGTGGCGTACATTTGATGGCGGTACTTATCGGAGAACGTCCTGAAGAAGTAACGGATATCGTCAGACATGTAAAGGAAGTTACGGATGGTCATGGGGAAGTGGCGTCCAGTAATTTTGACGAAGCTCCTTACGACCAAACCCGTGTGGGAGAGTTGGCTCTTGAGCGTGCGAAGAGATTGGTTGAGAAGGGAAAAGACGTTGTAATACTTTTGGATTCTATAACCAGAATGGCGAGGGCTTATAATCTAGCCCTTCCTACGTCCGGAAGAACTTTAACCGGGGGATTTGATCCAGTAGCACTATTTCCTGCAAAAAAGTTTTTTGGCGCAGCCAGAAAGATTGACCAAGCTGGTTCGTTAACGATCATCGGTACATGTTTAGTTGATACGGGAAGCAGGATGGACGATCTAATTTATGAGGAATTTAAAGGTACCGGTAATATGGAATTGCATCTTGTCCGCAAACTTGCCGAAAGAAGAGTTTATCCTGCAATCGACGTTTCCCGCTCCGGGACACGCCAGGAGGAACTGCTGTACGGGAAAGATGCCATGCCCCAAATAGTAACTTTACGCAGAATGCTCGATATGGTTTCTGACGATGAGAGAACGGAGATGCTACTTGAGCGACTTAGAAAAACAGAAACTAATGAAGAGTTTATAACTTCTCTGAAAACCGTTTGAAATTCTTCTTAATAGTCCACATCTTTCTTACTCTCCAAATAAAAAGTGTAGTCTTGGCTTGACAAACGATATTAAAAAGCTTTAATCTGAAAGTGGAGTAAAAACTTAAATCTGTCCGAAAATATTGAATTACCAAAATCCAAGATAGCCAAACCCCTGCGAATTAAATCGCGAAAGAGGTTTCTTTTTTTGTCCATCTTCGTTTTAACACTCACTGCCTTATTAATAATTATTGGGCGCGGGAAAATATTCGAATATATCGTACAATCGAAGCTAATGCCACTTTTACGTAGAACCGGCATTGTTAAGCTAACCGCTCCCGGATATTTCGAAGCTCTTGACACACAAAACCTTTTATATGATATGAATGGCGACGGAATGGTTAGCGGTGAGGATTACGCACCGCTTTTAAAAGATATTGACGATATGGAAGTTCAAGAGAAAACTAACGAAAATACTTCCCTTGTACTGCAGGCTACAAGCGGTCCTGATTCCGAAACGGGCAACTACTTTTTACCAACAACAAATAATTTTGGCAATGACGAATTCAATGGGGCTGCGACTGTGAGCGTACCGATTAATTTGCCTGCCGGTACTGCAGGATTAACTCCGTCGCTCGGCTTAAGCTATTCTTCGGCAAATGTTGATGACTTGCATTTG